>Ga0067045_1028548_pt1 | contig 31314 bp, 34 predicted proteins | sample TerdegcTABiofilm_FD_59184 | JGI IMG/M metagenome (GOLD analysis project Ga0067045, IMG submission 59184) | Combined Assembly of (Gp0054472, Gp0054536) Wastewater bioreactor microbial communities from Singapore -Terephthalate degrading...
GTATGATCAAGAGGTTTATGGGTATGCATATAATAGTTCCCGTTCTCGCTATTGCCCTTGTTGTGTTTGTTGCGGCCAGCCTTATGACCAGGGAGCCGGAAGAGGGGATAATACAGAAGTTCTGGGGATAGGGGTAAAAGATAGAATGTGCTATAATATAATCGGAGTCAGGAATTGATGGCTGAAAGGATGGGTCCCTGTGAATATAATACTGAAGGAAAAGGACGAACAGGAGAAGATTTCAACTCCAAAGGCATTTATTTTTATCCTGGGCTTTATCCTTGCCGTTAATATTTTTGTGGCTGTGCTGAACAGAATGAAGCCGCTAGCGGCGGGACTATCCGGTATAGTGTTGATAGTTGCCGTGGTTTGGGTCACATATACGGTTATGAGCAGAAAGGTAACCGAATACAACTATGTACTTACAGACGAGGGCGTAGTGTTCGAAAAGGTCCTGGGTATAAGGGAGAAGGCTGTACTGGAGATTCCCTTTGAAGACATAGAGCATATAATACCCGCGGATCAAGGGAGAGAGTACGGTAAATACTATTTCTTTTTATGCAATAGGAGGGCGGAAGGGAAATATATCCTGGGATATACGGATAAGGGGAAAAGCGTGGGCGTCATATTTCGCCCCAGTGATAAGATGGTGAAGGGCATTGCAGGGAAAACCGGAAGGGGAAGATAAGGCTATAGCCTTCCCGTCCGGCGTTTTCTTCTCTTTATTCTTTCTATCCATAACTCTTTAGATATGTCTCTTAGGATATTCCTTACTTCGTTGACGCTAAGACCGGTTTCACCGGCCAGTTCAACGTCGCTTTTCTGCCTGAAGTTCCTTTTAATATACTCTCTTTCGTTGTTCATATTATCCCTCCGATAGAAATTTTCCCACCGTATGGGTAATTGTATGCGGTATCATAAATATTAAGACTTAAAGGAATAGAAAGGAGAAACTCGGTTGCAGAACAGAAGACCGCTGCTGGACGCCCTTATGCAGCATCTGGCGGAAAACCCGGTGAGCTTTCACGTGCCCGGACATAAATCCCAATTTCCATATGGACATCCCGAAAAGGAATTCCTGTCCGGGATGTCGAAACTTGACCTGACAGAGCTCCCCGGTCTTGACAACCTGCACTGCCCTGCCGGAGCGATAAGGGAAGCCCAGGAATTGGCTGCGGAAGTATATGGTGTGGATAGGACGTACTTCCTGGTAAACGGGAGTACCTGCGGGATACTCGCGGCTCTGCTGGCGGCAGCACGTCCCGGAGAGTGCGTGGTGGTGGACAGGTTCAGCCATTCTTCCGTCAGCAATGGGCTTGCCCTTGGGAGGCTGACGCCCGCATACGTGAACAGGCGGGTGGACTGTGATACGGGTATTCCCCTGTCCCTGGACCTGGAAGAACTGGAGCGCGTGATAAAGCAGCATCCCCGGGCCTCTGCGGTCATTGTGACCAGCCCGAGCTATTTCGGGATATGTTCAGATATAAAATCAATATCCGGCCTTGCCCATGATAATGGTATGATACTTATCGTGGATGAAGCGCACGGCGCGCACCTTAAGTTTTGCGGCCGGCTGCCCGAAAGCGCTGTTGACGCGGGGGCGGACATAGTCATACAAAGCGCCCATAAAACCCTTGCGGCAATGACACAGGGGTCCTGGCTGCACGTAAGGGGGGACAGGGTGGATACCGGCAGGCTGGAGAGCATGCTCGGAATTTTCCAGTCAACCAGTCCTTCCTATCCGATAATGGCCTCTCTGGATGCGGCCCGGGCAGTGATGGCGAGCGCGGGGGAGGACATGCTCAGCAGCCTTGTCCTGTGGGTAAGGGATGCAAGAGCAAAACTGAATTCCGGAGGGAAAGGGTTTTTTTGTCCCGGCCTAGAATATTTTACCGGTAAAGGAGCCTATGCCTTTGATGAAACCAGGCTTATAATAAATGTAAGAAACGCCGGGATAACGGGTCTTCAGCTGGACTCAGCCCTAAGGGATAACGGCAGGGTATACGGGGAGATGTACGATTATGAAAACTGGCTGGGTATAGCAACGGTGGGAAATACCCAGGCTGACTTCAGGGCGTTGGTTCGTGCCTGTGAAACTATCCGCACAGCTCCGGGAACGGTACGGGATATGCCGGATTACAGCTGCTGCAACCCTCCGACGGTCTTAAATCCATGGGAAGTAATGGAAAGGAACAGCCGCAGAGTCCTGCTGGAAGAAGCCGAAGGCATGGTTTCCGCATCAGGGGTAATCCCATACCCTCCGGGGATCCCTTTGGTTTGCCCGGGAGAAAGGATTACCCGGAATGTCATAGAAAGGATTAAAGAATATTCCCGCTTGGGCATTAGCATAAAGGGTTGCAATAACGGAGAGATTGACGCAATATACTGACAAGATTATTTGCTGTGGAGGTATGTCATGAAGGGAAAGTTAATAATAATAGAAGCAGGAGATGCCAGCGGCAAGGCTACCCAAACATTAAAGCTGTATAACAGGCTGAAGGACGAACGGTACAATGTTATGAGGGTAGAGTACCCGAATTATAAAAGCGATTCTTCGGCCCTGATCAAGATGTATTTGAACGGTGAGTTCGGCAGCAGGCCGGAGGACGTAAACCCCTATGTAGCCTCAACCTTTTTTGCCGTGGACAGATTCGCATCCTATAAAAAGGAATGGGAAGACTTTTACAACGGCGGAGGCATTGTGGTTTCCGACAGGTATACAACATCAAACATGATACATCAGGCAGCAAAAATCCAGGACAAAAAATTAAGGGACAGCTTTCTCGAATGGCTTTGGAATTTTGAGTTTGAACTGTTTGGTCTGCCGGTGCCGGACTGCGTTGTTTTTCTGAACATGCCTCCGGAGTTCAGCAGGAAGCTGTTGAAAGAAAGGAACAACAAGTATACCGGTGAAAAGGAAAAGGACATCCATGAGAGCGATCTCCGGTACCTGGCCAACTCCTATAACAATGCCCTCGAAATTGCCGATAAATATAATTGGGATGTTGTGGACTGTATCGCTGATGGGATGCTTAGGCCCATAGAGGACATTCACCGGGAGATTTACCGGATTGTAATTGACAGATGCATAGCAAGTGACCAGTGAACAGTGGTTAGTTAACAGTTGTCAGATATTAGTCGGCAGTTGGCAGTTGACAGATGACAGTCGGCAGATGGCAGATGGCAGACGTTAGAAATCAGTTGACAGTTGTCAGATCACAGATGACAGACGCCAGGGCAGGGTTTTACAGTAATACTCCAAAGGTCTACTCAGGTACCTGTGAACTGTGAACTGTGATCTAGCCCCTGCGATCTGCGATCTGCCGTCTGCGATCTATAACTACGAACTACCAACTACGAACTACGAACTAACTGGTACCTGTGAACTGTGATCTGTGATCTATTACCCAGCACCTGCGTACTGGAGGTAATCCTATGAAAATCAGAGAGGTAGGATCCGGGCATTCCGGGGCAATACCCGCAAAGGGTCCGGATGAAAAGGGTGACAAACCAAGGGTTGATACAGGGGCTTTCAGGGATAACCTTGTAAAGGCCAACTATGAAAGGCACGAGGAGAGAATTGCTGCCCTGATGCAGGAAATAGAAAAGCAGGGGGAAAGGCTCACTCAAAGCCTTAACCTCAAAGACCTCCAGGCCTTTAAGAGAAGCGTCAGGGATTTTATGGATGAGGCCGTTGAAGGCATGCTCAAATACTCAAAGGATTCTGTGCTGGACAGGAGAGGAAGGCACAGGATATATGTGATTGTTAAGAAGATAAACCGCAATCTGGAGGAGCTTACCGAAAAGATGAGGTCCGACCAGCGGGACAGGCTTGATATCCTGAAAAAGGTGGATAGCATCAAGGGTCTCCTCGTAGACCTGTACACTTGATAGGAGGATACCGTTGAATCTGTTTGAAGCTTTATCTGAAGCGGCTAAAAAGAATAAAGTATCCCATGCGTATATTATTAGGGGAGAGGATAAGGATGCGCTTTCCCTTGCCCTGCATCTCGCGATGGCGGTTAATTGTCAATCCGGTATTCTGCTGCCGTGTGGGGAGTGCAGCTCCTGCAGGAAGGCAAAAAGCGCCAATCATCCTGATATATCTGTGCTTGAGTGCAGCGGGGAAAGTATAGGCATAGATGCCATACGCAATATGCAGAAGGAGATATATATAAAGCCCTACGAAGGGAAAAAGCGGGTATATGTTATAGCGGATGGGGGAAGAATGACTGTGCAGGCACAGAACTGCCTGCTCAAAATGCTTGAAGAACCACCGCGTTCCGGGATAATAATAATTACCGTTGAAAACCAGCACAACCTTCTCCCCACAGTGGTTTCAAGATGCCAGCTGTTGAAGCTTGATACAGGGCTCAGGGGCTTGGACCACCCCGGGTATAAGGACCTTGTGGCTTGCTTTTTAGAAGAGGATTTTATGAATGCGTCTGCCAGGATCGAGGAATTATCAAAGGGAGATAGCAACACCGTATCGGAGTTTCTGGATTACCTGCTAATGACCCTGAGGGATATTTTGCTTTCAAAGGTTGCAGGCGGTTCCAAATTGCTATATATTAAAAACAATGATGAATTTATCAGGAGAATGGCGGCAAATATGACCTACCGCAGGCTGGACAAACTAATCAATGCTGTTATAAACACACAGGAAAAGAACAAATATAACGCAAATTCGCAGCTTGCTTTGGAGGTTCTGCTGTTGCAGATACAGGAGGAATGATGATGTTAACGGTAGTGGGAGTGCGGTTTAAAAGGGCTGGGAAGATATACTACTTTGACCCCGCTGACTTTCAGGTTAAGGCCGGACAAAAGGTAATCGTGGAAACGGTGAGAGGTATTGAACTGGGAGAGGTTGCGGTCGGTCCCAAAACGGTTATGGAAGAGGATGTTGTGGCTCCGCTGAAACAGGTCATCAGAATAGCAACCGAAGAGGATATAAACACTGAAAGGGAAAATAACAGAAAGGAAAAGGAAGCCTTTGATACCTGCCTCAAGGAGATTGAAAAACATCAGCTTGAAATGAAGCTGGTTGACGTTGAATACACCTTTGATAACAACAAGATAATCTTCTATTTTACTGCGGACGGCAGGGTGGATTTTAGGGACCTGGTAAAAGACCTGGCCTCAATATTCAGGACCAGAATAGAACTGCGCCAGATAGGGGTCAGGGATGAGGCCAAGATGCTGGGGGGTCTCGGACCATGCGGCCGGTCGCTGTGCTGCTCCACATTTTTGGGGGATTTTGAGCCGGTTTCTATAAAGATGGCCAAGGAACAGAACCTGTCCCTTAACCCCACAAAGATTTCGGGTATTTGCGGGCGTCTGATGTGCTGTCTGAAATATGAAGAGGATGTCTATGAAGAGATCAAGAAGGAGATCCCACCGATAGGAGCGAAGGCTCAAACGCCAAACGGCGACGCGATAATTGTGGACGTAAATGTTTTGAAGCAGACCGTCAAGGTTAGGCTGATAAAGGATGAGGACGGCGAGTTCGGAGAATATCCGATAAGCAGCATAAAGGTTGTTGACGGGCAAGAATAAATTTTTATGCTATGAACATTTTGCTTTGAAAAAGCGCCTTCAAGTGTTAAAATATTAGAGGAAACATAGGTTTTATTTCCTCAAGGAGGTGAACATAATGGCATATGTTATTACTGACGACTGCATCAGCTGTGGAGCCTGCGAGCCGGAATGTCCGGAAGGGGTAATCAGTGAGGGAGATGACAAATACGTAATTGACCCTGAGGGTTGCATTGAGTGTGGAGCGTGTGCTGACGTCTGTCCTGTTGACGCTCCGAAACCAGAATCTGAAGTCTGATAAATTAACGGAAAGACCCTGGATAAGGGTCTTTTGTCATATAGGGGAAAGTGTTAAAAAAATAATTATCAATGTCAGGGGGGTTGAAATATTTTGGGAGACATAACCGGGATCATAGTCTTCATCGAAGGTATGGCAACGTTCTTATCTCCGTGCATTCTGCCGCTGCTGCCCATCTATATCAGCTATATTACGGGATATTCAATGGAAGAGCTTGAAGAGGGCGGTTGGGCAAGAAAGTCCTATGCCCTGTATAATGCCGTGTTTTTCGTCCTTGGGTTTAGTGTGGTTTTTATCCTTATGGGCCTATCCGCCAGCGCGATAGGCAGGTACCTGGCCATAAACAGGGTTTTGATGAGAAGGATCAGCGGTATAATGATAATAGCAATGGGCCTGTTCATATCAGGTGTTCTGAGGATACCGTTTCTTGAAGCGGATAAACGTTTCAGGTTTAAAGGACTGGGGGGTAAAGGCATTACTTCCTTCATCATGGGCGCTGCCTTTGGTTTCGGGTGGACGCCCTGTGTGGGACCTATTCTCGGCTCGGTATTGATGTTGGCCGGCGCTTCTGCTACCATAGATAAAGGAGTTACACTGCTCGCAGTCTATTCCCTAGGCTTGGGTGTGCCTTTTCTTCTGTCGGCGGCAGTCATTGACCGCTTTGCCAAAGGACTTGATTTAATTTCTCCCTATCTGAGCAAAATAAAGCTTGTAAGCGGCATATTATTGATAATAATGGGCATCATGGTGTTTGCCGGCTATACCGCAGATTTTCAAAATATGTTTGGAGGTTTTTAAATGAAAAAGAGGCATGTAATAATCGCGCTAATGCTCATGGTAACGCTAATCACAGTATCCTGTGCGTCAAAGGATAGAACACCCTCCGGGCCCGAGCCGCAGGACAGCAGTATTGATCAGCCGGGAACGACAGGGATGCAGGGAGAGCAGAAGAAAAACGATGATAATAAAAACCAGGTTAAACAGGGTGAAAACGCCGATTACGGTGTATATCACGGGGATAAAGCTTACGATTTTAAACTGGAGGATCTGGAAGGCAACGTAGTGAGCCTGAGCGATTATAAAGGTAAAACCGTTATTGTAACCTTTTGGCAGACCACATGCAGCTGGTGCAGAAAAGAGCTTCCCCTGTTCAACAAGCTGTACGAGACCTACAAGGATGGAGACCTGGTGGTGCTTGCCGTGAACATCGCCGAGGACAAGGCAAAGGTAGCGCAGGTAGCAAAGGATGAGGGGTTTACCTTTCCCGTTTTGCTGGACGGGCAGGCGGAGGTTGCAAAAAAGTACCTCATATCAGCCCTCCCCACAAGCTTTATAATAAACGGCAAGGGTATTATAAGCGCAGTCCATATAGGATACATGGAATACAGCCAGATGGAGGCCTATGTGGAAGCGGCGTTTAAAGAAATGTAGACCTTTGGGGTGAAGAAGGTATGGAAGAATTCGTCAAAGACGGTGAAAGGGTGGATGATTTGCAGATAGGGGGTTTAAGGATAATCCAGAATCCCCGCAAGTTCTGTTTTGGCATTGACGCCGTAATGCTGGCAAATTTCGCCACCGTCAAAAAGGGGGATACGGTGCTGGATTTTGGTACCGGCACGGGCATCATCCCCCTGATACTTGCAGGCAAAACCAAAGCTTCCAGAATAATCGGGATTGAGATTCAGGAAGAGATGGCCGAAATGGCCGGCAGGAGCGTTCGCATGAACCGTCTTGAGGAGAGAATCCGGATAATACACGGAGATATAAGAAACATCGGAGAGTATGTAAAGGATAGTTCTGCGGACCTGGTTGTCTCAAATCCCCCGTATATGGACGGAGGCCACGGCCTGATAAACCCGGACGACAGCAAGGCCATTGCCCGGCACGAGATAATGTGCACCCTTGATGACCTGATCGGTTCCGCGGCAAAGGTGTTGAAGGATGGGGGGAGACTGGCGCTGATTCACCGCAGCAGCCGGATGGTGGATGTCCTGTCCTTAATGAGGGAGAAGGGCATCGAGCCCAAGAAGCTCAGGATGATCCATTCTGCCGTTGATAAGGATTCAAACCTGTTCCTTGTGGAGGGCAATAAGTCCGGAGGGAGATTCCTGAAAGTGCAAAACCCCCTTATCATTTATAATCAGGGTCAGATTTACACCGACGAGATCCACAGCATATATTACAATGGAGAAAGGATGTAATGCCTATGTCCGGTGAAGGGGTATTATACATATGTCCGACACCAATAGGCAACATGGAGGACATAACCCTGCGGGTTTTAAGGGTGCTGAACGAAGTTGACATAATTGCCGCCGAGGATACCAGGAGGACCCTGCAGCTATTAAACCGCTATGAGATCAAGACACCCCTGACCAGCTATTATGAGCATAACAAAAGGGAAAAAGGGGAGTACATCCTTAAAATGCTTTCCGAGGGCAAAAAGGTGGCCCTTGTGTCGGACGCGGGGACGCCGGGCATTTCCGACCCCGGAGAGGACCTGGTGAGATTGGCGGTTGAACAGGGGAAAAGGGTTGAATCCCTTCCCGGGGCTACAGCAATAATAACAGCTCTCGTGGTATCGGGCTTACCCACCGGCCGGTTCTTCTTCCAGGGCTTCCTGCCCAAGGGCGCGAAACAAAGGAGAGGGCTTCTCGAGGAGTTGAGATACCAGAAGGGTACCCTGGTCATATACGTGTCCCCCCATAATCTGAATACTGTCCTGAAGGACTGCATTCAAATACTGGGCAGCAGGAAGGCGGTGGTTGCCCGTGAGCTGACAAAGAAATATGAAGAATTCATCAGGGGCAGCCTGGAAGAGATATCGTGTATCCTAAGAGACAGGCATATAAAGGGAGAGTTTGTACTGCTCGTGGAAGGAAGCGGCGATGAGGATAAAAAAGAGCAAAATCCATGGGATGGGATGACAGTAAAGGAGCATTTATTGTGGAACATGGGAAAGGGATTATCCAAAAAAGAGGCGGTATCCCTTACGGCAAAGGAGAGAAAAATACCCAAACGGGAGGTATATGACCTAAGCGTAGACCTTTGAAACGTATCCCTGGAACGGATTTCGCCCTGTGTCTCAAGACGCAATTGTTTTTAACATAGGCCCAAAATAAAAATAGCCGATAAAAATCGGCTATTTTTATCTGTCTTACTACCTGACCTTTCTGAATTCTTCCGCACAATCCGGGCAGATATTTTTGCCCTTGTAATTTACGACGTTTCTGGCATTTCCACAGAAGATACATGCCGGTTCGTATTTTTTTAGGATTATGTGTTCCCCGTCCACATAAATTTCTAAAGCATCCTTCTCGGCAATGTTGAGTGTCCTCCGGAGTTCTATGGGAATTACAACCCTCCCGAGTTCATCAACCTTCCTCACAATACCTGTTGACTTCATTAGTTTCGCCCCTTTCATAAATCCATCGATAATTCGACAACATTCTTAATTAAAGCATACCAAAAATACCAATTAAAGTCAATAAGTAAATATGTAAGTTTTTTGAAACAAACAAGGTCCCTCGTTTGCAACACAGAGTATAGGGTATATATCAATTATGTTGGCAGCGGCGAAGGCGCGTTGTATAATTTAGACAAAGCATAATTGGTAAAAATGTTCAGGAGGTAGATCCGGGATGGAAAGGTACTCAAGGCAGATGCTGGTGAAATATATCGGAGAGGAAGGGCAAAGAAAGCTGGGAGAAGCCAGGGTTTTAATGGTAGGCTGCGGAGGTTTGGGCACAAACATCTCCAATATACTGGTCAGGGCAGGTATAGGGTTCATTAGGATAATAGATAAGGATCTGGTGGAACTGAGCAACCTGCAGCGGCAGGGCCTTTTTGACGAGAGGGACGCCGAAGGGCGTATTCCAAAAGCGGAGGCCGCGAGGAGGCGCCTTATTGAAGTGAATTCCGAGGTCCGGGTGGAGGCGGTTGTCGAAGAGCTGGACAGCGGAAACATTGGCAGGTATATTAAGGATATAGATATTATAATGGACGGGACCGACAATTTTGCCACAAGGTTTTTGATTAACCAAACGGCTGTGGAAAACAATATTCCATGGATTCACGGGGGAGTGTCATCCACAAACGGCGTTGTCATGAATATTATTCCCGGGGAAAGCGCGTGCCTTAAGTGCCTGTACCCGCATTTCCCCCAAAAGGAAGATACCTCCCGCAGTGAGCCCATTGGAGTGATGGGTACGCTGACCTCCATTATAGGATCGCTGCAGGCCAACGAAGCCATCAAATACCTCACGGGCAACAGGAAATATATGATTAAAGGCATGCTTTACATAGACCTATGGGATAACACATATGAACGTATTGAGGTTAAGAGAAGAGATGACTGCGGGTGCTGCTCGGCAAACCGGTAGTCTGTTCAGCGGAGGCGGTCAAGTGATTAAGGCAAAGGCTATATGCAGAGGGGATACCGTAGGCCTGGTCAGCCCTTCAGGCCCGGTCAGGGAAGAAACGCTGCTGCAGGGGATAGCTAACCTGGAAAGAATGGGGCTGAGGGTAAAAATGGGCAGGCATGTGCTGGACAGGGAGCATTACCTTGCCGGAGAGGATGCTGCCCGGGCCGGGGACATGAATGACATGTTTAGGGATGACTCTATTGCCGGCATCTTCTGTGTGAGGGGTGGCTACGGCGTAACAAGAATTCTGGATATGCTCGACTATGAGGGCATCAGACAAAATCCAAAGGCAGTGCTGGGCTACAGCGACATCACCGCTCTGCATCTCGCCCTGTGGAAAAAAGCGGAGCTTGTTACCTTTCACGGCCCAATGGTGGCAGAGATGGGGGATAATTTCCCCAGGTATAACCAGGATTACATGGAAAGGGCGCTTTTTTCAGCCCGGTGCATGGGGTTGGTCGATAATCCTCCCGGAGAAGGCCCGGTGAAGGTTTTATGTCCCGGCGAAGCCGAAGGCCGGATAGTGGGAGGCAACCTATCGCTGCTGTGCTCCACGATAGGAACGCCCTATGAGATAGACACTACGGGAAGCGTATTCTTCCTTGAGGAGGTGGGGGAACCGCCCTATAAGATAGACAGGATGCTGAACCACCTGCGCATGGCAGGCAAGTTCAGGGATGCCGGTGCGATAGTCTTCGGCCAGTGGACGGGGTGCGAGGATGCAAAATACCCCGGGCATACGGCAGAAAACCTATTGGAGGATATTGCCCGGGAAGAGAACAAACCCTGCCTCTCAAATCTGATGATAGGCCACGGCAGGTACAATATAACAATTCCGCTTGGATGCAGGGCAGTGATAGAGAACGGCAAGCTGTACCTTACAGAAAGCGGCGTTGAGTAAGCCAGGAGCAACTATAAAACCAGGGTATAAAACCAGGGGACGGTTCTTGCGGTTGCGGTTGGCGGATTGAAAAAGGAGGTCTGAGCTTTGATAAAGATCGATATTCCCGGTACGGGAGAGGTGGAAATACACAATATAATATTTGACTATAATGGTACCCTTGCGCTGGGAGGAAAACCGGTGGCCGGGGTCATAGAGGGACTGAAGGTTCTTTCAAGGCTGGCGCGATTATACATTGTTACGGCCGATACCTACGGTACGGTGCGGGATTATTTCCGGGATGTACCGGTCAATGTTGTGGTTGTTGACCAGCCCTGCGGGACAGAATTCAAAAAAGAGTTCTTAAAGAAGTTGGGACCGGAGATAACGGCAGTGGTTGGAAACGGCAGGAACGATTTGGATATGGTCAAAGAGAGCTGCCTTTCCATTGGAGTTATAGGCGAAGAGGGGTGTTTTGGAAAGACCGCCGCTAGCTGTGATATAATTGTGACCTCACCCCTGCATGCACTGCATGTATTCCTAAATACAAACCGGATAAAGGCAACCCTGAGGTACTGATAATACCTAGCGTTTGCCTTTATAGGGATGTCCTCTGACCTTAAAAAAGGGAGGTGGTTTTACCCTCCCGTATGGATGGGGATACAATTACATATCATACAGTTCAATTAGTGCCTGTATAGTTTCATCAAAGGAAATATCTTTTGCATAATCAAATTTTCTAGTGTACGCTTTCCAAATTCTTTGCATATCCTTGTTTAATCTAATTTCTTCAATAATACTTGGAGAATTGTCCACTTTATCAATCGAGCCTCTTTTTCCAGCAGTCAGAGCAAGAGCATTTTTGAAATCATCTTTATTTATATTCTTAGCTTGCAGTCTTGTCAGAATATATACGTCATAGAAGTCCCTTGCACGAGTATTAAGAATGCCCCTGGCAATTATGGTTTCAAACTTTTCCGCTAAAACGGTTTCAAGGTTATATGCAAGAATTTCTATACGCCTATCATCAAACATCAATTTGAAGGAATAAACCGCTTCTTTAGGTGTAATTATATCACCGGCACTAACATCAACCTTTAATGGGACAATAACGGTCTGAAAAGCTGCTTCAAGTGATATTCTATAACCTCCATAGTCATGTCCTTCTCGTATTTTTTCAATTCCGTTGATGCTAAATTTCACATCGTCATCAACAGGTGCATCAATAATTTCTTGAAAGATGAACAATAAATTTTCTTTTGAAAAATCCGCATTCTTAATCGTTGCATCCATATCCATAGTAGTTCTGCTATCCAATCCAACCATCGCACTTATTAACATGCCGCCTTTGAGTATGAATTTCCATTTATATTGTGAAACAGAAATACGTTCAAGCAGCCTTTCAAGCATATAGTTTTGTAAAATCACATTTGCTCTTACCCCTGTCTTGGACGCCATGTTTTTAATAATTCCCTTCAGTTGCATCGCATTTTTCAAATCAGTACCTCCATATACTCACGTATTTTTCCGTCAACTTTAAAAACTTTAGCATATCTCATTAGCTTGTTTAAATCTTTATCCTTGCGTCTTGAATATCTTTTGAGAGCATCGGTAAATACTTGAATATCAATTCTGTTTTTACTTCTCACCAAATCGCAAATAGTTCTTTCCATATCATAGGTATAAATTTCTTTTCCCTGTGGAGATGCAATTCTTATTTTCCCCAAACTATGGTATTCAGGTTTTACAAAGAAGCATTCTATTCCTAAAGCCTTTAAAGAACTAGGATTATATCCCTTTGGCAAAGTGATGGAAAAAGCCAAAGGTGTTCTGTCCGATAAATCGTGTAAAAACAAGGCGGTTTCGTGGGAAAAAATACCCTTCTTACATCTAACGCTTATGGAATAAAATTCATCCTCTAAGGTATTTGGTAATACATAAACACCCCTTGACACTCTTTCAATCAACCCTTTCCGGGTCATAAGCGAAAGATATTTTTTATCTATCCCAAGCTTTACAATGTCAGCAGTTGAAACAATACCTTTATTTTCGCTCATGTAATTAATTATCTTCTCAAAAGTTGTCATAGAATCACAACCCTTCACTTTCATACTTACATTATACAATTTGTTAGTATAAAAGTGAAGGATTTTAACATATTTTTGGTAATAGACGCGAGTGTCTTAGACACGGGGACTACTAGACGCGGGTAGACGCGGGCGGGTAGACGCGGGGACGGTTCTTTTGTCTTACTGTCATCGGTTAACTGCCAACTAAGTTCCAACAGTATACGCCTTTCATAACAGATACGGCTGGATAATGATGTAATAGGGACAACAGGGCTATCATATGTTGATAGTCCTGTTATTTTTTTGTATAATTAGTAATAACATATAGTTATAAATAAGATATGAGTACAGTTAGTAGGTAAAAATGAGTCAGAACAGCAGAAAGCTGACTGCTAGCGATAAAGCGCTTTCTATAATTCTGGGAATTATTCAGATATTATACGTGATTTATCTTTGCTTCGGCTATTATTACCCCAGAGAATTTGCCGCGCTGGTAGACTTTGACGTAGACTTTGATAAGATAGTAATAGAAAAAGGAACGAGTAATGGGTATATACCAAAACGTGATGCTGATAAAAAAAGATTGACCAAGTAATAGATTATTTCAATACTTTCCAACTGGTAAAGACTGCAGAAAGATTATCTATTGATAAAAGGCTTTATGAAATTTACATTTATGGTAGAGGATAAATCTTAATCTGATAATACCTGCCCCTTGCCGCTCATATAATTTAGTGAATAAGATTATTCGGTAAAGGGGTTTTTTTATGATAAATGCCATATGGCTGTTTCTGATAGCTTCAGGCGTAGTATTGGCTGTTTTTAAAGGTACTATGGAAGAGGTCTCCGCTGCTGTCCTGGGCAGCGTATCAAGTTCTGTGGAACTCTTTTTGGGATTGGTTGGCGTTATGGCCCTGTGGATGGGTTTGATGCGGATTGCGGAGAAGTCAGGGCTGGTAGGGACAATATCGAGGGGCATAAGGCCGGTGATGCACGCTCTGTTTCCCGCTGTTCCCCCCAACCACCCGGCGATGGGGGCCATGGTCATGAACGTAACCGCCAACATGCTGGGCCTTGGAAATGCAGCGACACCCCTGGGAGTAAACGCCATGAAGGAACTCCAGAAGCTCAACCCCAGGCCATCCGTCGCCACGAATGCCATGTGCACCTTCCTCGTAATAAACACATCATCGGTACAGCTTATACCGGCTACGGTAATAGGCCTCAGGCTGGCGGCAGATTCAGGCAATCCGACCGAAATCGTGGGAACGGCTCTTATAGCGACAACGGTATCCACCCTTGCCGGGATCATTTCCGTAAAAGCGCTGCAAAGGCTTTACTGAGGCAACTTGACATGTTTGGTTTGATACAGGGGCTCTCGTCCATAGCCGTTCCCTTTATAATACTGTTTATAGTCGTCCACGGGTACCTTAACGGGGTTAAGGTGTACGAGGTTTTCGTCGAAGGCGCGGCCGAAGGGATAAAGACCGCATTAAAGGTACTGCCGTATCTTGTGGCAATGCTGCTGGCAATAGGAATATTCAGAAGCTCGGGAGCAATGGAGATCTTTACGGCAGCATTGCGGTATCCGGCTTCGGTATTGGGTATTCCGCAGGAAGTGATACCCCTTGTGCTCATGAGGCCGTTATCGGGGAGCGGTGCCCTGGGGGTCGTCTCGGAAATACTGAAAACCTATGGCCCGGATTCCTTTGCGGGAAGGGTGGCCAGCACCATGATGGGGTCCACCGAAACGATTTTTTATACCATTGCAGTATATTTCGGGGCTGTCGGCATAAAGAACACGCGGCATGTCCTTCCTGCAGCGTTGATTGCCGACCTTGCCGGGATACTGGCCTCCGTGGCTGTCTGCAGAATTGTCTTTGGATACCATTGACAAAACGCCGAACTTTATGTATATTATGTTTTAAATGAGCTATGCTATACATTAAGGCAGAGTATAGTTACCAGTTAACAGATGACAGACGTCAGGGAAGTGCTTATGGGAAAAATTAAAAGACACAACCCAGATACCCGTGATCTGTGAACTGTGACCTGTAAACTACGAACTACGAACTACGAACTACGAACTGATATCTGGCACCTGCGAACTAGAAACTGAAAACGGTGATGAAGGGAAGAGTAAGGATGTATGCCGATGCATCAGAGAGCCGGGACGGGTGGGAACCGGCGCGGAGGGCATCCTGAACATGGCCCCTGAACCTTGCCGCTGAAATCCGAGTAAGCGGTGACGGACGCCCCCGTTAACAGGGCAGGCAATCATGCGGTTGCCGGAAGAGGCTGTCCGAAAGGGCAGTGAATTAGGGTGGTAACGTGGCATTGTGTCGCCCCTACCGGAGACGGTAGGGGCTTTACTTTTGGGGACATTCCGCGGCAAGGAATACCCGCATAGCAGCGGTGTGTCCCCATACCGATCGGGGACATTCCGCGGCAAGGAATACCCGCATAGCAGCGGTGTGTCCCCATACCTTAAAAAAAAGAGGGAGGAAGAAAAGATGCCGAAGAAAACGTTTTATATCACCACACCGATCTATTATCCAAGCGACAAGCTCCACATAGGGCATTCCTATACCACCGTTGCTGCGGATGCGATGGCCCGTTTCAAACGGCTTACGGGGTATGATGTGATGTTTCTGACCGGTACCGACGAGCATGGTCAGAAGATACAGAGGCGGGCGGAGGAAAGCGGTGTGACGCCAATTGAATACGTAGATAGGATTGTGGACGGGATTCAGAAATTGTGGAAGGTAATGGATATATCCAACGACGATTTCATAAGGACTACAGAGCCGCGCCACGTAAAAACAGTACAGAAGATTTTCGAAAAGCTGTATAATCAGGGAGATATATATAAGAGCCACTACGAGGGCTGGTACTGCACCCCCTGCGAGTCCTTCTGGACCGAGCACCAGCTTGTGGACGGCAAATGCCCTGACTGCGGCAGGGATGTAGAATTGACCAAGGAAGAATCCTATTTCTTCCGGCTGTCAAAGTACCAGGACAGGCTGATGGAATTCATTGAGCAGAGCGATTTCATACAGCCCGAATCCAGGAAGAATGAGATGATCAACAACTTCCTCAGGCCGGGCCTTGAGGACCTCTGCGTCTCCAGGACTTCCTTCGACTGGGGTATTCCGGTGGAATTCGACAAAGGGCACGTGGTATACGTATGGATAGACGCCCTGTCCAACTACATTACCGCCCTCGGCTACCTGTCGGAGGACCCGTCGGATTTCGAGAGGTATTGGCCTGCCGACGTCCACCTTGTGGGTAAAGAGATAGTAAGGTTTCACACGATTATCTGGCCCGCAATGCTGATGGCCCTCGGCCTTGAACTGCCGAAAAAGGTGTTCGGGCACGGATGGCTCATTCTTGAGGGCGGCAAGATGTCAAAATCCAAGGGCAACGTAGTGGACCCGGTAATCCTGGTGAACCGGTACGGCGTAGACGCTGTAAGATATTTTCTGCTGAGGGAGGTCCCCTTCGGCTCGGACGGAGTGTTTTCCAACGAGGCGCTGGTCAACAGGATCAACTCTGACCTGGCAAACGATTTAGGAAACCTTATAAACAGAACCGTCACAATGGTCGAAAAATATTTCAGCGGGATTATACCAAAGCCGGAAGGAGAAGAGGGCCCGGACACCGAACTGAAGGACCTTGCCGTTCAGACGCCGGTCAAGGTTGAGGAATATATGGACAGCCTGCAGTTCAGCAACGCCCTTGCCGAAATATGGAAGCTGATTGGCAGGGCAAACAAGTATATAGACCAGACCATGCCCTGGATTCTTGCCAAGGACGAGGATAACAAGGGAAGGCTGGCTACCGTCCTGTACAACCTGGCGGACTGCATAAGGATAATCTCCGTGATGGTCAGCCCGTTTATGCCCAATACTCCGGCAAAGATATGGGCGCAGCTCGGCATGGATCATGGCCAGGGCACCGGATGGGAGGACGTTAAGCAATTTGGAAAGCTGCCGACGGGAATCAAGGTAAGAAAAGGAGAGATAATCTTTCCGAGGATAGAAAAGGAGGACGGCGGTGAAGAGAGCGAAAAGGGGGAGAGCGGTATGGAAGACAATATGATCAGTATAGAAGAGTTTGCAAAGATTGACCTGAGGGTAGCAAAAGTTCTTGAGTGTGAAAAGGTTGAGAAATCCAAAAAACTTCTGAAGCTGAAACTGGACATGGGAAGCGAAACGCGTCAGGTGCTCTCGGGAATCGCCCAGTTTTACAGCCCTGAGGACCTCGTGGGCAGGCAGGTTGTCGTCGTGGCTAATCTGAAGCCTGCAAAGCTTATGGGAATAGAATCCCAGGGCATGATACTGGCTGCTTCCACCGAGAAGGACGAGGAGCTTTCACTGGTTACCCTGGAGAAGGAAATAAAGACCGGTTCAAAGGTAAGGTAGGTGGGAGCTCAAGATGCTTATAGATACCCACGCCCACCTGGACGATAAAAGGTTTGAAAGGGACAGAAGACAGGTAATAGAACAGTGCATAAGCGACGGTGTGGTATGCATAATCAACGCCGGCTCGAATATTTCGTCCAGCATTAAGTCGATTAAACTCGCAGCCGAGTATCCCTTGATATATGCCGCAGTGGGGGTTCATCCCCATGATGCAAAAACGTGGGACGAAAACTCCGCGCAACTGTTAGAAACCTTTGCACATAAAGAAAAGGTGGTCGCCATAGGCGAAATAGGGCTTGACTATCACTATGACTTTTCTCCCAGGGACCAGCAGAAAAAGGTTTTCAGGGAACAGCTAAACCTGGCAAGGGAGATGAAGCTTCCCGTGGTAATCCATGACAGGGAATCCCACGGTGACATACTCCGGATCCTGAGGGAAGAAAGCGCTTGGGAAATTGGAGGGGTTATGCATTGTTTCTCAGGAAGCAGGGATACTGCGCGGGAATGCATGGACATGAACCTCTATATATCCCTGGCCGGGCCCGTAACCTTTGAAAACGCGAGAAAGGCAAGGGAAGTGGCAGAATACGTACCCCTTGACCGGATCCTTATTGAAACCGACTGCCCTTATCTCACACCCGTTCCCCACAGGGGTAAAAGGAATTACCCGGGATATGTGAGGTTCGTTGCGGAAGAGATCTGCCGGCTAAAGGGTATTGAGCACGATGATTTAATGGCGGCGGTGGCCCGGAACGTGAAAAATGTGTTTAATATAGACCTCTAAATGTGCTATAATATCCCTTGTAGCTTCAGTTACCAGTTACCAGATGGCAGTCGCCAGTTGGCAGACGCCAGAAATTCAGTTACCAGTTGCCAGTTATCAGATGTAACAACTACCAACTACGAACTACCAACTACGATCTGTGATCTGTGAACTAGTACCTAGTACCTAGTACCTAGTACCTAGCACCTGCTATAGGAGGAGTGGCGATGATAACCTACGAACTGGGGAACAACCTGTACATCAATCTGACCAACAGATGTACCAATAAATGCAGTTTCTGTGTGAAGGAATACAGCGACGGCATAGGAGGACAGAATCTTTGGATTGAAAGCGAACCGACTGCTGAAGAGATAATAAAGGAAATAGGCGATCCCAGCCGCTATAAGGAGGTAGTATTTTGCGGCTTTGGAGAACCGGTGCTGAGGTTGGAGCAGATACTGGAGGTAAGCAGGCACTTAAAAAAGAATTACCGTTCCAGGATAAGGATTAATACCAATGGGCAGGGCAATCTTGTCTATGGAAGAAACATAGTACCGTTGTTTGAGGGGCTGATTGATGTAATTTCCGTAAGCCTCAATGCCAAAAATGCAGAGGATTACCAGAGGCTGTGCAAGTCCAGCTATGGTGAAGAGGCTTTCTATGGAGTGATTGAGTTTATAAAAGAATGCAAACAATATATACCCGAGGTAGTAGTGACGGTGGTTGACGTGATCCCTCCGGAGGATATAGAAATGTGCCGGACAATCGCCGGGGAACTGGGCGTAGGTTTTAAGGTACGGCATTTTTATAATGTGTAACTGTAACTACCTCCCTATACCATCATATAATGGTATTGAAATAAAGGTGGATTGGGGGGAATAGTTAATTGGATAATAAAAAAGGCTACAGGGGAGAAATGCCGGTCATGGGGCCCACTCCTATTATAGCGTCCGCTCCGGGAATGGGACCTTGTCCGGGAATGGGGCCGGTCGTAGCACCCGCTCCGGGAATGGGACCCTGCCCGGATATGGGCTATGGAATGCCCATGATGGGACCCTGCCCGGTAATGCAGTGCATGATACACTGCGTGCATTCGATGATGGGCGGGATGCCAATGCCCATGATGGGTGGAATGCCCATGATGGGTGGAATGCCCATGATGGGTGGAATGCCTGCGATGGGCGGAATGCCCATGATGGGACCCGGACCATATACACCATCAATGCCCATGACGGGAGAAACCGAAGAATACAAATAAATACGGCACCCCGGGGGGACTCCCCCCGGGTTATTGCTGTGTTGGAATAAAAATTTATTTTTAGATGTATAATAATTCCAGGGACAGTTTGTTTTATATCTGGTATAATTACCATATTGGAAATTGTTCTCTACATAGCAAAAAATGAATTTAATTGCAGATAAGGGTTACACTAAAGCCTAGTACAGGATGGGAGGATACATTGTGGATAAGAAATATATTGTTATCCTGACCGTAGTAGCGCTGGTGATAACGGGTGTTACGGCCTTTAGCGTTCTTGCAAAGGGTGTAACAATTGTAGATGGCGACAAGGTTATGCAGGTTACGAGTTTTAACAGCAGTGTCGGGGATTTGATTAAGGATAAAGGGATCATATTGAGCGAACAGGACAGGATGATACCCGGGCCCGAGGCTTTGCTAGAAGACCATATGGAGATAGTAATAAAAAGAGCGGTTGAGGTATATCTGACGGTGGGTGGGCAGCAGAGCCCCGTTCTGACATCCGCGGATACGGTTTCACAGATGCTGGCCGAAGCGGGTGTTGAATTGGGAGAAGAGGATATCGTTGAGCCCGCCTTGGACGCGCCTATCGGTCCAGGTATGAGTATAAGCGTGGTCAGGGTATCTCACCGGATGGAGACGGCAGAAAAGGAAGTGCCGTTTAAAACGGTAGTCCGTACCAACGATGAAGTATATAAAGGAATTGAAACAGTAATAAGCAAGGGTAGCAATGGTGCAATAAGGGAAAATATATTGATTACCTACCATGATGGCCAGGAGGTAAACCGTGAGGTGGTAGGGCAGGAGGTTGTAAAAGCTCCCGAGGATCAGCTTGTTGAGAAGGGGACAAAGGATATTCTTGTAACATCAAGGGGAGCCGTCCGGATAAAAAAAGCGATATATATGACTTCTACAGCCTATGATGCCACATTTGAGAGTACCGGCAAACATCCGGGAGACCCGGGTTATGGTATAACCAGAAGCGGCACCCAGGTCAGGCCGGGGGTGGTGGCAGTGGATCCAAAGGTTATACCCCTCGGAACAAAACTCTATGTAAAATCCCTGGACGGGGGACCTGATTACGGGTTTGCCAGTGCGGAGGATACCGGGGGAGCCATCAAAGGCAATAAAATTGATTTATACTATGAGTCACCAAGCGATGTTAGAAAGTATGGTAAGAAGAAAGTGCTTGTATATATACTCGAGTAGACAATTACAGCCCACCCCGCGGTGGGCTGTTTTGCGGAGGAGCATATGATTAGGGAAGTAATCGGCTTTAAATGCGTTGAAGGAAGCGGGAAAACATGAAGAATGAAGGATTCACGTATAGCGAAACGCTTGACATTCTCAAAAGGCACAATATAACACCGCGCAAGGGTCTTGGACAGAATTTCCTTACCGACAAGAACATATTGTCCAAAATTATTGATGCTGCGGAGCTTGAGGCTGATGACCAGGTTCTTGAAATCGGACCGGGTATCGGTACATTAACCCGTGAACTGGCTTTGAAATCGGGCAGGGTTGTATGCGTTGAGATAGATGACAGGTTGATACCTGTTCTGCAGGATACCACTTCATGCTTTTCCAATATTACGGTAGTTTGCGGAGATATTCTTAAGCTGGACCTGAGCCAACTGTACAGGAAGCATTTTCAGGACGGGAGAATTAAGGTAGTGGCGAATCTGCCCTATTACATTACTTCTCCGATAGTAATGAAGCTTCTTGAAGAAGAAATCCCCCTCAAATCTATCATTATTATGGTTCAGAAGGAGGTTGCCCGGAGGATGGCGGCTTCACCCGGCAATAAGGAGTACGGCGCTCTTTCGGTGGCGGTGCAGTTTTACTCAAACCCTGAAATGATTGCATCCGTGCCTCCCACCGTATTCATACCACCGCCCAAGGTCAGTTCGGCAGTGGTGAGGCTTGATATTAAGGAATCCCCCGGTTATAGGGTTAAGGACACAAGCCTCATGTTTTCCATAGTAAAGGCAGCCTTCGGGAAGAGAAGGAAGACGCTGCTCAACGCCCTTGTAGGAGTCAGGGGCCTGGAAAACAAGGAGACGGTCAGGGAAGTACTGGAAAGCTGCGGCATAGAACCCGAAAGGCGGGGTGAAACCCTATCCGTTCAGGACTTTTGCAGGCTTGCCGACTGCGTCTCCGCCAGTGACCATTGACCAGAGGTCAGATGGCAGTCGGCAGTTGGCAGACGCCAGGGCAAGGCTATAGGGTAAAACCCAAAAGCATAACCCGAATGCGTGTGATCTGTGATCTAGCCCCTAGTACCTGTGATCTACGAACTACGAACTACCAACTACGAACTACGAACTACCAACCAAAAAGTTGTAACTAATACTCCCATGCTGAATATATTGATAGCATAAGCACTTTTGTATGGGGGAGGAAAACGTGGTGGCAATAAGCAGGAACTATAGCAGGCAGTCGATAATCTTAACCGAACAGGATGGCGGATTTAGAGCAGATAATTCAAAGGTCCCTGCGGGTTACTCGAAGATAGAGGTCAAGAGCGGCAATGGCATGCTGACTGCCTTTGCCCAGAACTTGAAATACTTTGCCGATGGGAGCTACATATACAAATTCTTTATAGCAAAGACTGACCCGCAGCCGGTATTGCTGGACCTCGGGACCTTGGTGATAGACGATAGGGGAAAAGGTGAAGGAGTATGGAAGTTCGATGCGCACAATGTGGAAAAAACAGGTTATGGTATCGATAAGTTTGACCTTTTCGGAATTATGGCCCGCAAGAAGGGAAATGGGGCGAAGGGCCTTATTTGTCCTCTTGCCGGCAGTACCGGCAAAATGCCCCTCCAGTGGCGGGAGGCGCTGGTGAGCAGTTCCACCGGCTATGATACGGGGGATACCGGAAACGAAGCGGCGGAAGGAAAGAATGGCTATACTGAGCCGGGGAAAGAGGACGGTGAAAATCCGACCGGAACAGAGAAGGAAACTCCGGAGGTTCTGGATGCCGAAGCACCGGTACAAGAAGCAGAAAACACAGAGAAAGAAGCGGATACAAATATGGTACTCCAAGAGTACATGTCGGATATGCTGGACAGCTTTCCAAAGGTAGAGCCCTTTGAGGTTCCGCTTGAAAACTGCATATGGTGGAAAGTAAATACCTTCAACTATATTTTCGGAATAATGAATGACAGTGCCAGAAAACTGATATACTACGCCTACGGAGTGCCGGGAGTATACAACAGCCAGATAAAAAGGCAGATGGAGATGTACGGGTTTTATAGCTGGCGTCCGGCAAAGAGGGAGGAAAAGAAACAGGGGGATTATGGATACTGGCTGGCCTTTGTTGACGCAAGGACAGGAATGCTGGTTAATCCCCAGCTTTCGTATGAGAGGTGAGAGGTTGGAAGTGGGAGGTTGGATTTTAGTATAGCTTTCCATTACTTCCAGGATTCCAGCATCTAACATCCCACTTCACACTTCCCAGACAGGAATGTCCCCGATAATATATTCTAATCTCCCAGGCATATATCCCCCATCAGTACCCCTATTATTCTGCCGCTCTTATCCTTGACCGGCAGGGAAACGGATACGCAGAACTCCTGTGTAAGCTTTGAAATATAGGGTTCGGACAGATAGACATTTCCCTTGAGAGCTTCCTTGAAGAATGGACGGTGGGCTGCATTATCATTAAGCACTCCCTGGGATGAAATTTTAATGCTTCCGCTGGTGTCCAGCAGTGCAATAAACTCCAGCCAGGTGTCCTTTGAAGCATTTTTCCTCAGCAGCCCTTCGATTTCCTGCAGGTCATCTTCCAGAAGGACCGGGGAAGATGCGATATTCATCACAACTGATTTTGCCTTATCTATCCGGATCCTTTCCTTCTCTCCAAGGGTAAGCCCCCTCTTATAGTCTGCAAAACTGTCATCCAGTTCCTTTGCCATCAGGTTGAGATTTTTGATGGACTGGAACACCTGCTCCATGGCTGCCGACTGCTGTTCCGCGGAAGCGGCGGCTTGCTGTGTGCCGGCGGATGACTGCTGCGCCGAAGCGACAACCTCCTCCATCAAAGCATCGATTTCTTCGGTTTTTACCCTTTGATTCCGTGTAAATTTTAAAATCTCTTCGATGGAATGCACTGTGGCGTTTGTGACCTGTTCTATTGACGAAAAATTCTCCTTTGAGCTGTCTGCGATATCTACGTCTTCTTTGGCTCTTTGTGCCTGGGACTGCATGGAATTCGCAACCAGATTAACCTGCTCGGATATTGTTGAAATCAGTTTATGGATTTTGCTTGCCGAGGCTGTAGATTGTTCTGCCAGCTTCCTCACCTCTTCTGCAACCACCGCAAAGCCTCTACCCTGGTCTCCGGCGCGGGCTGCTTCAATAGCGGCATTCAGCGCAAGCAGGTTGGTCTGTTCGCTGATTGCGGTAACCTCCATGGTAATGCCCGAAATCTGCTGAGCATATCTTTCCAGCGTTGATACTTCCTGTGACAAACGGTCATTAATTTCCCAGCTCTGCCGGATTCTTTCCACCAGCAGGGCAAGCTTATCTATGCTGCTGGTGATTGTTTCCTTCATCTTCAGGGATTCTTCCCGGGTCTTATTGGAGAATTCCACGATTCTTTCCGAGTCCTGAACCATGGCTATTGTATTTTCTCTGGTTTTGATTGCAGCGGAAGAAACCCTTTCAACACCCTGGGCAATCTCCGAAATAGTCAGGGCGATTTCCTCCGCTGAACGGTTTGTCTCTTCCGTATTCAACAGGAGTTCGTCGGAGTATACCTTTGTTTTTTCCGACGAAGTCAGCACATTGCCCATTGTCTTTTTATGCTGCAGCAGAATTTTATTCATCGTATCGGCAATCTTTCCCAGGAGACCGCTAAAACTGCTCGGGAGCTTTGCCAGCATATTTCCCTGCTCGATTTCTTCAAGGCTTCTCTGGAGTTCTGTCAAGGGGTTTAAGAAGGCTGTCCGGAGTGAAAAAAAGATAACGAGCATAAGAACAACCGTAAATGCAGCCAGAACCAACCATAAGGTAAGTACAATACTGCCAATTTCAGGCAGTATGCTGCTATCCAGGATGCCCTGTTCCAGCCGGCCGGTAAGCAGTGTGGAGATTTTGTCCGGAACGAGCTTCACAAACAGTAAATATTCGGCACCTATAATCAAGACCGTGATGATAGCCAAAAAAGCACTTGCATTATTTTTCATCTATACCCCTCCAGAAAATCATATGATTTGGCATATTATTAAGTATTTCTACAACCGACAGCAGATTCCTCTTGAAGTGGCACTTTTTTCTCCGGCTTTACCGATGATAACTGTTGTGTCACGTTTTATACACACACCCAGCAGAAGCTTCATAATATATACTAATCGGTTAAATTGAAGCTTATTGCCAGGAGGGATAAAAATGTCGGAGTTTAGGATAGGGGACCTGGTGGCAAGGAAATCCTATGATTTTGATGTTCTGTTTAAAATAGTTGAAATAATCGACCACTCCGGAAAGGAGAGGGTTTATATATTAAAGGGAGTACACATGAGGGTATTGGCGGATGCTCCCGGAAATGACCTCGTAAGGCAGACCGCTAAAGAAGTAAAACGCTTTACTGCAAATAATGACAATAGGGTAAACAAAAACATAGATTATGTGATAAATGCCAGAAAGATCAGGAATAGTGCAAAGGGAATTAAAGGCGCATTTTTTCACAGGACAAAAAACTCGTTCAGCCGGGCGGGAAAAGTCCTCCACCTGGACGGAGATAAGGATTATTTAGACACGTGCCTTGAGAAGTACGAAGAGATGGAGCTTAAGGCAACGGGCGTACATGTGCCTGAAAGTCAGCAGCCGGCGGCTGTGGGCGGGCTTTTAAAAGAACACATTCCCGACATTGTAGTACTGACGGGACACGATGCCCTAGTAAAGGGATACAAGGATATAAACGACATCAACTATTACCGCAACTCCAGGTATTACGCTGCTGCGGTGAAGGAAGCAAGAAAATTTGAGCCATCCTATGATGATTTAGTAATATTTGCCGGAGCCTGCCAATCGCACTTTGAGGCAATTCTAGAAGCGGGAGCCAATTATGCAAGTTCGCCGAACAGGGTTCTTATACACGCACTGGACCCTGTATTCGTATGCGAGAAGATTGCCTTTTCGGGTGTGGACAATATCGTTTCTACCGAGGATCTGATTTCCAGGACCATAACCGGAGTCGAAGGTATAGGCGGACTTCAAACCAGGGGTAAATACAGGGAAGGATTACCCAAATCCCCGTATTTAAAGGGATAAGGAGGTGGAGGGATGGCTAACCGGAAAGATTTCAGTGTAAGCGTTTACAGAGTGGAGAAGCAAAGCATTGGGACAATACCCCTGGAGGACCTTGTTGCCGAGATTACGGCTTCCCAGATTCCGGTCGAACTAGAGGCAGAAGCAATAAAGGCGCAGGCGGTCCTGGTAAGGACCAATATACTCAGGCAGAGCTACTTGTATGAGGGGTGCGGATGCAGCATTCATCCGGGCGCGATGCTGTGCAATAGCTCACATTGTATTGAATGGAAGGGAATGGACAGTTTAAAGGAAGAATGGGAGGATGCCTTTGATATAAATTGGGATAGGATAGAAAAAGCTGTGGAGAGTACCCGGGGAGAGTTCTTGTCAATCAACGGTAAGCCCGTAAAGGCCTACTACCATCCTTGCTGTGGAGGCGCAACCGAGAACTCGGAGAGCATAATAGGAAATAGGGTTGTTTACCTTAGAAAAGTCCTGTGTGATTACTGCAAAGGCTCATCCTGCTGGGAGGATGAAAGGAATATAACGATTGAGGAGATGGAAGAAAAGCTCGGTATTAGTATTAAGCAGGCAAGCCCGGTTAAAGGATCGCCGATTGAAGGAATGATAGACGAGATAGACCGGGACCAGGAGGGAAGAATAAGAAGTATCCGTATAGGCGGCAAATATTTTAAAGGCAGCGAAGTAAAAGAACTGCTGGGCCTTAGTTCCACCAGGTTCGGATGGAATCCCGTTATATTGAGGTTTTACACGAGGGGGCAGGGACATGGGCTCGGGCTGTGCCAATACGGGGCGGATTCAATGGCTAAGGAAGGAAAGGGATACCGGGAGATAATAAATTACTATTTTACCGGCGCAAAGATCATGTCCATTAAGGAGTACGACTACAGCAAACCCCTTAGGGGAAAGGTCTTTGTCATAGACCCGGGCCATGGGGGGGACGGCGAGGACAACATTGGGCCGACCGGGTTAAGGGAAAAGGATGTTAACCTTGAAATAGCGTTACAGCTATCATCATTATTGTCCGAGGCCGGAGCAGAGGTCCATATGACAAGGGAGGACGACAGCGTTGTGCTGTTATCCGATAGGGCAGGAATGGCAAATAAAATAAGGCCTCACTTTTTCATAAGCATCCATCAAAACAGCTTCTACAATCCCGGTGTAGCGGGCACAGAAATCTACTATTACGACGGGGATGACGAAGGGGAGAGGCTGGGGAGGATGATCATGCTCCAGCTGGAGGAAGACGCTGAAGTCGTGAACAAGGGTGTAAAAACCGCCAATTTTTACATGCTTCGTGAAGTCAAGGTCCGGTCTGTTCTTTTGGAGCTTTTTTATATAACAAACCCTGAAGAGGAGGAAAAGCTGAAATCAAAGGACTTTAAAACGAGCGTTGCAAGGGCAATATTCAGAGGAATTCTAAGATATTATAGAGAGTAGACGATAATTTTTGAAGAAGGAGGGGATCTAGAGTGTTAGGCCCTCTTTTTTTGATATTTTTACAGTTGACAATAGCCCGTACATATTGGTACAATATTAGATTGATTTTTTCCGCACAATATGGTAAAATATTGATAGGTCAAGAGATTTCGAAAGAGGTGAGATGGAGTGCGGGTTAACAACTCCCTTGACAGGATAAAAAAGGATGTAGAGACTTTCGTCGGAAAAAGAGTTAGACTTAAGGCGAATAAAGGAAGAAGAAAAACCTTTGTAAGAGAAGGGGTCCTGGAGCAAACCTATCCTGCGATATTTGTAGTGAAATTTGATAATGGCCAGAATTCGGTCAGGAGAGTTTCCTACAGCTATTCGGACATCCTTACCGAGACAGTGGAGATTACAGTTTGCAGCGAGAATATAAAAATAAAGTGTAGCTGAGGGCATAGGCGGTGTTAAGCCGCTTTTTATTTTGCAAAAAGGGACATTCCTTAAACAAAATTTTTTATTCATTCCGGAGGTATATTTTATCTCAGCACAGCCATCAAAGGCTTCACGGCTGACCAAAGCGGCCAAAAGCTCCTTAGCTTTGCCGTACAATTTAACTTCGGGCGTACGGAATCAACGCCTGAGGTCAGACAGGGGGCGTATGAATTAATATTCAAATACATAGCATAATATGTAAACAAAGTAAACCGATGACAGTTCGACAGCCTTGTCTAAAAAGTTTAAAAATAATATACTAATATTGTCATTGCTAAGTGAAAACACTATTTATGGGTATATTCTTAGAAAGGGGTGTCATTTATGCCGGTAGAAAATGGGATTAGAATTAATTCCGAAATAGGAAAGCTGAAGGCGGTTCTACTGCATAAACCCGGTAATGAACTGGAACGCTTAACTCCCGAATATCTCGCGGAGATGCTTTTTGATGATATTCCATGGCTAAAAAAAATGGAAGAAGAGCATGATGGTTTTGCAAAGGCTTTGAGAGATAGAGGAGTCCAGGTATATTATGTAGAAGAGCTTCTCGGGGAAGTACTGCAGAAACCCGAGGCAAAAAGCCGGATGATTAAAGAGGTTCTTGACAACTGTGATATTGAAAACCCCGATCTCAGGGAAGTGCTCATTAACTATCTGCAGAACCTTAACTGCAAGGACCTTGCAAGCAAGATGATTTCCGGACTTCCAAAGACAGAGGTTCAGGATATGCAGAGGCATTACAGTCTGGTGGATTACATCAATGAAGAATATCCCTTCTATATCAATCCCCTGCCTAACCTCTATTTTACCAGGGATCCCGGATCGGTCATAGGAAACGGTCTGTCCATAAACAGGATGAAGATTAATGCCAGGAAAAGAGAGGGGCTGTTCCTGAAGTACATATACAAGTATCATCCGCTGTTCAATGCCGACATTACCCCCCTTTGGTACAACTATAATAATACTTATAGCATTGAAGGGGGAGACATACTGGTACTGAGCAAAGAAGTGCTTGCAATCGGGTGCAGCGAGAGGACCTCCGCCCAGGGAATAGAACTGCTGAGCAGGAACCTTTTTGAAGGTATCCCTGAACTCAAACATATACTGGTAATGCAGATACCGAAAATCAGGGCCTTTATGCATCTTGATACCGTGTTTACCATGGTGGACTATGACAAGTTTACAATATATCCGGGGGTTGAAGATTATATAAAAGTGTTTAAGGTTACAAGAAACAGCAAACCTTACAGCCTTCATGTGGAGCCGGAGGATAATCTGATGATGGCTATTAAAAAAGCCCTCAAGCTGTCCGCGGTGAGCTTTATAAAGAGCGGCGGCGGGGACGAGATTACAGCAGCCAGGGAGCAGTGGAACGACAGTACCAATACCCTTGCCATAGCGCCCGGGGTTGTAATAACATATAACCGTAACGAAGCTTCAAACAAGGTTTTGAGGCAGAACGGTATAGAAGTAGTCGAGATTGACGGGCAGGAGCTTGTGCGCGGCAGGGGAGGCCCCAGGTGCATGAGCATGCCCCTGCTAAGAGAAGAATTATAAAATGGGGACATTCCGCGGCAAGGAATGTCAAATGGGGACATTCCTCCCCCCAGTTTCAGACTTCGGAGAGGAGGTGTGTCCCCTGGCCTTATACGCAGCGGTGTGTCCCCTTACATTAAAGGAGGAATGTTAGATGCCGTTTAATCTTAAAGGAAGAAGTTTTTTAACCCTAAAGGACTATACCCCGCAGGAAATAGACTACCTGCTGAAACTGTCCGAGGAACTGAAAAAGGCTAAATACACGGGAACCGAAGCAAAACTGCTCCAGGGCAAGAACATAGCCCTGATATTCGAGAAGCCGTCTACCCGGACAAGGTGTGCCTTTATCGTTGCTTGCAATGACCAGGGAGCTCACGCCGAATACCTTGGCAAAGGAGATATTCAGTTGGGCAAAAAAGAATCCGTTGAAGATACGGCAAAGGTTCTCGGCAGAATGTTTGACGGTATCCAGTTTAGAGGCTTCAAGCACCAGACCGTCGAGCTTCTTGCACAGCATTCCGGGGTTCCGGTATGGAACGGGTTAACCGACCTCTACCATCCGACGCAGGTGCTGGCGGATTTCCTCACTATAAAGGAGTATAAGGGCCATTTAAGGGGGATTTCCCTCGCATATGTAGGCGACGGGAGAAACAACGTTGCAAACTCCCTTATGATAGGATCTGCAAAGGTAGGAATAGACTTCAGGATCGTATCGCCGAAGGAGTTGTTCCCTTCCGATGAGTTGGTCAGCTACTGCAGGGGAGTTGCGGAAGAAACCGGTGCGTCGATTACAATAACCGATGATATAAAATCAGGAGTGAAAGGCTGCCACGCCCTCTACACCGACGTCTGGGTGTCAATGGGAGAAGAGGCTTACTTTGAAGAGAGGATAAAGCAGCTCAAGGATTACCAGGTTAACATGGAAATGATAAAAATGACCGGTAAGGACGACTGCATCTTCCTGCACTGCCTGCCGTCATTCCATGACACCAATACCACGGTGGGACAGGAAATATACGAAAAATACGGCCTCAAGGAAATGGAAGTAACCGATGAAGTATTCAGGAGCAAGCATTCGGTTGTATTTGACGAGGCTGAGAACAGGGTTCACACCATAAAGGCGGTAATGGTTGCAACATTGTAATAAAACATATCCAATCTTGCATGCTGCTGCACAGACTACCTGAATTTTGTGGGGGAGCGATAGTAGAGTACCGGGAGTATATTAGCATGATCTGGGGGAAGGAGAGAATATTCTTGAAAAGACTGGTAGTAGCGCTGGGCGGTAATGCTCTGCAGGAAGCCGGCGCGCCGGCGACTGCGGAGGCGCAGCTTGAAGTAGTAAGGAAGACAGCAAGATATATAGTTGACCTGGTTGAAAAGGGATATGAAGTAATCCTTGCCCATGGCAACGGCCCACAGGTGGGGAGGATAGTATTGCAGAACGAGGGGGCAGCGCATATAACCCCTGCTATGCCCTTTGACGTGTGCGGCGCCATGAGCCAGGGTATGATAGGATATCATATACAGCAGGCGGTGGGTGACGAGCTCAAGCGAAGGGGTATGGGTACACCGGTTGTTACCCTGGTTACCCAGGTGGTAGTAGACCGGAATGATGAGGCGTTCAAGAAGCCCACCAAGCCCATAGGCCCCTTCTATTCGATGGATGAGGCAAAGGTGCTGGAGAGGGAAAAGGGCTATACCATGAAGGAAGACGCCGGCCGGGGCTGGAGAAGGGTCGTGGCATCGCCGAAGCCGGTGGAGATCGTTGAGCTGCCCGCAGTGAAGACCTTGGTGGAGGCTGGGGTTATGCTTATAACCGTAGGCGGCGGCGGTATTCCGGTTATTAAAAAGCCAGACGGATCCCTGGAAGGCACAGCCGCAGTAATTGATAAGGACCTCGCTTCCGAGAGGCTGGCGGAGGATATCGACGCCGA
>Ga0067045_1028550_pt1 | contig 31309 bp, 21 predicted proteins | sample TerdegcTABiofilm_FD_59184 | JGI IMG/M metagenome (GOLD analysis project Ga0067045, IMG submission 59184) | Combined Assembly of (Gp0054472, Gp0054536) Wastewater bioreactor microbial communities from Singapore -Terephthalate degrading...
TTGAGGCTGTCACATCATCACTAGTGGTTTCTGCACTGCCACGATCGGTGTAGGTGGTAACGTTGCCATACCCGTCATACGCGTACTCCTGCACGTGCTCTACCGGCACTGCTCCTCCTTCATAGTATTTTACCACCTCTTTTACCATATACGGATACTTCACTTCATACAACCACAGCTGCTCTGCCTCCTTGATTGTCTTTATGCCGTATTCATATTCCTTTACCACATACAGCCGCCCGTTTGCATCCTTTGTACTCTGATACCACTTCAGCCCCTTGGTGTAATAGCTGTCGGTTTTATACCTGGTTTCCACCACGCTGCCATCAGCCCGCTTTTCCACTACCGTGCCAAATCCCAAAAACTCACGGTTTGTGCGGTCCTGCACACCTGCGGCGTATTCGTATTGTGTTGTATAGCTGTGTATGCTTCCGGGAGTAGTGTCAATGCCTGAAACCCCGTCATGCACTGTTACCGTACTTACCACCCACTGGCTTTGAGGCATCAGGCAGGTATTGCCCACACGCTTATAATCAAGCTCTATTGTACCACCTATGGAATTTTTAATTGATTTTAGCATATTGGTCTTTCCGGTGCGGTTGTACCGTACATATAATTTTCCAAAATGCATATATACAATATCAGGCAATCCATCGCCGTTGATATCGCGTAGGGCATACGTTGTAGCATTACCATCCATTGAACTTCCGCCACCCCCGCTTATTTCAATTGTACCTATAAAAATTACCGTAAATGGTATAGGTATAAATATGGGTATTTTTCCACCAGCAGTTGCTGATAAATTTACCGATATTCCACTTGTACTATCTAAACCATTACCTGTCCGTTTTATATTATTTAAATCCAATCCATTATTAAAAACCACTTTTCCATCATCATAAACCTTATCCGGCAGTCCATCACCATTTATATCCAATAGCATGTATCCCGTATTGTTACTTGTAGCACTTATGGAAGTACCTCCACTATACAATGATTTATCAGTACTATATCCTATACCGTTACTGGTAGAAATACTTGTTAACTCTGATTTTTGAATTGCCTCTAATGGAAGCATCCGTCCTGAAACAAAGCTTTCACCGGTGTTATAGGAAACTATACATCCAGTATTGTTACATTCTACCCTATCGGGAAGCCCATCACCATTAATATCAACATAATCATTCAATACCTTACTTGTGCTTGTCAACCTGGTAAATGTCATACTTGGCATAGCGGTATTAACTTTCTCTTCTTTCCCGTTACCTTTAACCTCTAACTTGGCCATTGTTGTAATTGTAGTTGGACTTATACTCCAATTTGTATTTTCGCCCTTGGTATATTGTACTGCCCCACGTATTGTTGAAATCTGTTTATATAAACCGCCATAAATATTTGTTACCATGGCACCAGCATCAGTTACAACATCAGGATACCTATCACCATTGATATCAAAAAACTGCTTTTTTGTATAGCTATCTGTTTTACTTGTTGCATACGACAGCCCCGCAGAAAGCGAATCCATTTTACTATAACTTTTGGTATGTTTTGCCACTCCTCGCCTGTCTACTGCTGCAGTATTCAAAGTTCCCAATAGTATTGTGTTTGTACCTTGAGACGTGCTTATACTTGCATTTTCAACCGTTTGTTGGGAGTGTAACAGATCATCAATGTTTTTCTTTATAAGCCTGGTTGTGGCAATTACAATATCCTTTTTGCCATTTTTTATTTTTAATCCAATCCAGCTATCTGCATCACTTCCTTGATAACATGGAAAAAGTAACTCAGTTGTACGTTTTCTTTCCCGTATCTGTTGTGTTTCATCTCCCAAAGCATCAAAAAATTTAGGAACCAACGGGGAGCATATTTTCATTTTTTTAGCAAATTCTTCCGGATTATTCTGCGCTTCTTCATAATTTACCTTTAAATAACTATTCTTCACATTTCTTAATTCATAATCATATGTATAATCAGGATTATTTTCAACTTCTTCTTCTACAAATTCATCAGCATTCCATCTGCCAAAATACCAATTTCTGAATCCTCCTGCATAAACAATATCACTACCTGTATCCACACTCCTATAAACGATATATTCCACAGGAATTTCTACCCAAATACTATCACCAATCCACGGATTGTTTGAGTTTATATCGTAGTAGACAGTTACTTCAAATGTAAACCATTCAGGTTTTGTTGCCGTAACAATAAAATACAGATCATCATCTTCATTGCACTGTATAACACCTTTATCAAGGGTATCCATAACAAATGTCTCGCCACTATTAATTATACCTTCATCAAGCACCTTTTTATCAACTACTTGGGCAATGTAATCTTCGCCGGGCATGCGTCTTTTAACACTCAATGTCAAATCACCATTATATGAATTATTACCATTATACGTAGCCTTCATAATAACTCTATAATTGCCTTCCCTGGGCACATCCCATCCTTCAAATACATACGGATTAATTCTAACATCGCTGCTACCCATTGTTAAAGGTATAGTAAACTGTTTAGTATTTATTGGTACACTAAATACCATATCCTTTATTTTTTGGACATTATCATCACTGTTCTGATCTTCAGGCAATTCAACTTCTGTATACTGCAAATATGGCCCTATTATATTATTATCGCTTTTCCACTGTACTTGCCGCCAATCAATAGGAGTATCAGCATACATCCTGCATTCAAGGATTGTCTTGGTTGTTGTTATTTGAGTAATCACATTACCATTTAGTATTTTATTTTCATGGTAAATCATTTGTATGTTGCTGTAATTGCCAATAGTAATTTGTCCAATATATTCAGCATCTATCACACCACTGCAAATTTCTGATGTTGATTCATATATAGGATCACCAATACTACTTTGATCATCACCTATTGTTACTGTCTGTGTAACCTTATGTTTAAGTATTGAATATCGTATATCATCTGATGTTTTTGCATATTTATAGATTACACCTCCTTTCATGGTTGCCAAACCCTTAAATGGCGCCTCAAATACGCCGCCACCATTTACATAAAAATCATCTGCCAGGTTATATTGATAAATGTACATATTGTTTTCATCAACAGCTTCCGGGACATATCCTTTGTATGTTATCTTTGGATTCCATATTACTTCATCGTATGCTCCATCTCTGTTACAGTCTACCCTGAAAAGGATATAATCCCCTGCATTAACCCATAGTTGGTTTACAGACGAATTTACGCTGCCATTTCTATTAATAACAGCCGCCCACAAAGGTTGCGTGCTCCCGGGCTTATCTATTGTAACCCGTACACCATCAGCACTGGTATACCCCATTTCCTGAACATAATTATTTATTTCCTGTACAAAAGAAACATTTCCCCCTATATTAATGTTGCCGCTAAATGGTGCACGCCAGGCTATAACCGGATTATCCCGGTAAAACATATCCATAAATGCATACTTTTTTTCATCTTCCTGCCCTTCATCCACAGGGCTAACTGGAACATTTACCTCTTGCTGTACTACAGCAAAGTTAGCTGGTGGGGTAGTAGAAAAATACACTGTCCCCGTATACGAATGGTTAAAATAAACCACACTTCCGCTAATGAAATCAACCAATCCATCACCATTAACATCAGTAAAATATTCTTTTGTATAAGCATTGGTATCACTCCACTGCTTCTTTTTACCCACCATATACACATTAGCCCCTACACCTTTGCTAATTGTCCTGCTTTCATCTTTGCCTATACTCAATAAGCCCGGTATGTCTTTTTCCCTTTCAAATTGGTTATTCCCAGTATTTCTCCTGTATTTAACTTTAAATAACCCATCTTTATACACCTGATCTGCTAGTCCATCACCATCAATGTCAATAAGCTGTATCTGTGTATAAGTAGTGTTTTCTGCAGCACTTCCATCGGGCCCTATTGATAGGCCATTTACCCATGAAAATGGCGAAAATCCAACTGATCCTTGTATTTGCAATCCTGAACTGGTACTTCCTCCTATGCCTCCTATTGTATAGCTACCCAATAAATCTGTTTCCAAGATTAATGCATTCTCCAACTCCACCGGCTCATCAAACATTCTTAAAGTATCATTATCCCATCCCACTTCATCATAATATTCAAAATCTTGACTGTAAAAAACACTTCCGTCCTGGCCATTGACTGTTATTTTTTTAAGTAAACTCTTATCAAAAGCACCCTTATCATAATGTAACGCATAATCCCATATCAAAGCATTATTATAATACACCCGTATGTTTTTGTACCGGTATCTTGTATATACTATAAAGCCGCTTTTACCATCAACCTGTGTATCAGGCCTGTTACCTTCATCTCGGACAAACTGCACTTTAAACGGTCCGTTACTTTTTCCATAGCCGGTATAGTACATGCTGTCAACATATACCTGCACAAACTGAACCAGTGAATTAGGTAAATAACCGCTGTCCTTAATATATGTATAATGCACACTGTTGCCATTTGGATCAATCATCCATTCCAAAAACCATTGAGCTGTCTTCTCTCCGCTTGACAGCCGGGCATTTTCAGTTTCTCCGTAAATATATTTCACGCCATTTTTTTGTGTAACTTCCCAGTAATTACCTCTTTTGACAATCTTTGCAAAGCCACCTTCAATGCGTGTGCGATAGTTACCGGTATTATCCACCGGTACTAATTGACTACCATCCAATGAATAGATATCCGTACCATCATAACGTGCAGCTCCCCACTTTGTATCAATGCTTATGGACGATATATGTACCGACCATCCCATTCCAAAAGGACCATTCCCACCCTGCTGGCTATAGCGCAACTCAAGCTGAGGTTGCATTCCGGCTCTTCCCTTTGGTACCGTAACTGGAAATCGTATCCCGGCATCACCGGTATTACCAGGTTGCGGTGGTTGTATAAATTGCATGCCCGCCAAAGGTTCACCTGCTTTTATATCCTTTATGCTGTTTGGATTATAACTTAATGCTTCAGGATGCTCAGGCACTGTTAACGTTGCATTAATAAAATCTGTAAAGTGTGTGGACTGGGCTACTACATATCCGCCCTGTTCAGGTGCGCTGATACCTCTTGAAAAAACCGTATAATCGCTGCTTTGCTTGGTAACCACACGACTTTGCTCCATACGTTTCCACAAACCCTGATCATCATCATAATAATACATATGTATATTGGCTTCAGTAAATCCGGTTAAAAGCTTGTTTTTATCATAGGGTATACTGATAGTTATTGCCTTTTTAAAACTTCCATGTGGTTTGCCGTTAAACAAAAAACGATATCCTGCTGCCGGTGCTGTTACATCCCGCATACCGGGCGTTAATGGCTTAAGTTCATTCTCAGATAACGGAATAATGGTAATAGTTACTATCTCATCAACTGCACCCTGAGGTATTGATATTTCAACCCCCGCATGGTATATTGTTTGTGCCTTGTTTGGAAAAACCTTTACCGTTAAACCATTACCACCTGTCGTACTTACATCCTGACCTGTATTACCTCCTTCAGATGTCTGTATTTCGTTTGTCACTAAAGGTGTGTACCCGTTGTCAAGCTTCAACGTATGCGTAATTGTATCTTCTGGGGCAGTCCCATACAATCTCTGCAGTGCTACTGTCTGATCTGCTTTATATGATGCCGTAAAGGTTAATTCCCACGGCGTATCATCATCCTGCAAACCCAATCCCACCATATCTTTGCTTATGGCAGCAGTAAAACCACCAGATACCCCTAACGGCACTTCCTTTCCGCTAACAGTAAGCTTAGCAACCCCGGCCTGCGTGGCATACGGTTTTACAAACCCCTCAATGTATGCTGTCCTGCCAAAATACTCGCCATTGCGCGGGTAACTTATTATAATTTCAGGTTTTGTAGCTCCAAATGGCGAGGTACACATAACAACTTCGGCAATCTCACTTTTTGCCTCATTAGCATTAATCACCCTGACCGCATCGGTGATATATGCGCTGTCAAAAGCACAATAATACCAACCACTTTGCTTTATAGTTAATGTACCACCAGCAATCCACGCACCATCTTTCTTACATTCCACAGTAAGCGTACCTGTATTGCCATACACCAGTACTCCATACACACGCATAAGCCGCTCAAAGGTAACTATCGCCCCCTCATTGGTAATCATACCATACGTTTCCGTATCTCCATCAACAAATGCATTATCACCGGTACGCGTTTCATTAAAACCTGTATCTTTAATTCCAATCAGTTTTATTTCTTTAAGCCCCAGTTCCTGTGAACCTGCTCCTTTAAAATATATAGTATTGGTACCTTTAATCAGCCATTGCGGATTTATCTCAACACTGTGAGTTGTAACACCAGTATTGCCTGCTGATTCCGGTATGACAAGCCCTCCCAGCCAATCACAGTCATTCACCTTTATAGATGCGCTTACCGGCCTGAATGCCCCTGATGTAAATACTACATATACACGGCGATATTGCCATGGATTGGCCAAAAAAACATGCCCCTGATTGCTATCCGTTTCTGACAATGTTGCAGTGTATACATCAGTACTGTTACATGTAATGGGTTGTATATCTCCGGTATGATTACGATACTCGGCATATATGCCTGCAACATTATCTGTTTGACCCCACAACTCTATATGACCTACACAGGCATTGCTTCCCAGCGGCTCAACAATAAAAACACAAGTTTTAATTGTACGTTCAATTGCTATGTCAATCCAGCCATCCGTACGTGGTGTAGCATCATCCACAGCACCAAGAACCACACCATCAGCACCATTTGCATGTATTGTCAACTTTACACCTGTTATACCATATATCCTAATTGTTTTTATATAGGTATTGTTACAATGAGCATTCACTATCCGCTTCTCAGATACATTCCATACTGTTTCTGTTTTATTGTCAAATGCTGCCAGATATGTATCATCTGCTATTGTCCCGCCTGTATCATCTGCTACAGAATACTCAACTGCATATACCCTAACCGGAATATCAGGCTGATTTATAATTTCTTCTCTGTTTCCGGGACCACTGCATGCTGAAAAAATCATGCTACACAACAAAATAATATATAGTGCTTTCTTCATACCTTCTTCCTCCAAAAGGTTTATACTATTTTGTTTTTATTTTATGGAATCAATAACCCTTTATCATTTAATTTAAGACAATATATATCTGTACCTGCTTCGCCAATTATGACATTGCCGCATATGGATAGTCCGTCATCCTGTGCCAGTACCACTTTTCTTCCTATATCATCTTTATGATTGTCTGTACCATAAACTTGCACCCACTCTGTTTCACCATCGCGTGTTAATCCCAATAACAGTAAATCTTTGTCATCGCTTTCATTACGCATGGTATACCCTGTACATATAATATTCCCCTTTGCATCAAATGCCATACTGTATATGCCACAGCTTTTACCAATACTAAATTCCTTTCTCCATTGCTCACCTGTACCATCACCTGTAAGCCTGCTTATCCATATTCTTTCGTTTGCTTTAATTGCATAAGATATTCCGCACACAATAATATCACCATTTTCAAGCTCCTTAACATCAGTTGCAATGTCATAGGTATCTATATCGTATTCCTTGCTCCATACATGCTGTCGCAGGCTGTTAATTTTTATTATCCTGCTATCAGCACGCACCTGTGATTCATATTCAATAAATCCTGCCATAATAAAGCCACCATCACGTGTTCCAATAATTGCATATACCCCGTCGTTATATTCACCCCCAAAAAGTGCATCAAAAAGACTTCCAACTATATTCCCGTTATCATCACATTTTAATGCATATATATCAGCCCTTCCATTGCCGGCAGATTCAGTTGTAGCAGCTATTAAAAACCCCTTGTCCGATCCAGTATCAACCCTTACAACATTAAAGGCTTCATCCCACTGACTCCCTCCATACGTTTTTTGCCACATGATATCGCCATTTCCATCAACCTTTGCAATCCATATATCACCTGCTGTAGTACTTCCCGCCTTGCAGCCAACAATTACCGCACTCCCATCATCCAGTGTCACAATCCCATTTGCACTCATATATAAATGTTGCCAATATGTCTTGTACCACTGCTGCTGTCCCAAAGCATTGACTCGCATAACAAATGCTCCGTAGCTTCCCTGGCTGTTGGTACTGCCGGCATATACGTACCCGCATCGCAATGTCTTTGCCATATCTTTCACAACATCCTGATATCCACTACCATGCCATCCTTCCCACAACGGTCTTACTATAAAGTCGTTCACCACGGTGTCATTATAAATATCAACCTTTCGCTTTACAGGAACTATCTCACAATTTTCAACAAACGGCGTAATGGTATATTCACTTATCCAGGCCTGTTCAAACCTGTACACTCCCAATGCATCGGTATATGTATCAACAACACCATACTGCGGGTGCTGTAGCTGTACACATACCCCTTCCATACCTTCGCCGCACATAAGCACCTGTCCCTGAATTTGTAAACTTTCAGACTGCTGGGTGCTACATCCACACAATACTATACATATCAGTAAACAAAGTATTCCTTTTACTTCCATACACAGCCTCATATTACAGAAAGTATACAATGACACTTATCCGTATTGCACCATTGATTATATACAGCAAATCACCTTTTGTAGTTTCAACCGAAGGAACAAAGCTACCACCTCCGTACAACCCGGCAAGAACACTCACTTCATCCATTACCGGAATCCTAACCCCCAACCCCATAAAGCCGCCAAATTCATAGCGCTCTTTCAATGTATTTGTCTGTATATACTCACCTGCCAGATATACATTTTCACTGTCTTTCTCCAGCGGCAATTCGGTGTATACAATAACATCAGCAAAAAACCACTTATACACAAACACAATACCGGTATGTAATGAACAGGTATCAATACTATATCGCGTTTTTAAATCCTGCATTAATAGATGCCTGGTAACAAAAACCTCTGCATCCCATAACGTAAAACCACCATACACAATAAAATTGGGCGATAGTTCATAGCCAATAGAATGGGTTGCCCCAAAATATTTTCCTTTTTCCCGCTTCACATAGTTATCCGGAGTGTAAACTGAACCTGCTGGATATGCATATCCATACATTCCACCTATAATACCAACAAATCTGTTAGATGGTACAGTATCAGTCTTCTCCGATGCAGGTTCCGGTAATACAATCTGCGCCTTTGCCATCGTGGATGCCATCAATATTGCAAGCATTATAATAACCACCACTTCCGCTATATCTCCCGCCTTTGCCATATCTTCCTCTGAAAAATTTTATTTAACTCACAGCTACTGCAATCTCCGTATATATACCACGCCCCCATTGTCATTGCTGTAATTGACATATGCATACGGCGCACCAATTGCAATAACACCGGTATTGCTGACAGCCAATGACTCACCAAAAAAGCATTTTGTATTACGGTCATCAGGATAGTATGAATCTAAAAATTCTAAATCAGTTCCGTTAAGTCTGTATACTAATACCTTGCCTCTGTCTATTCCTCCTTCGTCTGCTAAAGACATAGATGACACAATATATAATCCATTTGGAGATACACCTACTGCTTTTCCTAATGCATCACCACTATTGCCGTTTATGTTTTTTACCTGTGTCAGCAATGTATATCCATTTCCACTTTTCTGATATACATAAAAGCAGCCCTTATTATCATTTTCCTGTACTGAATACCCAGGAGCACCAATGACACAAATATTGCCATCACTGCTAACACTTATTGATCTGCCAAATTCAGCAAAATTCTGATTATCACTAGGGTTGATTGTAGCAAAGATTCCATAAATAGGCGGAGGAAAAGAATATACACTGACTTTGCCTTGATTTTCTAAATTTAAACCTACAAATAATAAATTATAATCTGAAGTTAACTGAACAGAATAGGGTTTAGATTGTGCATATGACCATGTTTGTTGAAATGCATACTGCGATGCACTTTTTTGATATATAGTATATGCTTTTCCATCATATGAAGCAACCACAAGGTATTCTGCTTCACCATCGGTAGTAACATCACTTCCAAACGATGCCAAAGATGATGTAATTATCTGTAACAGCTGCCAACTAGTACCACTATACTGGTATACATACACAGCTTTTTTTACAGGTGCCCCTACAAAAAGCCAATTACCATTGCCACTTAATGCCACACTGTATCCAAACTTATCACCCTGTTGTATATCGTTTGGGTTTATAACAGTACAATCCCAATCAATGTCCTTCTTCCTGAATACATACACAGCATTGGCATTGCCCTCATAACTGCCTGCTACTACCAAACTACCATCAGCGGAAATTGCCACATCACCGCCCAAATAGGTACCAGCCTTATACACCAGCCGCTCAATAAAGAAAATTGAATCTTCATATTGTACAATATCACCTCTACTGTTTTGAAACTGGCCATAAACTACGTGCTCACCATACCGCAGAGGCAAAATCCACTGTGTACTTTGTGCATAAGGCTGCCAGTTACTCCAGTTTGCAGCATCATTGGAAAATTGCATCAATGTTGCATTATCCACAGTGCAGTCAATGACAACACTCTGCGAATAGGCAAATTCATCATCATTGTTTATTACAAAAATGCCACCACTCATATCGTACGGGCTTTTATCCAGTACATCAGTTGGGTAATCAATATCATTGCACCCAATACTACTTAACAGTACCATGATTATAAGCAATGCACTGTAAAATATCTGACATTTCATTGTATAGCCTTCTATTATTTCCAAACACTCCTAAAGAAAAACTTATGATGGATATTACCCATTTATTTAATTTTTTATCAGTGCAAGTATATTCATTCTTGTACACCTAATTTGAAAAATACAATAACAGGCCATTTTAATAAACTTCTTTTATGGTAATAACCTTTAACAATAACCCGGCTTTTGAAATAACTTCTAAAAAACTTCCGATTGTATTGTATATTGTTCTTGTAAATCCATATAAAAATACATTATATTCTTTAGCCATTATACATAATATAACACTTTAATAATATAAAGTGTGCAAATAATAATTATCATAATTAATAATATAAATATAAAAATATTCTTGATTAAATATTCAATATTACTATTATGTTTCATATCATCTAAATTATGGAACATAGTATGCGAACCCTGCTATTAATCATTAGTATTTTATTTTTCCTTGTTTTATGGCACGCTGCATATGCCACTTATTATCCTTTTATCCTCCATGTAAATCCGGTTATCTGCAAAAACTGTACACACACACCTGATTTTATCCTATCCCGGCTTGTTCAAAAACTGTATGCATCCGACATATTTGCTGGTTCAAATACTTACCAATTACCTGTTGCAGACAACACCCCTTCAATCAATGAACTTACCCGCATTCTATCGCTAACAATTACTACTCAGCGCACTATAACCTATAAGGAACTTACTCCTTATCTCAAAGAAAAAAATGAATATACAACATATACTTTAATCGTAACCATAGATTCCAGTTCTAACCCTGCCGAATTTACATCCAGATATGAAACTACTCCACAGCAGCTTGAACAAACCATTGAATCCATAGCGTATGACATCATTGCTTTTTATTCTTCACGCCGTATTCCTGTTATATATAAAACACCTTTTGTACTATCAATGAATTCCATTAACCTTTCACCAAGCTACATTAAGCCCTTAAAAAATATTCAGCAATACTCAGATTCAGGTGCAGGTTTTCAAATTTCAGCTTATATTACTACCTCTAAATTTCCTGGACTATCATTTATCCCTTCCCTTTCCTGGTTCACATTAACCAATACTGTTGCTACTATTAAATACTGGCACAGTATTGGTATATTGCTTAGTACCGGATATACAATACATCTTCCACTTAGACTATCGCTAACCCCATACATTGGTGCAGGGTACCTTTTTCAGTTTATTAACGGTGACACAACGCATTACTTCCCACCATATACTTACTCTTTATCAACATATTATAACCCGCAATGTGCAGCTGGAATTATTGTTTCATTCCAATTGGATCCCTTGCTTTACGTTTTTATAACACCCTCATATACAACTTTTTTTGAATCATCCCACCAAAGTTCATATATATCATACGCTTTTGGCTTTGCTTTCCCCTGTACGTTTACATTGTATTCTTCCCAATGATCGTATACTACTTTAGATTACTCTTAAACGCCTTGCGTCTTTTCAAATGTAAAGTATCAACCATTTTAACAAACGTATCAAATACATCTTTAAACTCATCATCTTTCCGTAAAGGTCGTATATCAGGGATTTCCCCGGCAATTATCTCATTCATATATCGTTTTAAAACAAACATTGGCCCTGCTACCCTATGCGTACGACGTACAATAACAAAAAAGACAGTAATAACCAGTGCTATTCCCAGTATTCCGTTAATCCACATCAGATACTCATTAATTACAATGCTTCTTTTCAACAGCTCATTACTTTCCTTCAGAGCTTCAGTATTTTTTTTTAAATCACCTATAGCTTTATAGGCTTCAAAAACAAGGTTCTTCCTGTGTCCATATTTTGAAAGCACTTCAATGGATTTTAAAATATCTTCCTGTACCTTTTGTAAATCCATTTGCTGCATCATTGCCTTTGAAAGTGTATTATTGTTATATACTAAAACAAAACTGCTCGTAGCATATAATATAAGCAGACAAACCGCACATAAACCAGCCAGTCCAAACGATTCCTTAAGTTGATAATATTTGTTTATTAATATTGTTTTACGCTTAATACCTGTGTTGCCTGTATCATCGTTTTTTTGTAAATTTTGTTTTTTAACCATACTACATTATTTACCTCTGATAAATGTCACTGACGTGTATAATTAAATATGATCGTGTATGCATCCTTAGTATTCATTGACCAGCTGTCAATATTTACCGGGATAACTTGCACAAAAAACTGCTCCATATCATTTACATTTATAGGTATTGAAAGCTGAACAGGCTGTCCTAATCCACTTCTTCCCGAATTGGCAATTACATTTCCATCATTATCCTGCACCATTACTATAACCTCACAATTTACAGGAATATTGTTTACATTAATACTCATGATCCCATTGACAGATAGTGGCGGGTTAATCTTTACTAGTGCCAGCGGATATGCCCCCCACGAATAGGTTATATAATTCCAATCTCTGGTACCTGCATCATACCTAATTGTATATGAATCCCATAAATCAGCAGATTCATAAATCAACCCGTCTGCAATCCCGGCAACCTTAGTCCCATCAGAAGAAATTGTTATGCCTCGCCATTGCCTGTTTGTATCACCTAATTTGATATACCAGGTGCCATTATTATATAATCTGATTTTCCCATTATATTCTGCTGCTAACATTTTACTTCCATCTGCTGACGATGCCACACTTACCCAATTGGTTTGTGATCCATAAATATTGCTAAGACTCCAACTATTATTAGAGTAGGTTAAAATATAAATAACCCCACCATTTACCGCTGCTATGAGCTTATTACCATTACCAGAGATTGCAATACAACTCCAGTTTTTCTGCCCGGGATTGTTTATTACTGTCCATGAACTTCCAAAATCAGATGATACATAAATATTTCCCCCCTGTACTGCTGCTGCTAACTTTTGTCCATCATATGAGCTTGTTATACCAACCCAGTTTTGTATACCTGCACCTGTGCGCTCTGTCCACGTTACACCACCATCAGTTGATGTATATATATATCCACCATAAACTGCGGCTGCTATCTTTTGCCCGTCAGCAGAACCCGTGATACCAACCCAGCTGCGCATACCTGCACCTGTGCGCTCTGTCCACGTTAGGCCACCATCAGTTGATGTGTATATATATCCACCGTCTATACAAGCAGCCAATTTCATACCATTGGTAGAAGAAGTTACAGATTGCCAGTTCAATTTTTTACTAAGGCGCAGGACAGCATTATCGGTTATACGGTATATCCCACCGGTATAGTTAATATTTATTGTATAAACATCAGTATCATATGGATCATGAATAAAGTTCTGACTACTGAAAAATTCCTGTGCTGTGTCTGCATCAATATTCATCACCTCATATCCGCCCGGCTCATCATTGGCAGGCTCATTACCGTCAGCATATATCCCAAAATGTTTATTGCGCAAAAATTCATCCCAGCTAAAATTATTTATAAAATCAAGTTGATAATCATTTGTCTGTACATACCAGCTTTCATGAGTTTTTGTTGAAAACATAATCCCTAAACCATACTGATCATTATTTTCCGGCATAACCTTTGCAATAACACAACTCCTGAAAGCCTCAATTGCATCCTGTAACTGTATTATACCGGTTGCCTGTAAAAACTCAACCCAGTCCACATACCACGGAACAGGATAATAAAAGTATGATGCAAACCGTGCAGTATCAATGAGTAATGGATTTGCAGTATAAGCTGTTTCACACTCACTTATCAACTGACTCATATAACCCATTGCATTTTCAAAAGCCTGCATATCAATTAAAACAAGGCTGCGTATATCCGTTTGTTCAGATAAAGGATATGAATTGCCATTACATATATTTAGTGCAATTGCTCGTTCAATATGTGCAGGTGATGAAGATACGCATTGTGCAATATTTTGCAGCATTGAAGCATAATTAAATCCTTTGGGCTGGACATGGCCCTGTGAAGAAATCAAATACTGTATGTTGGTTTTTTGCCTTCTGAGTTCATAGGCCACCTCAACCATACTTTTCACTGGCGCATCCAATACAAGCACAGGAATATTTCTATTTTTTACTGAATCAGCAAAATCATGAATATTCATTGTGCTGTTTGAGGTTTCATCCCTTGCTATACACCACAATGGGCGTACTACCCTGTCCGCTACTATAAATACTATATTTTGAGGCAAATAGTGGTTTTGTATAAAATCAATAAACTGATTCAGCGTTGCAGTGTGTGCCGTATCAACCTCATCCCCGGTAAAACCTGCATCAACTAATGAAATATCACGCTTATTACCATATATACTTTCAAACAGTACAGTATTATTGTTGTATGGGCAATCTGCAAGACATACTACACGCATGGTTGAAGGGTTAATTGTTGTAGTAGCTTGTTTTATCTCCTCAATATCACTATATACATACTGCCCACCCTGGTAATCAACAGGCATGTATACCATAACAACAGTATGTGTGGGTGCGGGATTTGTTTTAAATTGTTTGTAATACATTTGTTGTAAAGGATTGCCATGTATATCAGTTGCACCTGTGGTAATCTCTAATGTATACTCATAAAAGCCTGTCAGGTACTGGTCAGGAGTAACTGTGCAGATATATGTCTCTTCATCATAATCGATCATCAAAGAGAAGGAATTACCATAACTATCAAACAACATAATACTGCCGTATAGTGATTGAGTATTCATTTGTTCACTAAACTGTATGTGAAATACTGATGTAACATCAACAGGGCTTTCAGGGGTTATGCTGATAATGTGAGGTTGTATATTCTCCTGCATTGTCTTGAATGTGCTGATATAATTGCGCTCAAGAGGGATGTCACTGGTATCGGTAATAGTATTTGCGATAGTTACTGTATAATAAGTATCAAATTCTAAACCATTAGGTACAATTGTTACAGTGCAATTCTCCTGATTATACTGTATGGCACCCGTTATACTGTTTCCCACTTCATCTTTAATAGAAATACTTCCCTGTAAAGTATCTTCCCGTATTGGTTCGCTAAACACAATGGTTATATATTCACTAATTGATACATTTATTTGACCATCAGCAGGGGAAACTGATACCACGTGTGGGGCAATAGCCTGAACCGTAAACTGCCAGCTATAAGGATTTTCTAAAGGGTTGCCAGCCTCATCACGCAATGCATCGTTAACTGTGACAATATAGCACACACCCTCCATTAAAGGTTGAACTGGCTGGCATCTGATCTCTTTATTACCAGATATATATGTGTATGTAAACTCAATATACTGCCCGCTATCATTTTGTATAGTTATCCCTGACGGGATACTGCTAATATCTATATGGCCATTGTCTATTATTTTGAATGATATAATAGAATTTTTATCTGCGTTTCTTCCTACTGGTTGCACTGTTGTAGTATCAATACGAGGCTTTTGTATATCATAAAACGGGGCAACAGTAAATGACCAGCTATATTCCTGTTTCATATGCACTTGAAGAGTATTATATATCCCTGTTGTAACATATACCGTATACTTACAACCCCATTGGAATACATCATCAGGGATAAATCTTAATGTTTTTGAAGCTGGAAGGTATTCGTATCTTCCAGATACAATAAGGCCTCTTTCGTCAAGAACATAGAAAGTAGATGAATTTACAGTACCCATATCAATATCATGGGAAAAGGTCACTGTAACAGTACTATCAGCAAATACAATATCATCTTTTAAAGGTGTATGGGATATAATTGCCAAATATGAACTATCAATATCTTTATCTTTTTGTTCAATGCTACCATTCTTATTACATTCAGCTATAATAAAAACCAAAAGAATATTAGCTATAATTTTTGGCATTAATCCTTTACGCAATTAAGATCCCTCATCCAAAAAATATTTACTTTAATTTGTATACATTTTTTATTCATAAATAAAAAAGAAAAATAAAAAGTCAACAAAATTTCTTTAATATTTAGTATATTTATTAATATTTTGATATATTACTTTCACCTATGTGATATATTTTTCATACTAGTGAAATTTATTACTTGATAAATACATTCTAAATTTAAAAAAATATACACACCCGTCCTAATGCATCTGCATACCGTACCACCGTCAGCACCTCGTTGTAGCTTCCTCCACTGCGGTTATACGTTATGCTCCCTGCCGGCATCCCTACCCCTTGCTCAGTTACTGTCGCCCCCATATACACCACCTGTACTGCAGATTCTTCTTTTTTAAATTTTTTCTTGATACAAAAATGCCACAATACTTACCATACACAAGATGGGTACTATGAACAAACTAAATCTTTGCAGGCCGGGATACGGTGCTTCATGTGCACTGTGCTGCGGAAGCCATAATTACAATGCATCATTTGAAGAAATACATGCGCTTTTTAAAAAGCGCCGTGAAATGTTAAAGCTTTATACCCGCACATATATTGTAAACTGCCTCAGAACCAGCAGAAGCAACCTTACCGGCTCATACTATCCTCTCAGTACTATTGATGAAGGCATTATCATAACACTTCCTAAATTATATCAGGATGGAATTCAATGCCCGTTTGTAATTCTTCTTGATGACGAAACCATTGGATGCACACTTTATCCTGAAACAGCACATGAAGACATGCGCTTTGACTGCTTTCAAAATTACACGTGCAAATATTTTTCGTGTTATTCAAAAGAAATTCTTGCCGATGATGAAATTATTTATGCTGCCCGCCTTTTTAGAGACTGGTACTACTATACACTCCTGATACACTCCATCAACGTTTTACGGCAATTCAGAGAACATCAACCTGATCCTGAACAGGTTAACCCGGAAGACATTCAAAACTTAAAACAACTGTTAAAAGATCAACTTTTCACCGAGACAAATCTTCATACAATTCATTCCTATTTTTCATAGGCAGTTTGCAATGCCTCAACAACACTATTATTCTGTTTGACTTTTTTAACTTACATACTACATTGAGTAAAAGCCTGCACCATTTTTTATAAACCAATCATTAATGACAGGAGTAAACGTATGAGTGAAATCAAAGTTGGAGAAAAGATAAAGGAATTCCGCGAAGCCAAAGGCATGTCATTACATGAATTAGCTGAAAAGACCGGCTTTTCATCGGCATTTATTTCCCAGATTGAAAATCATCTTATATCACCACCGCTTGGAGCACTTATAAAAATATCACATGCACTTAACCTTGAAATGGGAAGATTCTTTGGGCAAACCGCCCAGGCACCGTTTACCATTGTCCGCAGCAGTGAACGTAAGTTGACATCACGCGTTGCATCAAAAGAAGGGGTTCGCTACGGATACACCTATGAATCACTGGCACCTGAAAAGGTAAACCGTCACATGGAGCCATTTATTGTAACGCTTGAGCCAGTACAGGGAGGTCAGCCGTACAGCCATGAAGGCGAAGAATTTATATATGTCCTTGAAGGCGAAGTAAAGATACAATTGGCAGATTATTCTGACATTCTGTATCCCGGTGACTGTATATATTATGATTCCATAGTTCCTCATAGGGTTGACACAGCAACAGACTATCCGGCAAAAATTCTTGCTGTTATTTATAGTTAAAAGAATAACAGAAAATATCGGATCACACTGATGCATATATCATCCAACGAAATATTAACATTATTGTTTTCCATTAGCATCATGCTAACTTTTGGTAAGTTTTTTAGCGAAATTTTTACTCGCTTCAACATGCCTGCTGTTATTGGACAGATTATTGCAGGAATCCTGCTTGGGCCTACATTAATTGGCAGCATCACACCCAATTTTTTTTCATGGCTGTTTCCATCAGCAGGTTATTTAAAGGGAATTGTTTTTCTGGGATTAATATTTATTATGGTGAAAGTTGGCATTGAAGTGGAATTATCCTCCATTTTCAAACAGGGCAGGTCTATTGCTTCCGTGAGTTTTTTTTCCGTTATCATACCTTTTGTTGCAGGTTTTATTCTATCATGGTATATTCCCGTCTTTTCAGGAGCATATAAATCACTGCCTACATCCATTTTTTTTGCGATTGTTACTGCTATTACTGCATTGCCGGTGATTGCCACTATACTACTGGATGTTAAAATATTCCATTCCGATTTGGGAATGATAATTTTAACCTCCGCAATGGTAAACGATATCATTGGATGGATTTTCTTTTCATCATTAATTAAAACAGTAGAAACGGGTTCTATTGCCACAGCTTCTATCCTGACATCATTAGGATTAACACTATTAATAACAATTGCCATATTAACACTATTCCGCTACATTCTTAACGAAATTCTTCCCATAGTGCAGGCACGTACAGAATGGCCGGGGGGTGTCATAACGTTGGGTTTAGTATTATCAATGATTTTAGCATCACTGACTGAAGCAATTGGCATTCACGCATTTCTGGGTGCATTCCTGGGCGGTATTATATTGGGAGATTCACCTCACCTTAACGCACATACCAAGGAAATTATTAATCAATTTATCGATAACTTTTTCGCACCGCTCTTTTTTGTTTCAATTGGATTGGGGATTAATCTTGTTACACAGCTATCGCTGGTACAATCATTGTTTATTACACTGGCTGTCATCAGTTCAAATATAATTGCCAGCCTGATTGCCGGTAAAATCAGCAACATTACATTCAGGGATTCCCTGGCTATAGGCATTGGCATGAGCACCAGCGGAACCATGGGAATTATTGTTGGTATCTTTGCATTGCAATATGGCATTATCAATACCACCACATATTCTTCAATTGTTGTCATGGCTATTGCAACCTCACTTTTGGCAGGACCATTATTAACATTAATACTTAAGCCTAAAGGGGAAGTTTCCCTCATTGAACTTTTAGATAATAATTTTATTCCGGATTGCGCATGCACCAACCGTGATGAACTGATACAACAGGTGTCATTGCACATACAAAAGCGATATGGATATGACGCACAACTTATAGCTGCTTCAATCATTGAACGTGAACAACTAATGAGTACCGCCATTGGCGGGAATGTTGCCATTCCCCATGCCCGCCTGGCAGAATGCAGGAAACCGGTAGTTGTATGCGCCACACATCCACAGGGATTGGATTTTGACGCCCCCGATGGCAAACCTGCAAAGGTAATTTTTGTGGTTATTACACCCCGCTATGATAATGATGTGCAGATTTTTATCATATCAAAAATAGCACAGCTATGTTCAAATCCAAATGCAGTATTGCAAATACTGAACGCAAAGACCACCAATGAATTTATAGCAATTCTTAAAACAACAACTCACATTATGGCAATGGAGGGGTATGGAACTCAAGGATATAATTAAAAACGATGATGACCGCCTTTTCATTATTTCACCTGAATGTTTTATTGTCTTTACCGGTGATTCCACCCGGGATGAAAAGCCATTTATACGCATTGGCAACAGTATGGCATTGACACCACGGGTCATTCCGCTGATTGAAAATATCATCATCACCGACCTCATAACCGGCAATCCCGCAAATGAGCAATACAACATTGACCCGCGCTACCTTTCGTCAAACAGGTACATTGGCAGCAAACTCATTGTTAAGCGTTATTTAGAGTTTCAAAAACTCTTTGGGCTTGACTTAAACAATGCAACTATCGTGGATATTGAAGACATACCGCAGCTTTCAAAAGAACAAATAATATCAGACAAAGAATCTTTTTTAGGGGTTTTTTATACCGATAGTAACTTTAAAATACTCCACAATCAGAAAACGATGTTTGACTTAAAGGAAATCCACCTGAAATATCCCGGCGATGTGCTGGTACATGACAAGCTTAGTGAATTGGCAAACAATAAACGGTATGCCGGCAGTGGCTTTGTTGTAACTGACAATGCAGTTATGTTTTATAAAAATAACCTGTTTAGCAGTGTTGGTATTCCCTTACACTACTACAGTGCATTTGGTCAGCTTCAGATTGACCCTGCCAATATCCGCGATGTTATTATAACTAATACAAATACCATGCCGCTGGTTCCACTTGTCAAATGGAAAAATGCCAACGGAGGGAGGCTCAGGATATTTTATGACAATGATGATGAAGTTAAGCTTTTGCAAAAACTTTTTAATCAATGCACATTGCATTACAAGCCATCCAAAACCTATATGTGTGACAATCCTGAAGGCATTTCAATTCAAAATATTGCATCTTCACACAATTGCATAATCACCATTAAGAATGTGAAGCCTATTACAAAAGATGTAATAATAGTATATATATGCGACCCCAACGCTATAAATCAGGCACTTGAAACAAAAGCAAACCTCTACATCATAGAAGATGCAATATATAAAAAGGCTGCAATGTTATTGTCAAACATTACACCTGTTGCCATTATTAATCATCAAAGGGAAATCATTCCGGTTAAAGATATTCTGCACTGTTTGCCTGTACAGCAATATGATATCCGCTGTTATAGTGAGGCTTCAAAAGTACTATCGGATATGCTTTCATACTGCAATAAAGAAGCAGTAACTGCAATTAAAACCAATAACTTTTCACAGATAGAAAACATTATTAATACACTATCGCCCAAGGAAATTTTTAACATTGGACAAATACTACGCGTACTTTTGCACACAACAGAAAACAGGGATACCTATAAACAAATTGAAAAAATACTGTACAAACTGCAGCAAAAACTACCACAGGAGAATACCTATAAATGTATTATTCTGCTGTATGATATGTACGCATATATGGTTTATGATGAGGTGAACATTCAACACACGTTTCCGTTTGATGCCATTGAAACATTAGATGATACATCAATATCCAACACCAACATCCTGCCACATGTTTGTGATCGTATCGTTGAAGACCGCAAACGGTTGGAACTGCTGTTAGACCTGTTCTATGAAAAAAACAGCACAATTGCAAAAGAAGCTAAAAGCATTGAAAAAGCAATAAACAAGCGAAAAAAAGAAATCACGCAAACAGAGCAGCTAGATTTATCACTCATTACCAAAGAGAAGTTGAAAAAACGCTTAGCTGTATTGAAAAAAGCCGCAATTGCACTGGTTGCATTAGCTCTCATGACACTTCTTATATTTGGCAGCTACCATGCGTTTACATGGTATCAGGAAAAACAGGAGCGCCGGCGGCAGGCACGCTATATTGAATATCTCACTAAAAAATATGCCATTCATATTTCTGACAGGGATATCTTCTTTTATGCCAATGATGTTGCAGTAAAGAATGGCTACAGCCGCATAGACATAAAAAGCCTTAAAGAAAAAAATCCACACTGGATTTTCCCAGGCAACAGATTTATCCTTTTAGACGGTGAAATTGTCATAGTAAAGCCCGGTGACACCCTGTGGGGCATATCAGAAAAGAAATTATTGCATCTTAACATTTCTTTTTACACATTAATTGATGAATTAGAGAAAAAAATTGATAAAGGCATAATTGATGAAACTCTGGCACAAAAAGCCTTACGTGCAAGCCTGCATGAAAAGCACAGGGAAAAGGTTAAAGTATTAATACACAAGATGAATGAATTGAAAGCCAAAACAAACATTAAATAAGGGCATTGTTACCATTCATGGAAGTTAAGGATACTATAAACTATTACGTGGAGCCGGTTGAGATAGAGATATACCTGAAAAAGGCAGGCAAAGTCCGTACTATAATAAAGGACATGTTTGTTGAACTGATTGACCCGGAGCCTCTGGATAATGAAACCAGCAAAAAGATATTTGAGTACTTCAAAAGCCGCAATGAGCCCATTGATATAATTGAAATCACCAATCTTTTCCCCGAATTAATATCAATTGTATTTGAATCATACTACCATAACATTAATTTATATGAAAAGCTAAGCATGTATTTTAAATCAGGCTTGGGTGGCAGTACGGATTCATGGCGGCTTGCTTTGTATTTTACTGAACTATTAATGAAGTTTGAGCCAACTATCGCATCATCGCAACATATAGGTGATTTTCAAACCTATAATCTCAATTATTGTATCCGCAAGCTTAATACATTGGGGGAAAAATTTTTACTTGAAGACAGTACCGTGATGTATCTCATAAAAAGGCGCAACAAAGCCTATGAAGGCAAACCCAAAGACAAAGAATTTGAAAAGTTAGTTGAGCTTTGGCAATTCAATGTAAAAGAACGCCCCTTTTAAAAAACTCAATTGACATTTATTTCCTACTCTCTTATCATATAAATAGACACACATAAGGAGTAACTTTATGGAACGCCCGTTTTATGTTATTTATGACCCTGCATATACTACCAATTACGTTACCGCATCGGTGGAAAAACCGGAACGTGTACGGCAAATAATAAAGGAATTGGGCGATAGTTACCCGATAATTAAACCTGAAAGCTGCACCGATGACGATATACTCCTTTGCCATTCTGAAGGTTTGCTTACAATGGAAAAACAGGATGAAGTGCGTTTCAAGGTTGCAAAACTTTCTGCCGGCGGTGCCCTCACTGCTGCGCGATTAGCTATGGAAGGCAAACCCAGTTTTGCAGTTATACGCCCTCCGGGACACCACGCCAATCCTGATCACAACTGGGGATTTTGCTATTTTAACAATATGGGCATTGCCATAAAACGATTGATAGCCGATTCAATTATTCAAAAAGCAATTATTCTTGATATTGACCTGCATTTTGGCGACGGAACTGATACTATTTTTAAATCGAATGTTAATGTGCCCGTGTTAAACATCCAGTCCTCAAACCCTCTTGATTTTATCAACGAAACAAAAACACGGTTGCAGCAATGCGGCAGTGCTGATATTCTGGGCATCAGTGCAGGATTTGACCAGTACATCAAAGATTGGGGCGCAAACCTTTCAACACAGGATTATTATACAATTGGCCAGATTGCAGGAAAACATGCCAAAGATTACTGTAAAGGCCATATATTTGCCATTTTAGAAGGCGGTTATTATATCCCTGATTTAGGGAAAAATGTTATAGCTCTCATTGAAGGCATTTGCAACGGCCTTTATGATTAATAAGGCACTCAATATATGCGCCATACCATGAGCATTACACTTGTAATTAAAATTCTTCTGTATAATTCATTCTTGTCAGGAGCTATCTTGCTATTCCTTTATATAAATAAAGCTATTACTTTTAATACAACCATTATTATCGGTATCATTGTAATAAATATTATTGCCGGCTTAATTGCAGTTATGTTTATTGCAAAACCTTTTGCGCAGCTACTGCATTCAATACAGACACTGATTAATGCTCAGTTTACCTCGGCTGACCCTTTTTCAAAGGAACTTCTAATCAGGCTGACACATGGACTTGAACAATTTAAGGAAAAGTCAGACTCGCTGTTACGTGAAAAGGATACCATTGTTAATGAACTGATTGAATCAAAAAAATTATTAGAAAAATATTCAAACAACCTTGAAGAGATGGTTGAACAGCGCACTGAAATATTGAAGTGGCTTTCAATTACCGACCCGTTAACAGGGCTTTATAACAGGCGCTACTTTATAGAGCAGATTGAACTGGAATTTAAACGGTCTAAACGCTATAACCGCGATTTATCGCTTTTGATGCTGGATATTGACCACTTTAAAGCTGTAAACGACAATTACGGGCATCAGGTTGGTGACATTGTCCTGCGCAAGATATCATCAATCATAATAAACCAGCTTCGTGATTCAGATTTAGCGTTCAGGTACGGTGGCGAAGAATTCATGGTCATATTGCCTGAAACAAAACCCGATGATGCAATGAATGTTGCAAAACGCATGAAACAGGAAATAATGGAAACTGAACACACTTACCGCAATCTCAATTTTAAAGTAACAGCAAGTATTGGCATTGTATCTATTAAGGATATGCTAGGCAGGTTTGAAACAGTTGATGATATTATAAAAAAAGTGGATGACAACCTATACAAGGCAAAAAATTCAGGGCGCAATACAATTATATATGAATGACTAAAATGTATAGGATTGCCTTTCAGCTGCTGCAAACAGTTCAAGTGAAAGGCCCTTTTTCTGCAACACGTTCCTGTAATGAGTAACTATCGCATCTAATTCCTTATCTTTTCTTAATGGTTCATGATGGAATAAAAATAACGTTTTCACTTTTGCCTTAAGTGCTAAATTGATGACGTGATGAGTGGTACTATGCCCCCAACCGGTCTTCTTGGGATATTCAGCCGGAATATACTGTGCATCTGATACCAGAACATGCGCACCTTTGACAAATTCAATAAGCTGCTCATTCATTTGCTTTGCAAATTGCATTACTTCCGGGTCATTATCTTTATACACATTATAGTATGGTTCATTGTCGCCTAAATAAACAAAAACTTTATCCTGATAAACAACCTTATAGCCATAACACGTTACCGGATGATTGAGAAGGTGAGTATATACTATGAAGTTATCAACAGTGAACTGGTTATTCTTTATCTCATAAAAATTAAGAGTGGCACGCAACTCATCAGTACGTACAGGGAAATAACTGTATTGCATCTGGCCCCGTATTATCTCCTCTAAGCTTTTTTCAAATGTCCCCGGGCCATAAATATTTACAGTATTTCCCGGAATATAAATTACAGGAAAAAAAGGAAATCCATTAATGTGATCCCAGTGAGGATGTGAAATGCATAAATTAACCGTATAATTTTTTGACAAATCCAGTGATTCACCCAGTACTCTAAGTCCGGTACCTGCATCAAACACTATCCAGTCCCCGGCATCTGAGCGCAAATCCAGGCAGGCAGTATTCCCACCATATTTCATAGTATCGGGCCCGGGAACAGGTATAGAACCCCTGACACCCCAAAATGTTACTGTCAGCGAACTCATTGCAGAAATAACTTTGCCTTTTGTATCTCATCACTCAAAGGAGACAATGCCTCAAGAACTATCTCCTCAGTTATTCCAAGTGTTTGCCATATTGCTTCATCAATAGCATCAATAACATAATTTCCACTGAATCCAACTTTTAACACCTTGGCAAACGCATCTGCTATATGGACCACCATTGAATAGATGGCTGAATCACCTTTGAGGACGGGGATATGGTGTTTCCCTACTGCATAAAGCAGATTATTTTCAAAATTCCATTTTTTCCCTATTGCAATGCCTATCTCCTCGTGGGTTAACCCCAGAACATTTTTTTCAATATCAATAATCAATCCGCCTTTTGACTGCGATGTTTCAATTATCTGTTTCATTTCATCAGGGAAAAAATTATTCATTAAAACCTTGCCTATATCATGGATAAGCCCGGCAATAAAAAATTCTTCTAAAAGCTTTTTGTCAACACCCAACCGCTGGGCAATTAGTTTAGAAGCAACTGCTACTCCAATGGAATGTTTCCAGAACTCTTCCGGGTCAAGTATCCCTTTTTTTAAGGCAATTTTTCCCATTAAAGCAGATGATAACGCAACATTCTTTATAGTGTTAATGCCTAACATAACCACTGCTTGCTTTAAAGACTTGATTTCCTGCGGGAGGCCAAAATATGCAGAGTTGACCATGCGTATAACTTTTGCAGTCAATACAGGGTCAAGCTGAATAACATCAGTTAAATGCTGTGCTGATGATGTGACATCATTTGCCACAATAATTATTTTGTGCACCACCGGAGACAGTGGTGGCATTTTTTCTATTGAGTCCTTAACCTTGGTTACAATATTTTGAGCCATCAATAACCCTGTACACGTTTTCAGCTATTTTTTATAAAACAAAAACCAGTATATGCTATCAGCCACAATAACAATCCAGAAAATTATTGAAAAGGCTATTATAATGGTATCTATAATTTTCTTCATAGTGTTTTATTTTAAAACAATTTTCCCACGCATAACACGAAACAGCATAAGGTTATCGCCTCTTTGTATTTCCAGCGTCACTACACTTCCAACCTTACCACGGAGCAATTTAGTAACAATGTAATCGTATTGCAATCCCTCAAGGGGAACCCCATCAACTGAAATAATAATGTCGCCTTCTTTAAGCCCAGCTTGATACCCTGTGCCACCCTCATACACACTTGCTATAACAAATGGACTGGCTTTACTGACCTTTTCAGGGCCAGCAGGCACTTCAATTCCCAGGCCACCAAATTCTTCCTGTGAGCATGCTACAAGTAATATCCCAAGAAAAACATTAATGATGAGTTTTTTCATAACCGCACCTTCAGAATATTTCTTATTTCTCGCTTTTAAAGCTAACTATCATCTCTACCATAATGGCAACATGATCAGACAAAATATTTATTGCCATCTCTTTGTCGCCCAGATCCACCAGCCGTGTATACAGGTCTGCAATTTCCTTGCGTAGGTTCTGGTCTATAGCAATAATCTCTTTTAGTTGCGGAGCACTTGACCTGCCCTGAGAACGATTCAGTAATTCATTCATCATTCTCCGGTGTATTGAATTGAGTAACTCCGAATTATCCATAGAAAGCCTTCCTGTACATTTATCATAGTATGCTTTTACCCTTAATCTGCATCAAATAGTCTGCTACTTTTGCTTGTTATCTGTTTGGGGCTTTTCCTCAGGCAACACTCCTTCAGGCTTTTTTTCTATTGCATCAACAACTTTCATTTCACCCGCAAAAGCATTAAGTGTTGAAGGGCTATAGTACCGTGAGTAATTATCGTCATGATATCGCTTTAAATGCTCAACTGAAAAACTACTTACCATGGGCGATTTACTGGCAACTAAATATTCAATGGTAGCCACAATGAGATTAAAATTAAAATCTTTCACATAATCCCGAATTATTGGTTCAGCTTTTTCAAATTCTGCAGTTAAAAGATATTCAGCAACCCTTCGCTCATCCCTGAAACGGGCTCGTTTTTCTATACGTTTTTCGTACGTATCTTCCTGTTTAGATGGCTGTGCATTGACAGCTGCTATCTGAACATCATAATATTCTTTTTGCATCTCGTCAATTATTTCCTGCTCTGTTTTGGAAATAAATCTAACATAGAATAGATTCCCTTTCTCGCGCTCTATCTCAAAAAGGTGGTTATAGATCTTTTTCTTTGTTTCATCAGTTTGCGATTCAAACATGGCCAAAAAGGCATACCTGCGTGCACGACGCAAGACTTTTATGGCTTCAATATATTTATATATCTTATTTGAACATAATTTTGGGTTTGATGCATCTGCTACCGTATGATGAGTACGAGCAACCTCACGGTCACGGTATGCTAAATTAAGATATAACCGCGCCTTTTTATTTTTTGACTTTATCACTTCTGGTGAAATTGAATCTAAAAACTTCTTTGTTTCGTCAAGGTATTCGCGTACTACCTGTGAATACAGGTCAGCTTGCTTTTTTTGTGATTCATACACATTCCTGAAAGCCCGGTTATAATCTGACTGTAGATATGCCACCTCAGCATTGAAATGTATCTGGTATATGTCTTTAAATGCTTCTTTATACTTTTCACCAAAATTTGATAGTGGCACATCCATAAATTCAATAAATTCCTTATTTTCCTGTATAGCTCTGTCAGCAGTCAACTGGTCAGCAAAGCTATTTGCAGAAATTGAATATATAAAAATGAAAATACTAATAAATATAAAAAATCGCTTCATTGCACACCTTCGTATATTTATTTTTCTACTTCAAATTCCCTGGTTGCCATAAGTTTCCCATCCAGTAAAACCTTTAACTGGTATTTTCCATTTCTTTTAAAATATTCCTGCGGTATATAGGTACTTAAATTCTTGAAATTTTTATCTACTTCAAATGTAATCTGTTTATACTGAGTAAAAGAATTATTTTCATAATAATCTATGATAACTGAAACCGTATTGCAGTCAAGAGATGGTTTGATAACTCTATCAATAAAAAAATATATCTTGTCCTTATCTGTAAACTTTTGTACTGAAGTTTGATCATTTGAAGTAATTTCCTCATTTGAAATTATCAGATTAACTTTACCGTAATCCTTAAGATTAAAAATTAACCACAATACAAAAATTACGATGAAAGCTACAATAACTACTTTTACCACAAGACTTCTGGTTATAGTACCGGTCATTTTGCTTTTTACATCTTCACTGTTCATAAAGCTATTGAAACCTCCAGCCAGAATAGAATATAGTATTTTCCTACTATGAATAACACCATAGTATAGTATATAAGTCAACAACTTCAACTACATTTTAAATATATTTAATCAATTTTCTTATGAATTTCAGTCCTCATGGATTCCACTAATTGGAAAAGCTTTGGGCTTATGTAAACCTGATATTCAACCGGATTATACAAATCTTTCAAAGATTCAGGTAGCGATTGCATGCTGGCAACACAATGATGCTGAATTTCCTGTAGGGAAAGCTTTTGATATACTAAGGTTCCATTCTGAATAACAGGTATATGCATGCATCGTGAAAAAAGATCTTTATCAACAGTAAATCTACTCCCCTTTATATCATACACATCACCATCCAGTACAATCTCATCATTCTGGCAGATAATATCAAAACATATAGTATTATCTGAATTATAGTATCTGTATACGTTTTTTCTTGAAGGAATAGTGCCTTTTGACATTTCATCTGATACTTTCATCTTGGGGATTAATGCTCCATCCTTTTCTATTGCAGCCATTTTATATACCCCTGAAAGAGCTGATTCACCATAGCCGGTGGCCAGCCGTGTGCCCACTCCAAAGACATCGATGGGAGCTCCATGACGCAACAATTCATCAATACGAAATTCATCAAGGTCGTTTGAAGCGACGATTTTTATATACTCCAAACCTTCTTCATCCAGTAACTTTCGCACCTTTTTGCTTAAATCAGCAAGATCACCACTGTCAAGCCTGATGCCTGCAAGATGTTTTCCCTGTTTTTGAAGCTTCTTTGCAGCGGCTATCGCATTAATAATACCCGAGTGTACTGTATCATAAGTATCTACCAGCAATATTGAGCTGTCAGGGAATACTGTGGTATAATTATTAAACGCCTCAGCTTCACTATCATACGCCATGACAAAGCTATGTGCATGGGTACCCTTAACCGGTATGCCATACAGTTTCCCGGCCAGAACATTTGATGTACCAACACACCCACCAATAAAGGAAGCCCTGCTTGCACTCAAACCGCCATCAGGCCCCTGAGCACGCCGCAAACCAAACTCAATCACCTGCCTGCCTTGAGCGGCATAACATACCCGTGCAGCTTTTGTTGCAATAAGCGACTGGAAATTGATGCAGTTGAGCAATGCCGTTTCAATAAGCTGAGCCTGTCCTAACGGCGCTTCCACTCTGATTACTGGTTCCTCAGGGAAAACTATATCGCCTTCTTGAAATGAAAATATGCTACCAGTGAAACGAAACGATTTACAATAATCCAAAAAATCATCAGAAAAAATATGCAATGAATACAGATAGTCAATGCTTTCCTTTGAAAAGGAAAGGTTTTGCAGATAGTCAATAAGCTGCTCCAATCCCGCAAACACAACATAACCGGAATTAAACGGATTTTTTCTGAAGAACATATCAAAAATTGCATATTTTTGTATTATACCTGTTTTCAGGTAGACTTGCATCATTGTCAATTCGTATAGGTCAGTAAGCAGTTCCATCCCTTTCATAGGATTCCTCATCATTGTTCTTTTATCCAGGTAAATTTATAAACAATATACGTGTAAAATTAATCAAATAAAAAATTTTTATATTGACAATATTATTATAATCTATGCCACTATATTACATACACCATATTTTTATTGAGCGATAGTTATCAAGATTTATAGTAAAATATATATACATGCCGATACATACTATATACAAACATTTTTTGTGTGGAATAACGTATGGCTATAGAAAGCGAAAATGACAATCTCTTCAGTGACCATTTAATTATTATAAAAGGACGTTTCAAAGCCCTTTCAATGAATTTATATGGGCTTTTTATCATTATCTTTAATCAGGATAGGCATATTGATACCTACAATGTTGCTGTTTCAACCTTTTCCAATATCTATGAAAATGAACCTCACCTCCCATGGGACAAATATGAACAGGTAATTCTGGAATTAAAATGGAAAGGCAATTTTAACGCAAATTTAACCACTTCTATAATGGATAATTTTAAGGAAATTGCAACCGAAGACACCAAAACAAACCAGCTGTACGACTATGCTAACAATTATGATTACGATAGTATTGATACATTTCTCTTTGATACCATTAACAGGGTTATACATGATAAAAACCTTGTACTGGAAACAAGCATTCAGGAAGTGACTGCTGAAGAATTTGCCCAAACAAAAGAAAAAAGGTACACACAACCTGAAGAAAAGTCATCAACGGCTGAAGCTGAACTGGAAGAAGGTGCTGTTATATTGAATATACAGCCAATACTGGCACCGGTAAAAGGTAAACCTATCTACGAATTAAAAGTTGGCGATAAAATAATGACAAAGATAATACCCAATACCGACAGAGCAAATTATTTCATTGATCTATTGGGATTGCGTGTTGAGAATCATATAAAGCCCATAGCTACAGAAGTTATAGATATAAAATCTGATGGGAAGAATGAGCCCATTGAAATACTTACCCGTA
>Ga0067045_1028551_pt1 | contig 31301 bp, 35 predicted proteins | sample TerdegcTABiofilm_FD_59184 | JGI IMG/M metagenome (GOLD analysis project Ga0067045, IMG submission 59184) | Combined Assembly of (Gp0054472, Gp0054536) Wastewater bioreactor microbial communities from Singapore -Terephthalate degrading...
GCCTTCGTGTCCCAGACGGTCATCCTAGCTGCCTTGGCAGCCTCTATGACGATGGACCTGAGCTCCTCCTCATCCGTCATGGCAGCAGAGGAGCAGCTGTAGAGGTTGCTGTAGATGTGCTTGCCGATAATCTTCCTGCCGCCGGCGGGTAGCGTTCCCCCGACGGATAATTCGTGGCCTGACGGTCGGGCGAGATCGAGGTGTGATCCCTCTGAGACAAGCGCCTCCCCAGGCAACGTTGACGGCCTCACTTCCCCCCGAGATCCCCCTAGCGCTTAGTATGCCTACTTGTTGCACAAAAAAAGTAGTATATAAATGTAATTATGAAACCGTGAGGGAGGGGGCTACCTTCTCCTCCGTCTCTCCTCGACCGGCGGGTGGACCACCCTTTTAATGAAATTCTTCTTGTTCCTGTGGCGCGGTGTAAGACCCACCCTTTCCTTGGCCGGAACCTTCGGAGTCTGAGACCTGACCTTGCCTGCCTTTGTAAGCGAGCCGTGTGATGGCATGAATCTCCACTCTCGGATGATAACGATTATGTGTCAGATAAAAGCTTTTTGTGAGCCGTTGCGGGCAGCCATGCGGAATATGGATGCCTTGCCGTCAGGCCTCCCTCACGGCTTGCTGGATCGCACTTAGAGGCGCATCTGTCTTGAACGCCTTCGGGTGGAAGTGTGTCGGTGAGGCAGAGTACCCAAGCCCGCTCAGCCTCTGCAGGACCTTTGAGAGAGGCGGCGCCCCCCGCTTTACGGCGCTCGCTATCGTATCTGTCACGAAGTAGGTCGGCGGCATTCCGCTCTCCAAGTGGAGCAGCCTCAGGAGGCGGTCGATCCTCGGCCGGCTCTTAAGGGAGGCGCGATCCTGCCTGTCGACCCGCTTCAGGAACTCCCCGTCGACGAGGCTGCCCAGCCAGAGCGGGCCCGCCCTCCGCGGGCTTTGACCGCATTCCTCGCAGTTGCAGGGCCATGGCTCGCGTACCCGGACTGCTTTCCTCCACCCGCACATACAGTGGAAGAGGTGCCCCATGCTGGAGAAGGAGGAGTCGGCACGCCTGGCGCCGAGCGTGACCTTGAGGTAGGCCCGGAAGTAATAGTCGGTGCTGTAGGAGAGGGGGACGCTCACTGCCAGGTCGTACTTGACTGCCTCCCTCACAGCCGCCCCTATAAGTATCCTCAGCCCGACCTCGTGGCAGAAGTCGACCCTCAGGGGTACTGCGGCGTACTTCCTCTGGCATGCCCTCGCATGCACGCCGCAGAGCGGGGCGGTATCTGTCGCGGTCATGGCGATCATCCCGCCATTCTTTATGCTGCGCATGGCGGCGTCCAAGAAGGGGACTGGTGTGCCGAATGGATCGATGTCGATCACGTCGAACCTCATCCCGGGCTCGGCGTGCTCGGTCAGGAGGAGGTTTGCATCCTTGTGCTCCACTTCCATCACGCCTGCCACACCGTTCAGTTCTGCGTTCTTTGCTATGAGGGGGATCGCCTCACCGTTAAGGTCGCCGAGAACCGCCTTCTCCACGCCTGCACCGCCGATCTCCTTCGCGTACCTCACACCCCTCGCGCCAGCAGCCGCGAGTGGGTCGCAGATGGCGATCGCCTTCTTCCGAGTGTCTGCGAAGGCGTTCAGCACCAGCACTGCCAGATCCCTGCTGAACTCCATCTTCGGGTTGTAGAAGACGGGGGCCTTTGTGGGGTCGTAGAGCCCGTTGATGGTGTACTGACCGGGATCGGGGACCATCAGCTCCGTCTGTCCTTCCCTGACCATCACCAGCTGCAGGTCAGTCGCCCCCCGTGAAAGAGTCCACGATCCTCTTGACCAGCCCCGCCCTGTTCTCCTCCGTGACCTCGTGTACCTCCCCCAGCCGGATGTCCCCCGCCATTGTCCAGTGGACAACCGCCAGGATATGCTTATCGCCTGCCAGCGCCTCCTCGATGCACCCCCTGAAACGTGGGCTCTTAAGCTCCATGGGGCCGATCTCGTCGATTACCGTCAGGTCGGCCGAGGTGAGCGAGGATTTTATGGCGGCGACGCCGATCTCATCGATGTCGGCCACTTTGACGAAGTACCTGCCCACCCGGGGGCCGTCCGGCGACAGCGTGGCCAGGAGCCCCTTCCTGCCGGTCAGAAGGTCGACGATCTCAAAGCCGCTCCGCTGTCCTTCATCCCTGGTCTCGGGGCTGGCCATCCCTCCGATCTTCCACCCCCTCGACTGGAGCGCTTCGCTCACCTTCCTCACCACTGTCGACTTGCCTGACCCAGGCTTCCCGGTTAAGGCGACCTTCAAGGAACCCCCCGCCCATGATCGTGACTTGTAAGCAATTTGAACGGTGTCCGTGAACTACCCTGCCCTGAAGGGTGAGGGTTTCCTGCTTCAACGACAACGCTTGCTGGTATCGCTACCAGTAGAGGCCTTATCTCGACAGGCTCGGAGGGTCGTCCCCACCCCGCTAACCCTCGCTCCAAAACATTGAGCGAAGCACTATAGTCACGGTCAAGTTCGCCGTGCTTGTATTCCCTGCTCGTGCCTCTTGGATTCACTTTCACGAGTGTTCTACCAGCGTTTTCAGTTTTGTGGGACAACATCTGAAAGAACCTGCTCCAGGAAGCAAGTTTGTTTCCCTCGATTTTGAATCCTGATTGGTTGAAGTTCGGTGTTTTGAACCATGGACCCTTGAATCGAAGTTTGCCTATTTTTCGTCCACTCTTCTTTAACGCAGACAGGGCTCTATTACTCCATAGCTGATGGTTGACCCTCTGCAAAACCTTAGAATATACCTGTTCAAGCTCCGGCTTCTCCGTTTTCAGCTTAACTGTGAGAGCTGGTATGTCTTTCTGAGATGGTTTTCGCCCTTCAGCCTCACCTTTGTCCAGTTCCTCAAGCAAGCAATCATAGAGCCGCCTGCATAGACCGAGATGCTGAAACAACGCCTCTTCAGTTTGTTTTGACAGGTATAGCCTGAAACGATAGCTAGGCACTCCGTTGTTCCTCCACATACTTCTTCAAAACGTCAAGACTAACTTGTCCAGTGCTTGCAAGAAAATACGAGTCAGACCAGAAAGAATCGCCCCCTAACTCCTTCAGCGGAGGAAACTCTTTACGCACAAGCCTTGCAGTTACACCTTTCAGAGTGTTCACGGTTTTCACAAGGTCTGTGGATGGTTTAGCCTTGAAAAGGATATGGATATGGTCTTCAGCAGGCTCTTGAGCAATTATTTCGATTCCAAGCTGTCCAGCCAGGCCCCATACAATATTCTTCAAGCGTTCTCTGATAGCCTCGTCACAGAGAGCCTTACGACGGTACTTGATGATCAACACTAAATGGTACTGAAGCGAGAATACTGCATGCGAAGATTTGTCAAGCTTGTTCATTTAGGCTACAAAAAAATACATTCACCCTAATTACTGATAACGGTTTCGGCTTTCATCCCCAGCCTGAAGCCTGGGGACTTCCGACGAAGTTAAAAGGGAGTGCCACCCGCCGGTCCGCAGGTCCTTGGACCGCCATTTATTTTAGAGGACGGGGCCCAATATTCCATCATGCTCGTGGTCGGGATCGATGAGGCGGGCAGGGGCCCTGTGATCGGTCCGATGATGATCGCTGGAGTCCTCATCGACGACCGCGACAGCATAAGGTTGGCCGAGATCGGGGTCGCCGACTCGAAGAAGCTCAGCCCCAAGAGGAGGGACGAGCTCTTCTCAGAGATAACGGGTGTGGTCAGGTGCTTCCATATCGAGAGGCTCGAGCCGACGGTGATCGACGGCCTCCGACCCGCGAGCAACCTCAACCGGCTGGAGGTGGAGTCCATGGCCCGTATCCTCCGCCATCTCAGACCGGACCTGGCCCAGGTGGGCAGCGTGGACGTCATCCCGTCGCGCTTCAGGGACGCCCTCCTGCGGGAGGTGGCACTCCCCATGGAGATCGTGTCAGTCCATCACGCAGAGGACCGTTTCCCGGCTGTTGCTGCAGCGTCGATCGTAGCTAAGGTCGCCAGGGAGGCGGCGATCGCCTCGCTCCGTGAGGAGTACGGTGATTTCGGGTCAGGCTACCCTAGTGATCCCAAGACCAGGAAGTTCATATCCCGCTGGTTTGAGAACGAGGGGTCTCTCCCTCCGATAGTCAGAAAGTCCTGGAAGACTGCGAAGGTCCTGACAGGAGAGGACTGGGCCAGCCTAGTTGATTTTTGAGTCGCAGGAGAGCAGTTTCTCCAGATCGCCTATCTTCTCCAGCCTCGAGAAGTCGTCCACCTTGATCATGGATATGTCATGGTCAGCCGGTCTCTTCTCGCTCGCGACCAGGACAGGCTCTGCCCCGGATATCCTGCTCATCCCCAAGGCGGCCTCGATCTTCCTTTCGAGCCCGTCCTCGGACAGGTTCTCATCAGTCACGAAGCAGATCCCTATGTTCTTCACGTAGATGTCTATTGGGGCCCTCTTGAAGCCCATCGCGTTATAGCCGATCTTCTTCAGCTTGCTGTGGAGCTTGCAGGCGGTCTCGGCGGCAGGGGATCTCTCGACCAGGGCCTTACCGCACTCCCACTTGAAGGGGTTTATGCCTTCCATTATATCCGTCTTCAGCAGCGCTTCGATCTTCGCGATCGTCCTCAGCGTGGCGCCCATCTGGTCGTGTTCGTACTCATATACCGCTTTCCGGCTCACCCCAATGTTCTTGGCCATGTCGCCAAGGGACATGCCGTGCTCCTCCCTCAACTTGCGGAGGCGGGATCCGTCCACCTTGGCGTAGAGCCCTCCCCTCTTGGAGTAGATGTGCGGGAACCTGCTCCCAACCGCGGCGTCCTCGAAAGTCTTGAGGCTTATAACGTTGACCCCGAACCGCTCGTAGAGGGTATCCGGCTCCACCTCGCCCTTCTGCATCTTGGAACCGATGACGATCGGGGACGCCGAGAATATCTGGGCTAGCGACTGGAGGTCCTCCATATCTGCCTTCTTCGCCATGTCGACGTTGTTGAGCGTTTTTATCACCAGGGTCACGCCCTCTTTCTTGGCGATGATCTCAAGGCAGTACTCCGACCCCGGCTTGAAGAAAGTGTAACCTACCTCTTTCAGCGTCTTCACGACCTCGTCGGAGATTGCGGGGTGCGGGACCCTCATCGTCGCTCAGTAATATATCGTCATTAGTAGTTAAAAATTCTACCCTGAGGGGGCGGGCAGGCCGTCCGCCAACGGCTTCTGCAGGTATGCGGAATGGTATCCTCCCGTCAGAGAGTGAACCCGAAGGTGATGAGCGAGGGGAAGCGCCTTGTCAGCTCGTAGATATCGGCACGGTAGATCGCCCGGATTCCTGGATCCCTGCCGAGTATCCTGTTGACGGTCTCCCTCTCCGCGTCCCCCGAGACTTCGTAAACGCCCTTTTTAGCCCCCGCCTTCTTTATTATGACGAACGGGAGCTCTACATCGGCTCCGGGTAAGAGTCTCGCCAGCTCGGCCAGCTCGCCCTTGTTGAACTGGTTGACGTCCCCGCCGAGGGTGGTGTAGGACGGACTCTCCTCTTCCATGAGCCGGGAGAGCCGTTTCTTCGCCCTCGGCAGGCCGTCATTCATCTTCCTGAGCTCTACTTCCCAGAAGGTCCTGCTCAGGCGCTCGTGGTCTTCCTCAGCCACTTCAGAGTTCTCCCACTATCATGGCATGATCCTTGTCGTAAGGCTCAAGGTGCACGACGTCGATGATCTCGAAGCCGCGGTTCTTGAGTATACCGGTCTCCTGCCTGTAGACCTCGGACGGCTCCTTCGTGACGTCTACACTCCTCGCCTTTATCGCTATCATGACCCTGCCGTCCTTACGGAGGTAGGCGTCCGCGTTGTCTGCCAGGAGCTTGGCCTGCTCGGGCTGGGCCACATCGCAGTAGATCGCGTCCACCGCCTCCAATAAGTGCCTGTACGAGGAGGGGGTGCGGGCATCGCCAAGTATAGGTATGATGTTGGGCCTCTCCGCTGAGACCTCAACCAGCTCCCTCATGACGCGGGGGGCGAACTCCACCGCGTAGACCTTCCCCCGCGGGCCGACGATGTCCGAGACGTGGCTCGGCGTCGTCCCGCTCGCAGCGCCCAGATACAGAATCTTCGAGCCTTCGGATATCGAGACGTCTTTGACGCCTTTCTCGATCGCCGCGGCAAGCTTGCTCCTGAACGGGTTCCAGACGCGGTACTCCTTCCCCCCCTGGTAACGCAGCTCCTCCCCGTAGACCTTGATGCCCGGCACGAGGTTTTCCGTGGCAAGCCTCCTGCCTTCCATATCCTCGACTATATATACCCCGCCAAATTTCGGGTGCTCTCTTATCGTCGCCATTGCCTGTCTCCTCCTTGTCTGTCCCTGCCTTGATCTCTACCCCGGTCTCGGCTCCCCTCCCAGCCTCGACCCCTGCCCCCTCCTCTCCACCGATCCCTCCCGCCGCCTCCCCTCCGGAACTTGCCTCTGCCCCCTCTCCACTCGCCCCTTCCCCTGAACCGCTCCCTGCCAGCCTCCCTCATCTCGGGCCTTTTAGGCGGCACGCTGTACTTCTTCTGGATGTCCCCGAACCTCTTCTCGAGGTCCTTCTTCAGGCTTTCTGCTATGTACTCCCCGCCAAAGGCATCGACCCTCGCGGCGATGGATATCTTCCCTGCCAGCGCACGGGCGATCTTCCCCCTCTGCCACCTCGGGGCCTGGTGGAGGTACTGGTGCTGGAAGATGATACCGTGCTTCGGCGGCCTGGCGCCGGTCTTGAGCGACCTGAAGAGCGCCTTCTCTGCCCCCAGTACCTGGATCGTGCTGGCGGGCTTCTTGGCCAGCCCCTCGAGGCTCCCCGCCAGGGCTATCAGTCTAGCGCCCAGGTTGGCGCCGGCGAGTTCCCTGACGTTCGGGGCGATCTCCTTCATTGTCTCGTCGACGTACCTCTCGAGCGCATCCCTCAGCTGGTAGGTCTTCAGGTTCACCTCAGCGAGATCCCTTATAGGCATGAGGTCTTCCGCGGTGATGTCGGCACCCATGGAGCGCCTGGCGATCTCATAGATGTTCTGGGCTTTGTTCTCATTCTGGACGATCTCATTGAGGCCGCCTAGGTCCATCTTCGACCTGTTCCCGTAGCGGCTCACGATCAGGTTGTATTGCTTGTGGTCAGGGACGAGCTCATTCAGCTCGGGGAAGTGCAGGCCGTACCACTCCCTGACCCTAGAGACTGAGATATTGACGTTCTTGTCCAGCTCGTCGAGGCCGACGACGGCGTGTGCGACCAGCCTATCGCGCTTCTCGGAGGCTTCACGGATCTTGCTCCTGACAAGGGCTATCGAGACATCCCTCAGCATCCCTTCGGCCTCCTCCCCATCGATGCCCGCGGATATGGCAGCGTTGGCGACAGACGCCCTGAAGGCCCTCCCGCCGGCGCTGGGGAATACCACCTGCATATCGAGTCCGAACCGTGAGCTCATTGACTTTGCCTCGGCCTCGTCCTCGAAGATGAATGTGGAATAGTCCATCTCGGAGAGGCTCTTGACCAAGCCCTCAAGCTCCGGGCACGTTCCGGACTTTTCCAGTTCGAGGATCCTGCCCGCCGCGGCTTCAGGATCGAACCGCTTCCAGCTGATGAGCTTCAGCGAATCGTCATAAGCGAAGAAGCCGAGAAAGCTGTCGACGATGTAACACTTCACTCCCTGCACCTACCCTTCTCTTTTACATGCATCTTTATAAAGATGGGATAGTCGATTGAAGTTAAAAGGGTTTCCCGCTGCTCCGGGCGGGGAGCGGAAACGCGAGGTCATCCGGGCCTGAATTCCTTGCAGACAAGGTAGATCTCGGTGCTCCGTTCCCTTGACGCCTTCGGTTTGAAGACCTTCACGTGGCTGAACGCCTCCCGGACTCTCTCGAGGTACGCGTTAAACTCTGCCCCCATGAGGACCTTGATCACCATGTTCCCGCCTCTCCTCAGCAGTTTGGAGGCGGCGTCTAGGGCGATCTCGGCCAGGGCCATCTGCCTGGAGTGGTCGAGGTCGTGCACCCCCGAGAACTTGGGCGCGAGGTCGGAGACTATGACGTCGAACTTCTTCCCGGCGCCGGCCGTCCTCAGCACCTCCTCGATTATGGAGGGATCGGTTATATCGCCCCTGATCAGCCTGACGTTCCCGGCCTGAAGCGGCCTGATCCCGCTCAGGTCCACACCCACGACGAGCCCGCTCTCCCCCACCAGCTCCAGCTCGATCTGGAGCCACCCTCCCGGTGCGGCGCCCAAGTCCGCCACGTAGTCGCCCTTCCTGATCACGTGGAACTGCCTTGCGATCTCCTTCAGCTTGAGCGCGGAGCGGGACCGGTAGCCCTCCCTCTTCGCCTCGCGGTAGTAAAAGTCTCCTAGGACCTGCCGCTTATCCGGCATCCCCTAGCTTCCCCGCCTCAGTTCTTCCGGACTACTCCCCGTCCCTCCGGCCTCTTCGGCCCCTGTTCTGGTCCCTGCGGCCTTGGCTGCCCCCGAATCGGCACCGCCGCCGGTCAGGATCAGGAGCCTGTTGTAGTCTTCCTTGATGGAGGCGGTCAGCTTGACGCATGTCTCCGGCGAGATCGGCTGCCCCTTCCCGCACCTGTCGAGGTCGGGGCACGTGAAGCATGCGCACCACTGGACGTCTGTGAAGCTGACCTTCGGCTTCTTCTTGAGGAGTGTCACCCGGTAGGTCTTCCTCCCTCCCTCCCGGAAGGGCTCCCTCTTCACGACCCCCCGCCTCTCCAGCCTCGCCAAGGATCTCGAGACTTCGCGGCTGCTCAGGTTGAGCGTCTTCCAGAGATCGCTCTGTAGCATATTCGAGTCCTTGGCCGCCTGGAGCGTATCCAAGACCTTCTCCTCGAGCTCGTCCGGCAATTAGAGGCCCCCTGAAAAATATGGGGAGTTCACAGATATATCTCTAGGTCCAGTTTCTCGAGGAGCTCCTTGTAGCGGTTTCTCACCGTCACTTCCGTGACGCCCGCGGCATTGGCGATGTCGCGCTGGGTTCTCTTCCTCTCCAAGAGGATGCTCGCTATGTAGACCGCTGCGGCCGCCACGCCAGTAGGCCCACGGCCCGAGGTCAGCCCTTCGCTGGTCGCAAACTTGATTATCTCAACGGACTTGCTCTGCACCTTCCCGTCGAGATTCAGCTTCGTTATGAGCCGCGGGACGTAATTGATCGGGTCGGTCGGGAGGACCTTTATCGTCAGCTCGTAGGATATGAACCTGTAGCTCCGCGCGATCTCCTTCTTGTTCGACCTGGAGACGGTGGACACCTCATCGAGCGTCAGAGGGACGTTGTATTTCCTGCAGGCTGCGTAGAGCGCGGCGCCGGTCATGCTCTCTATGGATCGGCCCCTGATCAGCTGGCTCTCCACAGCCTTCCGGTAGAGAAGGGCCGAGGCCTCCCTGATGTTCCTCGAGAGGCCGAGCTGCGAGGCCATCCTCTCAAGCTCTGAGAGGGCAAATGCCAGGTTCCTCTCGGAGGCGTCCGAGACCCTTATCCTCCTCTGCCATTTCCTCAGGCGGTAGATCTGTGCCCGCTTCTTCGAAGTCAGCGACTTTCCATAGCTGTCCTTGTCGCGCCAGTCGATCATCGTCGAGAGGCCTTTGTCATGGATCGTGAGCGTGACGGGCGCTCCTGCCCTAGACCTCTTGTCCCGCTGGTCGTTGTCGAACGCCCTCCACTCGGGTCCGGGGTCGAGGAGCTTGTCGCCAATAACGAGGCCGCAGATGGTGCATGTCACTTCGGCCCTTTCATAGTCCCTCACGAGTGTCTTTCCCCCACACTCGGGGCATTTCAGATCTTCCGTATGCTCATATAGGTCAAGATCGCTTTGCATAAAACCTGCCCTTCTTAAATTTCCGTTCTTCCACGAAGACGTCCGCGTTTTTCGGGGGGTTTGCTGGCCTCTTAGTTGGCTTTACAGAGACATACGGCGACGAGACCGGCCCGAACACGTCGATCACGGTCCCGACTGGCTCCTTCCCTCTCAAGAATGCCCTTGCTCCTATCCTTGGGGGGGTGGATGCCCTCACTGTCAGCAGTCCACTTTTGGAGATGTGTGATATAACCCCCAGCCGTTTCAAAGAACCAACTCCACCCGTGGAAGCGTGATCCGAACTGACTATCACGATAGGGAGAGGTGGAATATATTCTTTTAGCATTCAGGCAGGCGTTTTAGGCGCGATCTCAGTCGCGCCTCTTCGCCCTAGACTTGCGCAGGGCGCTGGCGACCGCTGCCAGCATCTCTGCCTTCCTCCCGCGCTTCTGGAGGAGAACCCTCCCAGGTCGGGCCCACCAGCAGCTGGATAGCTTCTTTCCGCTCTCGAGGACGGCATCGTAACCGAGGCTTCTGCTCGCCTCGAATACCTCTTCGGCTGTCGGGGACTCTACAGCGAGGGTTTTGGGCACTGATCTGCCCCCCTTCCTGCTCCTCTCCGAGTCCAAGTTCGCGGGCCAGATGACGATCTTATCCTTCTTCATGGGAGGTCGCCTAGAGAACCATTATAAGAGATGGTCCCCCCAACTAAAAAAGGATGATCCCATGCATGAGCTCTCGCTGGCCTCCAGCATCATCGAGTACCTAGAGCACCTGGCCAAGGAGCAGGGGTTACGCAGGGTGGACGCTGTCTTCCTCGAGGTCGGCGAGATGACCCATATTGACCCGCGTCAGCTGAGGGGGGCGCTGAAGATGATCAGTGAGGGGACGGTAGCTGAGAAGAGCAGGGTCTACATAAGGAGGAGGAGGATCGCCCTCTCCTGCAGCGCCTGCGGCAAGGAGAGCGGGCTGGAGGTCTGTGATACGATCTCGGATTACAGGCTCATCTGCCCTTTATGCGGGAGCGCGGACGTAAGGCTGAGCAGGGGCAGGGAGCTGCTGCTGAAGCGGGTCAGGGGTGTGAGGGCGTAGTCCGCCCCGGCCGGTACACGCTGCCCGACCACGTATAGGCAGGGGTGAAGGGGGCAGAGTAGAGTAAAGTAGAGTAACGCAGTTAGTCCTAGTCTGGTCGCCGGCTTCTGACCGCCGGCCCCTTTTCCTTTTCCAAGGATGGCCTATCACTTGACGAGAATTGCGTTCAGGAGGCCGTCCTGCCCCGGCCGAGACGAGACTTTCGCATCCCCGAGCTCGGTCTCGACTATGGCGCCTTTCGTTATGACGCCCCTGCGGGCATAGTCAACGTTCGACGGGTTGTCCTTGACCTTGAGGAGCCTGACCTTCTTGGTCTCTTTCGTCGACGGATCGGTGACGTTCACGAAGACCGCCTCATCCAGGCGGGTCTTCGAGTTTCCGCCGTGGCCCCGGATGTCCCTCCTCAACTCGTCGCCCTTGGTACCCATGAGGGTCTCGGTCGGCGCGGATCCCAGTTCGAACCTCTTCTTCTCCCTCGCCCTATGGATCCGGCCACCCGTCGGCTTCTTGACGTCGCGGCCTTGGTAGTGGCTCATCAGCATCCCTCGATTCAAACGTACACCCTACCTAAAATAAATACAGATATAAGTTTTTGGGGAAGAGTGGAAGTCTGTCTCGTGGGCGAGGAGATATGGACGAGAGGGTACAGCTGAGCCACGGCGCAGGTGGCACGGCGATGAACGATCTCATACGGTCGATCATAGTGGGGGGCATCACCTCCAGGAAGGCGCCGGATGGGGTAGGGCTGGACGAGTTCGACGATGGGGCCTCGATACCCCTCGGCGGCCATGAGATCGTTGTCTCATCCGACGCCCACACCGTCGATCCGATATTCTTCCCGGGGGGCGATATAGGCAAGCTCTCCGTCTGCGGGGCTGTGAATGATCTTGCGATGATGGGCGCAAAGCCCCTCGCACTGACAGACACGATCGTGGCCGAGGAGGGCTTCCCGGTCAGCGACCTGAAGGCTATAGTTAAATCGATGAACCAGTGGGCGGAGGAGACCGGTGCGGCAATAATCCACGGTGACTTCAAGGTCATGCCCAAGGGCAAACTGGACAAGATAATCATCTCGACCACGGGGATCGGGTTGGCCGAGAGGGGGAGGCTCATACTCGACTCGGGCCTGAGGGAGGGGGACGCGATCATCGTCACCGGGCCTGTAGGCGATCATGGTGTGGTGATAGCATCGCTCCGGAGCGGCATCTCCTTCAGCACATCGGTCGTCTCGGATGTGGCCCCCCTCTGGGGGCTGATGAGCACAGCCATGGCCTCGGGGAGGGTCACCGCGGCGAAAGACCCGACAAGGGGAGGGGTGGCGATGGCGCTCAACGAGATGGCCGAGAGGTCGGGGGTCAGCATATGGCTCGAGGAGGACTCGATACCGGTCAGGGGGGAGGTCAGGGGGGCGTGTGAGATGCTGGGCCTTGACCCGCTCGAGCTGACGTGCGAGGGAAGGGCGGTAATAGGCGTGGAGGGGGGCTCTGCCGACGCGGTCCTGAAGGCGATCAGGTCGACGCCCGAGGGGGAGGGGGCAGCCATCATCGGCTCGGTCAGGGCCGGGAGAAAGGGCTATGTGGTCATGGAGACGTCCGTCGGCGGAAAGAGGGTGGTCAGTCCCCCGCTAGGCGAGCCTACCCCCAGAATCTGCTGACTTGACGCGAGGCATCGCGATGACCTCCATGACGGTGAAGCACTTTGAAGGGTCAGGCGACATCAGGCGTCCTGTGTAGGTCGATCTGGCAGCGATGGCAGTGTCAGCGCCTGCATGGGTCCCGGCGACCCCGATCACCGGCACATACGGCCTGACCGCCCCGGCTGAGGTAGCCATCAGGATAATCTCAACCGCGACCTTGAAGCCGTTTCCAAGGCACCTGAGCATAAAGTCCCTGACGACTGCCTCCCTTGAGCAGGGGTCGGCAGACTTGTGGAAGACGAAGGGCGCGCGGTCCAGTATCTCCACCCCGAGCCTCCCGAGCTCCTGGCGGTAATCCTCGTTGAGGGTAGGCCACCTGCCGAATATCTCCCCGTAGGAAGGGGGCTCTGAGACACAGACTATTTTTATGCCCTTGACGGCGCGGGCGAACTTGAGGGCCGTAAGGCCCGAGGTGCTTGCTATGATGACGGCCTCGTAGCGGCCGCTCCCGACCCGCTCAGCTACCGCTTCGAGCACTTCCTCGGTGTTCCCCGGACCGGGCGAGTCGAAGTAGCGGCTGCGACTGGGGGCGGGTGCGGTCATGGTAATCGCTCCTGCCGTTCCTCAATATTGTATGGTTCCTTGGGGATAAATCGGTTGCCCTGTCAAACCCGGCAGGGCGTGCGATGTGCCGTCCGAACCAGACCTATAGCCGAGCCTTCTGGGCCAGATCCTTTGTCCACCTGCGGATCTCTTCCCAGTCGCGCAGATCGTAAACGTCTGGTTCCACCGGCTTGAAGCCGTCCCTTTCCAGCTGCGGCTTGATCATGCCGAAGGTCTTGCGGACGAAGAAGCCCATCTTGTTAAAGTCCAAGACTCCGCCGAAGAATCCCTCTGCTATCGGGCGCAGCCCGTACTTCTCCACCTTGTCCTCCAAGGCCAGCTTCCTCGTCTTTGCCACGTCTTCCAGCTTGCCTTCCCGCTCAGAGACAGGCTTCATCGTAGAGGCGAAGAGTGCCAGTTTCTTCTGGGCAAACTGGGCCCGGAAGTTCTTCAGGAAATCCTCAGCCTCGCCCGTCCACTGCCCCATCTTCATGCCGCTGCCCACGACGATGAGGTCGTACCCGGAGATATCCCGGATCTTCTCCTCTTTCAGGTTCACGATCTTGACGTCGAAGCCTTCCTCACGGAGAACCTTGCCGATCTCCTCTGCAGTCCCGGCCGTTGCGCCGAAACGGGTGCCGTAAGCGATCAGTGCCTTCAATCTTTATCCCGCAGGTAAAGGTACACGGAGACCGCTTATAAGATTGTCCATAGGATGGCCTTTTATTAAAGATCCTTGCATCTCATGCCCTGGTCACTTTCCGTGGTTTCCTTTTTAGGAGCGGAAGAACCCCGCGGTCCCCTTGCAGAGCCCTACCAAGAACAGCATGAAGGGTACCTCGGTCAGGACCCTTACAACGGTAGCTAGGGCAGCCCCTGATTCAAGACCCAAAACATGAGATATTTCTCCCGCATCCCAAACATGCATTCGAACTCTGTTATAGGGCGCACCTGCAATCGTATACCACTGCTTGATGCAGATGATTAATAATACCTTGCAGACTCGCTTAAATCTGTTAGCCGAAGTAAAAGCCGCTGTTGATGCGGGGGATTAATGCCATCAGGACGGCAAGCTCGGTCAATGCGGTTCGATCCATCGCCCCCTTGGAGAAGTAGCCGACTGCACCCTCCCTGCGCCCCAGCCCGCTCACCCCCGTAAGCTCCTCCATGACTGACCCTACCTCGATGCCTTCCCTCGTAATACGGTCGACCATGGTTTTGGGGTACTCAAAGGCGGGCCCTCCCCCGAGGGTCACTCTGCCGCTGGTGTCGGCAATCGCCGCGAACTGTTGATCCATATAGCCAGAGATGGTGCCCGGCACCGGGACGAGACCCGCCTCTATGCCGACACCGAGGTCGGCATCGCACCTCAGGCGGAGCGCCCCCTTCGCCCTCGAGACCGCCCCTGCCACAGTCTGCTCAAACCCGATCGGCTGCGGCGGAACTCCTGACTCGGCCTCTACCATCACCACAGAGGCCTGGAAGAACCTTGAAAGAGCATTCTCCACGGCCTTGACTTTCACGGGGTTGCATGTACCGACGACAGCCAGCAACTGTAGGACCTCGACAGATACTATTTAACGAGAGAGAGTTATTCTTAAGGGTGAGGCTGGGAAAAGCCATGGCTAGCAGACGGCTCAACGTGCTCAGGGAGGCCCTCTCAGAGAAGGGGCTTGCAGGGGCGGCGGTCTTCAACCCCGAGAACATCTTCTATCTTGTAGGGGTCAGCGCCGGGGTTCTGTACGTCACGGACAGCGGGGCGACGATCATAGTGGCCGACATCGACTATGAGGAGACGAGAGAGAAGGTCAGCGGCGCGGAGGTAGTGAAGACCGACTTTGGGGAGCTCCCCGCTGAGCGGCTGAGGAAGATCATACCAGAGGGGAGGACTATCGGGTACGAGGAGGGTTACGTAAACGTGGGACTCTATGAGGACCTCAGGAAGGACATCGCGCTCCGCCCGCTGCAGGGGACTATTGAGAAGATGCGGGAGGTCAAGGACGCCGACGAGATCTCCAGGATCGAGGAGGCCCAGAGGGTGACCGAGAGGGCACTGCAGAAGACCCTCGGCAGCATCAGCCGGGATATGAGCGAGCTTGAAGTGGCCGCCGAGGTAGAGGCCAATATGCGGAGGGCTGGCGCAGAGGCATTCGCCTTCGAGACGCTCGTCGCGTCTGGCCCTAGTGCGGTCTACCCGCATGGAAAGCCAGCGGCGAAGCGGATAGAGGAGGGCAGTGCCGTAGTGATCGACGTCGGATCGAGGGTGAGAGGATACTGTTCGGACATGACCCGGACGATCTTCTTCGGCCAGCCCAGTGCGGAGTTTGTCAAGATCTACCGGGCTGTCCTCGAGGCGCAGACAGCGGCGCTCGACTTTTTGAGGGCAGGGGTGACAGGGAGGGATGTCGATGCGGTCGCAAGGGATGTCCTCCGCGGGAGGGGATACGGCAGTTACTTCTCACACGGCCTGGGCCACGGTGTGGGCATCAACGTCCACGAGCCCCCAAGCCTCAACAGCAGGGGAAGGTCCGCTCTGGTCCCGGGGAATGTCCTGACGGTCGAACCAGGTGCATACGTCCCGAAGCTGGGCGGCGTCAGGATCGAGGATCTCGTCGTAGTGACCGCAGGCGGCTGCAGGAACCTGACAGGGTTCTCCAAAGAGATGATCGTAATCTAATGGCCCGCCTGGCCGGCATCCCGGGTGCTGCCGGGGGAGGGAGCGGGGGAGGCAGTCAGAGCTTCCTCATGATGAGGTCTGCCACCACAGAGACCCCGTCGACGGTATCCAGGACGGTCGGGCAGTAACCGTTGTCATATATGGACAGCTCGTCCACCGTCACCCCCTTGGTTATCCCCAGCGACAGTGCCTGCACCCTCAGGCCGGCCTCCTTGGGGCCGATCACCTGTGCGCCGATGAGCCGCCTGTCGCCCTTCCTGACTACCAGCTTGATCCTCATGGGGACCTTCTCCGGGAAGTAGTGGGGCCTCCCCGGGACCTCGGCAGAGGCCGAGACGCACTCTATGCCGTGAGCCCTGGCCCTGGAGTCGCTCAGCCCGGTGGCCGCGAGTTCGAGATCGAAGACCGTCGAGACGCAGGTACCTATCACGGGGGGGAAGCGCCTCTCCCCGCCTGCGGCGTTCACGCCCGCCACCTTCCCCTGCCGCGTCGCGACCGTGCCGAGCTGGCTCAGCGTCGGCCTGCCAGTGATGGCGTGGACGGGGCAGGTCACGCAGTCCCCTGCCGCATATATGTCCTTCAGGCTCGTCTCCATCCGGTCGTTGACCTTTATGCCCGCAGGCCTCTCGCAGACGTCTATACCAGCAGCCTTGGCCAAGGCGGTGTTGGCCCTGATACCGGCAGCCATGATTACCATCTCGCAGGGGATCTCCGACCCGCCTGCCACGCAGGACGTGACGTGCTCCTTCCCGCGGATCTCCTCAAGCGGCGCGTTGAGGTAAAACCGGATGCCGTGCCCTTCCATCGACTTCTGGACGGTAGAAGCCATGTCGGTATCGAATATTCCGCTGAGTATCGAGGGTAGCGCCTCAACCACCGACACCTGGACCCCATGGCGGCTCAGAGCAGCTGCGGTCTCGAGGCCTATGAACCTCGCACCCACGACGACTGCAGACTTGGACCGTTTCACGGCCTCCAGTATCCTCTCCCCGTCTTCGACCGATCTGAGCGGGTAGACCTCGGGGAGGGAGGAACCGGGAACGGGGACGACTATGGGATCGGCACCGGTGCAGAGGATCAGCGAGTCGTAGGGGATGATCCTGGTCCTGGTCCTGGTTCCGGTTCCGGTTCCGGTTCCGGCCTCCCCCTCCTCATTAGCTTCAACGACCTTCCGCTCTGGGTCGATCCTGGTCACGGTAGCCCCCAGCAGCAGCTCTATCTTGTTCAGCTGGTACCACGGTATCGGAAAGGTTGTGATGTCGTCGAAGCTCGCGATAGTGCCCTCTATGACGAACGGCAGGCTGCACCTTGAAAAGGCGGGCCGCTTGGTCTTGTCGATGATGGTTATCTGGGATGTCCTGTCCGTCCGCCTCGCGTAGCTAGCTGCTGTCACCCCGGCGGCGTTGTTGCCAATTATGACGATCTTTCTGCCCATAGCCATACCCTTCGGGACCCTACCCTCCGTTACCGTCGGTGTTATTTATAGGCTCTTCTCCCGCAGGAGCGCTACCGAGCGGATAATCCCGGATAGGATGGCGTCCGGTCTCGGCGGGCAACCCGGGACGTAGAGGTCGACCGGCAGGATGGAGCCGAGGGGAGTTCGGATCGAGTAGTTTCTCCCCGAGAAGATGCCTCCAGTGCATGCACAGTCCCCGAGGGCTATGACTATCTTGGGATCAGGCACCTTCTCCACAGTCCTCTTCAGGCTGCTCTTCAGGTGGCAGGGCACCGCCCCTGTAACGATCACGATGTCGGCGAAGCGCGGGTTCTGGCGCACGAGGCACCCGAACCGTTCTATGTCGTATCGGGGGCCTGTGCAGGCAAGCACCTCTATGTCGCAGCCGTTGCACCCCCCGCTCGGGAGGTGGAGTATCCAAGGGGACTTTGCCCGCGAGAAGGACCGGATAGCCCTGATCGTGTCCATGATAGGCGCCTCAGATATACTTCTCCGTATGCGTATTCAGCCTTATGCTGATGGTGCGCCTGCAGTCGGGACAGAGGTCCCGGTAGGCGGGGAGGTCCGCCTTCACGGCGTCCCTCACCGAAGGGTCGATCTGGTCCACGACTCTCAGTCCGACCCACTCAAGCTGGCCCCGGGGCGCAAACGGCCTCCCGCATACGCCGCACGCGGCGAGGGCGACCTCCCTCCTGAGGTCGAATCCCGAGGGGTGCTGCGTGGAAAAGTCATAACAGCCGCCCAGCTTAACAGCCTCCTTTGGACAGACCTCCTGGCATCGCCCGCAGAAGAGGCAGCGGGCAACCTCAACCGTCAGAACTAGCCTAGTCCCGAACTTGGCAGGGCCTGCGTCCGCGCCTCCGCATGAGGTGATATCACGAGGCTCGGTCCTAATGGCTCCGGACGGGCACTGCTCCGCGCAGGCCTGGCAGCCCATGCAATCCTCGCTTACCTCAGGTCTTCCCCTGAAGCGCGGGGGAGTCGGCTCGCGGACATCAGGAAAACCCGATGTCGCGCACTTCCCCAGGTTTCTGAGCGACCTCGCGAGGAGGCTAAAGGATGGCACCTCAGGCCCTCCCTGATCTTATTCCCTGCCGGACCGCCTCAATCCGGTCCGTGCACGAGAGGCACGGATCGATGCTGCCGATGACCAGGGGGGCGTCAGCGAACGTCTCCCCCTTAAGGATGGTCGAGAGGGCGGGGTTGTTCATGAAGCTTGGTGTCCGGATCCTGACGAGGGCGGGCTGGTTGGTACCATTGGACACAATGTAGTAGAGGAGCTCACCGCGGGGGGCTTCAACCCTGCTCAGCGCCTCCGCACCGTCATCGAACTCCGGGACCTCTTCGGCGGCAATGGGCCCGGCCGTACCCTCGAGCCGGTCCAGGCACTGCCGGCATATCGAGAGGGACTCGGCCAGTTCGTCGAGGCGGACCTCGGTCCTCGCCAGCGAGTCCCCTTCAGTTCTGGTCGCGATGCCGAAAGAGACCTCGGAGTAGGCATCGTAGGGGTCGGACTTCCTCACGTCCATCGGCACACCCGAGCCCCTGGCCACCGGCCCGACCACGCCTAGCCGCATGGCATCGCGGGCAGCCAGTACGCCGCGCCCCTCAAGCCTCCTCCTCACGAGCGGATCCGACCTGACCGCGGAGGAGATGCTTGCTACCGCGTCTCCGAGGAGGGAGAGGGAGGCACGAGCCTTAGCCAAGGCGTCGCCAGATATGTCCCGCCTGACCCCGCCGATCTTGCTCATGCCCGTTGTAATCCGGCCCCCGGATATCTCCTCGCGCATGTCCAGCACCCTCTCCCTCTCCCTCAGGATCATCATCAGCATCGAGTCGAAGCCTATCAGATCCATGGCGATGGCCAGCCAGAGGGTATGGCTGTGGATCCTCTCGAGCTCGCACATGAACGTCCTAATGTACCTGGCGCGGTCAGGTATCTCCACGCCGCCAAGCATCTCGACCCCCTTGCAGTACGCCGCCGTGTGTGAGGCGGAGCATATGCCGCAGACCCGCTCGACCAAGAAAGTGTCCCGTGTGTAGGATCTCTCCTCGGCAAGCTTCATTATGCCCCGGTGGGCGAAGCCGGGCTTGAGATCCACCCCGGTTATCCGCTCCCCGTCTACACCCAAGGCGAAGTAGACAGGTTCTATCAGCATTGGGTGGTAGACCCCTACGGGGATTCGGGCCTTTCCCTTCATCAGGTCCCGGGGCAGCCTCACCCCTTCCCCCCCGCCTTCAGTCCCCACCGCGGCCCCCTCCTGAACCGCACCGGAACCGGACCCCTTGGACCAATCCGGCGGCAGGATCAGATGCCGGAGGTCGGGGTGACCTCGGAAGGTGATGCCGTACATCTCAGCCATCTCCCTCTCGGCCCAGTCAGCCTGCGGTGTCAGCGGTGTGATGGATTCGATCAGCGGCTCTTCCCTCTCCACCTGCGCCTTGGCGCTTATCATAAGGGGGGACTCGGCCTGATCCAGGCTGTGGTGGTAGACGACGTCGAAGCCGCGGTGGCCGAGGTCAACCACGGAGATAGCGGAGAGACGCGCTCCGAACTCGATGAGGGTCCGGGCGACATCGCCTACCTTCCCCTTCGGGATCCTGACGTAGGCACGGGACGGCCCCCGGTCGTAGCCCTGTATGGTCCCGCCTGATGCCTCTGCCAGGCGCTCCAAGACGCGGTCCTTTATGCTCAATGCTACCACCTAGAACAGCCCCAGCGTCAGGGCAGTGAGCCCGAGGGCAAGGAAGATCAGGCCCCAGAGGAAGTAAATAACGATAACCGCTGTGATGGGCTTCAGCGGGACAGCCCCCGCTATCCTGAGGTAGAGGGCGTCGAATCCCCCGCGATCCGCCAGGGAGTAGAGCGGCTGCAGGAGGGTTGTCAGGGGCTGATAGAGGGAGGTGGCAGGACAACCTGCGCCGCCTGCATCTGCCTCCTCATAGCCCCCCATGAAGACGCCGTTCTTTCTCCTCTTCTCACCATCCCCGACAGCAGACAGGGCTTTCCGGTCTTCTGATCCTATCCGTCCGGCCGATCCGGCGAGGCGGTGGAGGAGGAGGCCCGCCACCACCGAGGCAGAGAGCATGGCCGCTACCAGCACAGGGCTCCAGAAGCCGTAGCTTGTCCCCAAGCCTGCCCGGGAGATGGGGAGGAAAAGGGAGGAGGAGGAGGAGGAGGAGGAGAGCGGTGCCCCCTGCTCTCCCGTCATGTGGTCCACGCCGAGGCTGAGGGGGTAGAGGATGACCTGCGGGAAGAGGCCGAATGCTACACAGAGGGCGGCGAGTGCTACCATGGGCGCCAGCATTCTCCGGGGAGCCTCCCTGACGCCGCGCAGGCCGCCGCTGCTGCCGCCGAGGAAGACGCCGCTCATGTACTTCACGAAGGAGGCGAGGGTGAGGGTGCTCCCAAACATGGCGACGATGAGAAGACCTATGCACTCGGGGTGTTCCGCCGAGAGGTCCAGCATCGCCTGGTAGAGGACCCACTTGCTCGCAAAGCCGTTGAGCGGCGGGACGCCGGAGATGGCGAGGGCCGCGACAAGTGCGCATGCAAAGGTCACAGGCATGCTCCTCCAGAGCCCGCCGAGGCGCCCGAGATCCCTCGTGCCGGTCGTTGATTGGACAGCGCCCGCGGTGAAGAAGAGGCACGCCTTGTAAGTGCAGTTGTTGATCAGGTGGAAGAACCCGCCCAGTAGCCCGAGGGGCGTCCCCAAGCCTACGCCCAGCAGCATGTAGCCCACCTGGCTCACGGCGTGGAAGGAGAGGAGGCGCTTTATGTCGTGCTGGACGAGTGCCATCGCCACGCCGATCATTATGGTCGCTGCCCCTAGATACGCGACGAGGAGGCTGAACTGCCACCCGGCCCGGAAGATCAGGTTGAGGACTATGGCGAGCTTGAGGATCCCGAGCAGTTTGTCGAGCGAGGCGGGGAAGTAGGCTGCCACCCCCGTGGGGGAGTGCTCGGCCAGGTCAGGGACCCACGTGTGCATCGGTACCGCCCCCGCCTTTGCAAAGGAGCTGGTGGTCATGAGGAAGAGCGCCAAGATCGCCAGCACGCCGCTGTCCAGGCGCATCTCGGATATCACCAGCGTCCCGGATCCGGAGACCAGTATGAGGGCCGCGCAGGCCATGCCGAGGTCCGCTAGCCCGAGGAAGATCACGGCCTTGTAGGCCGCCCTTGACGCTCCTTCCGTTCCCCCGATCATCGTCAGGGGCAGGAGCGAGAGGGTGCAGGCCTCCCAGAAGAGGAGGAAGAGGAGTATGTTATCCGAGGTGACCGTCAAGGCGCCGAGGGCCACGCTGGCGGTCATGAAGGCGTAGAACCTGTTCGAACGGGGATGGGACCTCATCTGCTCAGCGGAGAAGAGCATCGAGAGGAAGCCCAGGCCGCAGACATACGCGAGGATCACAAGGGTCAGCGGATCGAGGAGGAAGGGGCCGAGGCCAGCGATCATGACGGCGGACGGGGGACCGCCGTACCCGAGGGCCAGGAGGGCGAGGGAGAGGCAGGCGGATGCGGCCGAGGCGGGGATGCAGAGCCTCTCCCCGAGGGATGGGATCCTCGGGCCGAGGAGGAGGATGACCAGCGACGCAGCGGTAGGGGCAGCTATCGTGAGATGGAAGAGCTGGTCGTACACGGCATCATACCCCCGCAAGGGTGACGCCCACAAGCCCGACGGCTGAGAGGGGGGTCATCCCGATCAGGTAGAACTTGAATGCCTGCACTGGCCTGAAGCGCGCGCTTAGGGTGTCGAGGAGGGCGGCGGCGGCCACGACCCCCAGCGATTTCAGCAGGAAGATTACCAAGCCTGGTACCCCTCCCCCGCCTCCTCCCAAGAAGAGGTCCACGAAGAGGGTAGTCACGACGAAGAGCCTCAGCATCCTGGAGAGCTCGAAGACTGCGAGTACCGAGCCGGATGCTTCGGTCAGGGGCCCTGCGATGACCTCCTGGCGGGCGTCGGGGACGTCGAAAGGCTTGATTCCCAGTTTCCCCGCCATCGAGGCGAAGAAGGTCACGGCAAGGATCGCCGTGAAGGGGGATCTGACGATCAGCCAGCCAGCCTCCTGCTGGTACGCCGCCACTCCGGAGACGCTCAGCGAGCCGGTAGCAGACCATACGCCGAGGAGCGAGATGATGAGGGGCAGGTCGTAGGAGACGGCCATTGCCACTTCCCTGCCTGCGCCCAGATAGGCATACGGGGACCCGGCCGCTGCGCCGAAGAGGGCGAGGGCTACCGATGGTACCGCCAAGAGGTATAGGACTACTATGGCGTCACCAGCGAACGCCAAGGGAGGAGGCGGCGCCTCTACCACCTGCAGCATCATGGTTATGCAGAGGAGGGCGGCCAGCGATATGATGGGCATAGCCATGAAGACGGCCCTGTTTGCGGTCGCAGGGACGATGGTCTCCTTCGAGAGTAGCTTTATCACGTCCGCATAGGGCTGGTACCACGGGGGGCCGCGCCTTGCCTGGAGCCTCGCCCGGATCTTCCTGATCTCCCAGCTGTAAAATCCCCCTGCCAAGGCTGAGAAGACCAGCCCGGGGAAGACCAGGAGGTAGATGAGGGGGGCCGCTCCGCTATCCATCAGTATAGCCTCCCCCCGCCCCAAGCAGGCGGGCAGGCTTTATCCTGTGCATGTCCAGCCCGATCTCGTCTGGCCCATGGCCTAGCGCGAGGGCCGCGAGTTCCATCAGATGGAGGCAGGGCAGCCCGGCCGCGGCGCCCCTGGGCCTCGCCCGCAGCTGGGCGACCTCGAGCTGGTTTATGCAGGCAGGGCAGACCGCGGCTATGCAGTCCACGCCCTTGCCCCTGATCTCCCCGAGCTTCAGACAGGCCCTCGACTCGGAGATGCGCTGCCCGATCTCGCCGTCCAAGTATGTGGCCGGAAAGCCGCAGCACACCTTCTCAGTCTCGCACCGGACCACCTCGCAGCCCAAGGCCTCCAGAACCGCCAAGAACTTCTCGAGGAGGTGGAGGTTGCCGTACTTGGTGAACCTGCATCCGGGCTGGATGGCGACCCTCAGGCCCAAAGGGAGCTTCGCCGCCCTCCGGAGACTATCCAGCAGATCGTCGGAGAGGACCTCGACGAGGTGCCTGACCCTTACCGCCCCGCCCCATGTCTCCGGCGTCTGGCAGGAGGGACAGCTCCGCGCAGGTGTCTCCGCTGGCGCTATAGCAGGGCCCTTCCCGGCGGACGGCGCTGACATTGCAGCCCGGGCCTCGGAGAGGGTATCGAAGCAGCCGTTGCAGATGACCATCAGGTCCCTCCTGTTTCTGGCGGCGAGTGCCAGATTCCTCCCAGCCAGCGCGAGCCAAGCTTCCTCACAGACAGGCCGGATAGCCTCGGGGAGGGGGCAGCAGGTGGCGCCCATCACCTCCATGAGCTCAACGCCTAACGTGGCAAAGACTCTCCTCGCAGAGGCCTCAACCTGGGGCATGGTCGCGGGGATCGCACAGCCCCAGAAGACGGAGTAGGATGTCACCATCAGCACCCCGGCCTAGTAGCGGAACCTCCTCCTCGCGGCGTCCAGCCCTATCATCTCATCCACGCGCTTGGACTCGGAGATACGCCTCACCTCCTCCACGGCGGCGGGTACGGAGTACGCCAGGCCGGGGGACTGCTCTTCAAGCCCCAAGCGCTTCCGCCTCTTTCTCATGACCATGCCGATCTCAAGTGCGTGCCCTGTGCAGAGGACGTTTACCACGTTCGGCCTGAAGGGGGGAGGTACGACCTCCTCCGGCTTACGCCTGAGGGGGAAGGGGGGCGGCAGCTCTTCTTCCTTCACCGTGGTCTTGCCTCCTCCCTGAGTACCACCCTCGCGTCCTCCCTGTTCATGACGGAGAGGGCGCCAGCGGGACAGTTCCTGACGCACTTCGGTCCGAGGGGGTCTCCCCGGCAGAGATCGCACTTCCTGGCGACCCTGGACGCCTCGTCGAACCAAGGCGCCGAGATAGGGCAGGCGAGGGTGCACGACCTGCAACCGACGCAGAGCATCGGGTTTATCAGGACTGCCCCTGCCGCGGGGTCTTTACGGACTGCGCCCGACGGGCATGCGGCGGCGCATATGGGATGGGCACAGTGGGAGCACCTTATGGATATGAACGCCCCCGGGCCATCCGGGTCCTCGATCACGGTGACGTTCGGCCTGGCGCCGGCGGTTCCCCTCCTGCTGCGGCCGCATGAGCAGGCAACCATGCAGAAGCAGCAACCGGCACACTTGCGCCGATCGTGGACTATGACGGGTTGAGGCATCGCCGACATAGAGGTACCCCCTATAGAATCATCAGGATCACTTCTGCAACCTGTCTATGTGTTCAGGGCTGCCCCCGAGATCGAGGGCGCCCCGGGGATCGCCCTGAGCATGACGTTCTGGGAACATAAACGGTGGCACTTGACAGCCCTCGTTATTACTGAATGGCTGAGCGTTATAATGGTTTTTACAGTTGGACAATTGCCGCAGACAGGCGATCGAATGTCCGCGGGGTGCAGGGAGGGATGGGGGAGGACGATAGGCAGGACGCGCCTCCGTGAAGGAGTACGATGCGAACGGGCCACAGGGGGGCAGGTCATTGAAGGAGGAGGACAGCCGCGCCTGCGAGGAAGCAGTATAACGAGAAGAGGTAGAGCCTCTCCGAGAGCAGCGCCCTCTGGACTATTTTTATGGCGACATAGCCGGATGCCGCGGCCACTACAAGACCCAGCACGGCATGGGGCCCCAGATCAGAGGAGGTCAGTTCGCCGATCTTGAACAGCGAGGCGCCCAGTATGGCGGGGATCGAGAGGAGGAAAGAGAGGCGAAACACCTCTTCTTTCTTGACGCCGATGAGCAGCCCCAGGCTTATAGTCGATCCGCTCCTCGATACCCCGGGGGCGATCGCCATCCCCTGGGCGATGCCCATAACAAGCGGGGCCAGCCAGCCCACCTCCCTCCTGCCAGATCCGGCTCTAGAGAGGAGGAGGAGCACCCCGGTTATGAGAAGGCCTATGCCGACAGCGAGTGTGCTGGAGAAGAGTGACTCAAAGAAACCAGTCAGCGCAAAGCCGATAATAGCCGTCGGAACCATCCCGACGACGACGTAGGCAAACAGCCGGAAATCCTCGCTCCTGACATCACGCGCGGCAAGCGCCCGCAGGATGCCGAGGAGGTCCCCTCGGAAGAAGGCAATGACGGTCGTCAGCGTACCTAGATGGAGGAATACGTCGAATGCTACGGGGACGGTGAGGCCCATCCACCTCTGGGCCAAGACGAGGTGGCCCGAGCTGGAGATGGGCAGCCATTCTGTGAGCCCCTGCAGCATTCCGAGGAGCGCCGCCTGAATCAGGTCCATACCGATCTCTCGAAGTCGAGGGGATATTTACGGCTTGGGGGGCTTTGAGGCCCCGGCCGTCGCCCTGCAACGGAGGCACGGGTTGGGCGGCGGGTGCAGATCGGGCATCCTGCCGTCATCTACGGCGCCCCTGCCAGCTTGACGCACCGCCCCGATCCCTCTTGCAAGATCGCATGTCTGGCATCGTGTATTTCCGGCTAATTCGGGGGAAGGAGGTTCGGGTTCAGCCCGTTCTGCCGTCTCGGGTAAAAATATTATAAACAGTTGAGAGAGAGTGTATTGAGGTGCTGGTTTTGTCGGAGCTTCTGCGGGAGCCTGCCGAGAAGTACCTCAGAGGTAAACTCTACTTCGCAGATGTTCAGGATTCGGTGAGGGCAGTCGCGAAGACAATGGTGGACAACGATACTGAGAGCGTCCTAGTCTGCAGGAACGGCGAGCCTGTGGGCATGTTGACTTTGAAGGATGTCCTGAGGCTGGTCGCTGAGGGCAAGGATCCGACGATTACCCAGGTCTCTGCAGTGATGTCCTCCCCCATCATAGCCGTGCGTCCCGACGAGCCGGTAGAGAGGGCACTCGCGCTCATGTGCAAGCACAACGTCAACAGGATCGTGGTGCTTGATAGAGACGGGAGGCCTCTCGGGCTGCTTTTGAAGAAGAGCATGGTTAGCGACTACTTTGACCGCCAGGAGAGATCGGACGAGAGTGCCAAGAAAAAACGATGGCTCGACGAGTATATAGAAGAGATCACGGAGCACGAGATGGCCACACGCCACTTGGAATGAAGGGCGATCATGTCGTACGGTACAGTATAGTACACAGTATGGCACTGTGCCGTACCAAACTGAACTTCACTGGACTGGATCATACCACACTATAGGCGTGGCATAGCATAGGGCAGATGTCGTGTCATGTCATGTATGTCATTCATCTTCAGAGGGGGGCGGCTTTCGGGGGATCGGGAAGGGTAAGCCAACAAGCTGCCCACGGCTTTCTTCTGCCAGCGATCCACTGCCGGGCAATCCGTCCCATGCGGAACATGTCCGAGCCCGCCAGCGGGATCTCCCGTAGTGGGCGGCCATCTTGGTATCTTGGTATCTTGGTATCTTGGTATCTTGGTATCTTGGTATCTTGCCCAACTTTTATAAAGCACCCGGCCTATCACACTCCTAATCATCTGGAGAGATGTGCCGCCGACATGATGTGCCTGACAGTGCCGCGCCTCTGCAGGTACATGCGGGCTTTATTGATCACCGCTACTTGGGGATGCTTATGGGAGATCTGGAGACGGCAGGTGTGGGTATAGGCGCCTATAAGAAGAGCGGGAGCGGGAACGGAGACGCTGAAAGGCACGATCTGTCGTTCCTGCTCCGGAGGTATGTGCAGGGAGTGATGTCCGGCTCCTCCCGCATCTTGGGCGGGAGGAGGTTCGATCCCGGTGTATTCGAGGTCGTGAGGCACAGGATCGCGATCAGGGGGCTCAGCCCTGTATTTCGGGGATACCGCATCGTCCACATCAGCGATGTGCACTATGGGCAGTGGGTCTCGGACGAGCGCCTGGGCGGGATCGTGGGCATGATCAACGACGAGCGGCCTGATCTCATAGCGATCACGGGCGATTTCGTGTCATATACTGCGGACTGCGCCGATGACATGGCCCCCCTACTTAGGGACCTCCGCCCCCGAGACGCCACGCTGGGCGTCCTTGGAAACCACGATCACTGGGCAGGGGCGGGGAAGGTCCGGTCACTCCTGAAGGCCAGCGGGATCATCGATGTGAGCAACGACTTCTTTACCATAGAGAGGGGGCAGGCTAGGCTCAATGTGGCAGGTGTCGACAGCGTGCTTCTGAAGAAGAACCGCCTGTATGAGGTATTGGAGGTCATGCCTTCAGATGTCCCGGCCATCCTCCTCTCCCATGAGCCGGACTATGCGGATACGAGCGCCATCACGGGCAGGTTCGGGCTGCAGCTCTCGGGGCACTCACACGGCGGACAGGTAATCATACCCAAGGTTGGGACGCCTCTACGCGGGAGTCTCTGCTGGAGGTACCCCCATGGCCTCTACAGGGTCCGCGATATGGCGCTCTACACAACCCGCGGGATCGGCACCAATTCGTTCTGGCTGAGGGTGAACTGCCCGCCCGAGGTTACGGTAATCGAGTTGGAGAGCAAAGATCAGTAATGAAGAGAGAGATAGCGTATACCTCGACCGTATGGGTTAGCGGAGCAGCTACGCTCTGCCTCATAGCCACGATGCTCCCCGGTCTGACCTTCGAGACTTGGGAGGGAGGGGCAGTGGCAGTACTGCTCATAACAGCAAACGCTGTCCTCTGGCCGATCCTCTCGAGGCTCACCTTCCCCTTCCTCGCGTTCATGTTCGGAGCTGGGGCGTTGATCTTCAATGGCCTCGCCCTCTGGGTGGCGGCAGGGACGGTGCCAGGGGTAGCGGCGGACGGCCCATCACTTACAATCTTCTCAACCGGCATGGCGGCTGTGATCACCCTCGTTTCGGGAATTTTAACGATCGACGATGACGCGGCGTATTACAGGTCTGTCTTCGCCGCGGTCCGCCACCGCAGAAAGGTGAGGGACGCCGGCAGGAGGAGGGGGGTTATAGTTCTGGAGGTGGACGGGCTTTCTGAGAGGGCCCTCCGGAGGGCTCTGGAGCGAGGCTATATGCCGACGCTGGCGGGGTGGCTGGGGCGCGGCACCCATAAGCTGAAACACTGGGAGACGGACCTCTCCTCGCAGAGCGGCGCGAGCCAGGCGGGGATCCTCCACGGGAAGAACGAGGACATTCCTGCGTTCAGGTGGGTTGAGAAGGAGAGCAACAACAGAATAATGACTTTTAATGCCATGTCTGCCGCCACGACCCTGGAGGGACGTATCTCCAGCGGCAGGGGTTTGCTGGCCGTCAACGGGGGGAGCCGCACGAACATCTTCTCGGGCGATGCCAAGGACAGCGTCCTCACGTATAGCAGGATCAGAAACCTCAGGGAGTTTTACGCCGAGTCATGGGATTCCTTCTACTCTGTGCCTTACAACCTCGCCCAAGTCGTCGTGCTCTCGATCTGGGAGATGATTCTGGAGATCCGTTCCAGGGCGAGGCAGTGGCGGAAGGGCGCCCCGATGTTCAGCCGCGGATGGACATACCTGATTGCGAGGGCTATCGCCAACGCCTTCCTTCGCGAGGTGACTACATACATAGTGGCGGGTGATATCATCGCAGGGCAGGTCGATATAGTCTATGCCACGTACCTGGGGTACGATGAGGTTGCCCACCATTCAGGAGTGGATGATCTCGACACCTATAACGCCCTGAGACAGCTCGACAGGAGGTTTGCCAGGATAGACATGGCAAGGGCACTGGCGCCGAGGCCTTACCTTATCGCCATCCTCTCTGACCACGGCCAGACCAAGGGGGTTACATTCAAGCAGCTCTATGGGTTTACACTTGAGGGTCTGGTCAGGAGGCTCCTCCCCGAGAGGACCAGGCTATATTATGACCTTGACGCCGGCCTTGATCCTTTCAGCCAGCTACTGACAGAACCCCTGCAGAGGACGGGCGGGAGCATCCTGAGGCAGGTCCGTCGGTTTAACGTTAGGCGCACCCGCGAGGACAGGCCAGTCTCCGCCAAGGATGCCAACATAATCGTACTGGCTTCCGGCAACCTCGGCCTTGTATACTTTACCCAGTGGGCGGAGCGCCTGACCTATGAGCAGATCATGAAGGCATACCCGGACATGATACCCGGTCTTAGCCAGCACCCCGGGATAGGCTTTATCGTGGTGAGGACAGAGGGGCGGGGTACGGTGGCTATCGGCTCCAAGGGGGTCCATTATCTCGCCGAAGGTGGGATAGAGGGGGAGGATCCGCTCAGGTCCTATGGGAAGCATGCAGTGCAGCACCTGCTGAGGACGGACGGCTTCAGGCATGCCCCGGACATCCTTGTTATGGGCAAGTACGACCCTGAAAAGGACGAGGCGGTCAGCTTCGAGGAGCTCATAGGTGTTCACGGAGGACTCGGGGGGGATCAGTCCAGGCCGTTCCTGCTATACCCTTCAGAATGGGATCTGGAGGGCGAGGATATAGTCGGGGCTGAGAAGCTTCACGCCGCACTCAAGAGATGCATCGAGGGTTCGGAAGCGGGACTGACGAGACAGGGGACGGAGGCAGAAGGCTGCCGACTGACCCGCCCATAGCAAGGGGGGCAGGGCAGAAGAGGGGAGGAGGGGGAGGGGGGTTGACGCGCAGTGCATTCCCGATGCGGGGGACGGATCAACTGCGTCATATGTCGTATCTCCCGGGGGAACGTTCGCGCACGGGCAGAACGCCGAGCACTACCGGAGCCGCGACGACCACCCCCGCGACCCCGAAGGCGAGGAGGCCAGAGGATGCCAAGATGGCGCCGCCCACGACAGGCAGGCTCACCGAAGTTAGACCCGTCACGACGTCGTTTGCGCCCAGAATACTGCCCCTCCTGTGACTCGGTGTTAGATCGCAGAGGAGGGCAGTGGTAGCCACATTGGTGGCGCTCCAGCCCAGCCCTATGAGGAAGACGCCGAAGGTGATCATCCAGTACTCAGGGGTCAACGGCATGATAAGAGCTCCCGCGCCCAGTATGATCCCCCCGAGTGCGGTGACGAATCTGCGGCCGTACCTATCAGTCAGCCACCCCATGGGGACTGAGAGTCCGAACATCCCGAAGACATGGAGTGATACTGCGATGTTGATCATCGTCAGGGAGACGCCATACTGCTGAAGAATTATCGAGACGATCGACATCCCCATCACCATCCCTCCCCACGAGAAGGCCGAGGCGATGAATGCGCCTACCACAGGCACCGTCAGGATGGGCTTGGCAGGGGTCGAGGCAGGAGGTCCCCTGCCCTGCGAGGCTGCAGGGGCCGGCGGCGAATCGCTGGGATAGTACCTGGCGAGGTCCTGCACTATCTCCCTCGTGTCGGGCTTGACCAGCTTGATGAAGACCGCAGAGAGAGCCATCAACGGCACGGAGATGAGCAGGATGAGGACGTACGTACCCAGACCTATGAATGCCAGGAAAGGCACGATGTAGGAGAGCAGGGGGGCGGCGAAAGTGCCGACGACGCTCCCCGTGAGGAGGTACCCCATCCCCTCCCCCCTCCTGGCCCCCGGATACATGTCCATGATCGCGACCTTGATCAGGTTCATTATACCAGCCCCAGTCCCAAATGCGAAGATCCCGAGCCAGAAGAAGACCAGCTGCGATGAGTTTAGCGCCCATGCCATCAGGACCAGGGCAGAGCATGTAACCGCGACCCCGAGGTAAAGCACGACCTTACGGCCGAATCGGTCCATAAGCCTCCCGGCGCCGTATGCGACGAGTATCCGCCCGCCTATCGCGACAGCTGATGCCAAGCTGCCGAGGGCCGCCGACTGCGTGAAGAAGAAGACGCCAAGCGCGGCGATCACCATCGCACTCTGGAAGACGCCAGAGAAGAGGGCCTGGTTCAGTGTAAGGAATAGGGTGTTGCGCTTTATCGTCGGGGGGATTGGCGTCTTTTGTGTGGTACCCAGTCCGGTCATAAAGATCCTTCCGAGCGAGGCGTTACTATCTCAGTATCACATCAGTACTAATACTGGTTGCGGGTTTTCCGGCGGAGGGCGGTAGAATAAAGTAAGAGAGAGAGAGAGAGAGAGAGAGAGAGAGAGAGAGAGAGAGAGAGAGAGAGAGA
>Ga0067045_1003063_pt1 | contig 31293 bp, 27 predicted proteins | sample TerdegcTABiofilm_FD_59184 | JGI IMG/M metagenome (GOLD analysis project Ga0067045, IMG submission 59184) | Combined Assembly of (Gp0054472, Gp0054536) Wastewater bioreactor microbial communities from Singapore -Terephthalate degrading...
AGGAAGCCGGCCCCGGCCATCCAGGTCCAGCCCTCGACGTAGGCGTGGGGGGCCATGCCGAACTTGATCATGAGGAACTTGGACAGCACGCTCAGCGAGGCGCCGAACATGAAGAAGGCCGAGAAGAACAGGAAGACGTTGCCGCCCGTGATGTTGTGGTCCTTCAATTCCATGACCGCCGTCGTGTACTGGACGACGCCGCCGCCGACGAGCCATGCGAACAGGATGGGCAGGCCCTCAACCTTGACCCAGCCGAGAAACACCGCGGCGAAACCGAAGCAGGCAACCGCGAGGGCGCCCAGACCGGCGGGCGCCGGAGATGCAAAGGTATGCTCTTGTGCCATGATGACGAGTCCTCCTTTTTTGCCGGTAAAATGCATTCATGAATCGGTAAAATGGGGATGCTTCGAACCGAAGCACTGGAAAGCATCTTTTTCAATTGCTTTCCCGCCCTAACGCCTCGTACCCTCACCTCCTCTCTATTGGATTGACCCCTCGATGAGTGAAAGAATGAAACGACTCCTACACCCTGAAGGTGTTCATATTTGTAACGGCCCACGGCGGGGAGCATCAACCCTCGCTGTTTCGGTTGTGCAGGATGAAGATTTGAGAGGCATCCTGCACAACCGGAACGAGAAAAAAGGTTGGCACAGAACACATCATATCGTCATCGGTCGAGACGAGAAAATCAATGTAGAGGGATTATATGAAAATTAGATAAGGGGGTTCTATAGACCGGATCAGGGACGTTGGTAACTAATTAGACAAACTCTCGTGTCTATAGCAGTCTTCTAGAACGGAGACTTTGAGGCAACCGAGTTTGTCTAATTAGTTACCAACGTCCCTCTTCTTGACCTCTTCTTGACTTGGCTTGCCGTTGCCGCTATGATGGCGCAAAAAGCAAGCCCCCGGATTCATATGCAAACCGGGGCGTTGCCGGGGACCATGCCGCTTCCCTGCCATCTGCGGGAGTGCGGTGATGGTCTTTTTTCGTTGACCCCGGGCGGGACCCCCTATGGAACTTTTCATCCTGGCGGCGGTGAGCCTCACGATCGCCGTCTCGCTTCTCCTCAAGAAGGAAAAGGACGCCGTCCAGGTCTCCTTCGCCCTCCTGTGCCTCGCCCTGTTCCTCCAGAAGGGCGGGACGTTCTTCGACGGCCTCTTCGAAGACCCCCTCTGGAGGTTCCTGAGCAACACGGGGTTCCTGCTCCTGCCCCCGCTCCTGATCGAGTTCTCCCGCGCCATGCTGCGCGGCAGGAGCTTTTTGTCGCGCAGGGAGGTCGCCGCCGCGTCGATTGCCAGCCTGCTCTGGGCCGCGGCCTGGTTCACGCCGCTTGCGCGGGAGGCCTGGTTCGGGCCGGGGCTCGTGGCGTACCTGTGGCTCACGATCCTCTACTGCCTCGGGGCCCTGTTTCTCTTCATCCGCGGGCGCGCGCCCGGCGTGGAGCGCACCCGGATGGTCTACGTCACGATGGCCTGCGCCATCACGGCGGCCGTCAGTCTCCTGGACATCTTCCACTACCTGGGTTTCCGCTTCCCCCCGGTCTCCAACCTGGCCCTGGCGGGTCTTCTGTACTTCGTGCTGATCATCATCCTGCACCCGAGGCTCCCCGAGCTCTACGAGATCATGGTGCGCGGGCTCGTCCTCTCCGTCGTCACGCTGTTCGCAACGGGCACCTTCTTCTTCATCCTGGGGCTCTTCGGCACCATCGAGCCCATCTACTTCACCCACGTGCTCACGGCCTCCTTCCTCATCGTCATCTCCTACGACCCCTTCCGGGTCATCATGAAGAAGGTCTTCAACTATTTCTTCCCCGAGGCGAAGGACATCTTCTCGTCCATCTACGGGTTCGACCAGGAACTCGAACGGGAGAAGTCGCAGCTTCTCGAGGAGATGGCCACGGCTCTGGCCCACGAGATCCGAAACCCCCTGGGCTCCATCAAGGGCGCGGGCCAGGTCCTGCGCTCCGAGGAGGCCAACCCCGAGAACCAGAAGCTCCTCGACGTGATCGTCGAGGAGGCGGACCGGCTCAACAACGTGGTGACGCAGTTCATGAACTACGCGAAGCCCTACGCCGTGAGCCCGAAGCTCTACGATGTCAACGGGATCATCGAGAAGGCCGTCGAGGTGATCCGGGTGAGCGGACTGCCCGAGGGGATCACCGTCGAGACGGACCTCCATCCCGGCCTGCCCCGGGTCTACGTCGACGGCGAGCAGATGAAGCAGGTGATCCTGAACATCGCCTTCAACGGCATCGAGGCCATGCCCGACGGGGGCACCCTCACCCTCCGGACGACCCGCATCGAGAGCGAGGAAGGCGAGGCCGTGGGGATCTCCATCCGCGACACGGGCAAGGGGATGTCGAAGGAAGCCCTCCAGAGCATCTTCAAGCCCTTCTTCACGACGAAGGAGCGGGGCGTGGGGCTCGGCCTCTCCATCTGCCAGCGGATCGTGAAGAACAACAACGGCTCCATCCGGGCGAAGTCGATCCCCGGTCAGGGGTCGATCTTTTACATCCGGCTCAACCTGCCACAGGGGTGACCGCCGGCTGTTATCGGGGGCGTTCCGCCAAGAGAGAAGTTGAGAAGGAGGGAGGGTGAGAACGTTGGATATAGCCGTGCCCGTTTTCTGTTCGCGGCCTCTCCACCCTTCCCACCCTCTACCCCTCTTGCCTTCTGCCCCGCGGTGCGAAATGAATCCGAACCCTTTTGACAGGCCCCGAAGGTAACGAAATGGGCGCAAAGGCCGCATCCTGAAAGAGCCTTGACGACCGGGGCAAAGTAAACTACAGTCTACATCTCAATCGGCCGTCCATGAAAACGCAAGTCTCCAAAATCCCTTGGAAAAAGATCCTCATCGTCGATGACGAGGTCAACATGCGCCTCGTGCTCAAGGCGATGCTGACCAAGGAGGGCTACGAGGTCGAGACGGCGGCCGACGGCCTGGAGGCCCTCGCCCTGCTGAAGCGCCACGACGTGACGGCGTGCGTCACCGATCTCAAGATGCCGAAGCTCGACGGGATGGGGCTGTTGAACCGGATGGCCGAGGAGCACCCGGCGGTCCCGGTCATCCTCATCACCGCCCACGGCACCGTCGCGACGGCCGTGGACGCCCTCAAGAAAGGGGCCTTCGACTACATCACGAAACCCTTCGACCAGGAGGAGCTCAAGCGCGTGATCGGCAAGGCCGTCAAGACGCGGGTGCTGAACGACGAGGAGGTTCAGCTGCCCCCGGCCGAGATCGACCGCAGCGAGATCGTGGGATCGGGCCCGCAGATGGCGAAGATCTTCGAGGTCATCCGAAAGGTGGCCCCCACGACGACGACGATCCTGATCACCGGCGAAACCGGGACGGGCAAGGAACTCGTGGCCAACGCCATCCACGCCGGCAGCCCGCGCAAGCACAACCCCTTCATCAAGATCAACTGCTCGGCCATCGCCGAGAACCTCATCGAGAGCGAACTGTTCGGATACGAGAAGGGCGCCTTCACGGGCGCCGTCTCCAGCAAGCCGGGGCGGTTCGAACTGGCCCACAAGGGCACCCTGTTTCTCGACGAGATCGGCGATTTGCCCCGGGAGATGCAGGTGAAGCTCCTGCGCGTCATCCAGGATCACGAGTTCGAGCGCGTCGGCGGCATCCAGACCATCAAGGTGGACGTGCGGCTCGTGGCCGCCACCAACCGCAACCTCCAGCAGGACGTCAAAGAGGGCCGCTTCCGGGAGGATCTCTTCTACCGTCTCAACGTCATGCCGATCCACGTCCCGCCCCTGAGGGAGCGCAAGGAGGACATCCCGGCCCTGCTCGACTGTTTCATCGGGAAGTTCAACCGCAAGCTCGACAGGCGGATCGCCGGGGCCGACCCCGAGGTGCTGGAGCTGCTGCAGGACTACGACTGGCCGGGCAACATCCGGGAGCTGGAAAACCTCACCGAGCGGCTCGTCCTGATGGCAAGGGGGGAGACGATCGTCATGGCCGACGTCCCCGCCGAGCTCATCGAGGCCGTCGAGGCCCGCGAGCCGGCCGCGGCGGCCGACGAAAGGCGATCCATCAAGGATCTCATCCGGGAGAAGACGGAGGACATCGAGAGGCAGATGATCGTCCGCGTCCTCGAGGAGTGCGAGGGAAACATCTCGAAGGCGGCCCGGCAGCTGGGATTGAGCCGCCGGGGCCTGCATCTGAAACTGGCGAAATACAACCTGCGCTGAACGGGGCGCCTGACGGGGAAGGAAGAGGGAACATGGTCAACCGGATCGAAATCGGCTTCAGGAAGAACATCCGCGACGCCCTGGGCGAGAAGATCAGGCGGCGCATCGTGGAGAACCTCCGGCTCGACGTGGAGCGGGTCGACACGATCGACGTATTCACCATCGAGGGCGACCTCAACAGGACGGAGCTCCGGCAGGCCGCCGCGGGCCCCCTGTCGGACCCCGTGATCCAGCGGTACGCGATCAACCGCGGGCTTGCCGGGAACTTCGACTGGCTCATCGAGGTGGGTTTCCGCCCCGGGGTGACGGACAACGTGGGCAAGACGGCCACGGAGGCCGTCGAGCTGCTGATCGACAGGCGCACGCCGCTGAGGGTCTACACGTCGCGCCAGTACGTGATCCGCGGGGCCATCGGCCGCGACGACGCGGAGCGGATCGCCTCGGGCGTGCTGGCCAACGAGCTCATCGAGCGCTACGAGATCGTAGACGGCAGGGGCTGGGACCCGAAGAGGGGCATGAAGCCCACCGTTCCCAGGGTGACGGGGGTGGACGACCCGCGCGTCGAGGAGATCGACCTCAACGTCCCCGACGCGGAGCTGATGGCCATCAGCAGCCGGGGGACGCTGGCCCTTTCGCTCGAGGAGATGAAGGCCATCCAGGCCTACATGAACGACCCGGCGGTTCTCGCGGAGCGAAGGAAGGTGGGGCTCGGCGCGAGGATCACCGACATGGAGCTCGAGGTGCTCGCCCAGACCTGGTCGGAGCATTGCAAGCACAAGATCTTCAACAGCCTCATCACCTACGAGGAGCCCGACGGCACGCGCCTCGAGATCGACTCGCTCTTCGCGAGCTGCATCAAGGCCTCGACGAAGGAGATCCGCCGGCGGCTCGGCGCCGACGACTGGTGCCTCTCGGTCTTCGTGGACAACGCCGGCGTGATCCGGTTCAACGACGACTGGAACCTCGTCTTCAAGGTGGAGACCCACAACTCGCCCTCGGCCCTCGACCCTTACGGCGGGGCGCTCACCGGCATCGTGGGCGTCAACCGCGACCCCTTCGGCACGGGCAAGGGCGCGCGGCTCATCTTCAACACGGACGTCTTCTGCTTTGCCGACCCCTTCTACGACAGGCCGCTGCCGAAGCGCATCCTGCACCCGCGTCGCATCTACGAGGGGGTGCGCGAGGGCGTCGAGCACGGCGGCAACAAGAGCGGCATCCCCACGGTGAACGGCTGCATCGTCTTCGACGACCGTTTCCTCGGAAAGCCGCTCGTGTACTGCGGCACGGCGGGGATCATGCCCGCCGAGATCCTCGGCGAGCCGAGCCACACCAAGTCCATCCGGCCGGGCGACCTCGTCGTCATGACGGGGGGCCGCATCGGCAAGGACGGCATCCACGGCGCCACCTTCTCCTCGGAGGAGCTCCACGAGGGCTCTCCCGTCTCGGCCGTCCAGATCGGCGACCCGATCACGCAGAAAAAGATGACCGACTTTCTGCTCATGGCCCGGGACCGCGGCCTCTACCGGGCCATCACCGACAACGGCGCCGGCGGCCTCTCGTCCTCGGTGGGCGAGATGGCGGGCATGTCCGGAGGCGCGGAGCTGGAACTCAAGAACGCCCCCCTGAAGTACGCGGGCCTCGCCCCCTGGGAGATCCTGCTCTCCGAGGCGCAGGAGCGCATGACCCTGGCCGTCCCTCCCGAGCACATCGACGAGTTCATGGCCCTGGCCCGAAAGATGGAGGTGGAGGCCACCGTCCTGGGGACCTTCACCGACACGGGGACGTTCCACGTCCGCTACGGCGGCAAGACGGCGGCGTGCCTCGACATGAAGTTCCTCCACGAGGGCGTGCCCCAGATGAGGCTCACGGCCAGATGGGTCCCCCCGCGCCACCCGGAGCCCGACTTCGCCGAGCCCGCGGATTACGGAAAGGCCCTCAGGACGATGCTCGGGCGCCTCAACATCTGCAGCAAGGAGTCCGTCGTGCGCCAGTACGACCACGAGGTCCAGGGCGGCAGCGTCGTCAAGCCGCTCGTGGGCGTCGCCAACGACGGGCCCAGCGACGCGGCGATCATCCGCCCGGTGCTCGACTCCTTCGAGGGCGTCGTCGTGGCCAACGGCATCTGCCCGCGCTACAGCGACATCGACGCCGGGCACATGGCGGCCTGCGCCATCGACGAGGCCGTGCGCAACGCCCTCGCCGTGGGCGGCACCCTGGAGAGGCTGGCGGGACTGGACAACTTCTGCTGGTGCGACCCCGTCCAGTCGGAGAAGACGCCCGACGGGCACTACAAGCTGGCCCAGCTCGTGCGGGCCAACCGTGCCCTGTACGAACTGACGCTGATCTACGGTGTGCCCTGCATCTCCGGCAAGGACAGCATGAAGAACGACTACCAGATCGGCGACACGAAGATCTCCATCCCGCCCACGCTGCTCTTCTCGGTCATCGGCCGCATCGAGGACGTGCGCAAGGCCGTCACGATGGACGCCAAGCGGGCGGGGGATCGGGTCTACGTGCTGGGCGAGACGAAGCGGGAGCTGGGCGGCTCCGAGTGGTACGCCCTGCACGGCTTCGTGGGCAACGACGTGCCGAAGGTGGACGGCGAGCGCGCCCTCGGGCTTTACCGGGCCCTTGCGGAGGCCATCCGCGGGGGGCTCGTGGCCTCCTGCCACGACTGCTCCGACGGGGGGCTCGGGGTGGCCCTGGCCGAGACGGCCTTCTCCGGGGGCCTCGGCATGGACGTGGACCTGGCGGCGGTGCCCGCAAGCGGCATCGCACGCGACGACGAGATGCTCTTCTCCGAGACCCAGAGCCGGTTCGTCGTCACCGTCCGGCCGGAGAAGAAGGCGGCCTTCGAGGCGGCCCTGGCGGGCCATGCGATCGGCTGCATCGGCGCGGTGACGGGCGACGGCCTCTTCCGCGTNAAGGGCCTCAAGGGCGGCGTGATTCTCGAGGAGAGGATCGAAGATNTGAAGGAAGCATGGCAGAAANCCTTGCGGTTTTAGTGACCGCCGGGCGGTCACNGGAAGTTGAGAAGGGAAGAAGTTCGNAAGACCNTGTCGATTTTTCATCCGACGTNGTTCATCGCAAGGCAAGAAGCGACACCGGCGAAGCGAGCAANAATAACCAGGGGTGCGGGATGCCAAAGATTGTGAAATCGATCGTGTTGACGGGGAACGGGACGAACTGCGAGCGGGAGATGGCGCATGCCTGCCGGCTGGCGGGGTCGGACGAGGTGGACATCGTCTACATCCACGAGATCCTCAACGGCGAGAAGCGCCTCGACGACTACCACTTCCTGAACCTGCCGGGCGGGTTCCTCGACGGCGACGATCTGGGCTCGGCCAAGGCGGGCGCCAACCGGATCATCCACGCGAGGGTGAAGGGAAGCGGCGAGCCGCTGCGCGAGCAGTTCCTGCGGTTCATCGCCGAGGGCAAGCTCATCCTCGGGGTGTGCAACGGCTTTCAGCTCATGGTGAAGCTGGGCCTCCTGCCGGCCTTCGACGGCGAGTACTTCCGGCAGACCGTGACGCTTTCCTTCAACGACTCGGGCCGCTTCGAGGACCGCTGGGTGTGGCTTGCGGTCAACGAGAAGTCGCCCTGCGTCTTCACGAGGGGAATCCGGAAAGTCTACCTCCCCGTGCGCCACGGCGAGGGGAAATTCATGGCCAAGAGCGCCGCGGTCCTGAAGCGCCTCCATCGGCGGCAGCAGGTGGTCGTGCGCTACTGCACGCAGGCGAGCGACCGGCCCACCATGGCCTACCCCGACAACCCCAACGGCGCCGTCGACGCCATCGCCGGGATCTGCAACGAGACCGGTCGCCTCTTCGGCTTGATGCCCCACCCGGAGGCCTACACGCACTACACGAATCACCCGCGCTGGACCCGGGAGGACCTTCCCGAGGAAGGGATGGGGCTCGCATTTTTCAAGAATGCGGTCCGCTTCATCCGGAGCGACGAGTTCGACCAGAAGCCCGTCCGGGTCGCGGAGGCGGGCTGATTGAGGTGACAGGTAACAGGTGACAGGTAACAGGTGACAGGTGGCAGGACGGATCAGCTCTTTCCTGCAACCTGCTACCTGTTACCTGGGACGCCAAACCGTGTTCGCATGGGTGCCATAATCATTTTGGGACGGATTGGGAGGGGGGGACGACGATGGCCGACACATTCAAGGCGCTGGTGCTGCGGCAGGAAGGCGGCAGGGTCCGAAACGCCATCGAGGAACTGACCGTCGGCGATCTGCCCGGGGGCGACGTTCTCGTGGCCGTCGAGTATTCTTCGCTGAACTACAAGGACGCCATGGCCGTCACCGGCACGGGGAAGATCGTCCGCGAGTACCCCATGGTGCCGGGCATCGACCTGGCGGGTACCGTCCTGGAGTCGAAGTCACCCTTCTACAAGGCGGGCGACAGGGTCGTTCTCACGGGCTGGAGCGTCGGCGAGCGCTACTGGGGCGGCTACACCCAGCGGGCGCGCGTCAACTCCAACTGGCTCGTCCCGCTTCCGGAGGGGCTGGACACCCGCCGCGCCATGGCCATCGGCACGGCCGGATTCACGGCCATGCTCTGCATCATGACGCTCGAGGAAGCCGGGATCAAGCCGGGGGGCGGCGCGGTCCTCGTAACGGGCGCCGCGGGCGGCGTGGGCAGCGTTGCCGTGGCGGTCCTGTCCAACATGGGGCACCGGGTCGCCGCGCTGACCGCGCCCGGCCAGGAGGACACGCACGAGTACCTCCAGGACCTGGGCGCCACGGACTTCGTGTCCGGACCGGAATGGGCCGAGATGCCCCGGCCGCTGGAGACCCAGCGCTGGGCCGGGGCGATCGACACGGTGGGCGGAAGGGTCCTCGCCCGGGTGCTGGCCGAGATGAATTACGGCGGCTGTGTGGCCAACTGCGGCCTGGCGGGCAGCGCCGATTTGCCGACGACGGTCATGCCCTTCATCCTCCGGGCCGTGAGCCTGCGCGGCGTCGATTCGGTGATGTGCCCGATCCCGCGACGCAAGGCGGCCTGGTCGAGGCTGGTGCGCGACCTGCCGGCCGAGACGCTCGAGAAGATCACCCCCGGCATCATTTCCCTCGCAGACGTCCCGAGGTACGCCGAGGAGCTGCTGGCCGGGAGGGTCCGCGGACGCATCGTGGTGGGCGTGCGGGCGTGACGCGGGGACCGGGGGCCGGCAGGGGAAAAAACGCAGGGGACCGGGAGGGCGAACCCCGATGACCTGCCGCGGTCGGCCTCTAGACCCTACTGGCACCGGAACTGGGTCGTGAAGTGGTCCGGGTAGAGAAGGTCCGATTCCACGACGGCCTTCTTCTTTCCGCACAACCGGGTCATCAGGCCCTTCGCGGCGATGCGAACCTTCCTGTAGTCCTGCACGAGGGGCTTCATGCCCGAAGCCCTTCCTTTGGCCGTGATTCCCGTCATCTGGTACCGGTCGACACCCTCCACCTCCCTGAAGCTCACATACTCGATTTTCGCCGCCGTGAAGGTGCCCCCGACCTCCTCCGTCGCGATTTCGAGCTTGGGCAGGGCGGCATAGTCGTCGTAGGTCATCGTCTTCTGAAGGTCCTGTGCGGCGGCGGGCGCTGCGGCCACGCATGCGCAGAGTACCAGCCCTGCCATGCCGCATTGCAATGCCCATCGGATCTTCATCCCCGTTCCCTCCTTTCCTGTGTCGTCCGGGGTCCCGTTCATCGGGGCGGCCGGCGGTTCAAGGCAAGTCCGAGACGAATCGCTTCACCGGCGCGGCCCATCCGCTTGTGGAAATCCTCAGCAGCGTCCTGTCCCCCTCGGGGTGGAGGACTGCCGTCACGTGCCCCCCGCCGCCCGCGAAGAGAAAGCGGCCGGGCGGCTCCTCCTCGAGGTTCATCCCCAGGCCCCCGGCCCCGAAGCAGGCTTTCAGCCGCGCACCGAGGTCCTCCGCGGTAAGCGGCGTGCGCACCTCCAGGGTCAGCACCTGGATCTTCCCGACGATCTCGCTGAATGCACAGGGGGGCGCCTTCATGGCATCTCCGGGCGAGGTTTCCCATACTTTATACGCAGCGGGCCCTGCGGTCCACAGGGAATTTGCGGCATCCCATAATAGGCCTTGACAAAAAAGGGCCCCGGCGCAAAATAGCCCCAAACGGCCGGTCGTCCCGTGAGCCGGGACGCCGAACAGGGGAGGAACCCATGCGACTCTGGAAACCGGTTTGGTTGATCGTTCTTTCGGGGGCCCTGCTGGCGGGCTGCGCCTCCATGCACGCGGCGGACGTGCAGAAGGCCCGCGAGGGCGACAAGCTCACCGTCGGGACGGTGCAGCGCGAGATCCGCGTGGGCATGTCGGGCGCCCAGGTTGTGGAGGCCCTCGGCTCCCCGAATGTGGTCACCACGGACGAGAAGGGCAGGGAGGTCTGGGTCTACGACCGGATCTCCACGGAGAATGTCTACTCGTCGAGCTCGGCCCTGATCCTCGGCATCCTCACCGGCGGCTCCGGAGGCGGGGGGGGCCTGGGCGGGACGAGCTCGGGCGCCAGTTCCTCGACGCAGAAGTCCCTCACGGTGATCGTCAAGTTCGACGAGCAGAAGAGGGTGCGTGACTTCGCCTACCGGTCTTCTGCGTTCTGATTCCTATGAGGCTGCCTCTTCGCTTCGGGTGCGCTGCGCTGGCGGCCCTGCTGCTGATGACGGGGTGTTACGCCGTCACGCTCGACAGGGACCTGAACCTGACGCCGGAGATGCTTGCCCAGCGGCAGGTGCAGACGCGGCGCTTCGACACGGCGGACGAGCAGAGGATCCTCAAGACCTGCGCGGCGCTGCTCCAGGACACGGGGTTCAACATCGACGAATCGGAGACGAGGCTGGGGATCCTGACCGCGTCCAAGGAACGCGACGCGACCGACCCGGTCCAGTGGGCCGTCTTTCTCACCGCAGCCATCTTTTTGGGCGTGCCCATCCCGCCCGACAAGGACCAGGTCATGAAGGCCTTCGTCACGACCCGGCCCGTCGGCGCCGAGGGCAGGCAGGTCGCCGTCCGCGTGGTCTTCGAGCGGGCCGTGTACGACACGGACGGCCGTCTCACGAAAATCGAGCCCCTGACCGAGCCCAGGATGTACCAGACCTTCTTCGAGAAACTATCCAAGGCGTTGTTCCTGGAGGCCCATGACTTCTGATCGATTGAAACAGACCCTCCCCCTGGTGTTTTCCCTCCTGTTCCTGGTCGCTTCGTGCGCGACGACGCACGATCGGCTGCTCGACATGGAGACGAGCCAGGTCCAGCTCCGAAGCATCCAGTCGCGCGCGTTCGACACGACGGACAAGGAAAAGACGATGCGGGCCATCATCGCCACCCTGCAGGACCTGGGGTTCATGCTCGACCGCGCCGACTACACCCTCGGGGTCGTCACGGCCAGCAAGGCGCGGGGCGACTCGTACCAGATGCAGGCGCCGGCGGCCCTGCGGATCACCGTGACGGTCCGTCCTCGGGGAGAAAAGCAGCTCCTGGTGCGGGCCAGCGCGGAATATCTCCGGAGCCCCGTCACGGAGGCCAAGCCCTACCAGAATTTCTTCAACTCGCTGGAGAAGGCGATGTTCCTCGAGGCGCACCAGGTGGACTGAAGGTAAGAGAGACGTTGCGAAGATGAGATATTACGGTCGACTGCGCCGGTCGTTCATCTCTTCGAGAAGCCGGCGAATTTCGGAAATGAGCGCAGGCAAGCAGGCTTCAATGATGCCCACACGACCTCGTCGGACACGAACGCATACCCGTGGATGAGGCGGTTTCTGAAAGCGATGATCCGGGCGGCATCGGTGACCCGTTGGGCGATTGACGGCTGGAGTTTGATTGCCTGGCGCAAAGCCTCGCCGACGATTTCAAATTGCCGCTCGACGGCCGAACGGAGAAGCGGGTCGGAACGGCAGTTTTCGAGAGACTTTCCTTTTGTGAACTGCGGAATGAGATCGCATGCTTGCGCGACGTCGTACACATATTTGCGGATGTCACGCTGCCGCATAGAGAAGGACTTTCGTTTCGTCAACGATCTTCTTGAAGTAGGGGTTCCGGATCGGGCCGGGTTCGACGGGGTCTATGGACATGCCGAAGAGTCTCTGTAAATCCTCCATCAGCCCGAAGTAGCTTTCCGCATGACGGACCGGCGTCATCCCTTCGAACTCGACAAGAAAATCCAGGTCGCTGGTCCCTTTCTGAAAAGCCTCCGCCGCCGCCGAACCGAATAACGAGAGTTTCCTTACGTTGTGCTTTCGGCACAACCGGAGAATTTCCGGCAACTTGTCTGTCACGAGAGTATCCATGCCCGGTCGCTCGATGCGTGCTGCAGAAATTATGACGAGATCCTCCGATTTTTCAAGCCGGTCAAAGCAGGTCCACTGACCAGGCGCAGAAAGGGCAGGGCCGATCGCCGGCCCTGCCCTTTTCTTATGTCTTATCTTCCTGGACCCTGTACCCTGAACCCTGTCTTCTACGCCCCTTTCTTCTTTTTCCCTTCCTTCCCCCTCTGCTGCCTGGCCCTGAGCGAGGCGCCGATGAAGGCCGCGAAGAGCGGGTGGGGCCTGCGGGGCTTGGACTTGAACTCGGGGTGGAACTGGCAGCCCAGGAACCACGGGTGATCGGGGAGCTCGACGATCTCGACGAGGCGCTTGTCCGGCGAGGTGCCCGTGATCCTCAGTCCTTTCTTGGTGAGCGCCTCCCGGAAGTCGTTGTTGAACTCGTAGCGGTGACGGTGCCGCTCGTCGATCTCGCGTTCGCAGTAGGCGCTGAAGGCGAAGGACTTGGCGTCGAGCACGCAGGGGTAGGAGCCGAGGCGCATGGAAGCCCCCTTCTCGGTCACCTGCCGCTGCTCGGGCAGGAAGTCGATGACGGGATAGGGCGTCTCGGCGTCGAACTCGGTGCTGTTGGCCTTCTTCATCCCCGCCACGTTGCGGGCGAATTCGATGACGGCCACCTGCATGCCCAGGCAGATCCCGAAGTAGGGGACCCTGTGCGTCCGGGCGTACTCGATCGCCTGGATCTTGCCCTCGATCCCGCGGTTGCCGAACCCGCCGGGCACGAGGATCCCGTCGATGCCCTTGAACTTGTCCCCCACGCCCTCCTTTTCGATCTTCTCGGAGTCGGTGAAGACGAGCTTCACGCGGGCGTCGTTGGCGATCCCGCCGTGGGCCAGGGCCTCGTTGAGGCTCTTGTAGGAGTCCACGAGGTTGACGTACTTGCCGACGACGGCGATCGTCACCTCGTGCTTGGGGTTCTTCATGCGGGTGACCATCTCCTCCCACTCGCCGAGGCGCGGCTGGCCCGTCCAGATGTTGAGGAGGTTGACGATCTTCTCGTCCACGCCCTGCTGGTGGAACATGAGGGGCACGTCGTAGATGTGCTCCACGTCCTTCGCGGTGAAGACGTCCTCCACCTCCACGTTGCAGAAGAGGGCCAGCTTGGCCTTGATGCTGTCGGCGAGGTAGTTCTCGGCGCGGCACAGCAGGATGTCGGGCTGGATACCGATCTGCCGCAGCGCGGCCACGCTGTGCTGGGAGGGTTTCGTCTTGACCTCGCCCGCCGTCTTCAGGAAGGGGACCCACGTGAGGTGGATGAAGACGGCGTTCTGCTTGCCCACGTCGAAGCGGAACTGGCGGGCCGCCTCGAGGAAGGGCAGTCCCTCGATGTCGCCCACGGTTCCCCCGATCTCGACGATGGCCACGTCGCAGCCCTCCGAGGCGCGGTGGATGTAGTCCTTGATCTCGTTGGTGATGTGCGGGATGACCTGCACCGTGCCGCCCAGGTAGTCGCCGCGGCGCTCCTTGGAGATGACGGAGAAGTATACCTGCCCCGTCGTGAGGTTGTTGAGCTTGCCGAGCTTCGAGCTGGTGAAGCGCTCGTAGTGGCCCAGGTCCAGGTCCGTCTCGGCGCCGTCGTCGGTGACGAAGACCTCGCCGTGCTGGAAGGGGTTCATGGTGCCGGGGTCCACGTTGATGTAGGGGTCGAGCTTCATGTTCGTCACGGTGAGGCCGCGGGCCTCGAGCAGGCACCCGATGGAGGCCGCCGCCAGGCCCTTTCCCAGGGACGACAGGACGCCGCCGGTGATGAAGATGTATTTTGTTCGCATGCGGTCACCCTTTCTCGAAGGTCTGGGTTGTTGGAGTATTGGAGCTTTGGAATAATGGAACGATGGGTATGAAAAACCCAATATTCCAATATTCCATTACTCCAGCACTCCTGCTTTTCATTCCCACTCGATGGTGCTCGGCGGCTTGGTGCTCACGTCGTAGACGACGCGGTTGACGCCCTTGACCTCGTTGACGATGCGGCTCGAGATCTTCTCGAGGACGTCGTGGGGGAAGCGCACCCAGTCGGCCGTCATCCCGTCGGTGCTCGTCACGGCCCGCAGGGCGATCACGTTCTCGTAGGTCCGGCCGTCGCCCATGACGCCCACCGTCTTGACGGGAAGCAGCACCGCCAGCTCCTGCCAGACGTGGTTGAAGAGGCCCGCCTTCCAGACCTCCTCCCGCAGGATCGCGTCGGCCCTGCGCACGACGGCGAGCTTCTCCTTCGTCACGGGGCCCAGGATGCGCACCGCGAGTCCCGGCCCCGGGAAGGGGTGCCGCCCCACGAGGCTCTCGGGTAGCCCCAGCTCCCGGCCCAGTTCCCTCACCTCGTCCTTGAAGAGGACCCGCAGCGGCTCCACGAGCGACATCTTGAGCCGCGCGGGCAGACCGCCCACGTTGTGGTGGCTCTTGATGACCACCGAGGGGCCGCCGAAGGAGGAGGTGCTCTCGATGACGTCGGGGTACAGGGTCCCCTGGGCGAGATACTTGACGGTGCCCAGCTTCCTCGCCTCCTCCTCGAAGACGGCGATGAACTCGCGTCCGATGATCTTGCGCTTTCGCTCGGGGTCGGCGACGCCGGCCAGCTTCTTCAGGAAGCGCTCGCCCGCCCGGGCGAGCCGGAAGTTCAGGTGGTACTGGTCCCGGAAGGTGGAGACGACCTCCTCCACCTCGTTCTCCCGCAGCAGTCCGTTGTCCACGAAGATGGAGACGAGCTTCTTCCCGATGGCCCGGTGCAGGAGCACGGCGAGCACCGACGAGTCCACGCCGCCCGAGAGCGCGCAGAGGACCCGCTCGTCCCCCACCTGCTCGCGGATCCGCCGGACGCTCTCCTCGATGAAGGAGCCCATGGTCCAGCTGGGGCTGCAGCCGCAGATGCGGAAGAGAAAGTTCTGGATGACGGCGATGCCGTTGACCGTGTGGTGCACCTCGGGGTGGAACTGCACGCCGTAGAGGCTGCGCCCGGGGTTTTCCATGACGGCGACGGGGCAGTTTGCCGTCGTGCCGGCGACGGAAAAGCCCTTCGGGAGCTTCGTGACGCGGTCGCCGTGGCTCATCCAGATCCGCTGGCGCCCCTCGAGGCCGGCAAACAGCAGGGAACGCTTCCCCGTCTCGTTGAGCTCGAGCTCCGCGGGCCCGTACTCGCGAAGCGGCGAGGCGGTGACCCTGCCGCCCAGCGTGTGCGCCATGAGCTGCACGCCGTAGCAGATTCCCAGCACGGGGACGCCCAGCTCGAAGATCCCCGGGTCGCACGTCGGCACGCCCCGGTCGAAGATGCTGGCGGGCCCCCCCGAGAGGATGATGCCCTCCACCCCTCGCGCCCTGAGCGCGGCGGGCGTGACGTCGTGGTGGAGGATCTCGCAGTACACGCGGCACTCCCGGACGCGACGGGCGATGAGCTGGTTGTACTGGGATCCGAAGTCGAGAATGGCGATCATGCAGGTCGGCCCTCCTTCTTGGGTTCCAGCGTCTTGCGGATCTCGGCGGCGATGAACTCGACGGACTCGCCGAGCAGGATCTCGATGGGCAGCTCGGCCAGGTAGGCATCGTCCCAGGGGAGGTTGTACTCGTTGACGAGGTTCTGGATGTCGCGGTACCGGTCGCCCAGGATCTCCACCTTGTCGGCGACGGTGAGCGCCGGGTTGAACTCCACGTGCACGAGCAGCAGCCCGCTCACCCCCTGTCCGCCCCGGATGAGCGGGATGATGACGAGCGGACGGCCGTCGACCTTCCCGAGCCCCACGTAGAGATTTCCCGTCCGGGCGATGGTGCGCTTGGTGCCCATGAGGGCCTTCGACGTCTCGGCCCGGGAGACCATCCCGACGGAGACGCCGCCGCGGTTGACGATGGAGATCGTCGTGTCGTCCGTGGGGTATCCCTCGGCGTCGAGGTTGGCGATCTCGTAGAGGGTGTAGCCCCTCACGGCGGCGACGGCCTTCTGGACCCGGTCCAGGGCCAGGATGTTTTCCGCCTTGAGGTTCTTGGGGGTGCACTTGAGGCTCGCCAGCAGGTCGAAGAGCACGCCGCGGAGCATCTCCTCCTTGCGGCTCGTTCCGACGGTGACCGTCTTGGCCTGGTGGCGGATGGCGTCGATGGGCCTCGAGAGCTCGTCGATGGCGTGCCCGAAGGCGATGTTCAGCAGGTCGATGGGCGAGGCGTCGCCGGCACCCTCGCCGAAGTCGCCCCAGAAGTCCTCCAGGGGGAGCTTGCCCGCCACGTACTTCGTCAGCAGGGAGAGGTCCGTCACCGTGCGGGCGTTCATCAGGGTGAGCATGCCGCGGTTCTTGCGTTCCGTGAACTGCTCGGAGAAATCCTTGAGCACCCGATGGAGGTTTCGGTCGAGGATGCGCTGGTACAGGGTGTAGTTCTTCTGGTCCTGCTCGACGACGGCGAGGTTCAGCTCGTTTCGGAACCCCCTGAAGAAGGCGGCGTCGTCGTCGATGGCCGAGGCGGCAAAGTAGCCCCAGAGGTGCCCGGCCAGCGTGTTGAGGATGACCGGCAGAGGCATGGGCGCCCTCGGCACGCGGATCACCGAGTCGGCGATGCGGTCGAACCGGGTCTCCCCCTCCTCGGCGAAAACGACGACGGAGGCCTTGTGGGCCTTGAAGATGGCCGTGTCCTTGACGACGTCGCCCGCCACCGTCTCGGGGTTGCCGGCGGCGCAGACGAGGATGAGGGGCTCCGAGGAGAGGTCGATGTGCTTCTTGTCCTCGATGAAGTCCGAGGAAATCGTCTTGTAGCAAAGCTCCGAGAGCTTGATGCGGATCTCGTCGGCCGAGGCCTTGTTGGGGCCGCTGCCCACGACGGCCCAGTACTTCTTGAGCCGCGCGATCGCCTCGGCCGAGCGGCGGATCTCGTCCTTCTTCTCCAGGACCTGCTGCATGAGGCCCGGGGCCTTCTCGAGGGTGGCAAGCTCCGCGGCGATGGACTCGTCGGGAAGCGTCCTGAGGATCTGCGCGAAGGCCAGCGCCAGCACGTAGCCCGCCACGATCTGCGAGTAGAAGGCCTTCGTGGAGGCCACGGACATCTCGATGTCGCGGCCGTCGCTCGTGTAGAAGACGCCGTGGGACTTGGTCGTGATGTCCGACTGGCGGCGGTTCACGATGGAGAGGATCACGGCGCCCCGCTCGGCGGCCATGGCCACGGCGCGGTTGGTGTCCGTCGTGGTGCCCGACTGGGTCACCGCGATGACGAGCGTGTCCGAGAGATTCTCGCCGGGCAGGAAGCCGCTCATCTCCGAGGCCTTCTTGCCCTGAATGTTCACGGGGGCGCCCTTGAGGTACAGGGCCAGGCCGTCGGCGATCGCCTGGCCGGCCACGGCGGCCGTTCCCTGCCCGATGACGTAGATGTGACGGACCCTCCCGGCCTTGAGGCTCTTCACGAAGGCCTCCGGCAGGATGTCCGGGCCGAGGTTGAAGCGGACCTTCCGCCTGCCGCCCTTCGTTTCCTCGATGCGGTACTTTCCGCGCAGGGTCTTGCGGACCGACTGGGCGGACTCGGTGATCTCCTTGAGGAAGAAGTGCGGGAACGGCCCGCGGTCGATGTCGCGGGTGGTGATCTCGGCCTTCTGGATCATGGCCTCCGTGAGCCCCACGGGATGCCCGTCGTAGGCGAGCGCGCGGATGCCCGAGAGCCCCCCCGCCGAGTGCTGGTCGAGAATGAAGATCTGCCCCGCCGAGTCGGGGTTGTCGGGGTCGCGGGGCCGCTCGCCGTCCATCTTGATGAAGCGCGAGGTGCCCTCCACGAGACCGTAGAGCTCCGAGGCGAAGAGGTACTGGTCCTCGCGCAGGCCCACGAAGAGGGCCTGACCGCTGCCCTTGAGGGCAAGGCAGACCTTCCCCGGCTCCACGTTGCTGACCAGGGCGATGGCGTGGGACCCCTCGAAGTCGTTCACGGCCAGCCGGAAGGCCTCCTCGAGGGTCTTGCCGGCCAGGAGGTAGCGCTCGACCTGCAGGGGGATGATCTTCGTGTCCGAGGTCACCTCGGGGGCGATTTCGTAGCGGTAGGCCGACTCGAGCAGGGAGCGCAGCATCTGGTAGTTGTCGATGTCGCCGTTGAGGACGACGCTGATCGTCCAGCGGCCGGGCCCGTAGGCGGGGTAGACCTTCACGCCCGGGGCCAGGGGGCCGTCGAGCTTCGATCCGACGGGGTCGGGGATGGCGCACAGCCCCGCCGGCGGGATCTGCCCCTCGGGGGCGCAGAGGGTGTAGCTGCTGATGGGGTGGCAGTTCTCCTCGGTGATGGAGCCCACCGAGGCCCACCGGGTGTGGGCGAGCGTCGACTCCGAGAGGGCGGCCTCCCGCGCGAAGGCCCGGAAGACGCGGTCGGCGCGGATCGCCTCGCGGAGCCTGCGGACGTTTTCCCCGAGCTTGCCGATGATGGAGGCGGTCTTGTAGACGAAGGAGAGCCAGACGGTGCCGTCGGGGTTTCGCGTGTCGGCCGCGAGGATGGAGCCGTTCATCAGGTCGCGTTCCACGGAGCGCCGGGCGAACTCGTCGTGCAGACCCTCCCCGCGCAGCTGCTCGAGGATGCGGTCCATCGCCCCGCGGTCCTCGAGCGCGAGGGAGACCTGGATTCCCGCCGAATCCCTTCCCCGGACCTCGAGGCGGTCGATGCAGTTCAGCAGGAAGTTGATTCGGGCGTACTTGGAGAAGCTCTCGGGGGTAAGCTCCCCGACCTGCGCGGCGTCTGCCAGGTGCAGGATCTTTTCGATGTTGGCGAGGATGTCCCTCTCGAGGCCCCAGAGGACGTCCTTCAGCAGGATCAGGCGGCCCGTGATGATCTCCATCTCGGCCGTGTTGAAGCGCCCCGCCTCCGCTTCCAGCAGGGCCTCCTCCCCGGCCAGGAAGGCCGCCATCTCGGGCACGAGGGACCGCAGCGATGCGGCCTTCCCGGGGTTGAAGAACAGAACCTGGAAGTGGGGCTCCTGCCGCAGCAGGACGAGGTCCCGCTCCATCTCCCCGAGCGGGCCGTCGCCTGCGAGGTAGCCCTCGGGCCTGAGCCTGCCCGCGATCACGCTCGCGAGGGGCGCCTTGCGGATTTCGGCAAAGCACTGTGCGAGGTTGGCGCCGGCGTCGACGGCGGCGGGGGCGGGCCCGCCCTTGACGGCCAGGATGCCGGCGATCCCGCAGCACAGGCGCGTCTCGACCGCCGGGAAGAGGATGATCGAGAAGCAGGGCGCCCGGCGGGGCGAGCGGCCCACGAGCAGGCGCCACCGCGCAACAAGAAACAGGAGTCTTTTCAGGGACATTGAAATCATGCGCTCCTCTCCGGTGCTGCCGACCCGGGGGCCGTCCTGTCGGCGCGTTCCCCGACGCGGCTTTCCGCGGGGGCTTGGCCTTACCCCCGGAAGGAGGGAAGGGCCTCCAGGGCGCGGGACACGACGGCGTCCACGACGGATTGCAGCCAGGCCGAACCGGCATCCGCGGATTCACGGTCCAGGGCCCGGATGAAGTCGATGTAATCGCCGGCCCCCGTCCGGAGCCTCTCCCCGATCCTGCCCAGGAACAGGGTGCGGCCGGGCTCGCCGATCGAGTCGTCGGCCAGGCCCGAGAGCCTCTTCTCCGCCTCGGGCCAGTTCTCCATGAATTCCCTCTTGTGCTTCAGCAGGGCCCCCTTCGCCCTGTCCGTGAGCACCTTCTCGGCGACGGCGATGGAGTGTCCCATGTTCGCGGCCAGGGCGCGGAGCCGGCCCAGCCGCTCGTCCACGGCCCCGTCGAGCACCTCCAGGGCCCCCTCGTACAGCGCGGCGCCCCCCTCGAGGGACTCGAGGAACGGCCTGCGGACGTGCGCGTACCAGTGCCGCAGGGCGACCAGGTTGCCGATGTAGAGCAGGTTGTTCGAGACCTTGCGGCGGATCTCGCGGTACAGCCCGGTGTGACGGGGACGCTCGGAGCGCAACACCGACCCCTTGAGGAGCATGCCTCCCCTCGGGCAGTCGTCCTCCCAGACGGTGCCCGCGGCGATCAGCGTTCCGTATCCCAGCCTCACCGGTCCCACGAGGCCCCCCTGGCCGCCCAGGAAGATCGGGGCCTGGCGGAGCATGACGCCGCAGGGGACCTCGCCGATGAGGGAGGCCGTGGCCTTGTCCTGGTTGGGCGTGTAGTTGAAGTGGATGTAGGAGCTCCCGACCTCGCTGTGGTCCCTGCGGCTCGTGCCCCCGGCCATGAGGCAGTCGCAGAAGTTGACGAGGCTCCCGAGGGTCACGAAGGGGAAGAGGATGGTCTGCTTGAGTCCCACCGTGTGGGCGCCCGAGGCCTCCTCCTCGAGGAGGCACCCCTCCCGCACCTGGGCGCCCGGGCCCATGGAGGACCGGGCGAGGAACACGGAGCCGGAAAAGAAGCCGCCCTTGAGCTCCACGCCGGGGCCGATCCGGCAGTCCACGACGGTTGCGGGGGATTCGAACCCGATCTTCGCGCCGGGTCCGATCGACGTCTTCCCGCCGGCCAGGCGGGTCCCCGGGTACAGGACGGTCCCCTTGCCGGAGATGCGTTCCACCGCCACCTCGTCGCCGATCCAGACGGCCGACGGCACGGGGATGGATACCCCTTTGTCGATCAGCGCCAGGGTCTTCTTCGGGAGTTCCGTGGTCATGCGGTCTTCTCGCGGGGCGTCCTTCAACCCCCGATCCAGTTCAATTATCGTGCCCTGCGGCCGAGCATCCTCAAGAAAAGCCCGTGGATCCTCGAATCGTCCGTCAGCTCGGGGTGAAAGGTGGCCACGAGGATGTTCTTCTGCCGGGCGAGCACGACCTGCCCCCGGTAATGCGCCAGCGGCTCCACCCCCGGGCCGATGCCGAGGATCTGGGGGGCCCGGATGAACACGGCGTGAAAGGGCTCGGGTCCGAGGGCCTCGCCGAAGATGTCCGCCTCCCGGCTGTCGATCTGGCGGCCGTAGGCGTTCCGCTCCACGTCGATGTCGATCAGGTTCAGCAGCTCCTGCCTTCGGCCGCCCACCCGGTCGGCCATGACGATGAGTCCGGCACAGGTGCCGAACAGGGGTTTCCCCGACGCCGCGAACTCCCGAAGGGGACCCACGAGCCCGAAGTCGGCCATGAGCTTGCGCATCGTCGTGCTCTCGCCGCCCGGGATGACGAGGCCGTCGGCCTCGTCGAGCTCGGCGGGCAGGCGGATCTCCACGGCCTCGGCGCCCAGCGCCTGCAGCATCCGGATATGTTCGCGGAAAGCCCCCTGGAGGGCGAGCACGCCGATTTTCATGAAAGGGTTCCCCCGCTGAGCGTACCGCCGCCCGCCCGGGGCACACACCCGGCGGCGATGAGCCCGGCGGTCGGATCGAAGGGAGAGTGGCGAAGAATTCGAAGGCTGCTGATCGTGTGGGCTGATGGCATGGGACCCGACAGTTCCTATTTTGCTCTTCCGCAGGGGATGCCCAGCGTGGTCATCTTCTTCTGGAACGTGTTGCGGTTGATTCCCAGGAAGGCCGCCGCGGCCGACTTCACGTTGTTGTTGCGCTTCAGGGCGATGCGGATCAGGCCCCGCTCCACGAGGGCGAGGACCTCGTCGTACACCTGGCTCTTCGTCCCCTGCCCGGCGGACAGGACGATGGTCAGCTCCTCGAGCTTCTTCTCGAAGATCTCGTCGATGCCGGGTAGCGTCGATGCCGTCTTGCGGCTGGGCGTGGCCTTCGTGGCGTTCATGTCCTCTCCCCCTGTCTCCGGTGCGTGCGTTGCGGTGTGCGGGTGCGCTTCACGATGCGATCTTCATGGCGGCGACGGCCGCGAGCAGCGCCGCGGCGATCCAGGCCGCGAAGATGTTCATGCGGTTCTCGCCCGCCGCCTCGAGGATCTCCCGGGCGCCTTCCTCGACCCGCTCGGCGTCCATGCGGGCCAGGACGTCGCGGACGAGGTCCCCGAACCGGCCGTATGCGTTGGACAGGACGTGGAATCCCTTGGTGGTGGTCAGCACCAGGTAGACCTTTCTGCGGACCGAGAGTGCGCCCACGTGGGTGATGTCCGCCCAGTTGAGGGCCCTCTGCTTGAAGAACTTCGTCAGGGCAAGCCCCGAATCGCTCACGGCGACCCTGCGCAGGGACGACTCGACGGCGACGACGGCCATCGGGACGAGCGCCGCAGCCAGCAGGAACCGCTCCGCCGCCGTGCCCGTCCGGATGAAGGTCAGCACGAGGACCGTCAGCAAAAGCACGGCGTTCAGGGCCAGCGGCACGACGAGCGCCCTGTTGATGGTGTAGATCCGGGTTGTCATGGGTTCCAGCAACGGGTGTGGTCCCGTCAGTCCTTTCGCCGGAAGGTCCCGCTCTTCCCGCCCCGCTTGAGCACGAGCCGGATCTCCGAAAGGGTCATGGCCCGGTCCACGGCCTTGCACATGTCGTAGATGGTCAGGGCCGCGGCGCTCACCGCCGTGAGGGCCTCCATCTCGACGCCCGTGCGGCCCCGGGTCCGGACCGTGGCCTCGATCTCGATCTCTCCGCGGCGGGCATCGGTGCGAAAGCTCACGTCGACGGCCGTAATCTCGAGCGGGTGGCACAGCGGGATGAGGTCGCTCGTCCGCTTGGCCGCCATGACGCCGGCGATCTTCGCGACGGCCAGCACGTCTCCCTTGGCGACCGACTGCTCCTCGATGGCCCTTGCCGTCTCCGGCTTCATGAGGACCTTGCCCCGGGCCACGGCCTCCCGGCGGGTCGAGCGCTTCTCCGAGACGTCGACCATCCGGGCCTTGCCTTTTTCGTCGAGGTGAGTGAACTGCGGCATGCTTTACCCGCGACGGCGGGATCGTCCGCCGCAAAAATAATGGCGTAAGCTAGCACAGAAGAAAAGACCCGTCAAGGCGCGAGGCATGGGGCTCACGCGGCGGGCGGGACGGTAAAACGCCCCGGTTTCATTGAACAAATCCGCGATGCCGGGATGTCACATTTTCGGTACGCCCCGATTCCGCCGTCCCGGCCCCTGCCGTCACCCCAGTGAAACGATTCTCGAGCGAACGGGCCCGCCGAAAAAAGTCCGGGCCAGGCGGTCGAACCTCTCCGTGAGGTCCGTCGTGAGGAATTCGCGCGTGCCTCCCCGCGAGAGCCTTCGCTCCATCTCCGGGTGGCGCCGCAGGTAGTCCGCGAGCCTGGCGGCGACGATGGGGCCCTGCTCGAGGAGTTCGACGCGGGCGGGCAGGTTGCGCCGGATCGTCTCGTAGAGGATCGGGTAGTGGGTGCAGGCCAGCAGCAGCGCGTCGATCGCGCCCGCCTCGGCCGTCAGCTCGCCCAGGTATTTCCGCACGATCATCTCCGCCCCTTCCCAGTCCTGCTCCCCGGCCTCGATGATGGGCACGAGAAGCGGGCAGGCCTTCTGAAAGACCCGGATGGTGGGGTCGAGCTTCTCGATCTCCCGCAGGTAGGCCTTCGAGGCGACGACCCCCTCCGTGGCCAGAAGACCCACCGTGCGGAAGGTTTTCCGCTCGGTCACCTCCTCCACGAGGGGCCGCACGACGCCCAGGACGCGGCGGTCGGGGAAGGATCCGGGCAGGTATTCCTGCTGGATGCGCCTCAGGGCCTTGGCCGACGAGGTGTTGCAGGCGATGACGACGAGGGGGCATCCCCGCCGGAACAGGTACTCCACGGCCTCGAGGGTGAACCGGTAGACCACGCCCTGGGAGCGGCTGCCGTACGGGGCGCGGGCGTTGTCGCCCAGGTAGACGTAATCGTAATGCGGCAGCGCCTCCACTGCGCGCCTGAGCACCGTGAGCCCGCCGAAACCGGAGTCGAAGAAGCCAATCACGGATGCGTCACTCCGTTCCACATGGTTTTCCCGTGTCCGCAGCGGTTGAGGCGGGAAAACCGGAAGTTAGGGAGTTCAGAAGTTAAGAAGCTCGGATAATGAAACGGACAGAGGATACCCGAATCACGTGGATCCCGACATTGTCGAACGTCCGTCTATTCTTGTCACCTGTATCCTGTTCCGGGTTGTTTGCAATATGTTTCCGGATGTTGTCGAGGCGTTTTTCATACCTCAGGCCCCGGGAAAACGGAAGCCGAAAGTGCTTGCAAATTTCAAACCGTGATATAATATGCGCAACCGGGTATAACTTCAAAGAAAATTGATTTTCCCGGGTCGCCCGCTTGATCGTCAAGGTCCTGAGCAGCACGGTTGTCGGCATCGATGCATTCCCCGTCGACGTGGAGGTGGATCTCTCGTCGGGCCTCCCCCAGTTCTCGACGGTGGGCCTGCCCGATGCGGCTGTGAAGGAGAGCCGGGACCGCATCAAGGCGGCCATGAAGAATTCCGGGTACCGGTTTCCCGAAAACAGGGTGACCGTGAACCTGGCCCCGGCCGACATCCGGAAGGAAGGGACGGGGTTCGACCTGCCCATCGCGCTGGGGATCCTGGCGGCCGAGGGTCTCGTCGGCCATGAGCGTCTCCGGGACTACCTGGTCACGGGCGAGCTTTCCCTCGACGGGCGGGTGAAAGGCGTGCAGGGGGTCCTGCCGTCGGCCTTCCTGGCGCGGGAGCGGAAGTGGAAGGGCCTGATCGTGCCGGCGGAAAACGCGGGCGAGGCGGCCCTCGTGCAGGGGCTCGAGGTCATCCCCGTTGCATGCCTTGGAGACCTGGTGGACTTCCTCAACGGGGCGAGGGACATCCCGGCCGCGGCCTTCGAGGGCGAGTCGGCCTGCGATTCGGCGAGGAGCTACCCCGTCGACTTCAGCGAGATCCAGGGCCAGGAACAGGCCAAGCGGGCCATGGAGGTCGCCGCCGCGGGAGGCCACAACATCCTGATGACGGGCCCCCCGGGGTCGGGAAAGACCATGCTCGCGCAGAGGATCCCGACGATCCTGCCCGAGCTCTCCTTCGAGGAGGCCCTGGAGACGACGAAGATCTACTCCGTGGCGGGTCTCCTGGACCGGCGCGAGGCGATCGTGGCGACGAGGCCCTTCCGGGCCCCCCATCACACGATCTCCGACGCGGGGCTCGTGGGCGGCGGCCACACGCCGAAACCCGGAGAGATCAGCCTCGCGCACAACGGGGTGCTGTTCCTGGACGAGCTGCCCGAGTTCAAGCGCAATGTGCTCGAGGTCCTGCGGCAGCCCCTCGAAGACGGGCAGGTCACGATCACCCGCTCGGTCGTCACGGCGACCTTCCCGTCGCGGTTCATGCTCGTGGCGGCCATGAACCCCTGCCCCTGCGGGTACCTGGCGGACGCGCGCAGGAGCTGTCGATGCAGCGCCCAGCAGGTGAGGCAGTACCGCGCCAAGGTCTCGGGGCCGCTCCTGGACCGCATCGACATCCACGTGGAGGTGCCGTCGCTGCCGTACCGGGAGCTGGCGCGGACGGCGAGGGCGGAATCATCGGCCGCCGTGCGCGGGCGGGTTCAGAGCGCCCGCGCGATCCAGCAGCGGCGCTTCGACGGCGGACCCACCCGGCTCAACGCGCAGATGACCGGCAGGCAGCTGCGCGCGTTCTGCCCTCTGGGCGAGGAGTCGCAGAAGCTCCTGGAGATGGCCGTCGACCGGCTGGGGCTCTCGGCGAGGGCCTACACGCGGGTGCTCAAGGTGGCACGGACCATCGCCGACCTGGCGGGCGAGGCGGACATCCGGCCGGAGCACGTGAGCGAGGCCATACAGTACAGGGCACTGGACCGCTCCGTGGTCTAGGCTCAAGGATAACGGTCAAAGAACCCTGAACCCCGGACCCGGATAAAATAGTCACAAGGAGGCTTGGAGGATAGATGGAAAAGTTTGGAACCTTAACTGTAAAATCCGGTCTGGCCGAGATGCTCAAGGGCGGCGTCATCATGGACGTCACCACCCCGGACCAGGCCAAGATCGCCGAAGACGCCGGCGCCGTGTCCGTCATGGCCCTGGAGCGCGTGCCCGCCGATATCCGGGCCGAGGGCGGCGTGGCCCGCATGACGGACCCCGCCGTCATCGAGGCCATCATGAAGGCCGTCACGATCCCCGTCATGGCCAAGTGCCGCATCGGCCACTTCGTGGAGGCCCAGATCCTGGAGGCCCTCGGCATCGACTACATCGACGAGAGCGAAGTGCTCACGCCGGCCGACGAGAAGTATCACATCAACAAGTGGAACTTCAAGGTGCCCTTCGTTTGCGGCGCCGTGAACCTCGGCGAGGCCCTGCGGCGTCTCGGGGAGGGGGCGGCCATGATCCGGACGAAAGGCGAGGCCGGCACGGGCAACGTCATCGAGGCCGTGCGCCACATGCGGACGATCAACGACGAGATCGCCAGGCTCTCCGTGCTGCCCGAGGAGGAACTCATGACGGAGGCCAAGAACCTCGGGGCGCCCTACGAACTCGTTCGCCTCGTGGCCAAGGACCGCAGGCTCCCCGTGGTGAACTTCTCGGCGGGGGGCATCGCCACCCCGGCCGATGCGGCCATGATGATGCAGCTCGGCGCCGACGGCGTGTTCGTGGGCTCGGGCATCTTCAAGTCGAAGGATCCGGCCCGGCGCGCCGCGGCCATCGTGAAGGCCGTGACGCACTACAAGAACCCCGAGATCCTGGCCGAGGTGTCCAAGTCGCTGGGCGAGCCCATGAAGGGCCTCGAGATCTCGAAGATCGGCAAGGACAACCTGTTGCAATACCGCGGGAATTGAGAGGGCAGGGCGGACCGGGGGCGCATCCCGCTGAATGCCGTAAGTCTGTCTTCAGGCATCAAGACTGCGAAGATCGGAAGAGCAGAAGTGAGGAAGAGCGGATAGGATAAGAGAAGAATCCCTCATCCAATCCGATCTTCCGCTCTTCATAACTTCCTGACTTCTTGATTTTGTGGGCGCCCTGCATCCGGATATTTTTGAACCGTCCGGAAGAATTCATCATTGCGGCCTTGACGAAGGAGCGGCAAAGGCGTATGCGGTAAGGCATCGTGCGCGTTGCACGATGGGTACTCCAGGGGGGAGTGAACGACTCGAGAACAGGAGGAGGAAGCATCAGAAGCCATGGAAATCAACGTGACAAGGGTTCCAGCGGACAGGATGAAACCGAAGCCGACGGACGAGTCGAAACTGGGGTTCGGGCAGATCTTCACCGATCACTTCTTCACGCTGAAGTACAAGACGGGCAAGGGCTGGCATGATGCCCGGATCGAGCCCTACCGCCTCCTGCAGTTGGACCCGGCCGCCATGAGCCTTCACTACGGGCAGCTGATCTTCGAGGGCCTGAAGGCCTACCGGGGTGGCGACGGGTCCGTGTACCTGTTCCGTCCCTGGGAGAACATCCGGCGCATGAATGCATCCGCCGAGAGGCTCTGCATGCCGACCCTGGACGAGGAGTTCGCCCTCGAGGCCCTCAAGCAGCTCGTCGTCCTGGAGAAGGACTGGATCCCCAGGGGGTTGGGGACCTCCATGTACATCCGGCCGACCATGATCGCCACGGAACCGGCCCTCGGCGTTCGCCCGGCCAACGAGTATCTCTACTTCGTCATCGTGGGGCCCGTGGGCGCATACTACCCCCAGGGCTTCAGCCCCACGAAGATCTGGGTCGAGGAGGAGTACGTCCGCGCCGTGCGGGGCGGCATCGGGTACTGCAAGGCGGCGGGCAACTACGCGGCAAGCCTCATGGCGAGCCAGAAGGCCGGCGCCCGGGGCTACACCCAGGTCCTGTGGCTCGACGCCGTCGAGCGCAGATACGTCGAGGAGGTGGGGACGAGCAACATCTTCTTCCTCATCGGGGACGAACTCGTCACTCCGCCGCTTTCGGGGAGCATCCTGCCCGGCATCACCCGCGACTCCGTCATCCAGATCGCGAAGCGGAACGGCCTGAAGGTGTCCGAACGGCCGCTCTCGCTCGATGAGATCCTGGAGGCCGGGGCCAGGGGGACCCTCAGGGAGGGGTTCGCGTCGGGCACGGCGGCCATCGTCTCCCCCGTGGGGCAGATCTTCTGCCGCGGGAAGGAAGTCCTGATCAACGGCGGAAAGACGGGACCCGTCACCGAGAAGCTCTACAACCAGATCCTCGAGATCCAGTACGGGCTGGCGGAGGATCCCTTCGGGTGGAGGCTGAAAATCGCATGAACAGGGGCTGCGGGGGAGGGGAGACTCCGGCTGACCCCTCCCCCGCCGCTTTCCGTCCGGCCGGGGACAAAGAGCCATTCCCTCAGGGGATCCCGGGGCATCACCGCCTCGGAATTCAGGCATATCCGGGGTCGCAAAGGGGACCGGCGGAAACATCCACAACACTGTGGACAGGTATGTGGATAGAGCTGTTGGCAGGAGCTCCAACTTCAAGAATCACGGAGTTTTTTACCAAATTGCCCATGGAGCGGGCATAAAAATATATAAATAATATCAATGCCTTATATATTATTTCGTCACTGCCGGATGTTTCCTGCGGCTCCCGTGCCGAGTTGTTCACCATTGAAAAATCATGCCACTTTCCCCGTTACCGGAAACTCTCATTCCCGCGAGGCGGAACGCACCATGAGAAACCCCTTTTCAGCGCTGGTTTTTTCCCTGCTCATTTTTTTTTCGGCCCCCGCGGGGGCGGCCGAACCGCCGAACCTCGACGAGGTGGTCCGGAAGATCCAGGACACCTACGAGCAGACGGGCCAGGTGAAGGCCCGGTTCACTCAGACGGTGACCCTCAAGGCGATGAAGAAGACGGAGCGGGAGGAAGGGGTCTTTTACTTCAAGAAACCCAAGCGCATGCGGTGGGTGTACACGAAGCCGGCCGCCAAGGAACTCGTGATCAACCCCGAAAAGGCCTGGCTCTATGTCCCTGCCGACAAGGTGGCCTACGTGCAGGACGCCGACGCGATCTTCCGGTCCGCCGTGAGCGTTCGGTTTCTCGCCGGGATCGGCAAACTCAAGGACGATTTCAAGATTTCCTTCGCCGCGGACAAGGGGACCGAGAAGACGCCGAATTACCTGCTCGATCTCGTGCCCGTCAAGCCCGAGGAAGGGGTGAGGAAGCTCCAGATCGCCGTGAACCGCGAGACCTTCCAGATCGTGAAGGTCGTCCTGTTCGACCCGTACGGCAACGTGACGACCCTCACCTTNTCGGGCATCGAGCTCAACCGGGACCTCCCCGACAGCCTCTTCACCTTCAANCCCCCCGCCGGGGTGGATGTGATGAAAAGATAGGCATAAGGCTTGGGGCTTATGGCATAAGGCANGAAAAAGCAAAAAAAGCCGGGCGGGANGCCCGNCTTACTTCATCTGCCCAACGTTTTGAGCCTGTCTGTGCACAGACTCTGATTCTTCATTTGCCCTTCGCCCGTCCTCTATTCGGCGATTTTTTTTCCTTTGACCTTAAGCCTTAATCCCTTCGCCTTTCGCCCGTCCCTATACGATCTTCCCCGCCTTGAACGCCTTTTCGAAGGCCCGGACCAGGACGGGGTCGAACTGGCTGCCCGAGCATCTCACGATCTCTTCGTAGGCGATCCGGGCGTCGAGCCCCTTCCGGTAGGGACGGTCGGACGTCATGGCGTCGTAGGTGTCGGCGATGGCCAGGAGCCTGCCCTGGATGGCGATCTCCTCGCCCTTGAGCCCGGCGGGATACCCCCTGCCGTCGTAGCGCTCGTGGTGCTGGGCGATGTAGGGGATCAGCGGCTCGAGGAAGGCGATGCCGCCGATGATCTGGGAGCCGATCGACGGGTGGGCCTTCATGATCGCGAATTCCTCGTCCGTGAGCTTGCCGGGCTTGTTGAGGATCGTGTCGCTGATGCCCACCTTGCCGAGGTCGTGCAGCACGCCGCCCCAGTCGATCATCTCGAGGTCCCGCCGGTTCCATCCCATCTCGGCCGCGATGATCTTGGAGATCGCGGCGACGCGGTTGGAGTGGCCGCGGGTGTAGGCGTCCCGCGCTTCCACGGAGTTGGCCACGGCCCGGATCGTGTCGAAGTAGCTCTTCTTGAGGTCCTCGAAGAGGTAGGCGTTCTCGAGGGACAGGGAGAAGAAGCCCGAGAGGATGTAGAGCAGCTTGAGCGTCTGCTGGCGGATGAAGTCCTCGTCCTGCTCGAAGACGATGGTGGCGGCCCCCAGCGTACGCTCCTTGTTGGAAAGCGGCGCGATCATCACGCTGAGCCGCCGGCCCTCCGCCTTTCCGAAGACCTCCGCCGGGACGCAGGCGGGGGTGCCGCTGCTGATGATCCAGCCGAAGGTGCCCGAGAGGATCTGGGCGTCGATTTCCTTTTCCATGAGCGTCCCGACCCGCTCGGGGAGCGAGATCTCGTGGCGGAACTCGAAGCCGTCGGCGTCGACGAGGAAGACCGAGCAGGCCTCCGTTTTGACGAGTTCCTGGAACTTGGCGATGCCCGACTGCAGGATCTCCGGGATGTCGTGCGACAGGATCATGTCCGAGCGGAAGTCGGAGAGCCGCTCGAGCTTGTCCTGGATCGCGACGAGGGCGCGGTTCTGCTCGTCGAGGTACTGGATCCTCTTCTGCATCGTCCGGTGATCGCCGCCGTCGACGGCCATGTCCCTGGTTTCCTGCATGGGATTACCGCGTACCGCTACATCTCCAGGATTTCCGAGTTTTCCCCGTAGAGCTTCACGATCTTCTCCATGACGAGCTCGAGGCTGCTGAGGCTCAGACCCAGGAGCTCCCACGCCTTCGGGTTGACCGCCGCCAGCTTCTTCTCGCCGCCCGAGCCGAGCCCGAGGGCCATGCTGAGGATGTTGCCGATGTGCACGGCCGCGATGTCCTTGCGCGCCGGGACGGCCCCGTCGGCCAGGTGGTGGGCGCCGATCATCTGGGCCGTGTCGGCGGGGAATCGCCAGTGGACCGCCAGCGCGATGCCCACCTGGCAGTGATCGTAGCCGAAGACCTTCCGCTCCGATTCGACCATGGGGATGCCCGCGGCCTG
>Ga0067045_1003080_pt1 | contig 31265 bp, 47 predicted proteins | sample TerdegcTABiofilm_FD_59184 | JGI IMG/M metagenome (GOLD analysis project Ga0067045, IMG submission 59184) | Combined Assembly of (Gp0054472, Gp0054536) Wastewater bioreactor microbial communities from Singapore -Terephthalate degrading...
GCCACTCCAGCCACTCTTCGAGATATTCCATGATTTGGCTGGCCGTAGAAACCACTTCACCCATCATCGAAGAAAATTCGGTCACGCAAAAGGGGCAGTAGCAGTATTTCGGTAATGGGTACTGGACATCCAGGCTCTCCCTTTCCCAATCGAATGGAAAATGCAAATAGTCGAAGAGATAATAGTCGCAATCCGGCATTCTCGCCAGTCGCTTTAAAATATTTTTGAAGTGATTGAAACTCATTGGATTATTGGGACAGAGCGGATAGTAATGTTCATCGGATACTGCACTGCTGCCCGCATGATTGACTGGTGGTGAGAAGTCTTCCTTAGACCAGAGTTTGGCACTCTCAAAACAAGGAATATAAAGGCCTACTTCCAGTTCGGCTTGCTTGGCCAGGGTATGTAAAGGAGCGAAATTGAAATATTGTCGCCGGGAAATCTTTGGACCGTTAAATTGGGAGTAAGAAAAAGGGAAAAAGATACCGTTAAAACGTGCTTTTTTTATCCCCTCTATCAATGGGTCTAAGTCAAAAATGTCCTCGATTGGAAATAACTGTTTATAGAATAACTTCGTACCACTCATATTTTTCTCAAATGAAATTTCATATATAGCGCTCTTATAACCAAAAAATTATTTTAATTCAGCGTATCCCTCTTCTATCGGCAACTTTTAATGGGTTAAGAAAAGCAGGCATCAATGATTGTCGGAGCGAGTGGATTTGAACCACCGACCCCCTGAACCCCATTCAGGTGCGCTAATCGACGAGCGGGATAGATTATTAAGGTCATAGTAAGGTTTTTTTGCGCTGACAGATTTATTTCCATGTTCCATGTGGCGACATAATCAAAACGGATTTTACTATTTTGGGAAGATTAGTCTGGGGACGCGCAATAAGGCCGAAGCCCGACTTAGAGAAAAAGAAATCAAACGACTCTGCTGGGCAAAGCGTCACGGACTATTGATCCATAAAAACGGCAATACTCATGTTCCAACCTTCAGGGAACTAACAGACGAGTATTACCATTACAAACAGCAAACACGACGCAGACCTGAAGATCTGCTGACAGTTTTTAAGGCCGGCAAGGAACTCAATCCAAAGCCAATCAACAAAATCACCAGATCGGACATCGACCTCGCCTATCGAAATAAATCCGAAAGCGCCCGGGCATCTTATTACCAGGAACTCCGCGTCTTTTTTAACTGGATCATTGAAAGAGGCTACATCTCCTCAAATCCTGTCCCCCGTTTAAAGGTGCAAAACAGAACGCTGATTATATCCTCAAGAGAATACGAACGACTGAAAGAATCCATCACCGACCCCGATTTTCTTTCACTTGTCGAATTCGCTTATGAATCCGGCTGTCGTCAATCGGAATGTATTAATCCAATCATCTGGGAAGAAAACCGGATCATAGTCAACGGCAAAACCGGTGCGCGCTCGATTCCTTACCTTAATCCCCTGCATGACCTTTCCAGATTCAAAGGGCGCCAATGGCAATATCATCGTTCAACCGTTGCCCACTATTTCAAACGCTACATCCGCCAGGCCGGGCTTTCTGAGGATTACTGCTTTGAAACCCTACGCCATACCTTTGGGACCCGCCTCGCTGATCTTGTCGGTATCTATAAAACCGCCCTTTATATGGGGCATAAAAACATCAAAACGACACAGAAATATCTGCATTTGAAATTGTTTTAGGCAGAAAAACCTTACAAAGGTGGTGGTTGAGAACCTCGGAGGGTGGAGAAGAGGGCAAGAATAAGCATTATTGCCCCTCCCCTTTATTCCACCACCACAACTATTTTTCTTACATTGACTAATGCGTCATTAGCATTTATGATTTGAAAGCGCAAATCATAAAACCCAGAACTAAGAGCAGAAACATTAACCGTTAATGAATAAGCACCATAAGTGCCGCTCCAATTTTCGTCCCGCAATTCAGCCGATTGATTGACCGCCCCTACACTTAATTTGGCCGCTATTGGCACCGTAGGAGTCTCATTTACCATCATCTCAAAATAGATTGTGACCTGTATGTCGCCAGGCAGTTTTCGATATGGCATCAATAAAATATCAACATAACTGGAAAGCATATTATTGCTATATACCGGATAAGTCAACGTTCCGCTTGGTGAAGTATCCAGCGCCACATCGGCATATAATTGCCGCCGATTACCCCCACCCGACACAACATTTAGAATTGCCGCCTGTAAAAGCTCCAAATTCTGATTCAGAGACTTGCTCTCCGAAAGAATTGACTCGATTGAAAAACTGGGTTTATATTTCAGCACTCCATTTTCAATCGCAAAATCACTGCTTACCTGTGTCGCCGGCAAATAATCATGACTATGGACCTCATCCGCCTTGCCGCTTACCTCCGTTTCCAGGATTTCCAGATCACCTTGACTTGCTTTTACCGCCAGCTCGGACATTATTTTCGCGGCACTCCACAAATCATTTGCACCCGCGCCGGTATCATTGATCGAGCGGTGAATTGCCAGATTATTCATGTGAGCTTTTACATCCTCATTATAGAACGGGATGTTCTGTAATTCTTCCTGGACATTCGTCTCCGAATTGACATAAACCGAATACAATCCCGACGGTAATCCGTCCACAAAATACGTCCCATCGTTGTTATCATAAATCCGCAATTGCGCCCCCTCCGGATTCGTGCTGGCGACGAATACTCCCGAATCAACATCCTTAATCTTAACTAAAAGACCCGATAACAGCGAATTACTGTCCTGCCCAAATATTCCAAAGCTTAATCTTGCCATTTTATGTCTCCCTATATCTAATAACTCTCGTAAATAAAATCGAGCCGTATAAATTGTCTAAGGTCGGTATCTTTTTTACCAACCCCTGACTCTTAACCTTGATCTTGACCGTATCAACGCCAATAATCCCCTCTAACGGCATAGGACTAATTTCCTCGATGATTACCTTATAGGCAATCGCCGGAACATCGGAGTGAGGAATTAATTTCACAATCGCCGACCGGTTGTAAATCGCAATCAAGGTGTCCACAACCCGCTGCTCGACCCCGCCAAACTCATATTCCCCCTCAAACCGCCACTTCCGATCTTCATCCGTGACAATTTCACCATCAATATTTTCGTATATTTTCCACGCCGGGATATAATTTTCCTGACGCGCCCCCTTTTTCGGACTCGGTAGATCGACCCGATTCCCCTCATAAATTATCACCGGATTCCCAACGCCTCTATACATTTTTTATTTTCTCCGTCACTATTTCAATAATTGGTTCGCGCAACCCCTTTTTAAGCTCAACTATAATGCCGCAATTCGCCCCCTCGTAATTTAAACTATCCGCCAAGCGCAGATCGCCCGCATTAATCAATTTAAAATTATATTCAACCCGCTCGCCCTTCAGAACCTCTTTGTAATAATTTTCGACTGCCGCCCACTCATTTTTACGCACACGAACCCCATAAGAACTAACCCGACCATCAGAGTCAGCCTCATAACGCTGAACATCAATCATCGGCTCGGTTGCTTTTTGTGTTTTCCGATTATACTCCAAAACCGACCGACGATTCACATTAACCGTCCGCAAACCCACTTCTCTCGGAAGCAAATATAACCGATTGCTCTGATCGATGTAAAGATAGCGATCAGACAAAACCGACAAATCGTGTAAAATCTCCGAAGCAGTTGCATTCCGATAGGTCAACCAGTAGCAATTATCGAAGGGAGTTTCAAAGGATAGGACCATCTCCTGATCGAACAGGTGCAAATCTCCAAACTTTTTTCGAGCATTACAAATAACATAGGTATTAGCCGAATCATAGTCAACCGCACCCAAAACATCCACGCTATCCGGATCATACCCTTCCTCGCTCAAAAACGCCTTAATTTTTCCCCGATTAATATTTTTCGAAGTAGTTTTATTACAGCGCTCACCATATTTGTTCGTAAGATTTGGCGGTAAATCGAAAAACGGCGGTAAGGGATAAAAACCGTGAGTTCTGACATATCTTAAACCTCCAGCTCTACACTGATAAACCCAATAACGCCCCCCTATTGTTGGAAATTTTAGATCAAAGGGCGGAATGCGAAAATGTAATTGCAACCACGCACCTTTTTTGATCTTCGTTACTACCAAATCTATTGTTACGGGCGGAATTTCAATTGTCCAGTTAAGCCAGCTCCCCTGTGACCAGAAAGTTTTAAAATCAAAATGAGCATCCTGTTCGATCAAATACAATTCAGAATTCGACTTAACCCTAAAATGGAAACCCCGCTCCGTCGGAAACACCAGATCAATCAACCCCGCTAATATTCCCTGGCGGACTAATTTGCGCAAAACATTCCCAAAAAACTTCTTCTCGCCCAACACCGCCGACGACTGCGGGACGGTAGTATCATCGGCATAAAACTCAATTCCCGTCTCGGCTTTAACATATCCCAACAACCTTTGGACTATTTCCAGCAAACCAAGATGCTTTTTTGTGTCGAACTCTTTAACCTTCTCATCCCCTCCTGTGTCAACCTCATCTCCCACAACAATATCTTTTAATTTTAGGGCATTGGGATAAATCGTTATCTCTGGAGTTTTACTCTGCTCATCGGCAATTTCATCTATAAACCCATTTAAAACAATTTCACCGGTACCGGCGCGCTTAATTATTACTCTATTGTCCCTTTTGACATCTTGCCCATAAATGCGAAATGAAAGCGGTTGCACCTCAAAATCAAAAAAGCCCTCACCCTTAAACGATTCCTCAAAACAATCAGGGAAACTCTCTTCCAACACCTTATTGGTTATGTTCTGATCATTTAAGAATATTTGTAAACCCTGGATCAATACAATTTACCCCTTTGATACCGCGCAATTATTTTGCCCGTAGTTTGCGCCGATTCCCTGACCGCCCGCTCTACCCTCTCTAATCGCTCATGAATACCGGTATTGTCTACTCTTGCCGTGACAACCGTGTCTAATTTGGTCTTGAACTCCGGGATGATTCTTGATTCCATGTATTTTCTAAGATTTACCTCGGGCATTATGATTTCGGGACCGGTCTTTGCTACCGCCTCCCCCACCAGAGCCAGCGTCGGCTTATCAATTAGCGCCCCTTCCGCCGCCTTGATTATTGCCTTACCCTTAGACTTGAAGGAATTCAAGAGGCCTATCACCGCCGCCCCTCCGGCCGAGAAGGCTATCAAATTTCCTGGAAATGGGATACTCATCACCGACTTGAACAAGTTGACCATACCAGCGACAAAACCGGAGGCCGCCGTTTTCAGGTTGGTCATAATCTCTTTAGCACTGAACATCTCTTGCAGAGCCAAAGACCTCCCCGCCCACGCCTCCTTGATTGCGAACTTCATCCGCTCTACCCATAGGGCAAGCTTGACCTCCTCAATCGCCATGACTATCAATTTTTGACGAATCCTCTCAATTACTGTATCGTAAGCCGACCCAAACCCGCCCCCGGTGATAATAGAAGCAATCTCCTCTTCGGTTTGCCGTGTTTGTTCTTTGCGCCATTCATTATATTCGGCCTCAGCATTCTGTAAATCAATCAAAAGTTTTTTCTTTTTATCAGAATTCTCCTCCGCCGCCATATATTCAGCATCGAGGGCGTTGATTTTTTCACGGAGAACCTCCCCCTCGTCACCTCCTCTCGGCCTTTCAGACCGAGCCAGACGAGCCGCCGACTCAGCCAGCAACTTGTCCAGATTAGCCGCCTGCTCCTTGAGCTCCAAAATCTCCTTTTCAATTTGAAGGTATTTTAAGCGCCCCTCCAACGTGTTTTGGTCTATGCCTCTCGATTGCTCGGTGAGTTTTATGATCCTGTCATTTAGGGGCAACCTCTCCAACAGAATACGGTTGATTTGCTCTTGTATCTTTTGCTCATCCTCAGACAGCACCTTGCCCCCAGCCAAGTTTTGTTTTTCCTGCTGCGCCCGCACCCTCCCCTTGCGATTGATTATTTCCTGAGCCCGATCCCTTTCCATGACTAAGCGCAATAATGCGCTTAATGCCGCCATCTCTTGGCTATAGACCCTCACTTGAGCGCGCTCGGAATCGGTAAGCTTCTCCTTTCCATTGATTAGCTTAGCCGTCGCCTCTCTCGTCTTATCAATTTGAGCATTGATTTTCTCAACCGTAATACCACTAAGGCTGTCTATTTGGCGAGTCTGCCTCATAACATCCATATACTCGCCATGAGAAATCAACCTCGTCTCGGTCCATGTTTTGACCACCACTCCAAGCGCCTCGGCCGTTGACTTGGTCAGCCCTCCATTTGTATCCTCCAGAATCTTCCTGATCTTACCATTGTTTTCCAACAGCGCATCCGTTGCTTTTTCCAGATTGACCATATATTCAAGACCGGCCAGCCTCTCAGCCTCAATCCCCATCTCCCTAAGCTTCCGGACCGCGTTTTCCAGCTTGCTCTCGCTTAGGCTCTGAATAAAATCGCTCCATTTGCGCGCTATCGCACCAATATTTTCGGCAACAGGGGCAATCAGCTTTTTAATTAAACCGCTTACAGCTTCTAAGGAATCGCCTAAAGCGTTGGTCATTTGAATAATTTTACCAGTATTCGTACCGCCAGCGGCTTCTGCCGCTCCTTTAAATCTTCTCTCTATACCCACTAATGTGGACTGTAATCTTTCAGATGACCCCACCGCCCCGCTTATCTCGATCCCATATCGAGACAAAGCATTAACGTCGCTGCCAAGCGCCTTGCCCACTAAATCAGCTGCACTGGCAAGGTCCATCCGCTGTGCTGCGGCAAAATCTTGAGTAGCTTTTATTAGTGGCTTCAACCCCTCCTCGCTTAATCCGGTCATCGCCTGCAACATGGCGGCAGCCTGTAAAGTCTCCTCATCACCGTAAACTGTGATCTTTTGTAGTTCATTAGCATAGTTTTTCAAGGACTGCATGGCTTGATCAGAATACTGTCCGGTATTGCGCATGGCTTGCGCCAGAGCTGCTTCGGCCTGTTCCTGAGCATCGGAAGCGGTTGTTAATTTCTGGATGCCATTTATCAGCCCACGAACCATATAAATCCCGCTTTGCACCGCCAAACCGACCTTAATCAATCCTCCAGCCCAGCCATTTATCCTTTTAGCCGCTTTTTCAGTACTCTTACCAACATTGCTGGAAAACTGTTCAAACCGCCCATTCAATTCTGATAATGAAGCTAAAATCTGCTTGATGTCGGCAACCACTTCAATTTCTATCTTTGAATTTGACATTTATCGCCTCAGTGTTTATATTTTCCTTGCGATGATACCGATTATGAAAGGCATCTACTTTTTATTTATGCCCCTCTGGTTACCGTTAATCCTTTTTATCGTCTTCATTGCCCTGTCTCCATCGTTGGCTTTAATCTCCATCCCCGTCGGATTCCTTTGGGGGCTGAAATTAGCCTTAAAGCATATTGACGATTAATCATCTTCTTTTGTCCCACTAAATTCACATTTTAACCTCCACCATTCCAGAGCCTCAATTAACGTCACGCCCGTTAGAATTGCCTTCCCTTTCATAATGTCACCCCCTGCCAGCCCGAATATGAGAATGTCAATGAATTCTGGCATAGTCTGTTTTTCGTCCTCATCACTCTCCAGCTCTTTCCAGAAATCATCCTCATCCTGTTTATGCGAGGCAGTTAAATCTTTAATTTCTCCAGCGAGCCGGATAACCTCTTGATCCACCCGCCGTTGAATGCTAAAAAATCACTGACTATTGCCTCCACCTGACTATTGGTCAAATCATCCCAAACAATCCCCTCCTTGTCCCCGACCAGAATAATATCCAAAACCCGATCAATCAAATTGTGTTCGACCAGCCAGGCAACCGCATCCTTTACGCTTCTGATCTGAGAAAAATCCGCCCCCTCTGCAATTTCAGCGGTCAACCTGGCTAAAGACTTCGTTTGTCCTAAAGTCATCTCGCCCTGCGCCAACCTCCGCCCCTGTATCAGATATTCTTTTTGCCCCTCTTGAGCCATAATTTTAAAACCTCCTATTTAATCATCCACCGCTACAACGTCACCCTCGATATTCACCTGCCCGCCGATGAATACCTGACCGTTTTCCGGAAAGGAAATATTGACATAAAACTGCGTTACGATTGGCGTAACCCTAATGAAATAATCCCCCTCATCTAATCCGGCTAATTCCGGTGATGCAAAGATTATCTCATGTTCCGTTTCGCCCGGTACTCCGTTTTCCGGAAATATCCCCTGTTCATACGTCCACCCGCTTTGACTTTCGCGTGTATCGAAAGACTTGATAACATTCAAAAAGTTTTCATCGGTCGCCACATCCAAAATAAAATTCATCAGCGACGGTCGGCAGGTTTTTTGGTTCACAAACATCAGATTGAAATAGGGATCGTTTGAATACGGAAGCACAATCCGCTTGACCTCTTTTACCGTGAAATCAATTAGCGGAATTGTATAGTATTGCGGCTCGGAATCTACCCCCGCCAAATAAGACCGGTCATTCAGAATTAACACCATCCGTAGATTTTCCCAAACCTGCATTATCCGTAAATCCTTCGCGGCGTCCCAGTTTAATTTATACCGCTTCATCCTCCCGGTCAGTGGGATCGCATCAAAATCAACTTCCTGCTCAGTATAAGCCGTCACCGGAAACCATTCATTGTCTATCGCAAACTTAAAACTCTTTACCGAACATGGAAAATTATAGGGATTTTTCGCCTCAATGATAATGCTGACAATCCCCTTTTCTTTATCGCACTCGGCGCCGAGAATCGCAAATTGTATCTCACTCTTAGTCTTAGTTATCATGCCTGAACCTCAAAACTTATTACCTGACGTGGAAATGGATGAATGATATTCCCAAACCGATCTAAGCCAATCGTATAAACCCTATACCGTCCAACCGGCAATTCAAATTGTAATTGGTGTGCCGTCTGCTCCCACATCCGCACATCACACTCCCCCAAGCGCGTGTCTCGTTCCGGATCGGGACTATCGCCCGTCATCAGATAATATTTGACCTTGACAATATCAAACGGAAACATTTAACCCCCAAACTACCAACATAATACCCGCCACCAGATAAAACATGTCCAGCCAAATCCCAGCAGGAAACTTCACCCCCATTAGCTCATAAGTCTTTTTGTTTGGAAAAAACCTAATGAATACAACCCAATTAAGTATTCGCTCATAAATAAAAATCCCCAAAAACCAGACCCCGATCAGTAGTTCAAAATTCATCACCGGTATCATAGAACTAAAAAAGACCATTCCCAGAACTGAAAAACACTCCAACAGCCGCCAAGCGTGATAATCTAAAACACCTCTCCCGGTTGACGTTGAGTCACAAATAACCCAGTTTTTGCTTCGCCGGGACTCACTCGCCCAAACGAATCCCTCCAACGCCCCCCGGGCAATCCAATACAATAGAACCAACCCGACCAGAATCCTCACGAATCCACCTCCCCCAAGTAAAAGATATTCAGCTCCCCAACGTACCAATCGTCAACATTAGAGACATAAAGGGGCACTGGCAAACGACTGACATTAATCACCGACCCGACCGACGACTGGTTGCCCGCCAGGTCAACCCCCACCGTATAAATTTTATGCCTCCCCACACTCAGGGAAACACTCCTCAACCATTCATTTTCAGCGTAAAGCGTCGCAATTTGAGCATCGGTCAAAGCAGTATTGAATATGCGAACCCCATCAATTCTCCCGTTATAGTGATAATAACTGTGTGTAAAGTGTCCCCAACCAATTTGTATGTCGTTTGTCCCAGTAGTAATTGTCCCCGATGTTGCCTGTCCAGTTAGCTTTGAACCATTTAAAAAATAATGCTGGTAAGAACCATCATAACGCCAGACCACGTGATTCCAAGCGTTATTGGTTGCATTCACACTCGAATTGTAGTTAATCTGTCCAGAGGAAAAAATCACTTGCGACCTTATATTCCCATTGTCAGCGACCAGAATGCGACTCCCATAAGCCCCACAAACCCCCCACATTAATCCACCGATTCCCTGTAAATGAGGAGGTGTTGGATAAATCCAGAACTCAATGGTCATAGTTGTTGTGATTTTTAGCTGATTAACAATCGGGACTTTAATCCAATCGTCCACACCATCAAATAATGCGCAATTCCCGAAACGACCTGAGTTAGATATTACCGCCCCATAAGACTGACCGTGAGAAACACCCCCCGAATCAACCACCTCCCCCGCCGTGCCATTCCAAGCGCCCTCATTGAACCTCCACCATGAAACATAAGGAATCTTGGCATTGACATCACACGTCCCCAATAGCGTATCGGTAGCCGGATTCGGGCTCGAGCCTAATTGTTTATAGATTTTGACCCGACCAGTGTCCATTAACCGACCTTCAAGAGCAATATCGTTATGTTTTGGACTCTTATCCCAAACTCGACAAAATCATGATTACATTTATAGCGCCCCTTGATTGAAAAGGAACTCCCCATAGTGACCTGGGACATTCCCGCACAATTCACCTCATAACCATCTGAACCAAACGCTATCAGGTGAATCCCCAAGCTATTATTGGAAGTGTCCGTTAGCATGAACTCCGGTTGAGCAATGTCACCTCCTCCATCCAGCGAAATCAGCTGCGCACTGCAAAAAATTAGATACGTCCCCGCCGGAACTGAACTAATCAGGGTGGATGTGTCCTGCCATGCCCCCGACACTGTATCATACTCCGTAGCGGAAAAATATTTATAGTATCCCTTCAGATCACTTAATTGGAAATTGGCAAAATTATCGTTAACCTTTCCAAAAGCATCCCGAACCTTATCGCCGCTCTGTGTCCCCGCTGTGCCAAGATTGATTGTTTGAACCGACATCTATACCCCCTGAGACCTGAATTATTTAGCCTCTTATCGAAATGGGGGCGAACCCCTTTAAAGGCTCGCCCCTCGTTTCTATTTGTGAAAGAACGATTAACCTTCTATTAGGTTGCCGTTCCACTGATGTCGATGCTCGTCCCGATGAACACCTGACCATCATTGATATTAGTGATAGCCGGCGCATTCGGAGCAGTAGTATCAACGGTAATAGTGAGCTCAGCCCCCTTCGCACTCTCATTATCTTTCTGATCCACCCAAGAGGCAACAAAGGTATGATTACCCTCACTAAGGGCGGTAGACAACTGAAAGGTGGCGGTAAATGTATTCGGCGCATTCCACGTCGGACTTGACGACTCCATTATTAGGTTGTAGGAGGGGCCTGCAACCTTCTCATAGAGCTTTAACTTTTTTACAGTCGTCGCGTGAACAACAGTTGCATCTGTAGGTATGGTAAGCGTCAAATCAACCTTTATCTGGGGCGTGTTGTCATTCGTGATATTATCGGTCGAACTATACCCCGAATCGTCCAGAAGGTCACACGTTGGCGTCTCGGTAGCACCTGTCCGAATATTCTTTATGCTCGAAAAAGCACTCGCATTACCGGCTAAGTCAATAGCCTTCCCCTTGATTTTATGACTCCCCGCCGAAAGCGATTGCCCCGTTTTCGACCAGTTACCCGAACCATCAACATTTACCTCGCAAAGTAGGGTAGTGTCATCATACAATTGAACCTTTGAAGCGTCTGGCATTATTGCCTCCTTTAGTTATTTTTTTCTTTTGTCTTTACAGGGGGAACGATTTTCCAACCCCATTTAATTTTTATCGGGACTCTCTTGCGCATCACCTCAACAAACGTCCCATCTGGAGCTTCCATCAGAATTTTTTCGTTAGCCTGTTTATGATCCATGTAATTACTTTTACCCATGTTACCTCCTTAATGCGTTAACTCAAAATGCGGCAAATCATTGAAACTTTGATCATCGAGGTCATGATCTCCATCCCAGTCACCGCCCCAACGTAGGTTGATTCCCTTCATAAAGGCGATCCCCTCCACGAATCCGGCAAAGTAATAGAACCTCTTGAGATTATTCCAGTCTACCGGATATGGCGCAACATCAATCGCTTTGCTGGGTTTGACGTTGTGCTTGCCGAATTCAACCTTCGATTTCCCCGCTTTGAATAACTGCTTCTGGACCTCGGGATCACGATAACCCTCTAAAACCACACAATCCAGAACCCGAATCACCTCGTTGAATATGTCCTGAATATCCTTGTCGCAGGTTGCCAATTTTTCCAGAGATTGCGGGCTAAACTTCGGCATACTTATCCCTGCCCTAAATCTTTTTTCAACTCTTCCAGCCAGACGTCATCCAATTTATTCTTGGTGGATTTGACTAATTTCTCGGCAATCACTATAAACAATTTGGTCAATACCCGCTCCGATAATAACGCCTTCAAAGCCTTCAGCCAGAGTATTTTCAACCCGGGGATATAGAATCCGGTTAGAATCAATACCAGTGTCCCGATCATCGTTACCCCGTTGGTCTTTAGCCAATCCATGAATCCAATCTGCCCATTCGCCGGCATTTTGCCCGCCACCAACGGCATAAACAGGGCAGCCACAATCATCATCAAGATAAATAATTGAGTCACTTTTTTCATCGTTTACCTCATTTTCTTAGAGTGACTACCAGATCATCAATCTTGGTTTCGATCCGGTCGAGCCGTTTAATGATTTGTTCGTTTTCCGTGCGCACTTCGATCATCTGTCCTTCGGCGTTCCGCAGACGTTCATCCAATCTTTTATATTCCGCGTCCACTTTCTTTACTCGCCGGTCAAACGTTGTAATGATAAAAATCAGAATCGTCACCAGAATCGATAACGCGGAGATCAACAGTTCCCATTGCATTCTGCCCCCGCTAATTCAAATCGCCCTTAATGAGAACATCCGTCCAATCCTTACCGGCGACAAACTTCTTAATTTTAATTTTGGTTTTTAGACCATCGATTGAAGATTGGACACTGGACGGCTCAGAAAATTCCAGATATTTCCCCTTAACCGGAAACTCGATCCTGATCTTATCGATCGTCTCATCCTCAATGTTCGACAAGTCGGTTATATCGAGTTCGCTGAAAGAAACTTCGGCGGTGAGCATCCGTCCATAAACGTCCTCAGAGTAATCCTCTAACTCCTCAACCTGATTTTCCACCCCGAAAGTGATTGAATCTTTTTTCAAACCCTCGATCCGGTATTTCTCGGTTGAACCAGTAGAAAGAACCAGATTGAACGGTCCGTTTAATACTTTTTGTTTGTCAATCATTGGCAACCTCTCCTAATTTAATTTTTAATTCTGCGACATAGACATCAACCTCGCCAATCATAGCCCGATAATATTCGACCCTTTCGATCTCCGGACGATAGGCGTCCTCATCAAAAAGGTCTCTCAAGACCTCCACCATGTCCACCGCCCTTGAACGGTCGGATTTGAAATCATCTCCCCTTACCAAAACAAACTGCCCGATCAGCCCATATTCTAAATAGGGCTCATCTTCGGTCATTTGGGTAAAATCAATATCGAATAATCCAAACGCCTTAACGCCCTTCAGACTTTCATCGAACTCAGTTTTATCGCTAACAAAATCAAGCCCGATCTCGGCTTTATTCTGATTAACAATATTGACAATCCTATCTAAAAACTCATCAATTCGCATTAAATAAATCTCCAATGCTCCGGTCAACTCCGTGTTTGATGACCTGCTGTACCTTTACCCGATTGTTCTTGAGGGAGTTTGTTAGAAAAGGTGTCGCCTCAGTCCCGAATTTGCCGATTTTCTTTACGACTGCCCGGGCGATTCCTAAAATGATTTTTTTCTTACCCCGCAGCTCCGGGTGCTTGCGATATACCCACCTTTGAATCGGCAACAGTGGCGGATAATGCGGTCTTGTCCCCTCGTGGACAAATACGCCATATTTAATATTTGTTCCGACTCGACAAACAATCCTGGTCTCTTCACGATTGACCTGATAATTAATTGACTTGCGTAAGTCACCCCGATCGATTCTTCCGGCTCGATCAATTTCCTCGACTGCGCCCCGGACCAGGATATTCCCCACTAAATTCATTGAGCTTTCCAGCGAGCCATTGAGTTGCTCGACCCTGAATTTTGGCAAACGACCGAATCTTACAGTTAAAGTATCACTCATAAGGCGTAAAAACCTAAACCATCCGTTATAAACCGACAACCTTCCTCATCTTCGGCAGTGAGAAATTTACCAAGTAGGTCACGTGCCCGATTGTAATAATTATTTGCAATCGTTTCGACCTCCATCGGTGACAGCAGGTCCGTTCTGGTCTCATTGAATCCAACCCCCCGCACAAACCCACCATCTGCCTTCACCCTTGAATTTAGTGGGACGACCAGAAGGGAAAGCGCCCATAACGTTTCGGCTTTTTTTAATCGTTCAAAATCAGCTTCCGTATAGGGAGCCGTTTTATTTTCAATCGCTTCAAACTTGACATCTCCCAGCAAATCCCGAATCTGCATTTCCATCGTCTCCAGGTGCGGTAAGATCACATTCTCAGCGATATTTTCCGCTAATTTCCCCTCTGCGACGACCAGTTGCGCGTTGGTTATCATTCCACCCTGCTGAATAGCTTCCAGACATTTTTAGGCAAGGCTTCAAATTCCTTGTCTGTGATGGTTTCACCTGATCTTAATACTTTACCATTAACAACCAACGATCCTCTGCCCGTCAACCTATAAAGCCCCTCGCTGGAAATTTCTGCAACATCCTTTTTTTGTCTTGCTTTCGCTGGCATATCCTTAGACCCTTTCACTTATCTGATAGGAGAACGGGGGGAGGTTGACCGGCCACCTCCCCCCACTATGCGACACACTACGACCAGCTTGCGGTGTTAGTGAAGGCAATAGCATCACTCAGCGCATAATTGAAGTCGGATTTAGCGGTAATGGTGTACTCGATGATTCGCTTTCTTGGCTGGAGCTGACGTTCATAGGAGATCTGGCGACCGATACCGACCTTGAAATTGCGCTTGAGTGTGAGAACCACGACCGAGTCAGGCATATAGGCCAGCGGGACGACCTCAATCCCTTTGTATCTGGCGCGCTTGTATTCGGTCAGGAAGGCGTCACCCAGGGCAGTCGCCCTTTCTCCAAGTTCACCCCGATATGCCTCTTCTACACTCGGCGAAACATAGAACGAAAGCAGGTTGGGATCACCCTTCCATTTGTTAGGCAGAGCCGCCATCAGCCCCGGAAAAATGACATCCTTGACCTTCCCCTCATCACCAGCAGAACCGACGAACTCGTGAGCGGCGGCATCGCCTGCCACCAGTTTCAGCCAGCCATTATTGATCTTGATGAACTCATCCTGGGAGGATTCATCGCCGTTGACCCCCAGATCGAGCAGATCATTTCCAAACTGGGTGGCGAACATACTGTTTAGCACGGCATCAACATCCTGCCCCTCAATGTTTTCCTCAAGGAACGAATAGCTCACATCATACGGAAGAATAACCTCTTTTGTCACCAGAGTCCGCCGCGCAATCGAAACTCCCACGACATCACTTGGCGCCGTCCCCTCCTGAATCCCCCGCATGACCCGACTTGCCAGACCGATTACATCAATGTTCTTAGTGCTGGCTTTCATCGGAATAATTTCGACTTCGTTCGCCTTGAACACGCTGTTCTGATCCCGAACGGCATTGATAAACCGCTCCGCATTTTCCGGCGATAACTGCCCGCCCGCGCTGGTAAGAATCGCAGCTTTAGCAAGATTGCCGGATTCGATTAACTGTAAAAACTCTTTAACTGTCATTTTTAATGATCTCCTTTTTTGATTTACTGTTTATATCCACGCCCCGGGTTTCTTATCCGTGCTGGTGTCGATGTCACCAGATTGCTTAGTAAGCGGGAGGTTTTCAATCTTTTCGATTCGACTCATCAGATCAGCGACCTGACCAGCCGATTTTTCCAGATCGGCCATTTTCCCGACAGCAGTCTCTACGGTAGCCAACTTTTGTGTCAACTGCTCAACCGCAGATTGCAGGCTGTCAAACATTTCTTTGGTAATTTCACTCATTGGTTGCACTCCTTGTTTATTGACATTATTTGACCCTTCTTTCGTGGGGGACGTGGCACCGATTTTCTGAACATCAGTCTTGTCCATCAAACTTAAAAACTCGTCAATAGCGGCTTTGATTGCCGCCTTTTTGTCCACTACTTCCCCATCGTCTAAAATCTTATAAATCTCATCAGAGAATGCGTAAATAAGATTTCTCAGCTCTAACGCATTAACCCTTTCTTTGACGCTTTTATTCAGGTTTTCCCACCAGGATTTAATTGCCGATTTGATTTTATCCATAACTTTCCCCTTATTAATTTCTTGTTCGATTCTTTTGGCAGTCCCCGCTAAAGAAATTCCAGTCAGTTCCCCCTTCTTTAATTTCGTCCACGTTTCCTCGTTTTCCACCTTGATTACTACCACCCAGGAACCGGGTACGGCATCCGGAAACCGTTCGTCGGTTTTTTCCAAAATGAAAGATTCCGCCACGAATCCTTCATCAGGAACAAAATCGTGCTGCTGATCGACGTTTTTCGTGAATCCATTTTTGAGAAACTGATACGCCGCATTCCTGATTTCTTCGCGATCTGCCCAATCCCCCTGTGTGTCCTCTTCATTGGGAGAATAAACCGTCCCATAAACCAGACGCCGTTCAGTGTCAATTTTCTGAATTGGAATTAATATTTCTTCAGAGCCTCCACTCCCCTTTAATAAAATCGTTTTCCTGTTAGCTGGGACATCCACCAGCGAGAGGAAACTTACTTTTAAACCTTCCAATTTTTTCATTCGCCCTAAAATAGGGACACGCCCACAACTCAATCAATAACTTTGCGTCTATCTTTATCTTTATCTTTATCTGTAGCTAAAAAGTTGGTGCAATTAATCTCCCAACAGTAAGAGATTTAATCAAAAAGAGGATCGAAAAATGAGAGTAGATAAAAACAGCAACATCATCAAAACAGTCAGAATCATTGAGCCCACAATTATCAAACAATCATCTCAGCCAGAATATTCCGAATCAACGACACTGAACAACTATTACCCTCACCCTTTGAATTATAAAACCCTAAAAGAGATTGAAAATTCGTTTCACAATCGGGCAATTAGTTTCAAGGCGGCTTGTGCCGTTGGATTGGGATTCAAACTAATTGATAAAAACGGCGAACCCCTTAAAGAACCTCCGACAATTTTCGAGGAAGCCAATCCGCTTGAGTCTTTTCAGGAGGTAATAAACTGCGTCGCCCTCGATCTTGAACATACCGGCTTAGGTTATTTGGAGGTCGTGAAAAATATCAAAGGTGACCCCGCTGAACTCTATTGGATTCCAGCTGAAACAATGTATTTCGCCAAATCCAAAGATCACTTTATCCAAGACATTAACGGTAAAACCCAAAAATTCAATATCTTTGGTAGAGACGACTCCAAAGGTATTAACTCCGTGATCCGCTTCCGAATCCCCTCTAATCGGTCGCAATACTACTCAATTCCCGATTGGCTTGGCTGTGTCGCTCCGATTCTATTGGACGCTCTTGCTGTCGAATGGAACTACAATTTCTTTCAGAATAACTGCGTCCCCTCATTCGCTATAATCGTCGAAGGCGGTGAGTTTTCTAAAGAGGTTGATAAAAGAATATCCGACTTTTTGACTAATAACTACAAAGGCCCCCTGAACGTAAACAGAACCCTTTATTTGCCAATTAAGAACGAAAAAATCAAAGTAACATTTCAAGAAATCACCAAAAATGGCAACGACGGCGAGTGGCAAAACCTGCGCCTCAACATTCGAGACGAAATTATATCCGCTCACGGCGTCCCGCCCCGTCTAATGGGCGTAATTAGCCCTGGTTCGCTCGGTGGTGGCGGCGAGGTATCTCAACAAATTCAAACCTTCAAAGAATGTCTTATTGCTCCTCGTCAAAGGCTAATCGAAAGCATAATCAACCGAACTCTCGGCAAAGCATTTAATTGTCAGATCGATTTTAATGAGATCGATATTACCCCTCAAACTGACGATGTTCAGGAGGTTGTCAACCTCGTCATGGCTGGAATACTTGATTCAGACGAAGGGCGCACCCGTCTCGGAATAACATCATCGGCACAAAAATCGGAACAAAAAGCGCGCGACCTACTCACCCAAATTATTAATCTGAGAAAAATGCTAAAAGATTATGATTAATCCTGCTGGTTATCGGTTAAAACATTGCGATATAACCTGTAAACTGTAAATTGCGCGAAAACCTAACTCACAAGGAAGCATTTGAATATTATTTCCTGCTTGGCGTCGATGATCCAACAGAAAGAACCCTTAAAAAAGTAGCTCAAAAGTATAACAAAAGTATAGCTACAATTAAACACTGGAGCCAAACTTTTAATTGGAAAGAACGGGTTGCCAACAGGGAATTAGCCATCTCTAAAAGAGTGTCCCAAAAAAACGACCTGAAGGTTGAAGCAATTAAAGAGAAAAATCTCAAAATCCTCTCTGCCACAAAGGTCAAGTTCATCGAAAACCTGAAGAACGGGATGGTCAGCCCCGAACGGGTCGCCGACCTTGAGAGAATCATCAAGTTGGAGCTCCTGCTTCTCGGAGAGGCGACCGAACGGATTGAGAACCTTGATTTTGAGAAGGCCCAAGCGAAAATTGACGAAATCCTCGGCTTGACAAACACGTGAAGTTTTACGATTACCAGAAAAAAGCGCTCCTTGATCAGAGCCGACTGCGTATTTTTTTAAAATCCCGTCAGATTGGATTTTCTTTTGTATTCTGTTACGAAGCCGTCAAAAAAGCAATCCAATTCCGCCGTAACGTTCTCTTGGCATCCGCCTCGCTCCGACAATCAAACGAACTTAATTACAAATGCAGACGGTGGATCGAAGTATATAAGGCATTTCTGCCAATCAAACTTGATGCCGACTCGCGTTCGGAAATTGGCATTAGTGGTCGTGGTCGAATATTAACCTTGCCATCTAACCCTAAAACAATTCGCGGCTTTAACGGTGACGTTTACCTTGACGAATTTGCCCTGCACAAGGACCAAAAGGAAATCTATCGGGCGCTGTTCCCCAGCATAACTCGCGGCTATAACCTGACTATTGTCTCCACCCCCCTCGGTAAGAGCGACACCTTTTACGAAATCTGGTCCGACTCTACCAAGTTCCGGGACTTTTCCCGACACTCAGTTAACATTTACCAAGCCAGAGAGCAAGGCTTCAATATTGATATTGATTTTATTACCAATAACACCGACGAGGAAACCTTCCAGCAGGAATATCTCTGCCAATTCGTTGACGAATCCGCCTCCTTTTTCCCCTATGACCTCATCAAGTCCTGTACCGGCGACGACTACGCCGAAGGCGAAAATTATATCGGGATCGACGTCGGCCGCAAACGCGACCTGACTGTTGTTTTTATTCTCTCCAAATCGGGCGACCATTACTACCAAAAAAACCTAACTGTCATCAAGGGCAAGCGCTTTGGTGACCAAAAAAGCATTATTAGCGAATTGATCCGGTCACACTCTATCACACGCGGCGCGATTGATTCAACCGGTATTGGACTTCAATTAGCAGAAGACTTACATGATGAATTTTATTTTATAGAGCCTGTCCATTTCAACAACCAAATCAAAGAATATTTAGTTACCCTGACCAAAAAAGTTTTAGAGACCGGTCAAATTACCATTCAAAGCGACCGGGATTTAATTAATGATATTCACAACATTAAAAAAACAGTCACCAAAGCCGGTAACATTATTTTTGATTCTGAACGAACAGATCAGGGACACTCTGACCGATTTTGGGCTTTGGCATTGGCTATTTATGCCAGCCAAAATCTTAAAAACACGGTCATTGATCAGGTCGGTATCTATTAATCGCGTAAAACCTTCGTTATAAAAATAACGATCTGCTGGTAGTTAATATGATTTACACCAATATTTGTTGATCTTTTGTCAGCAAGGGTTTTAGGGGCCGCCGTTTGTGTTTTACAAAGATACCCGCTTTATAATATTTCGGGTCGTAGGAACAATCGTTAACTGCGACCTGACGCTTTCCGGAATCTGATCAATCTCTGTCTGGGCAAGGACCACTATTTTGCCAGACCTGAACCTAACCCATTTATCATCAATCTTAATTATTACCGTAGTGGGAGCGGTTACATCAAACAATTTAGGATCTTTATTCATCCGCTTCATCTCCCGTGATCATTGACCAAAAATCCTCATCACTCATTTCCATTAACCTCTGGTCAAATTTTCGCTCTAATAATTCAACATCATCCTTGGTCAGTGACACCTTGATTTTTCCATCAGAATTGAACAGGGACACAGACTCAGACACCTCGAAGTCATCAAGTAGTAATATTTTTCCACTCTCAAACGCCTCAATCATCCGGCGACGTTTAAAATCATCCAACCAGGTCCAAAATTCCTCCCATGTATTGAAATTTAAGACCCGAACAATTTTTGGCTTTCTTGTTTTCATATAATCCCAAGCATTTTATTATCTTTCATTTTCCTAATTCCAGCAATAAAACCATATTCATAGCCAAAATATTTAGCAAGTTCTTCATTAACCCTATGATATAGAACATTCGTGGCATATTTAGAATCCCATTCACCCGAATCAAATTTGGGTCGCACAACCCGATCAACCTCGTCAAAAAATTCTTTGTGTTTTTGTATAAATTCCTTTATGGTAAAGCCCCACTTGTCCCCCTTCCTTCTTACATAAAACATACCCTCGCCGAATAATACCGAATTTGGGGCGACAGCTCTGGCCTCTTTTATATTATAATATCTGGTCATCAAAATATCATGAGGACTAAGCGAACTGCTCAATGGATGATTGTGTATTGCCAGATCTGCCCATCTAATATTGATACCCTGATCTAATTTCACTTCTACCATGTCCTTCAGATTGTTTGTTGCATCAACCGATAATTTACCACTATTATCTATTCCCTGCAAAATCTCATACTTATTACCGCTTCTTTTTAAAATATCATTAGCCCTAATCGATGCCACATCTTCAATGTCATACTCCTCATCATAGGCAGCGATTGTTCGAGTTCTGCAATTAAAATGATACGGCGGCAAACTCATCCCTTCGGGAAGATTGCTCGTCAATTTATCTCTAACACTATCAGCATCGAGCCAAGGCGCAATTGACTTTACCTCCTCCGGATTTTTGGCTTTAATCAATTTATCCCTAAGATTAACCGCTTTTTTGACCGGAATAATCCTGCCGTGCATTTGTCGACATATTTCAGATGTCCGATCGTCTAAGACAGCATCAATTTTGAGATATGTCACCCCGGCTTTTTGATACCCCTCAACTGCTCCAAATTCACGACTTCGCGTAACCACATGATTAGACAACCCCTCCCAATAGGCGGAACTTCTATTGAAGGTTGCCCCAAATATTTCCTGGAACCTATTCCCCGCCTCATCCCGGGATAAACCCTCATCAATTACGGACTTGGCGCCTTCTCTGATCTGATCTCTTATATTTTTATCGTAATATTCACCAATCCAATAAACCGTATCGTTTTCAAGCCACTTGAGCGCCTTCATATCAGCCTGGTTGAAACTTAGCGCGATCCCACCAAGCGCAATTTTTTGGCCTGACTTATAAGACTCGACAATAATATCTGCAACATTTTGCCTTAGTGCCGCCGCTAATGATTTCCCGATTTTCGATTCAATCATTTCCAGAACCTCCCGAATTTCAGCATCCCCGATTTTACCGGAACCAGCTTTTAAATACCTAATTGCATCCCCGATAGCTGTCTTGACCGAGTCATCATAACTATTTAAAAGCAACTCCTGTAATTTATTCGCAAGGCGAGTAAACTTATTCCCCTTGATTAACCCAATATCACTTAAGAGGGCGTCAATCTGTTCTGCGATTTGTCGGTATATGTTTTTCATCTTTTTCCTGTGAATTGCTATAAATAGTTTCTTTCGTTGTAAAAACATGAGCGCACTTAAGACAGAGCCTCTCCCTAATAATTGTCCGACCAACATTAATGGTTTTTAATACACGATTTTTATCGTGACCGCATACGTTACATTTCATCCTAATTCTCCCCTTGTTTAATTAATTGTCCAATTTTCCTGTCCATTCCCCGTGCGATTGTGTGAAGAATGTCGGCCAAATCACTTTGTTTTTGGGGATCATTCATTATTTCAGGTTCTAATTGCCAGTCAACGTAATAAATCACCTTATCCCCAGCCCTTTCTGCAATTAGCAAACCTAAAACTTGCACAGTATTCGATTCCTCACTCATTATCTCTCTCCAAAATATTTCAATAACTCATCAATGTTATCACGAACCAGAACATAATCTATTCCCGCCGCTACCATCGCTGATCGGACTTCACGTTGAGCCGCCGAAAGCCGCGCCGCTCCCGTTTTGCATTCAATTGCTACTACTTGGGGATAGTAACAGAAAAAGTCCGGAAAACCATTCGCCTTTGAGTTCTGAACTTGCCCACACTTAAAGCACCGGTAATTTTCAATCCGGACAAACATGATTTTTCTCATTCGGAGATATTTCTCGACTGCTTGCTCAAGGCCATGGCCGCGATCGGTTCTATTTCTGTGAGAATTTTGCACACGCCCTCCAATTCACTCGATGGTCAGTCCTGGGGCTATTTGTATCTTCCCGAAACCGGCACTTGTAATAGCGTTTAGAAAATTCCTTATAATATAAATGAGTGCAGTGTTTACACCTCTTATCAGCCGGTCCGTAACCATAAATTCTGACGCATGGATTTTTGTCGGTGTAACAATTTTCTTGCTTCGGTAAATTTAAACTCAATAATTCGCTTTCGAGTCCCACAATTAATACTCCCTCTGAATAATCTTCCGGCTTTCATCAAGTGCCGTTTCCAGAATTTTTATCTGCCGCTCGAGTTCAAGATTGCGCTGTTCTAAATGCTCACAGTATTTTTGCTTCTGCTCGAATATTTCCCTGGCAATTTCAGCGTCAAATTGCTCACCGTCTTTAAAAATTTTCAGGAAATAAACTACAACCAAGGTAAACACAACTCCGCAGACAAAACCTACGATCATTTAAACCTCCTTTCCATTTGTTTCGGATCCTCCGCTTCGTGGTTTCCGCAATATTCGCAAAACCAGGAATATTCGTTATAACGGGGATCGAATAGCGGAACGGTTATTTGCTTACACTTGAAACACGTATTAGGGCTACGTTCTTCGGTCATCTCATACCCTTCCGGAATCGGAAACTTTTTTTGAGGCGGTTTCTGGATCGTCCTTAGCGGCTTCGGTTCATTGGTCAGACACCTTTTGAAGTAAGAGAACGCGTCCTTCAATCCAGGTTTTAGAAATTTTTTTTGATAAAAAATGAAATCTGTGTCTGATCCAAATTCTTCCTGAAGTTGCTGAATTTGTAACGCTGTAAGAGAGACTACAGAGAGATCATTATTATATGACAATGACAATGACAATGACATAGGGTTGTTACTTTTTGGTAACTCTGGCGTTACATCAGCGTTACATTTCCGCTTATTTCTGCATTTCTCGACGCGGAGTTTGGCTTTTTCCTTAGCGTTACATTCCCGTTTCATCCTACGATTAATTACTGTTACCAAATCGTTACGACCGTTACAAACCTCTGCCGCATTGGTGGATTTTAACTCACTTAGCGCCTGTTCAAGTTCAACGGTAGTGCAACGACCGACACGTGCTAATTGCTCGCGCGTGCCGGTGATTTGACCACTACGATCGGACTCGTGCATAGCACAAAGGAAGTCAATCCAGATACCACGGGTAGAGGGTGAACATTTCGCCAATTCCGGGTCTTTTAACCAATCACCATGATAAAAATGGATATATGGTTTCTTGGACGCCATTTTTAACACCTCTCCCAGATTGTGGGGCGCTCCGTTGAGTCAGAACGCCCCACGCTTGTTGCTCCATTTAAAACAATTCCTTTGCCGGTTGATCGCCATTCTGTATCGGCTCGACCTTTGACACACTGGTTTCCTGATTCAATGGAGGCATCTCCGCCGGCGGCTCATTTTCAAAATCAGCAAACTCCGCCGCATCTAAATTGAGTTCTCCGCCACTATGAAAATTCTCAGGCTCTATTTTCGCTCCATCGCTGTATATTTTCGATAAAACATCCACCGAAAGTGGGCAATACTTCAAGACCCGGCGCAAGACCGTTTTCCGCGCCATTTCCGGATAATCCGTCTGCCAAGGTCCGTCATCCGCCGCCTGCGAACGCTTTCTGATTTTTTCGACATCAGCGAAACTCATTACCTCGAAGGCATATCCGCCATTGACGAATTTCACAACCGCATAAACGTACTTAAACGCGCCCCGCTCACCTAAGGCCGGCACATGTTTCAATGTCGGATTCAGACCAAATTCAAAGGTAAATTCATCGTTCTCATAAACCACCTGAGCGTATATCGTCTGAATTTCCCCCGATCTCCGCGCTAAATCGAGCATTCCCTTGTAACCAATCTGAAACTGCACCTCTCTCCGACCCGTTTTTTTATTCTTGTAGGGCACAAAATAACACTGCCCTAACGCCGAAACGGGCTGAAATCCCAAAATCGAAGCCTGCATGATCGCCCCGATAAAACTCTGTGGAGTGCATTCCTTCAACTCCGGACTACGGCTCGCTATTGTCACCGCCTGCTGAATAATCCGCTCCGGTGTTAGATGCTTCGGCAAAGCCTGCGCAATCGCGGGCTGATAATACTTCAACAGCGATTGAAAATCATCACTGGTCAGGTTTTTCATCGTGCCGCCACTGTCCTTGGATTTTACCAGCACCTTCTTCATTGACTCTTTTGCTAATTCCTGTGTCGTCATAGTAATTTTTCCTTTTTTTTGCTTACTTGATTATTAACCTGCGGTATCCTGGAACCAAAGTAGCATAACGCTGATAAAGCTCCGGATTTTCCGCCTCAAATTTCTTCTGATCGAATTTCAGAATATCCTTCGTCTGTTTGTAGGTCGCCACTACCACGCCTTGGCTGATCAAAATTTCAGCATCCAGAAAAGCCAACTTGAGCTGCTCCTCAAGGTCTTTCTTTTCTTCCTCCAGCGGCTTCAGCGCAGCGTTTATTTCTTTGAGACGATTTATCACCTCAATAATTTCCGATCGCGCCTCTACGCTCTTATTAGGGGCTGTCCTGGGATAAAGCTTCTTGAGATCATCCGAATTGACCGGCTCGGGAGGAATCCGCGGCTCAACGTGATTCTTCCAGAAATCAATTAGATCAGCCTGCATCTTGGCGATAAATTCATTGTCACGCATCACCTCGATTACCTGAAAATCCATCACGCCGGTAAACCCGAAAAACAGATTGGCGAAGTAGCCATATTCATACCCGGTCACCATCATTTGATGCTGAATCTGGGCAAAATAAGACAGCGGGACTTCATCTTCCCATGTTTTTTGAAAGGCTTCGCTCACCGTCTTGATTTCCAGAATGCCGGGGCCCCGCCCATTATTGCTGACAATCGTCCGATCCAAATTGGCGATTAAAAAGGGATACTCTGGATGGACTCTGATCTTGAAATCATTTCGGACCGTGAGTCCTGTCTGCGCTTCAAACATTCGCGCAATGATCGGCTCAGCCTCCAGACCGAAAGCCATTTTTATCGATTCCGGCTGTTCTGGCGCTTCACCAATTTTGTCCAGATAGACATCCAGCGGCGTCCTGTAAGGATTCAACCCTAAAATCGCGGCACAATCACTCGAGCCTATTCCCCTTTTACGCGCCTGCCGCCACTCATCTCTGGACATCCCCAGCGTTGAAACATACGCCGCTGTTTGCTCTTGCTTTTCAATTACTGTTTGCATAATTTCCTCCGTCATTTCTGTTGTCGTCATAATGAGATGACATTTCAACCCGTTCGACCTCGCCCGTCGGACGGGTTTTAAATAGCCACAAACTGAGGTGAATTAGTAAATATGCCGTCATCAGCAGTAGGAAGATATAGCTCAACCTTTCGCCGAGCGGCTTCTTACCTCCATAAATTCCCGTGAACTTCATAACCATTCTCCTTTCTATTGTTTAGGTTGACGTTAGTAAGGAAACCGCCCCGGATTTTAGCGCCCGTGCGGGCTATATGGGGTTTGAGTGAGCATAACCTATGTAACTCGGCAGACAACCGGGGCGGTGAGGGTAAATATTTCATTTTTTGTATGCCTTGAGTTTCAGCCTTAAGCCTTCAATTTTAATCATCAGATTGTCTAAGGCCTTATCTACCACATGCACTTCCGCTGGACTCAGCTCGTTATCTTCTAAGGACTCCTGAATTGTCTTGATCGCCTCTGCGGTAGCAAGAAAAATATTAATCTGGTCGGTATTGATTCTCTCGATGCCAATACCGGCTTCTGGAATTTCAACCGGTAAAAAACCTGTCCCCTCCAGCATTGCCCGCGCTAATTCTATTTCCCGGGTAACTGCTACGATCTGCCGAGCACGGAAAAGCGGTGTCTTGACATCATCTCGATCATAACGATAGATTGTGTCCATCGTTACTCCGATTTTCCGCGCTAAATCCTGAGGATTGATTTTCTTTTTTATTGTTATGAGATTGTATAATTCATGGGCAAAAGGATCCATTCTAACTACTCCTCAATTATTAGATTGCCAAATTTTTAGACATTGCCGAGCTTTATTCAGCATATCTCCCCACCTCCACCCTGTTCATGTAAGTGACGGGGCGGAGCTTTGTTTAATCCGCCATACCGCTTTCTCCGTTCCGGTCACTTTGCAAATCCGCTTTCCACTGGATTCTACCCAGTACCCCGGGAAGAATTTACCAATATCCGCCCTGCGCGCCGGAATTGCCGAAATCTCAATTTCATAACCCCACTTGCGTAAAACCGCCTGAATCTCACGATCAGTCGAATCCGGATAAGCCATTAAAGCATCAAAGACCAAATCCACCTGACGCTTACCCGCGGGGCTATGGATTATTCGCTGATAGTGCTCATTCTTGATGTCATTTATACGGCTTTTTTGATGGGCGTAGGGATCCTGCCTCGGAGCTAATCCGGCCGGCGTTTGGATAAATAATGTTTCCTGCATATCTCCACCTCATTATTGAATTCACTTATTGCAAGGCACATATTTCTTGTTCAAGCGGATGCGGAATCTTTCATTTTTTCCCGCTCGATCTTCTCAATGATCGCCTGCGCCACCCAATCACCGATGTTGATCTTTACCGGTCGGTTCTTGCAGAAATCAACGGCCAAGGCATGAACCTCAACCGGAACTTTGATGGTTTGCAGCTTATCATTACTCATTGCACCTCTCCCTTTTTTAAACCGCCAGCGAGTTTTCTCTGCCGGTTCGTGTTTCTCTCATACTTTCAATGAACACCACTAATTCAACCGTGATAAATATACAACACTATTTATCACATTGTCAAGCTATTTTTTACACTTTTTTAACATAATATATCTTTTTTAGGCATTTAGGGATATTTAATATTTAACACAATGAACATTAAAGAGTATCTTAATAGTTTAAAAGAAAAGGGGTTTAGCGATATTGCTATATCAAACAAAACAGAAGATATTGGCGCAAAAATTTCCAGGACCCAGATATATTTACTTAGAACCGGAAGATCAAATAATCCAACACCCTCTACCTGTAAGGCATTAGCTGATGCCTTTGGTTACGAGTTGAAATATGAGCATGGAGAGCCGCAGTTTTATCCCAAAGAGGCAACCGCCCCAGCAATCCGTGACGACCCAGAAAAACAGAAAGCAGATGAAATCTATGCCTACCTGAAAGCCAATGGCATTAACGATATTGAGGAATTGAAACGCTTTTTTGAAGATGTGGGGGCGGTCTTTGGGGCAAACGAAAGGGAAATTAGAGATATTGTTGCAAAATTACGCGCTCTGGACGCTCTTAGAGGTTTGGTCAAGAAAAATGAGGTGAAGTAACGTAAACATAATAACGTAATTTTAAAGGAGAATTATCGTGGAAGAATTGAAGAATAATCAAATCAAGCCCTTGACGAAAAAGGAAAAGATCGTTCATGATTTGATAACCGCCGCAAAAAAACAACGCGAGATTATTTTAAAAGGATTAGAAAAAGGGTTAAATGAATCAGACACACGAACCCTGGTAAACAAATTTTTCGAATATGTCCTCGGCTATGATATTTTCGATATTTCATCTGAACAAAGAATCCGCTCTCAATATGCTGATTACGTTATAAAAGTTGAAGATAAAGAATATTTCGTCGTCGAAGTAAAAAGTATCGATACAAAACTTAATAAAAACCACTTAGTTCAACTCCAAACCTATGCGACTTCGTCCGGTATCGAATGGGCAATACTAACTAATGGCGCGATCATTGAACTTTATAAAATAGTGTTTGACCAGCCGATTGATTTTTACAAGATATTTGAAATCGACCTTACCCAGAGGCTCAATTCTGATGATATTGAAAACCTATATTTGTTACATAAACACTCGGCGAGTAAAAACGAATTGCTTGCGGTCTGGCAACAGAGGCGAGTTCTAAGCGAATCAAATCTTCAGAAGTATATTGTTGACGATGAAGTATTAACCTTAATTGCAAAGCGGTTAAAGAAGGACTCTGGAATAAAAATCTGTGTCGAAGACTTAAGAAACGAAATATTATCAAAAGTTTTCCGGTCATAAAGATTGGTTTACAGATATTAAGAGAGCACAGATATAAAATGAAATAAACGAGGAAAAATGAAGGATATTACCCCAACGTCTTTCGGATTAATCATTGTTTACATTCTTCGTAGTAATATCTGGAATAAGGCGGGTCATTTTTGAGGTACTACATCTTAAAAAATATCGACTGAAATCCGAAGACTTTATAAATATTGGGGAGTCAGAACAGGGTGCAAATAATGATCAAAGGGCTTGTTAAACACAGCAAAAAAGGTTATCCGAAGGAATTTCTATAAATAATGGAGGCTGTATGAAACCTAAATCAGGTAGTAAGACTTTTAAAGTAGGTCGTGATGCAAAAACAGGTAAATTTATTCCAGTCAAAATAGCTCAAAGGAGAAAGTCCACGGCTATTGTCACGACTATTAAAAAGAAAAAATAAATATTACATATCTAAATATTAAAATGGAAACCACTCTTAATAAAATAGTGGGATGGTTTAGCTCCGCTTGGAATTACATCAAAAGCAAGTGGCTTTTCCTGATTATCATCATCACTCTGATCTTGGCGAACTGCTGGATTTGGGCAAAAGCAACTCCTGAGACAAAGATAATTGTTAAAGTCGATACGAATATTTTGCTAAGTTTTTGCCTTGTCCTTTTTACCGGTGGAATGTTTTATTACGCAATGAAACAGCACCAGCTAAACCGGACGATGTTAAAACTTAGTGCTTACGATAAACGTCTTGCGATTTACGAATCGATGAAAAAATTTCTTGCTTCAGTTTTTTCTACCGGTGAAGTCGACGATAAAGAATTAATGCAAATGATGAGAGAAACAAGACACGCTCAATTTTTATTTGATAATAAAGACAAGATCGTTGATTATATCAATGAATTTTGGGACAAGGGAAATTTGTGGCATCTAAAATCTGAATACTTAAAGTATCCAAAAAATGAAGAAAATCGCCTTAATTTGATTGAGGAACAATCGCAAATAACCAAATGGTTTAACGACCAATACAAAATCGTTGATCAAAAATTTGAGAAATATCTTAAAATCTAATATGACAATGATAAAAATATTCCTTGCATTTTGTTTACCCATTAGCTAACATATGGAGTGTTTATTTGTCAAAAATATCATTTAGAAAAATACCAATTCCCGACAATAGAGAGTCGCTTCCATATTTTACCGTTTATTATGCCTATCAAGACAACCGCTCTGTTGTGGCAGATAAATTCAAATCTCTCTCGCAAGACACAAAAGACGATCTTATTGAACTTATTATTAGGATGGCAAGAAATGTCAATTATCATTCCCCAAAAATTAATTGGCAATTGAAAGGATACACCTATGGAGAAGTTAGGCATCAATATCATCGTTTTTTCTTCTTTATTATACAAAGATGTCTTGTATTCTTTGGATATGCCTCTAAAAAAACTAATATCTTAAATAATAAAATTTATAAGCTAAATCAAAAATTCAAGGATAAATATTAACAGAAGTTTGGATCCCAATTTAAATGAATTTGAAAAATTATTTATTGAACCACCAAGCGCTCAAAGAAAAGCTTGGGGAGTGTTAAATGATTTCTATCATTATTTATTAACATGGATGGAAAAAAACAATATTACCAAAGCCGAATTGGCCAGAAAATTAGGAAAATCAAGAGCTTCCATTACTAAGATGTTTTTGCATAATCCAAACATTTCGATAAAAAAAATTGTCGAAATAACCCATCCTCTTGGATTAGACGTTAAATTAGGAATTGAGCAAATTCCGGAATCTCTTGGGAAACAGAATATTGAATATGTTACTAAATATGTAATTGATACTCGAAAAGAAGATTGGTATACTCCACAACAACAAGATTTTTCGAGTGATATTCAATATCTCACACAGACCAAAGTCTTATTTAACATTGAGGGTTGTAATGGCAGAGCGTAAAAAAATCTACTTCAAAATCAATTCTATCAAGTTAATAAGCTTCCATCAATATTTAATTGAGGATTTAGACGAAAATAAGCCATTTCAAATTAATATAGGTGTCAATTTTGGTATAAATAAAGAAAAGTCACTTGTTTCTACGTTAATAAAAGCTGAATTTAGACGAGATGATGTAGATTTTTTAGGAATTGAAGTTGTTCATAACTTTATATTGAAAGATGGTTCAATTCTGGATAAATGTACTCAGGATAAATTAAACCTACCCAAGACATTTCTGATCTCCTTATTATCAATATCTATATCTGGAACGCGTGGTTTGCTTGCTGGTATTAACACAAATTCTCCGTTTAATCGGTTTTTTCTGCCCTTAATAAATCCCAAAGAATTAATTGAAGGATTCTTATCAGAAGAACAACAATCCTCGCAAGTATCTGAAATACAATAATCCTTTTTGCTTAATCAACCTTTGAATAATTCACCTCATTCTTTGAGAGCACCTTTTGTCATTAAGGTCCTACTAAGGTTGCTGTAAGGTATTTTGAGCTTCCAAAAAACAAAAAAACCAGCTTGGGGCTGGTTTTCGCTTCGTCGGAGCGAGTGGATTTGAACCACCGACCCCCTGAACCCCATTCAGGTGCGCTAATCCGGACTGCGCTACGCTCCGTTTGTCAAATGACACCTAAATTTAACTTTTCTGGAGAATTTTTCCAGAAGAA
>Ga0067045_1028552_pt1 | contig 31251 bp, 29 predicted proteins | sample TerdegcTABiofilm_FD_59184 | JGI IMG/M metagenome (GOLD analysis project Ga0067045, IMG submission 59184) | Combined Assembly of (Gp0054472, Gp0054536) Wastewater bioreactor microbial communities from Singapore -Terephthalate degrading...
GATGCCATTACCTGGGCATTGTTTGGCAAAGCCCGCAAACACGATGATGCCCTGATTCATCATGATTGCTCGGCGGCGCAGGTAGGTTTTGAATTTGAATATGAGGGTGATATCTACCGCGTGCAGCGTACCAAGTCGCGCGGCAAGACCACCCTGCTCGAATGGCAGATGAAAACTCCCCTGGGTGGATGGTCAGAACTGACTGAAAGCAGCGTGCGTGAGACGGAAGCCTCAATTGAGCGCATCTTGCGTATGGATTATGACACTTTCATCAACACATCTTTTTTCCTGCAGGGCAAGGCAGACCAGTTCGCCCAGCAGACGCCCGGACGGCGCAAGGAAATCCTCAGCAGCATCCTGGGTTTGGAGGTGTGGGAACGCTATCGCGAGGTAGCCGCTAGCCTCAAACGGCAGGCAGAACTGGAACTTTCCGCTCTGTCCTCGCGGTTGGGTGAGATTGAACAGGAATTGAGTGAGGAAGCGGATCGAATTCAATACCTGAAACAGCAAGAGGAAAATTTATCCAAGCAGTCAGCTTTGCGCACGGAAAAAGAACTAGTGGTGGAGGGATTCCGCAAGCGATGGAAAGAGCTAGACGAACTGCGTACGGCAGGCGAGCAGCTGGACCAGCGGGTAAAAGAACTTTCGGCGAAACTCGCTCAAGTGCATGAGCAGCTTAAAAAACGAAAACAGGAACTGGGTAGTTACCAGCAGCTCATTCTGGAGGAAAAGGAAATCGTTGGTGCGCATCAGCGCTGGCAGGAATTACGTGCTGAACTGGAGCGGTTGAACAGCCTCGAACTACAGGTGAACCAGTTGGAAAAGCAGCGTCTGGAGAAGATGGCTCGAGTGGCAGCCGAGGAGGCACGTCTGGGTCAGGAACTGAAGGCACTGCTGGCAGGGCAGGAGAAGATCAGGTTGCTTGAACCGCAGATGGCACAAAGCAAAGAAAAACTAACTCAACTGCAGGCTCAGATAACCAAATTAGAAGAAGTGAGCTGTTTAAAAGCGGAACTTGAGACTTGTCTGCGTCAAGCTCAAATGGAGCAGAGTGATTTGGTAGCTGAGAGCCGACGCCTAGAGAGGTTGATCAAGGAAGTCCGCGCGAACATTGATAGCCTTAAGGATGACACGCGTTCTAACTGTCCGCTCTGCCAACAACCCATTGCTACGCAGGACCGCCAGCGCTTACTGCAAGAGTGGAAGGCGCAGGGGGAGGCGCACGCGAAGGAATATCAATCTGCCCGCCTGCGCTGGGAAAGCATTTCCCGGCAGGTGGAAGAGATGAATCAGCAGATGGTGAAATACGATGTACAACTGAAGCAATTATCCATCCTTGAAAAGGACCATGCTGCGTTAAAGACCAAAATGGAACAATACCAGGAGGAAAGTTCACGCTGGCAGGAACAGGATGCCCGCAAACTGGTAGACTTACAGAATATGCTGAGCGAACGCCGCTTTTGTATTGAGGAACAACAGGAAATTAATCAACTAAATAAAGAAATTGAGCAATTGAATTATGATGCTGGTCAGCATCAGAAAGTGAAGCAGCAGGCACAGGTAGCACAGGCTGTCGAACAGCGCTACAATACCCTGCAACAAGCTAAATCTGCCCTGCAACCCTTGCAGAGGGAAATAGAAACCTACCAAGTGCAGGCCAGTGATTTGGAAAAAGAGATTCACTTACAACAGCAAGAGAGCCAGCGATTGATAAGCAGGGTTCAACAGGAGTCAGGCACCCTACTGGATATGGCTCAGCTAGAAAAGGAGTTGCAGCAGGTGCGTGATGAGGAAAATCGGCTGCTGTTGGAGGTAGGTGCCGCACAGCAGCGGGTGGCGGTTCTGGAAGTGCAGAAAAGAAAAAAACAGGAATTGCTGACGCAGCGAGAATCCTTGGCTGGGCGCATTGCTCACCTGGAACTGCTGGAGCGTGCCTTCAGCCGGAACGGCATCCCTGCCCTTCTCATCGAGCAGGCTTTGCCGGAGATTGAATCCAGGGCTAACCAAATATTAGACCGCTTATCAGGTGGAAACATGTCCCTACGTTTTGAAACCCAGCGCGAGCGCCGTTCGAAAAGCGGAGAAGGTGCCATTCAAACCCTGGATATCCTCATCAGTGACGCCAATGGGACGAGGGAATACGAGCTCTTCTCTGGCGGAGAAGCATTCCGTATTAACTTCGCCCTACGCCTTGCCCTGGCGTATGCCCTGGCACACCGTGCGGGGGCGCGGTTGCAGACCCTGGTGATTGACGAGGGCTTCAGCAGCCAGGATGCCGACGGCCTGCAGCGCTTGATCGAAGCCATCCATCTGGTGATGGAGCCCATGGATATCCTCGGGGGTGAGGGTTTTGCTTCCGATATTCGCAAAATACTGGTAATCACCCACATGGAGGAGCTCAAGGATGCTTTTCCAGCACGCATTGAGGTGGAAAAGACCCCGCAAGGATCACGGGTGCAGGTGCTGGCATGAGAAAACGTATTGAAGCCCGCCTGGGGGTTCAGCAGCGCGTTCTGCCCGCTTACCGCGTACCGTTTTTTGATGCTTTGGCAGAGGAATGCAAAAAAGGGTTGGGGTTGTTTGCCGGTTTGCCTCGCCCGGAGGAAGCCATTGAGACTTCCATCCTGCCACAACAGGCTGCCTATACCCAAGCGGTGAATCGTCATTTCTTTCACGGTCGTTATTATTTATGCTGGCAGTCGCGTTGGCAGCGCTGGTTGCGCGCCTGGCAGCCAGAGGTGTTGATTCTAGAAGCCAACCTGCGCAACTTGAGTTCATACTTCATCATACGTTGGATGAAAAAACGAGAGCAGCCACTGATTGGCTGGGGGCTGGGTGCACCGCACAGGTCGGGGGGAGTATTGGAGAAATTTAGGCACCTGTTCTTGAGCCAGTTCGATGCGCTCATCACCTATAGCCGGCAAGGTCTGCAGGAGTATCTTGATTTGGGATTTCCTGCTGAAAGGATATTCGTGGCATATAATGCGGCTGTACCGCGGCCCATTTTTGCTCCCCCTCAACGCGGCAATGAATTCCCCACCGAGCAAGCAGTGGTGCTCTACGTGGGTCGCCTGCAGGCGCGCAAGCGGGTGGCTGACCTAATCCATGCTTGTGCGGCGCTGATACCTGAACGCCAGCCGCAATTATGGGTGGTGGGGGATGGGCCGGAACGTAGGTCTTTGGAAGAGCTGGCTCAGCAGGTTTACCCTTCCACCCGTTTTTACGGTGCCCAGCATGGACCTGACCTTGATCGCCTGTTCATTAAGGCTGACCTGTTCGTCCTGCCCGGCACAGGGGGGTTAGCCGTGCAGCAAGCCATGTCCTTCGCTCTGCCTGTGATTGTCGGTCAGGCGGATGGCACCCAGGCGGAACTGGTGCGCAGGGAAAATGGCTGGAGCTTGGATTCCCCAGGCGTACAACCACTGACGGATGCCTTGAATGCAGCCCTGAGTGACATCCCGGGATTGCGCGCAAAGGGCTTGGAGTCTTACCGCATCGTGCGTGAGGAGGTGAATTTGGAAAACATGGTAGGTGTCTTTGTACAGGCAGTAAATTCAGTGTTGGCTAAACCGAAATGAAAATCTTGCTGGTTGCAGATGGGCGCAGCCCCATCACTTATAGGTGGGTGGAAAGCCTGCATGCGCTGCAGTATGAAGTGTATTTAGTATCCACTTTCCCCTGTAAATCATGGGAAAAAGTGAAGTTGGTCGGCGCATTCCCCGTGGCTTTCGCCAGCATGGCGGGTAGCCAGTTGGATTCATCTCCCTCAGGTGCAAAGAAAAGCTGGCGTTTACGAATCTCTACACTGCGACCATTTTTACTCTGGCTGCGCTATCGACTGGGTCCGTTGACCATACCTTTCTATTCATCACATTTCCGCCAGATGGTAGCAGAGGTCAAACCTGACCTGGTGCATGCCCTGCGCATCCCCTTTGAGGGCATGCTGGCCATGCACACGCCAGCCCCATACCCGCTAGTGCTTTCCACCTGGGGCAACGATCTGACACTGCATGCCCAGGGTTCAGCTCTCATGGCTGACGCCACGCGGCGCGCGTTAACCCGGGCAGATGGGCTAATGTCGGATACTCTGCGCGACCTGCGCCTGGCACGTGAATGGGGGTTCAGAGAAAACCTGCCCACCCTGGCTGTGCCCGGCAATGGCGGCTTGATGCTGGCTGAGTTTGAACGCCTTTTTCATCAATTTCACTCAGAGCAGGGTCAAGAAAAAGATGAGAAGCTAGTTATCAACCCGCGCGGGTTCCGTCCTGCCAGTGTGCATCAGGATATCTTCTTTCAAGCCATCCCCCAGGTATTGCGCGAGTTCCCGCAAGCCCACTTCATCTGTCCGGCTATGCATGGTCAGCCTGAGGCAGGACGTTGGGTAGAGAAACTCAGGGTCGCTTCTCACGTGCAGCTGCTGCCCCATCTTCCGCAGCAGAATTTATGGGATTGGTTCCTGCGCTCCGTGGTGTATGTCTCCATCTCCAGCCACGACGGCACGCCTAACACCCTGCTGGAAGCCATGGCGTGCAGCTGCCTACCGGTCTGCGGAAATATTGAATCCATCCGCGAATGGATTAGTGATGGTAAAAATGGCTTGTTGGTTGACCCCACGAGTGTGAAAGAAACCGCGGAGGCAATTCTGCGTGCCCTATGCGATGTAACGTTACGCAAAAATGCAGCCAGACAGAACTGGGAATTGCTTCGTGAGCGCGTGGATGTCAGCGTGGTACGTGAAAAGATTAAGGATTTTTATCAAACTATCCTGAGAGGTTAAAACTATGGAAGAGGCATTTCGTCCGGGTGAATATGTCACCTTTGTCCCGCAGGGCGGCATACCGGTGCGCCTGGTGCGCTATGGGGGTGCCTATGTGCGTGTGGTCCGTGCTGGTGGGAAAGTGGTCACCCTTTCGCATTATGAGGGTATACCCATCACGGTCGACCGCGAATCGGATCTGCCCGAAGAGGTCAAACAGGAACTGGGGTATTAGTGATTTAGGTGGTGTTTCCAATCCTTTGGATTGATAGATGTGGGTCACCCATCCCTGGGTGACCAATATGTTCTCCTCCCCTCTCATGAGGGGAAAGTGAGGGTGGGGAGTGGTTGTAAGCCTAAATTGTCCTATGCTTCAACCCGCGTCCTCGCAGGTGTTCCCATAATGTATCTCACTGTACCGACGCAGTGGGAAGCCATAGAAGACGCCAGCGACATGAACAAATGCCTTAGGTGACTACTGAATATATTGTTGAATCTGTCGCAATGCATCCTCGGTGCCTTTAAACCAGACCCCCTTCATACCGACTGCCTGAGCGCCTATTACATTTGCCTCCATATCGTCAATGAACACAACTTCCTCGGGTGCAAGATTTAATTGCTGAAGTGTAATTTGATAAATCTCGGGTTCCGGTTTTATACAGCCCACCTCACATGAAATGATGACGGCATCAAAGTCGTTGAGAATTCCCCATGGCTCCTGTAGTGAGGGTCGTAACCGGTCTGAAAAGTTACTTAACAGGGCAGTTTTCATTCGCGGACGGGATTTGCGGATGAAGGTCATAAGCTCATGGCTCAATTCGTATTTGTCAAAAAAGAAATTACTGATCAGGTCGAAAGCTTCTGGTTTCAATCCCATTTCCCATACCATGCGTTTAATATAATCCTGCTCAGTTTCTAAACCTATGTCAATATCGTAATTTTCCCTACCATCGAAATATTTTGCTAACTGTTGCGGAGAGACGCCCAGTTCTTGTGCGAGCACATCGTGTGGGTTTGGAATGCGTGGCTGGATGAGTACACCACTGAAGTCCCAGATGGTGGCTTGGATGCTCATGCTGGTAGCTCCTTTAAGTGTGCGTTATCGTTTAAACGGATCAATTGTAAATGATTGTCTTGGCTCACAATTTCCGTAATGCCGCAGGCATACATTTCAATTCCCTTTCCGATTTCAGGATGTTTGGGAAACACAGCGCGCAATAAATAATTCAGCAGGATGCCGTGTGACACAACCACCAGGGTGCTGTCCTTTGGTTGATTTTGCAAGAATTCCCACGCTCTCCTGGCTCGTCGGCGGACACTGCGGATGGATTCACTGTCAAAGATGGTCAGGTATAGAAATCTAAACAAATGAAATTTAAAAAAGAAGGAATCATTGTGAGAGGGAATATGACCATGGGCACGCCCTTCCATCCGCCCAAAGGACATCTCTCTCAATTCATCCACCAGTATGGGAGTCAGTTGATGTGGCGCGCACAGGATATTTGCGGTTTGCACTGCTCGACCCAATGGGCTGGAAAAACAGGCAGAAATCTTCTCTTTGGAGAGTGCCTCTGCAGTCACCTGCGCTTCGCGGATTCCGTGTGGGCTCAGCGGACTATCTGTGCTACCCTGAACTAAGCTTTTTTCCAAACCAGTTGTGGTGGCGTGGCGCAAAAATAGAAAACGAGTCATACCTATTTAAACCAAAACAGTCGCCATTATACCTGCTGGTGACTGTTTTGGATGATTTATCCTATAAAGATATTACTTAGCCAGTTCGACCGTCTTTTCCACCATTAACTCACCATTCATGGTGGAAAAAGCCAATGGATCGATGAAGCCGTACTTGGCTTTGTGCTCATCGCACCACTTTTTCACCGTATCTTCCTCATAGCGCGCATTGGGTGCCACCCAGATGATGTCGGCTTTCACAATCTTGTCAATATTATTTACCGGTACAGCAATGACTTCCATCTCAACGCCCTTATCCTGGGCTGCAAGGCGCATCTTGCTGGCCAGATTGTCTCCAGCGCTATCTCCGGTGGATACGACCGCAACATGAATCATGGCATCTCCTTATATATATATTAATTTACCTGCAATAGATTCTTCTATGAGTATAGTATAGTGTATTTTTCAAGTGCTGGAGCGATTGGGAAGTTTGACCATAGCGATGTGGAGGAAGTGCTTTGACTTGCTTATCACCCTCGACTATACTTGAATAAGTTTAAGTAACTATTTCTTGTAAGGAGATTTGTCTATGTCACAAGCAGATTTCAAACTCACTTACGCCACCATGTTTTCTCCCCCGGAAGAATTGCACACCCGCTTTGAAGAGGCATTGGCGTCTCTCAAAGCCAACCTGGGTAAGGAACACGCCATGCTGGTGAACGGCGAAGACCGATTGGCAGAAGAAAAATTCGAAGACCGTTTCCCGGCAGATCGCGATATCCTCCTCGGTATCTTCCAGAGCGGCAGCGTAAAGGATGCGCAGGATGCCCTCTCAGCTGCCAGGCAGGCTTTCCCTGCTTGGAGCAGGACCCCCTGGCAGGAACGTGTGCGCCTGTTGAGGAAAACCGCTGATTTGATTGACCAGCGCCTGTTTGAGATTGGCGCGGTGGTTGCCATGGAGGTGGGCAAGAACCGCATGGAAGCGTTGGGGGATGTGGCTGAGACCGCTGACCTGATCCGTTACGCCTGTGATCAGATGGAAGCCAATGAAGGATATATCAAATTGATGGGGCGTGACCCCATCCCCGGCTATCAGGTGACCAACACCTCCGTGCTGCGCCCTTATGGCGTGTGGTTGGTTATCAGCCCCTTTAATTTCCCCGCCGCGCTAAGTGGTGGTCCCATGGGCGCTGCATTGGTGGCAGGCAACACCGTTGTGTTTAAACCAGCCAGTGATACCCCCTGGACCTCGCGCAAATTGGCTGAATGTTTGCGGGATGCTGGGCTGCCTGCCGGGGTGTTCAATTATGTAACCGGCAGCGGGCGCACGTTGGGGCAAGCCCTAGTCGATAGCCCTGAGGTAGATGGAATCACCTTCACCGGTTCATATGATGTGGGTATGCAGCTCTTCCGCAGTATGGCTGCGCGCGGCTATGTGAGACCTACCATTCTGGAAATGGGCGGCAAAAACCCCGCCATTGTCTCTAAACATGCAGACCTTGAGGATGCAGCAGTGGGTATCGTCCGCTCTGCCTTTGGTTTGCAGGGGCAGAAATGCTCTGCCTGCTCGCGGGTCTTCGTAGAAAAAGAGGTCTATCAGGCGCTCATCACACGCATGGTGGAACTGACCCACAAGCTAACCATTGGCGACCCCACCCAGCGGGAAGTTTTCCTTGGTCCGGTGGTTAATCTGAAATCTTATGAAGATTTCCAGTCTTATGTCAAAGAACTGGCAGAGGGCGGTTGCCGCTTCCTTGCTGGAGGTAAGGTGCGCACCGATGGCGAGTATTCCCGCGGTTACTTCTGTGAACCCACCATTGTCGTGGACCTCCCGCTGGAGCACCGCTTGTGGAAACAGGAGATGTTTGTGCCTATTGTGACGGTGGCAGCGGTAGAAAATTTAGAAGAAGCCATGAATTTGGCTAATGATGTTGTCTATGGATTGACCGCTGGTTTTTACGGCAGCCTGCAGGAGACCGAGTGGTTCTTTGACCATATCCAAGCCGGCGTGACCTATGCCAATCGTAAGTTCGGCGCCACCACCGGTGCTTGGCCGGGTTTCCAGCCCTTCGGCGGCTGGAAGGGTTCCGGCTCGAGCGGAAAAAATGCCGGCGGTTTGTATTACTTGCCACTCTACATGCATGAGCAGATACAGACATCCTTTGTAAAAGAGCAGTAATACCTCCAACACAAAAATCATCTATGTCTAAGCTGTGTTTATTAAATGAAGCCATCTCACAATATGTGCATGATGGCGACTGCATTTACGCTGCTGGTTTTACACACTTAATCCCCTTCGCGGCTGGGCATGAAATGATTCGCCAGGGTTGCAGAAACCTGGTCCTAGCCCGCGCCACCCCCGACCTGATTTATGACCAGATGGTGGCAGCTGGATGTGCACGCAAGATCATCTTTTCCTATCTGGGCAATCCCGGGGTGGGCTCACTGCGCATCATCCGCGCTGCGCTGGAGGCCGGCAAACTTGAATGGGAGGAGTATTCCCATTTCAGTATGATTTCGCGCCTGCAGGCAGGCGCAGCCGGCTTGCCCTTTTTGCCCATGAACCCCACAGCAGCAGGTGATTTAGAGAAAGCCAACCCTAATTATCAGCGCGTCAAGGACCCTTACTCAGGTGGCGAGGTGGTAGTCGTACCCGCCCTGCACCCAGATGTGGCTATCATCCACGTGCAGCGCGCCGATGAGCAGGGCAACGCTCACATTTGGGGCATCCTTGGTGAACAGAAGGAAGCGGCATTTGCTGCGCAGCATGTGATTATCACTGCAGAAGAAATTGTGGATACTGCTGTCATTTCTTCCGACCCCAACCGCACGCTCATCCCTGACCTGGTCGTGGATGCAGTCTGCCATGTGCCCTATTGCGCCCATCCATCCTACACGCAGGGCTATTACGACCGCGATAATGAGTTTTACCTCGAATGGGATAAGATTAGCGCTTCCCCTGAGACCACTCAGCAGTGGTTGCAGGAATGGGTGTTGGATGTCGAAGACCGTGCGGAGTACTGGCATAAACTGGGAGAAGAGACCCATAAACGCCTTTCAGTAAAACCGCGCTTCAGCCAGCCGGTCAATTATGGAGATTATTAGCCCAATGGATGCTCCCAAATTTACCCCGGCTGAACTGATGATTGTGAACTCCGCCCGCCTGCTGCAGGATGGCGACCGCGTGCTGGTGGGGGTGGGCATGCCCAACCTAGCCTGCAACCTAGCACTTCGCACTCATGCGCCCCGTTTGGTAATGGTTTATGAGGCCGGTGTGGTGGGCGCCAAACCTTCTCGCTTGCCCCTTTCCATCGGCGACCCCAGCCTGGTTACCGGGGCGACCACCGTCTGCAGTATGTATGATGCCTTTGCCCTCTACTTGCAGCGCGGGCTGGTGACTGTGGGTTTTCTCTCTGGCGCGCAGATAGACCGCTTTGGCAATATCAATGCCACCGTCATCGGCGAATATGCCCACCCTAAGGTGCGCCTGCCAGGTTCCGGCGGTTCCATGGAGATCTCCGCCTGGGTGGACCGCGTGTATATCCTCGCCCCTCATCAAAAACGCCGCTTTCCTTCCAGGGTGGACTTTCGCACCTCCGCTGGTTTCCTGAATGGTAAAAATGAAAGGATAGCCACCGGCGTGCGGGGCGGTGGACCGCAGGCAGTGGTGACCGATTTAGGTATCCTCACCCCGGATGAGGACGGGGAATTAACCCTGACCGCCATCCACCCGGGCGTGCTGGTGGAGCAGGTGCTCGAAAATACCGGCTGGCAGTTAAAAGTTGCTGATTCCCTGCAGGTCACCCAGCCGCCTACTGGAGATGAACTGCGCATCCTGCATGAGGAGCTGGATCCCCAGGGCATTTACCTCAAGCCAGAATGATTACGCTGGTGCATCTGATACAATCGAGTCGTTATTCATCACCGAGTGTTAATCTGAATAAGACTCCAGTTAAAACCATTTTCCATCATTCAGGAGGAAAACTTCATTGTTAAATGTTATCAGGGGGATGGTGCGCCTGACCCGCCACCAGGATTACCTAACCTTTGTCACCATTACCACCCTGTTTGGTGCCATTGCTGCTGAAGCCGTTTTTGGTTGGAAGTTGGTGTTTATTTGGCTCGCTAACCTGCTCACGGTTTGTTTCGCCTTCATGATCAACGATGTGGAGGATGCTGAAGATGACGCCCTCAATCCCGCCAAGCTCAACCGCAACCCCATTTCAGATAAAACTATCACCCCACGCGCTGGCTATCTGGCTTCAGCGCTGGTGGCTTTGCTGGCTGCCGTTGCCTATTACCCACTGGGGGTAGTGCCGTTTCTGCTGGGTCTGGTCAGCCTCGCTATCTGCTTCCTTTACTCCTGGAAGCCAGTAAGGTTAAAAAATATCTTTCTATTAGATATGATCTCACACTGTATGATGCTGGCTGGCTTGCAGTATCTGCCCGCTTTTTACACCTTTCAACCCTCTATGACCCTGAAGGGTCTCTTCCCTTTCCTATTTATGATTTCCTTCAGCCTGTATGGTGAGCTGTTCAACGAATTGCGGGACCTAGAGCATGACCTCAAGGCAGGCCTGCGGCACACCGCCGCCATCCTGGGCTATAAACCCACTTTTCGATTAATGGTTACCATAGCCGCACTGGGTGTGATTTCTGGATTTGCGTCCCTCTTTCTTGTGAATCTTGTGCCATTATGGTTCTTAATTTTCATTTCCATACTCACCCTGCTATTTATCACACCATCACTACTTAAATTAAAGCAAAAACAATCCCAGCTGGAAATCCAGCGCTCCTTCCAGGTTCCCATTCAGAACGCCGCTGCCATTGCGCTGGTAGTCTATTTTATTGTTCAAGCACTATAATTTATAGCCAATAACTGATGCCACCCAAGCACCCTGACCTGGAGCGCATGATTTCTGTGGATGTGGAGACCGCAGGACCCAACCCGGCGGAGTATGCCCTGCTGGCCATTGGCGCCTGCACCCTGAGCAAGCCGCGCCGTCATTTTTCTGTCTTGCTGCAGCCGGATAAGCCAAAGCAGGATGTGCAGGCGATGAACATTCACGGCTTGGATTTTGAAGATTTACAGCAAAATGGACTCCCGCCCCGTGAGGCGCTGCTTAAGTTTGAGGATTGGCTTACGGCCAATGTGCCCGTTGGTCAGACCCCCCTTTTTGTAGGTTTCAATGCCCCTTTTGACTGGATGTTCCTCTGTGACTATTTTCATCATTACCTAGGGCATAATCCCTTCGGGCATAACGCCTTGGATATAAAATCATATTATCTTGGTTTGCACCTGGTGCCTTGGGATGAGACCTCGATAGCCAAATTGTCAAATAAATCGCTGCGTCATCAAGCTAGCACAGATGCCTGTGACCAGGCGGATATTTTACTTGCGCTGCTGGAAGAGCAGGTTGCCAGATTGAATAAAAAAGGAGGTTAATATGGTTGAAGAACAATCATCGGCTGAACTTGCCCAGATTATCGAATCTGCCAGGCGCCTGGGCATTGAGCTAGATGAAGCGGAAGCCATGCAGTGGCTGACCGCCATCGCCGTGGCTAAGCAGGGTTCAGATGTCACCGTGGATGTGAACAGTGGCGTCTTCGGTCACCGTATCACCATGCTGGATTTTAGCCCCGAAGAGCTGGCTCACTTCCGCCAGATTGGCCGGCTGGTGGAATTTGCGGATGAACCGGGTGTGGTGGAAACCGCCCTAGCACTTTCTGGCTCGGCAGCCCAATCCAAGATCCAGCGCTACCCAGGTGATGCCGATTACTTTGAGCGAGTCAATATCATTGCGCCCAGCCGTGAGGAGGCCTGTGCCATCCTGGCGCGCATCATGCGCCAAAAGGCGCTGGATACCCTGCGTGGTCCAACCTACCAGTTGATTGAGGTTAAATATGGCAGTTATCCGCAGCCTGTGCGCCGTGGGGAGAAGATTTATGAGAAAGGTTCGCCTATCGCCTGGACCGCTGAAGAGGTGAAAGCCGGGAAAATAAACGCCCAAGATCTGAACAACAATCCACTGGAGATTACCTGGCAGGGTGTGTCGCACGACCCGGGCTGGTGCAAGCTGGATTGGGTGGTGGCAGATGCCGTGCACAAACACCTGGTGAATGCCAGCAACATGCTGGATGTCACCTGGGAAGCCCCAGATGGCAGCATCACCCCGCTGGATGGCTACCTTGATCCATATTTCCAGGAGGTCTACCTGGATGCGGTCTCTATCCCGTTGTTTGCCAAACTCTCCAAGCACGTCTCTGCCGATGCGCTGGATGATTACGTTCAGGCTTTGGAGAAAGAGGTGCGCAAGTACCTCACAAAGGATGTCAATTACGGCAAGGCAGCCCGCCGCATGTACAATATCTTCCGCCTGACCGGGCGTTACCAGGCGGCTGCGTATCTGCGCGAGCTGTTCGATGAGCCCACCACCGCGCTCTACCAGATTTGGGCGCTGATCCGCACCATTGATGATTGTTTCCAGCCGGGCAGTAGCATCACCCTTACCCAGCTGCTGGAGCACTGTGACGAATTAATCACCACTGTGATTAAAGCCCTCGAGGGTGAGGAGGAGGTCGAGGTGGTGCGCCTGTTGTTGCGCCTGCGCGATATCCTCACACGCGAAACCGCCGGGCAGGGTCTTTCCCCCCAGGCCGAAGCCGCCCGCGCCGAGGTGATTAACATTGTCAATAATTTCTTCTATGAAAAATTGAATGCCCTTCCAGAGATTAATGAGTATATGCGTGGTTTAGCAAAATCAAATCAGGATAAGAAGTAAAAGCAAACTTCATTCCATGAGGAAATTGCAGTAGAAAAAATCGGTCGAAGTTTGGCTAAACGAGCGTGATTCAGATAACGTACTTATCCAGTCCTTTCATGTCCACCTGGTTTTCAGAAATTGCTCTGCACTTTATGGAAATTCCGGCACGGTGGACGCTTTCCGGGTCGCCTGAGACCAGCGGATGCCAGTCCGCTAGAGGTTTGCCTTCCAGGATCAGGCGGTAGGCACAGGTGGGTGGTAGCCAGTCAATCTCGCGTACCTTCTCAGGGGTGAGCCGCACGCAGCTGGGCATAGCACTTTTGCGCGTGGGGTAGGCGATGCACTGGCAGGTTTCCAGGTCTAAAAAGCGGCAGGCTACGTTGGTGAAGAGCACGCCGTTGTGCTTGTGGTCGTCCAGTTTATACAGGCAGCACTGGCCACAGCCGTCGCACAGTGCCTCCCATTCATCAGCCGAGAAATCCTCCAGGGTTTTACCCAGCCAGAAATTAGGTGCCAGGTTCATCGCGTTGCGTGGTTGCTCTGGTCAGCCACTTTATTTAATAGGTTGGCTAACTGGCGCGCCTGTTCGGCAGTGATGTAGATGTTCGTCTCACCGGCATAGAAGATTTTTTCTTCCTCCGGGCAGTCTTCCGTGATCTGCACGCAGATGTTGTCATCATAATGGCGGTCCTTGGGGTCGTAATAAATTTCGATCTGCAGGCTGCCATCCAAAAGTGAAATGGACACGGTTCACCTCATTGATTGATATTTTAATTTTAATCCATTCAATTTAAGTGCGAAGTCAAGGATTTCCCATTTCTTTATAACGCAATTCACAACGCAGAGGTGGCAGGTTGGCTTTTCTGAATATGATAGAATGGCTCTCCAATCAATATTATTAATACATATAAAAGGTAACTAATAATGAAGAAGATTATTATATTTTCAATGATTGCAATGCTGGCAGTTGGCTCTCTGCTTGCCTGTGTCCCTCAGGCTGCTCCAGCTGAGCAAGCGATTGTCGAACCGCCCGCCTTCACTGCTGGTGCAGGGCGCATTGCCTTTAATGCGCAGATGGAAGCCAAGGACCAGTATGAGATATTTGTGCTTGACCTGAGCAATAACGAGGTCACCCGCCTGACTAAAAATGGCTTTGCGGATATTTCGCCTTCTTGGTCACCGCAGGGAGACCGCATTGTGTATGCCTCCAATGTGAATGGCATCTATGACCTTTTTACAATGGATGCGCTGGGCAATGAACAAACTCAGGTGCTCGATCTGGATGGCGATGATACCGAGCCAGCCTGGAAGCCAAGCCAGACCGAATCGGTCATTGCCTTTCAATCCAACACCTACGGTGACTATGACCTTTTTACCTATAATTTGGAAACTAAGAAACTCACCCATTTGACCAAGTCGGATGCCCAGGAAACTCAGGCCAACTGGTCGCCGGATGGTTTGCAGATCGCCTATGTCTCCAATGCCGATGGGGATTTTGACATCTACGTCATGAATGCGGATGGTACTCAGCCCACCCAGCTGACCAAGAATAAGGCCTATGATTCCACCCCGGTCTGGTCGCCGGATGGCAAGCGCATTGCCTTTATTTCCAAGCGCGACCCCGACCCGCATTTTCACATCTATCTCATGAATGCCGATGGCAGTGGCGAGGAACAGCTCACCCAGAGCGATTTAACCGACCACTCCCCCGCCTGGTCGCCAGATGGCCAGAACCTAGCCTTTATCAGCGAAACCCCCCAGGGCAGCCGTGTGATGGTGATGAATATCCTCACCCGTGATGTCTATTCCCTGCTAAGTGGCTATTATGATTATGCCCGCCTCTCATGGACAAAGTGAGCTTGATTTGATGTATTTAAGGATAAGAGTTAAATAATAAGGCGGGCAGCCATGCCCGCCTGATTGATTATGAAAGGATAAAAAACCCTACGAATGCTTTCCCTTGCTGTTCACCGAGCCCAGGCCAGTCACGTTCTGCGTCACCCGCGGGTTACCATAGTAGCTCACCGAGCCAACACCCGAGACAGTCACGTCGAGTTCCTCTGTTGCCCAAACCACAGCACCGCCTGCACCGGTTAGGTTCACCAGGGTGGATTTGCTTTCCAGGTCGCCAGCTTCATAGCCGCCCACGCCGCTCAGGTTGACCGACTGGTTTTCCACCTTGCCGGCAATCACCATCGCCCCGGCGCTGGAGAGGTTGGCATTCACTGATTTTGCCGAGAGATTGTCAATCTCAATGCTGCCCGCACCGCTCAGATTGATGTTGAGGTTGGTGCACTGAAATCCATCCAGCACTTTGATTGTTCCCGCACCCGAAAGACTTATACCATCTATTTCCTTGACGGTGAGTGTAAAGACCACCCGGTTTGCCGGACCACCGAAGAACCCGCGGCGCATGCTGATATACAGCACGCCATCCTCCACATAGGTTTCTAGATAGCGTAGGAAATTACTGGGCGCTTCTACGGTCAGCGATTCAGTCTCCCCCTGGGTTATACGCACTTCACCAAATGTGCTCATGGAAACCTCGTGGAAACCGCTCACCTCACGTGTTTCCGTGGTCAGCATGCCGCTGCAGGCACTGACCACCATAGCCAACAGGACGATGAACCCTAAAGAAGGTGCAATTACTTTTTTCATAAAATATCTCCTTTCTTACTAAAAGCCATATTCTACGGACTTATCTACATATACGCCAGAAAATCGATTTAAGTTTCCAATGATTCTGGTTTGGTGTGGATGGTGTTTTTTGATTTTTATAAAGATTAGAACTTGCGACCACAAAAGGTGCATTCGGGCGCAGTGGCGGGGTTCTCACCCCCGCATGCTGGGCAGGTAACCGTTAAACCAGCATCTGTCGGTGGCTGGCTTACCGAGGGATGTTCACGTACCCACTGCGATTTGACATCTTCTGTGTGTGGCTTGGTGATGGGTTCTGCTCTTGTCGTTGGCGGTGTGGAGAAAAGCGAACGCACCAGCAAGTAGATTACAGCCCCCACCAAGACCAGTCCCGTGAGACATAGTAAGGGCAGGATGGCAAAGGTGAGTATGGTTCCCATATTGAAACCTCCGTTTTTAATTATAGATGTAATCTCGAACCACATTTGGTGCAGAATTCCAGGTGTGATTCGTTTTTAGTTCCACAGCGTGTGCATCTAGTTTTAGGCAGGAGAAATCGTCGCAAAAAACTTTCTAATTTAGTGGGCTGCGGTCCTTCTGCCAGACGGCGTTCTCGTTCTTCAGCAATTTGGATTAATTTCCGGACGATGATCGGGCGAAAAACGACCAGCACAAACAATGGTACCAGTGCCACAAATGAAAGGGCACACAACAGGTCGAACCAGAAGGCGAAATTGGAAGTAGAACTCATTTGAGCACCGGCAAATGGATGTAATGATTTTACCCTTCTTTCTTTTATGGGGGGCAGGATGATCAAAAAGGGCAAATCCATTGACTGGGTAAGTGAAAGATGTTAAGATTTCTTTTCGATTTGCTTTTATCCATGTAAATACCCTAAAAGGGTGAGAACCCGCTGGAAAGGAGGGTGCACTGTGTCTTACTTAAGCGAACTGATTGATAAACAGGTGACAGATATCCATGGTGAATCGGTGGGTAAACTTGTGGATGTCATCGCCACTAAATCCGGAACTTTACCACATCCTGAGCTAGCAGCCATTCTGGTGAAGAGCGGCAGGCAAGAAGTGTTAATCCCGCTGCAGGATGTGGCTGTCTTAATTGCCCCGGCAATTCCCCTCACAAAGACTCTGAAAGAGGTTAAACCCTATTCACCCAAAAAAGATGACCTCTATTTGGTGCGCGACGTGCTCGACCGACAGATCATTGATACTAATGGAGCGCGGGTGGTGAGGGTGAATGATGTGGAGATTGAACGGGTAAATAATTCCTTTTATGTCGCCAATGTAGATGTGGGTGGCATGGGGTTGCTACGCCGATTAGGCTTGGCGAAACCCGCACAACGTTTGGCAGGGCGATTTAAAAAGGACCTCCGTTCATCATCTATTAGCTGGGACCATGTGGAACTGCTGGCGCCCCAGGAAGAAATGAGGCTAAAAGTGCCCAGTGACAAAATGGCTGACCTGCACCCTGCTGATTTAGCTGAAATCATCTCCGACTTGAACCACAATGAAAGTGGTCGATTGCTGGAAAAAATGGATACCAAGCGCCTGGCAGATACTCTTGAGGAAGTAGAACCGGATTTTCAGGCCAGCTTGGTGCGCAATATGCCGGATGCAAAGGTAGCGGATGTGCTGGAAGAAATGGAGCCAGATGAAGCGGCTGACCTGCTGGCTGAACTTCCTAAAGAACGCAGTGAAGATCTGCTGGAATTAATGGAAGATGATGAGGCTGAGGATGTCAAGAAATTATTAAAGTATCCTGAAAATACTGCAGGTGGCATCATGACCACTGACTACATTGCCCTGCCAGCTGATATCACTGCAGCCGAAGCGATTCGCCGGATTCGCAAACTGGCTAAGGAATTTGAGACCGTTTTCTATATCTATGTGGTTGACAAACAAAATCGATTAATTGGCGTTTTCTCCCTGCGCGATTTAATCCTTGCTAAACCGCAAACCCTGGTCAGAGATTTTATGCATAAGCGGGTGCAAAGTGTCACCTTGCTCACACCTCAGGATGAGGTGGCTAAAGTGATCGCAAAATATGACCTGTTGTCTGTCCCTGTGATCGACGAACACCACGTTTTGCAAGGCATGGTCACCTCAGATGACGCATTGGATAAAATCATCCCTACCACGTGGAAGAAGCGCCTGCCGCGTTTTTATTATTGACTTATCTCATTCGAGATTCATCCTGGTATTGAAACGAGCCTATTTTTAACGCAATCAAGCAATTCAAGCTTGCCGGTCATTTTTGGGGTCGACATACCATTACAAACTTGAGTAAGATGCAATTGTGCTGATATGGGTATATGATATAGTACACTAGTTCTAGTGTAAGTATACGAAGAGGGCAAAATGGATTTATTTGATCATGCAATGCGGGAGCGGTTGGATCGTGAGGCACCCCTGGCTGCCCGCATGCGTCCGCGTAGGCTGGAGGAATTCGTCGGCCAAGAGGAGATTGTGGGTGAGGGGAAATTGTTGCGCCGTGCCATCCAGAGTGACAAATTGTTTTCGTCCATCATCCTGTGGGGTCCGCCGGGTAGTGGCAAGACGACCCTGGCGCAGTTAATTGCAGCCCACAGCCAGTCTCATTTTTCTACCATGTCGGCTGTGATGGCAGGTAAGGATGAACTGAGAAAGGTCATCGAAGAAGCAAATGAACGGCGCCGCCTCTACAACCAGCGCACTATCTTATTCATTGATGAAGTCCATCGCTGGAATAAAGCTCAGCAGGATGCTTTGCTGCCCAGTGTAGAAAGTGGCCTGATTGTGTTCATTGGTGCTACCACACAGAATCCCTATTTTGATGTCATCCCTGCCTTGGTCTCACGTTCTCGAATTTTTTCGTTGAAAGCGTTAAGTGAAGATAACCTGAACACACTATTAGATCGTGCACTGAGAGATAGGGAGCGTGGTTACGGTGATCGCAAGATTATGTTGGATGAGGATGCGAGGCAGCATCTAATTCAAATCTCCGGGGGGGATGCCCGCAATTTGTTAAATGCACTGGAACTAGCAGTGGAAAGCACTCAGCCTGAGCAGGACGGATCCATCCATATTGACTTGCAGATAGCACAGGATTCTATTCAAAAGCGCGCCATGCGCTATGACCGCAACAGCGATGAACATTACGACACCATCTCCGCCTTCATTAAATCGGTTCGTGGTTCTGACCCGGATGCTGCCCTATACTGGTTAGCAAAGATGCTGCAAGCAGGAGAAGATCCACGTTTTATCCTGCGCCGTTTGCTCATCCTGGCGGGTGAGGATATCGGCCTGGCGGATCCGCAGGGCATTCAGGTGGCTGCAGCTGCTGCCTATGCCTTTGAATATGTTGGTTTACCGGAGGGGGTCTTTCCCATAATAGAAGCCACCCTTTATTTAGCCACCGCACCAAAGTCTAATTCGGCGCTAGCGTATTTTGATGCCTTGAAATTGATTGAAGAGCAGGGCGCCGGCGATGTCCCGTTGCATCTTATGGACCCTAGTCGTGATGGGCACAGTATTGGGCATGGCAAAGGATATCAATATCCGCACGATGTCCCTGGTCATTTCATCCCACAGCAATATTTACCGCAGAGTGTATTGGGTGTGACTTTTTACCACCCATCAGACCAGGGCAGGGAGAAAGAGATTGCGGAGCGCCTGAAACGCTGGCGCGTGGAACAGGCAAATTGGTTAAAAAGTCAATCAAACAAAAAAAAATAAATAAGCAATAGTTCTACTAGCACAATTGAATCGTTACTGAATAAATTCCTGGAGTGTTGGCAGAATCTTCTGGATTGCCTGGGCGCGATGGCTGATGCGATTTTTCTCTTTTAGAGATAATTCTGCCATTGTTTTACCCACCTGAGGAAAGAGGAAAATCGGGTCATAACCAAATCCGTTGGTGCCACGTTCTTCTGAAATAATTTCTCCTGCACATTCGCCCCGTGAAGTGAATATACCATTCTGAGGTACGGCGAGTGCCACCACACACACGAAGCGCGCCTTCCAGGGTTGTGGCTTGCCCCATAATTGGGCGAGTAGAAGTTGGCGCCGATCCGCATCATTGGCATGGGGTGAAGTTGAGATACGGGCGGAGTAAATTCCAGGTTTTCCCTGCAATTGCTCAACCTCCAGACCGCTATCGTCTGCCAGGGTGAGTAGATGGCTAACAGAACAAAGTGCCTGCGCTTTTGACTTTGCATTCTCTTCGTAGGTATGCCCGCTTTCCTCTGAGTGGATGGAAAGGTGTAAATCGGAGGGAGTGACAAGTTCGAGCGGCAAATGATGGAGCAGAGCCTGTATTTCAATCAGTTTGCCCGGATTATAAGTAGCAATTAATATCTGCATGGGAAAATAAATTAATATTTATGAACATTATCATAATAAATTGACAGATTGAGTTCAACGTGCTACAATTTTTTCGTATTAATCATACTAATTTTACTGTAATTATCGTGAATCATACCCTTCATCCTTTTCGAATCAATGTGGGTTTTTTTATTAATCAACCAATTGGATTTTCACGTGAGTTCCCCTTTCAAATTGATACTTACACTTTTGAACCAGACTTCCCGGTAACAGGGTTGACCGGCACGGCGACCATCCGTCGCACCCAGCAGGGGTTACGGCTCAACAGCCATTTTATTGCCAGCACAAATGCCACCTGCAGCCGTTGCCTGGATGAATTTCAATTGTTGTTGATTGCGGATTTCGAAGAACTGTTTACCTATCGTGAACACCCTCTATCTGAGAATGAAACAATCATTCCTGAAGATGGTTTTTTGGATATCGAAACCTTGGTCAGCGATTATCTGGGGCTGGAGATTCCCATTCAACCCATTTGCCGGGTTGATTGTCGCGGACTGTGCATAATTTGCGGTCAGAATTGGAATCATGCAACATGTGAACACTATATAGGAGCTGATGCACCTATTAAACATACGGACTAGGGAACCAGATATTGGCGATTGAAAAAAATTGTTGTAGAGAATATCCAAAGGTATAAATGACTGATTTAGAGGATGCTGTTACGAATGAGACAATATTGGATTCGCTGCTTGAACGAGCGGAATTGCAGGGTCAATTAACCCTTGAAGACCTGCTTGAGCTCTATCCAGAAAACTTAGATGACCCGGATCAATATCATGAGATTATTGAATTATTAAGGAATAACGGTGTTGAAATAGTTGAATCAGGGGTGGAGGAGGAGCCTGCACCCGATGAGTTGAATGTGGAAATCGTAGGGGATTTCTCTCCCTATGCTAACCTTGAGCATATTTCCAGTGATGATACCGTCTCGATGTATTTGCGTGAAATGTCGCAAGTTCCATTACTGAATATGCATGAGGAGATTTCTTTAGCAAAAAGAATTGAAGCCGGAAAACAAGCTGTACATGAATTGGCTCGCCTGGATGGTAACTGCAAACCGCAAAGGAAAGCAGAATTAAAAGCCAGGGTGGAAGATGGCCAGCTGGCACGCGACCACCTGATTAAAGCAAATACCCGCCTGGTGGTTAGCGTTGCCAAACGCTACAATGGTCGCGGTGTGCCATTTCTGGACCTCATCCAGGAGGGGAATCTTGGTCTGATGAAGGCTGTAGAAAAATTTGAGTATCAAAGAGGATTTCGTTTTTCCACCTATGCCACTTGGTGGATCCGCCAATCTATCACGCGCGCTATAGCTGACCAAGGGCGCACTATCCGTGTACCGGTTCACATGGTGGACCGCATCCGCCTGCTGTATAAGCGTACTCATGAATTGGAACAGGATCTGGGGCGCATGCCTTCTTTAGATGAATTGGCAGAATCGCTCAAACAACCAAAGGAAAAGGTTGAATGGATGTTGCGTGTTTCCTGGCTACCGCTTTCTCTGGAAAGCCCAATTAACGATGATGAGGAAGAATCGGAGTTGGGCAATTTCATTGAAGACCAAATCACACCCAGCCCTATTCAGAACGTTTATAACAAATTGTTACGCGAAAAGATTGAATCAGTGCTTGATTCCCTTCCATGTCGCGAGACTAGAATTTTACGCCTGCGTTTCGGCATGGAGGATGGTCGTTTTTACACGCTGGAGCAGGTAGGTCAGAAGTTCGGATTGACACGGGAGCGCATCCGCCAGATCGAGGGGAAAGCCTTGCGGCGCTTACGACATCCCAAACGCGCGCGCCAGTTGAAAAATTTCATTCAGGATTAATGAAATTTTTCTAATCTTTCAAGTGGGGTAGGTAGGTTCGCTTAAACGAAGGGGTATAACGTGGTTAATTCTGTCAAATCTGTCAAACGATAGGTTTAACCATATAGAATTTGCTTTCAGTGAAGCCGCGCTTGCGGTAATATTCGCGCGTGCCAACTGCGGCAATAACGACCAGTGTGTGAAATCCCTTCTCCCGCGCGATTTCTTCAGCGCGTAGAAGAAGGGATGTCCCTAAGCCAATATGTTGGGAGGCACCCGGCAAATCACTACCTAATTCCAAGGACTGTCCATAGACATGCACTTCCCGTACGATCGCCGCTCCACGTAATTCGGGCATCCACTGAAATAGGTCATCCCGCCATGATTCATGCGATTGCTGATCTGAAATAACTGGCAACGAGAGCCGCAGATAGCCAGCCAACCGTTTTTCTGGAGTTGTAAAATTTAAAAAGTGTTCCTCCGCGTATGCAGCGGAGTAAGTCATATCTTCCATTGCCAGTGTATTAGGGTCCACCGGATGTCCGCGCACCTCGCGGCAGCGTATGCACCTGCATTGCGTGCCGCGTCTTGACATTTCTGCCAGTATATCCTGCCGCAGGCTGGAGCGTTTGTTACCCGCCACAATGTAATCCGCTGGAATATCACGCACAATGCGATTCACGCGGCAGTAGGGTGGAATGTTGGGTTTGAGATCTGCAATTAATTGAATAAGTTCTTCTGTAGTATAGGGTGAGTATTCTTTATTTAGCCACCGTTGATAGAGTGCAGAACTTTGAATCAATTGGGTGGGGTAGATCTTGATTTCATCTGGAGCGTAACCATCTGACCAAAGATGTTGGAAATCTGCACGGTCGGATTCTAACGTGGCGCCTAGCAGATTGGGCATCCAGTGCAGCACAATCTTAAAACCTGCTGCGCGCAGCATGGCGGTCGCCCGCAGAGTATCTTGGCTGGTATGACCGCGTCGGTTGAGCCACAGGATGCGGTCATCCAAGCTTTGTGCCCCGACCTGGACTTTGGTAACTCCCTGGCGGCGCATCTGGGTCAACCTCTCTGGGCTAATTTCGTCCGGACGAGTCTCCACCACCAGCCCTACATTGCGGTGCTTAGCGTATTGGTTAAGTTGCTGTGCCTGTTTGAGATCTGCTGAATCTGATTTATTCAGTGCATCCAGGCAGCGCAGGATGAACCAGTCCTGATAGTCGGCAGGATAGACAGTCCAGCATCCTCCCAGAATGAGCAGTTCGATTTTATCTGTCGGGTGACCAATGGCATGATAGGAATCCAGCCGTGAACTGACCTGGCGGTAAGGGTCAAATTGATTTTGAAAGGCGCGCGCTGCCCCTGGTTCCTTGCGCAGGTAACTCTTAGGCAGCTCAGCATCCTCAGGACAGAAAATGCATTTACCGGGGCAGGGATGTGGTTTAGTTAATACCGTGATCGTGCTCACCCCCGAAAGGCTGCGCATAGGCTTCATGCGGATACGTGCCATAAGCTGCGCGTCCATTTGCAGCCCTGCTGATTGCATCACTTGCCGATAGACAGCCACCAGGTTGTGTTTAGAAACATACCCCCCGTTGGTTAGCGGATGGCGGCGTATGCTCTTGAGCACAGGTTCACCACCCTTGATTTCCTCGAGGATTAATTGTGCAGTCGAAAAAACTTCTTGGTTGATTTCTTTTTCAGGAAATGGGCTTTGCCCACCATTGTTCTTCATTATTTACCCAATAGGATAACTAAACGCTATAATCTGACGCATGGATGAGTATGTCGTAAGTAGGTTAATCCAGCTCAACAAAGAATTTTATCAAACCTTCTCAGCATCTTTTTCTCACAGCCGCCAGCGTGTTCAACCTGGGGTGAGCCAAGTTCTGAATCAGATTCCGCGGGAGGGGAACTGGTTAGACCTGGGTTGTGGGAACGGAAACCTGGCTCGTGAATGGATGCGGCAGTGTCGCAGAGGACTCTATCACGGGATTGATTCTAGCTTACCGTTGTTACAAATCGCCAAGCAATATTTCGAAAACGAGGATGTACATTCTGGTTTAGAAATAAAATTCACCCTTACAGACCTTACCAGCCCTGAATGGTCAGATTCATTTAAAAAAGTGAATTGGGATGGGGTGCTGGCATTTGCCGTGTTGCATCATATTCCCGGTCAATTAGCACGGTCTGAGCTGGTATCCCGTATCAGAGGTCTGTTAACCGTAGGCAAACCATTTTGGATCTCTGTATGGCAGTTTCAGCATAGCCCGCGATTCATTTCTCGACGAATTGGCTGGGAGGCGCTACATTTGAATGAAAAAGAGGTTGAGCCCGGAGACGCACTTATCGATTGGCGCGCAGAAGCTGCAGGTTTACAACAGAAAACTGGTATTCGTTATGTCCATTTTTTTGAACGGGATGAGTTGATTCGCCTGGCTGAACAGAATGGTTTTCAGGTGATGATTGAATTTAAATCCGATGGAAAGAGCGGTAACCTGAGCCTGTATCAGTTATGGCAGGCAGTGTAGTTTTACACCGGTGAAACGAATGACGCATCAAGTCGTATATATGGTATAAAAAAGTAATAGTACAGATATATGAAAGGAGAATGATGGCACAAACACAAATAGATTTGGAAAAATTATTTCAAGCAGTCTTACAGGGGGTGCAGCAAAACCAGACAGCACTCAACCAGGCTGATGTGTATAACCACAACCATGGTGACAACATGGTACAAATTTTCCAGTTGGTGACTCAAGCACTGGCAAAGAAGAAAAATGCCAGCGCAGCTCAACAGTTGGCTTACGCCAGTCGCATACTGCAGCGTAATGCGAATAGCGGTACCGGTAAAGTGTATGCTCAGGGTTTTGCCAAAGCGGCGGGGGAATTCAAGGGCACCGAAATTACTCTGGATAGCATCCTGCCCTTACTTCAGGTTATCCTGGGGGGTGGCCAGACAGGCCGCAATGATAACCTATTGAATTCACTCTTGGGGGCACTGGGTACCAGCCAGGGATCTCGCTCAGGTTCAGCTGATCAGTTGATACAACTGCTGGGCTCTCTGCTGGGAAGCAGCAGCGGGAAGGGAAGTGATGTGCTAAGTAGCTTGGTATCGGCTTTGCTGGGAGGCAGCCCAATGGCACAAAGCAGCCATCGCACCCAATCCAGTCAAATTGTAACTCAGGCTCTCCTGCAAGTGCTTTCACAACTTGCGAAATAATTATTAACGCGTGAAATCGAGCAGACCAATCAACCCTGATAAAAGGGTGGGTTGGTCTTATTTGCATTGTATAATCGCGGACAAAATAAGTTCTCACAAAATTAAGGATTAAGAATTGACCTGGATTCTCGTTGTTTTGATTGTGCTTGTCTTTTTCATTGCATTTTTGCTGGCAAACACCTTACGCCTACATCGGCTTCCGGAAAAGGTGGAGCCGGTGGAACTAGAAAAAATTGATAGCCAGCAAATTGCACGCCACCTATCCGATGTTATCCAATGCCAGACAGTTTCACTTCCTCATTTGACTGAAAAGGACCGTTTGCACTGGCTTAAGCTTCATGAGGTATTAAGGGTGGATTTTCCACTCTTTCACCAGACACTGCAATCACAAATCATCAATCATTACAGCCTGCTTTACACTTGGAAAGGTACGGAACCTTCACTTGCTCCTGTCCTGTTTGCTGCTCATCAGGATGTGGTTCCGGTGGACGAGGATACCCTAGCAGAATGGAAACACCCGCCTTTTGAAGGGAAGATTTCAGATGGGTATGTCTGGGGGCGAGGTGCATTGGATATGAAGAGTGTGCTGGTTACACTAATCGAAAGCGCTGAATGGCTAATCAAGAATGGATATTCTCCCAGGCGAACTATATATTTCGCTTTTGGGCATGATGAGGAAATTTATGGCCTGCAGGGAGCTCTGGAAACATCAAAATGGCTAGAACGGCAGGGTGTCCGCCTCGCAGCCCTGCTGGATGAAGGTGGTCTGGTGGCAGAGGAATTTATTCCCGGTCTGAAGTTGCCGGTGGCGTTAGTCAGTCTGGGAGAGAAAGGATTTATGACCGTTAAGATTCATGCACAGGGCAAACCGGGTCATTCCTCAATGCCACCGCGTCAGACCGCCATAGGGGTGGTGGCACGGGCTTTGGCCTTGTTGGATGACACGCCCATGCCAGCTCGCTTGCGATATATCAAACCCATCTTGAAAAAGATTGCCTTTGGTTTGCCCATCCAGCAACAGGTCATGCTGGCAAATGATTGGTTATTTGGTCGGGTATTGATCCGCCAGTTAGAAAAAGAACCAGAATTAAATGCACTGCTGCGTACCACCACCGCAGCAACCATTTTTCAGAGCGGGGTGAAGGATAATATCCTACCTGCTCAAGCAGAGGCGCGGGTAAATTTCCGTTTGTTGCCGGAAGACCGGGTTGAGGATGTCTTGCACCACATCCAGAAAGTGGTTGATGATCCACGCGTAAATGCTTCCCTGGAAGATGGTTATGGCTGGGATGCATCCATGATTTCACCTGCAGATGTACCACCTTACTATACATTAGAGAGGGTGATCAAAGAGATATTTGGGGATATACCCGTGGCGCACAGTTTGATGCGTGGAGCCAGCGATGCGCGCCACTATCAAAAGATTTGCCCACATGTTTACCGCTTTTCACCCCACTATGAATTAGCAGAGGATGTCGAGAGAGTGCATGGGGTGAATGAGCGCATCAAGGTGGAGGACCTTGGACGGATGATGAACTTTTATATTCGCCTGATGCGCGTGTGGGGGGAGGCAGAATTTTAATAAAGGCTACCGCTTGACTATGGTGCATAAGACCTTACGGTCCTGAGCACCAAACCGGTATTTGTAATCTTCGTTGCCGCGCATAAAATCAAAAGCCTCACGCCCTTGTTCAATAGCCCACTGCAGTAAGTAACTCAGCAGCACCCAGCCCGGGGAGTATTCTGAGAAGCGTGGGTCATAACCTGAGTTATACACCCAAATGCGATTGAGGTAATCGAAACAAAAATATGCGGCAGCTTTTTGTCCATTGATTTCTATAAATGAGAGATGTAGGCATTGTTCGTGAAATGCCCAGTGCATGCATTGACGCATTTGCTCCCACATGGCTGCGGTAAGGAACTTCGCCTTTTGCTCATCCAGCGCCATCAGGTTTAAGAAATCATTTATCTCTTTTTCCAAAACATTTTCGTCCTTCACGATGTGCCAGCTCACCTCACTGCTTTCACTAGCGCGACGCATCTTGCGGCGAATTTCATGGCGCTGTTTTTTATCTAAAGAAGCCAGGTAGGCTTCCCAGTCCCCGGGTAACATAACCAGAGGTGATTGCTTGATGCATTCTGTTTGGAAAGCCCACCCGCGCGACTGGCAGTTTCGGGCAAGAGTATGTACCGTGGGGGTGTTATCCATCAGGTTGTAAAAGATCATCTCATCCCAGTGAGGGAATTTTTCGCTGGTCAGATAATTGAGCAAGCCATCTATGAATTGATCTAATTCTGTTGGTTGAACAATAATGTCCAGATAGTCACAGATTTCTTTACTACCCAGCAAATATAGGTTAGATTGTTGATGATGCTGATTTAAAAATAATGGTGCGATACCTTTGAGCTTCTCCCCTTCTTGCGCCGTGATGATCAATAATTGGGCTGTTTCAGGCCATTCACCTCCTCCACGGGTTTGCCACCAGATTTTCAAAAAACCAAATCGCAAGAACGGGCTATGGGTAATGCTCTGATGGAGCAGCTCGTTCCAGGTAACTTCGAGATGATCTGGGAAAGTAGTGTAATGTATAAATTCCATGAGATAAAAGTATGTAGTGAAATTATATCTGTCTCATATCAGGCTGAATTATAAAAGATGTGCATGTTAAAATAGTTTCCCATGTGGAACGAGAACATTTGCCTTGCATCCAGCTCACCCCGCCGGCGTGAAATGTTTGCCTGGATTGGTATTCCTTTTCAGTCAGTATCAGCTGATATTGACGAATCACCTATGGAAAGTGAATCACCAACAAACTATGTGATGCGCTTGGCACAGGCGAAAGCTAATAAGGTGATGGACTTGTTGAATAGCAACGCTTTAATAATCGCTGCGGATACCATCGTGGCACTGGATGGAAAACTGCTTGGCAAACCAGTGAATGCCTTGGAGGCAGAAAACATGTTGCGCGAGTTGCGCGGCCGCATTCATCAGGTTATCACCGCATTATGTGTGGTCAGTGTTAAGCGCGGTATTTCTTTTCAGGATTGCTGTCTCACACAGGTTGAGTTGCGCAGGTATTCCGATAAAGAAATTATGGCATATATTCAAAGTGGTGACCCGCTGGATAAAGCGGGTGCATACGCCATACAACATCCGTTTTTTCAACCGGCAGTGAACTTCACTGGTTGTTTTGCCAGCGTCATGGGATTGCCGCTCTGCCATCTGGAACGCACACTGCGTAAAATAAATGGTTATCCCAAACATGACATGCCGGAAATTTGCAAAAAGAATGTAGGTTATACTTGTTCAATATTTCTACGCGTTCTGGCTGGAGAGGAAATTGGTTAAAAGGGTTCATATGAAAATTCGAAGTGTGCATTGGTATTTAAGAGGATTTTTCATTTTTCTTATATCAATCATGGGTCTTTCTGCTTGTTCAGGTGGTTCTGCTGTTCTGCCTACGCCAATCGTTTATGTCACCTCTGCACCCAATATCGGCAGTGTTGCCCAAGATTTCTTGAGTGCCTGGGAGAAAGAAGATTACAACAGTATGTACGCTCTTCTCTCCCAGCAGAGTCAATCAACAGTCAGCCAGGATGACTTCATAAAGTTTTATCAAAACGTGGTTGATAACCTCACCCTGCAGTCCTTGACTGCTGAGGTGATTCATCAGAGCACGTATCCGAGTACAGCGTTGGTTGATTATCATGTCAGTTATCAGACAGCACTGTTTGGACTAATTGAGCGCGACCTGCAGATGGAATTGCTCTTGGAAAACAACCAGTGGCGGATACAGTGGGACCATGGCATTATCCTGCCTGAATTGAAGGGTGGCAATTCACTTGCGCTGGAATTGCGCGTGCCTACTCGTGGCAGCATTTTCGACCGCAAAGGTGAACCAATTGTGGCTCAAGCAGAAGCCTATGCGCTGGGAATTATTCCGGGACAGATTGGTGAAGGGCAGGAGGGTAGGCTGCTTTCATATCTTTCGCAGTTAACTGGCAAAACAACTCAGGCGATAAAAGCCTCCTATGAAAATGTAGGCGGTGATTGGTATGTAGCGGTAGGCGAGGCTTCCGCAGATGAAGTGAACCAGATCTGGAATAACCTGATCAGCCTGGGTGGCATTTTGCTTTCTCCCTATACCTCTCGTTATTATTACAACGGCGGTGTCGCCCCACAGGCGATTGGTTATGTGCTGAGCATTTCAGAAGAAAAATTAAAGGAATATAAACGCATGGGATATCTGGGGGATGAGAAGGTCGGACAAGCCGGTTTGGAAAAATATGCTGAGGACGCTCTGGCAGGCAAACCAGAAGCATCTTTATATGTGGTGGACCCCAATGGTCAAATTATCACCCGCTTGAACCAATCAGACCCGCGTCCTGCTCAAAATATCACCACCACGCTGGATAAAGAACTGCAACTGGCTGCACAGCAGGCAATATCCGGGTTTAGTGGTGCGGTGGTAGTCATGGAGGTTAACACCGGGCGCATACTAGCCATGGCTTCCTCCCCGAGCATTGACCCTAATCTGTTTGAGCCTCAAAACCGCAACAATGAGGTGTTGAATCGACTGCTGAATGATGGTTCCCAGCGCCTGCTCAATCGTGCAACCCAAAGCGGATATCCTTTAGGTTCGGTCTTTAAAATCATCACTATGGCTGCTGCGCTGGAAAGCGACCTGTACACCCCAGATTCCGAATACTATTGTGACCATTATTTCACTGAGTTGCCCGGTGAGCGGTTCAAGGATTGGACGGTGGATAAAGAATTACCACCCAGTGGAAACCTTACTTTGGTGAATGGGTTGATGCGTTCGTGCAACCCATGGTTTTATCATATTGGTCTGGACCTGTTTCGCCAAAAAGGTGCCACATTTGTATCGGATATGGCGCGCGGTTTTGGTCTGGGTAGTGCTACAGGCATAGAACAGGTTGCCGAGGATCCGGGTAAGATACCAGACCCAAAAACCGACGGAGATGCCGTTCAACTGGCAATCGGGCAAGGGGAGACACTGGTCACCCCGCTGCAGGTAGTTCGCTTTGTGGCGGCCATTGCCAATGGCGGCACACTCTACCGCCCACAACTCATTGAAGAGATGACCACCACCACAGGGGTGACGGTATATTCCTTCACACCGCAGGAAACCGGGAAATTGCCCATCTCCGCAGAGACGCTGGAGGCTATCCGCGAAGGCATGCGCCGGGTGGTTAAATCTAAATCAGGCACTGCCTATAATGCGTTGGAAGGGATTAACATACCTATGTATGGAAAAACAGGTACAGCAACTACCTCCACTGAGGAACCGCATGCCTGGTTCGTGGGATATACCTCCACCGGTCGTGAGGATAAACCAGATATCGCAGTGGCAGTGATCGCTGAAAATGCCGGTGAAGGTTCAGAAATTGCTGCCCCAATCTTTCGACGCATTATTGAGGTGTACTATTTTGGAAGACCAATCAGGGTCTATCCATGGGAGACGATTATCAATGTTACACGCACTCCCACATTAAAGTACACACTTACCCCCACTGAGACGCCCTACAGGCCTCCTCAGACACCAGAGCCGACAAATACCCCGGCGGGTTAATCACAGAAATAATAATTGGAATGCCCTCATCATCGACCTCTTAAGGGCATGTTGAAAAGGTTTCCGTTATAGGTGAATGTTCGATGCAAATTATCGTCAATCATATCTATAAACAAAATCATATTACATTGGTTGTATAATTTGCCAATCCTATCTCCAGAAAGAAATCATGAGACATAACAGAATAAGTGTATTCATTTTATTATTTGGCATAGTGTTATCTGCCTGTGGACCAGGTGCTATTTTTGGTCCTACGGTCACACCCTCGCCCACTCCCACTCCGACCCCCCGCACTCTGACCATCTGCCTGGGCTACGAACCCGAATCCCTCTACCCCTATGCTGCCTCATCCCAGGCTGCCTGGGCAGTGCTGGAAGCCATCTACGATGGTCCCATTGATACAGTCAACTATCAACC
>Ga0067045_1003066_pt1 | contig 31241 bp, 27 predicted proteins | sample TerdegcTABiofilm_FD_59184 | JGI IMG/M metagenome (GOLD analysis project Ga0067045, IMG submission 59184) | Combined Assembly of (Gp0054472, Gp0054536) Wastewater bioreactor microbial communities from Singapore -Terephthalate degrading...
CGCGCCCCACGCGGGCGCGTGGATTGAAACTCTATCATGGGCATCCTGTGAGCAAGGATCTCCTGTCGCGCCCCACGCGGTCGCGTGGATTGAAACTAGGTAGGTAGTAAATATGAAACTTTGCTACCTGGTCGCGCCCCACGCGGGCGCGTGGATTGAAACACGAGGATTGCAATCCTGCAATCCTCATAATCAAAGTCGCGCCCCACGCGGGCGCGTGGATTGAAACCTGCAAAAAGCTGCGCAAACTGTGAAGTCTGTCGTGTCGCGCCCCACGCGGTCGCGTGGATTGAAACGTTATGACAAGATTTCAGGAGTCATGGAAATTGAAGTCGCGCCCCACGCGGGCGCGTGGATTGAAACACCTGCGGCAGTGGGGAACTGGGAACAGCGCGCGGGTCGCGCCCCGCGCGGGCGCATGGATTGAGATTGAAACAGTATATCTTTTGGCACGACAATCCACTTGACAATGAATTTCCGCTTGATTATTTTTATTTATTGGCCGCTCTCGGAGACCGAGTCCCGTCTCTGGCTTGTGAGCCTGCTGGGCCTATCGTCGAAGGCTCAAGCGGCCATCTTTCTTTTTTCTCTTTTACCCTTACAATCCGGACTTCTCCAGTTAGAAAAACTCTAGAAAATCTATTTACAAAGCTTCAGAAAAAGGAACGCTGACGCATAATTTCAAAAGTATAGGTATGGAAGGTATTGAATGCCAATATTATTGGCGTTTATCATCTAAAAAGCCAACAGGATTAACGATAAATTTTTCAATCGGGGATGAAAATTGAATACAGTCTATCGTCAGCGAGTTCTGGATATAGCTTCCACCCTCTCGCAGAAGTAGATTTTTCTCTTCGGTCCTCGACAAACTGGTAAATCGTCCTATATCAGAGAACAGCTCACAATTAAACCTGCTTGATGAGGGATTGCGGCTGAGGCTTCTTGCCGACCCCACACTCATGCGGCAACAGGGAGGAGCGAGCCTGTAAAGTGGACTCTATCGATATACTGCCTTGGCAGGATTTTCTTACACAATTGTGGTCTGGCTGATTGTTGGACTGACTATTATCGAGCTGTCCCGAGTTCGCCTGAGACCACGCCCGTCTCAGGCTTGTGATTTCTACGGGCTTATTGTCGGCGACTAGAACGACCATCTATTTCGTAAAAATATTGATGCCAGCCGTACTTCCCAGCCATAAACTCCAACTCTTTTGGCGTTTATTATTTTCAATGCCAACAGAGTTAGCAATAAATCTTTCAATATGAAACGAAACGTGAATACGGCTTCCAATCGATACGATGATCTGTTGAGAACTGCCTATCAATTCACTTGCTTTGAAGTCTGCTTTATCATCAATAGCAATATTATGCGTGGAATTAAAATTCGCACCATCAAAACACTTGTATAGGAAGCACCCTGGATTCCAGACAATATTGCATGAAGCCGACGTATCCACGGTTCAAATAAGCTCATCGAAGATGATTCGGTATCAGAATTAATGCAGGATTAACAGTCTGCTGACAAATTCAGCTTACTCTGTTCTATAGGCTCAACCAAAATAACACTGCATTAATTGCCGACTTGCTCGATGGTCTAAAATTCTGAAGAAAGTCGTTGGAAGAGACTTCAGCACATAGGAATGACCAGAGCCGCCATATTCATCGATTTTCGCTGTTGACAGCAGGTAAAAGGAGGTCTATGCTATATATAAAGAGAATAATACATGCACATTTGTGCATTAAGAGAGGAAACAGATGACCGCAGGACTGGAGCGAAATACGGGAAAGCTTTTTTCAAAAGAAGGATATCTCTTTCTTCTTGCCCTCGATCACGCGCAAATGGGCGTTTTTCACGGTCTTGAAGATATTCCTTCCCAGCTTGACCGTTTTTCAAAATCAGGTCTTGACGGCTTCATATTAAATGTCGGGCTGGCTGCTCGCATGGCAAAAGCGGACTTGGTTCACAAGAAGCTGATACTTCGCAGTTCTTCAGGCGGTTCCTTTTTGGCAACAGCATTTTCACCAATGCATACCAACCATGCAAGTCCTGAGACCGCCATTGCTCTTGGCGTTGATGCTGTTCTCATGATGGCGGTTGTTGGTGGCAGCGATTATCAAAGTCTTCAAGCGGTAGCCAGGGACATTGATGCATATCACCAGTATTCAATCCCGGTCATTGTAGAAATTATCGCTGCAGATTTCAGCAAAACAGCCACATTTGATATCCAGTACCACGGAGCAAGAATTGCCTCCGAGCTTGGCGCAGATGTGGTCAAGGCGTTCTATGTTGAAGGTTTTGATAAAGTTGTTGCGTGCTGTCCTGTCCCGGTGGTCCTTGCTGGAGGTCCTAAGGAACGAGATATCTGTGAAACCGCGCGAAGAGCTGTAAAAGAAGGTGTGAAAGGTTTCGCATTTGGAAGGAATATTTTTCAATCTGACGAACCTGAAGCTCTTATTAATAAATTGAGAGCTATCCTTCATTGAGAGCTTCCGTGTGTGTCTCAAGAAAGCGTTGAAAAGAGAGGCATAAAGGCATGAAAAAAGGTCCGGATATTTCAACCATTTACCGGATAGCCCGCTGTTATTATGCAGATGGGCGGTCACAGGAAGAAATAGCTGCAAATGAGGGATTCTCGAGATCACAAATATCAAGACTCATAGAAAAAGCGAAGGAACTCGGTCTGGTGAGAATCAGCCTGGTGCCGCCATCAAGCGAAAAAACTGAAGAACTATCTCGCAAGCTCATGGAAATATTCAGTCTTCGCAGCGTGATGGTTGTCCCGGTCAGACAAAACGCTGATCAGGAGGAGATTGCGGGTGCAATCGCGACAAGCGCTGCGGATTTCATTGCTGGAGTCCTCGATGGATATGCGGTCATTGGGCTTGGTTGGGGTCGCACGATGTACAAAGCTGCGCAGCTGCTTCCGCAAGGCATTCCTAGCGTAAAAAGACCGCTGTTTGTACCGCTCATCGGCATATCCGGCGACAAGAACCCGAATCTTCAAATCAATACGATAATTGACCGATTCAGCACAGCTTTCAAATCGCAGGGGCTCTTTGTAAACATACCCTCTGTCCGGGAAAAGGGAGCCCCAATTTCCAGAATCGAGGAGACTCGCATAGCCGCGCTTAGGACACATTGGGAATCTGTTGAAGCAGCAGTATTTGGACTCGGTATTGCACCCTCTCATTCCCGCAACCTGATCGACGAACTGCCTCAGCAATATAAAGAAGAGTTGATGAAAAGTCCCGCATGCGGAGATATTCTCGCGCAATTCTTCGACACAAATGGCACCATCTTTCATGCACAGCACGAATATGACCTTTTAGCGTTCAATATCACCAGATTGCCGAGTCTCAAAAGGCGGATATGCCTCGCGGGTGGAGAAGGCAAAGCAAAGGGAATCCTTGCAGCCATCCTCAAACACTTCATAAGCGATCTCGTCACCGATGAAAGAACAGCGGAAAGCATTCTGGATCTTGCATTAATGGGCAACCAAAGAATGGAAAGAGCAATGATGGAAAGCGAGGCAAATATCAGATGAAAGCATTAATGTATCTAGGAATAGGCGAACTGGCATTGCAGGATGTCAAAGATCCTTCAAAACCCTTTATTCTCCGTGTCGCTGGATGCGGCATTTGTGGTACAGATCTTAAAGCCTATTTAAAAGGCCATCACATGTTCACTCCACCGACAATCCTTGGACATGAGTTCTATGGAACAGTCGAACGCGCGCCGGATGACTGCGGTTTCAAAACAGGAGAAGCAGTGGTCGTCGCCCCATATGTGGAATGCGGCGAATGCAAGGCATGCAAGTCAGGAGCACCGTCTCTCTGTAAAAACAAAGCCTATCTTCAGCAGGGAGCTTTTTGTGAATATGTCGGCATTCCCCTGGATTATCTGCAGAAAGGTGTTTTCAGGATAGCCGATGCTGACGATGTCTATACGCTAGTCGAACCGCTCGCCTGCGTATTGAATGGCATTTCACATCTCAGACTGCATCCTGCCAGCAGGGTGCTGGTAGTGGGAGGCGGTCCGATGGGCGCGCTTTTCGCTCTGGTTTTCAAAGAGAAAGGCGTTCCGGTAACAGTGGTCGAGCCTGCTGAGGCTCGAAGGAAAGCTATCTCAGCCTGGGGGATCGACACGCGTGAGAATGGGCCATCTGAAGCGAATGGGGAATATGACAATATCATCATCGCAGTAAATAAAAAGGAACTCGTCTCCGAATATGTACGGCATGTGGCTGATGGCGGATCCGTGCTCATTTTCTCTGGGTTACCGAAAGACGAGCTGGTTATGATAGATGCTTTCTCGATTCACTATCGCGAAGTGACACTTGCAGGGAGCTTCGGGTATGCCATACCCCATTTCAAGGAAGCGCTTTCAATGATAGAACGCCATGGCAGCGAGTTCTCAAGGATTATTTCTCAACGTGTGGGTCTTGAAGAAGGACCGTCTGCGTTCAAACTGCTTGCTGCAGGAGATGCATTTAAAATTGTGCTCAAACCATAGAGAGGTGTTATGAAGGCAGGTGTGCTGATCGGACTATCCTCAGGTTCGGGAAATGCCGTGAAATGCCTGAATTCTCTCGCAAAAGGGCTGGAACACTTTGAGATTGCCGTGTGCAGAGGGTTTTTCGAAGCATTTCCAGCACCATCTGGATGGAAAGTACTCAAAGCTTCCGTGACAAGAGACTACCTTGCATCACTTAGAGCTTCAGTCCAAACGCTTCTTTCATGGGGGGCGGATGTGCTGGTGTGCGTGGGCGGAGATGGTCTCGCATCGTATGCAGCAGATGTTATGTGTTCTTGCGGATATCGGGTTCCCATGCTTGGCGTGGCAGCGGGAACGATAAATGTTGGTCCGATCATCGCTTTCCAGCCAGAAGATTTGGGAAAAGTAGATGGATCATTCCTGGAGAGCCTGGTCAAGTCTGCCTGTCCCGTGAATGGTATCGAGGTATTGGTGGATAAAAAGCATCTGGCATTTGGGTTTAACGATGTGGTGTTCGGAAACACTTTTCTCGGCACGATTCATGACAAGACTGAAAACCTTTCAGTACGCGCGATGGTTGAAAAAGGATGGAAACAACCTGAGGAACCATCCGGTGAAATTGTCACGGATTCGTTCATGATTCACAAGAACGGCTCCAGGATTCCCTTTGAGATCAGAAAGCCTGAGCAAATAATCGCGTCGCCCTTGAGAAAGCAGGAATTCTACGGCCGCGCAATCGCAGGGATCCTTTGCAATGCTGCCTTCATGGTAGGTCCCGCTGCTCTCGCCCTTTCTGACGCCATTCTTATCAGAGCTTCTGAACCTCAAAAAGGTTTTTGGGAATTTGCGCGCCTGGAGCATCTGCTATTTGAAGCTGGGGATGAAATTGAGTTTTCAGGCCTTGGAAACAGCTGCCATTTGATTGTTGATGGTAATCCTTTCCTCAGGAATGGAGCCGACGTAAGTTTGAAGATGCGCTCGGATGTGGTGGATGTTGTGTATCCAGCAATTGGCACAGGAGGTATCTGAGATGATAAGGATTTTCGGTCGGAAAGATGCAATGGGAAAAAAAGCATCACATTTCAATCGCGATCAGCACAGTGCGGCAATCATTATGGTAACACCGCTGCTTATCACGCTCGTGTTGCTCTTCCTCTTTCCGGTCAGCCTGGTCCTTATGATGAGCTTTACCAATTGGAGCTTGACTACACCAGTCCGCGACTTTGTGGGTTTTCGTAATTTTCTTTTCGTACTCAATGACGGGCGCTTCTGGAAGGCACTCAACAATACTGCATATTATACAGGACTGAAGCTGATTGTTGACACAACAATAGCACTTCTCATTGCTGTACTTCTCGATAAAAAGATACGCATGCGTCGTTTTTTCAGGATTGCGCATTTTGCTCCAGTCGTTGTGCCCATAACAGCTTCCAGCCTGATATGGCTCTGGTTTTACGACCCGGGAATTGGTCCGTTGAATCAAATACTGAAATTGATTGGCCTGCCAGCACTCCAGTGGCTCTACAGCGAAAAGACGGCTCTTCTGTCAGTGATTATTTTCTCAGTATGGAAAGGTCTTGGTTACAATGTGATCCTTTTTCTTGCAGGGCTCCAGAGTATTCCCGAATCCTACCTGGAAGCTGCCCGCATCGATGGGGCGAACGAATGGCAAGTATTTTCGAGAGTAAAGTTCCCCCTTCTCGGACCTGTCACTTCGTTCATTGTAATGATGGGTATTATTAATTGCTTTAAGGTATTCACCGAAGTTGATGTAATGACACCAAATCACGGTCCCCTGGAATCAACATTGCTGATGGTTTCCTACATCTATAACCAGTCTTTCACAAGAGGGAAAATGGGAAGAGGGGCTGCCGCTGCGCTGATTCTGTTTGTAATCATTTTTATATTCACTATGTTGCAGCGAGCGTTCACCCGCAAGGAAGTAAGTATAGATTAGGAGAACTGGAATGGTGAAAAAACTGCGTTCACAATATCCCGTCACAATAGCTTTCCTTTTGGTCAGTTCTGCGCTCATGATCTTTCCATTCGCCTGGATGCTTCTGTCAGCATTCAAGACACCGGCAGATGTTTACAATTACCCGCCCAAATGGATACCAAGTTCTTTTAAGCTTACAAATTTTGAAGAAGTGTTCAGAAAAATCCCATTTCTTCGTTTCTATGCAAACAGTATTTTTATAGCGGTAATCCAGACAGTCCTTCAGATTGGGATATCCGCGATGGGAGCATTTGCGCTTGCAAAACTTGATTTCCCGGGTCGCGGTAAAATCCGCATTTTCATGCAGAGCAGCCTCTTTGTTCCAGAGGTTGTGACAATGATTCCGCTGTTCCTTCTCGCCGCCTGGGTTGGCATGGTAGACACTTACACCGGCCTTATAATCCCCGGGCTGAATTGCGCATTCACCACACTGCTTCTTATTTCATTTTTCCAGACAATACCCAACGAACTTATTGATGCGGCAAAGGTGGATGGATGCAATTACTATCGGATTTTCATGACCATTGTTCTGCCCAACTCCCGAACCGCAATAGGCACCGCATCGCTCTTCGCTTTTCTCACGCACTGGAGGAGCTATATGTGGCCATTGATCATTACCAACAATGTCAAGATGAGAACGCTTCCAATAGGGCTTAAGTACCTGGTAACCGAAACTCAATCCGAGTATCAAATACTTATGGCAGCTTCGCTCATGGCCATTATTCCCGTTCTCGTAGTGTATATGCTTATGGAAAAGGAATTTATTCAGTCTATAACGCTTACGGGACTTAAGTCGTAGGCGTGTATCGAATAGACCGGGAATTGCCTTGTGGCAGGAACCCGGAAATTTTACGATTCTTATAGGAGGCAGAAAATGAAACGTGCAGCAACAATCCTTGCGGTTTTCATCGTATTGTGCATGATCGCATCCCCTCTTGGCGCCCAGACAAAACTCAAGGTCTGGTTTGCTGTATCTGGGGATTCGGGCGAAGCATTCAAAGCTTTGCTTGAGAAATATGATGCCATGAATGATGATATCGTCATTGAGGCTTCATATTCCGGGAACTATGCTGATACCGCAACAAAGGTGAGCGCTTCGCTCGTATCGAATACGGCTCCAGATGTTGCCTTGATGGCAGCCGGTCCGCTTTACACAGGCGCGCGAAACGACTTCTTCATCGAAAGCAAGATCGCTGAACCGGATTTCAATAAAAATGACATCTATCCAGGTGTGTGGGACTATGCGAAATATAATGGCAGAATCTGTGCAATCCCGTATGGGATTTCAACTCCTGTCCTCTACTACAACAAGGCTGTTCTCGATAAGGCGGGAATCAGCATGGCAAATCCTCCCAAAACCTGGTCCGAATTCATCCAAATTGCCAAAACCGCGCAGGCAAAGGGCAATATCTCAGGTTCAAGCGACTTCTGGGGTTTTGATGTCACCGATGTTGCCTGGCTTTTCAAGACAATGCTCAGCCAAAATGATAATACCGTCATTGCGGTTAAAGGCTCGGCAGTGTCGCCCGCTTTCAATGACCAGAAAGCGGTAGAAGTCGCCTCCTTCTGGAAACGTCTTGTAGATGAAAAGGTCATGCCTGTCGGACAGCATGCAAATGCTGAAAAAAAATTCCTTTCTGGCAACCTTGCTTTTCTGGTTGCTACCTCCGCGCGAATTGCACGATGGTCGAAGGATCAGACAATTCAAATTGGCGCCATCCCCATGCCATATTTCCAGAAGCCTTCAGTAGCGCTCGGTGGAAATGTGCTTATTATTCTTTCAAAAGACCAGAAAATCAGAGAAGCTTCCTGGAAACTCGTTAAATTCCTTGCAAATACTGAAAACCAGACTACCTTTGCTCTAAAGACTGGGTATCTGCCAATTCGCAAATCAGGGCTTTCTCTTCCTGACGCGAAAAAGGCGGTAACAAACAACCAGATGTATGCCATAGCCTTTGACCAGCTTGATATCAGCTGGTCCTACTGGCACTTCGAGCAGATGGGCACAATGGACCAAATTCTTGCACAAACAATTGATGTCATTGAACGAAATGTCATGACTCCAAAAGCAGCGCTTGATAAGGCAGCTTCAGATCTTCAGGCGGAAATCAATGGATAGCAGAAGCAGATACTCATTCTCGACTGCTGCCCTCTATCCCCGGACAGCAGAAGAAAGCCTGCGCCTGATTGCGGGTGCGGGCTTTCCCAATGCTGAACTCATGCCCCAATGTTTTGAAGATGCCCGAGAACACTTTGCTCTGAAAGCGGAAAGATGTGGTGTCCATGTCGCATCCATCCATTACCCGCTGGCGATGTTCTCCATGCTCTACAATGCGAGTGCAGGAATGGCTCATGAGGCAAGGCTATTTGGAGCAGAAATAGTAAAGCTATGCACAGCACTTGGAACCAAGGTGCTTGTCATCCATCCTCATGAAATACAGAAAGACCCTTTAATGCATCAGCTTATCGAGGATCCAATACGAAGGAATATCCTCCTGCTTGCTGATCAATGCGCAAAAGCAGGAGTCACGCTCGCCATCGAGAACAGCCCAAAAGGAGCCGGCAGGACACCTGAAGGCTTGCGTGATTATATCGCATCTCTTGATTCCAGCAGCGCTCTCGGGCCGGCGGTGGACACTACTGAAGCTTGCGAATCAGGCATCGATCCAGCGGAATTCATAGCTAAAGCAAAACCTATCCATCTGCACCTCAGCGACCACTCAGGAGATATGAAACACATACCTGCGGGAGAGGGAGATACGGACTGGAATTCTGTCCGGGATGCGCTGGCTGAATATGAAGGGTATTACACATTGGAACCGCTTTATCGCTTTTACTTGGAAACCCCTGAAAAAAAACTCGCGCGAGCATATTATTTCTTAGCAAACCTAATCGGAGAGTGAGAAACATGCTCCTCAGTGACCAAGGAAAGATGGCTATCTCACTGCAACACACCCGGGCCATCCTTGAAGCGTTTGCTGTCGGGGATGCGCTCGGTATGCCTGCAGAGTTTATGACCCGCAGCGAGATACATAAGCACTATGGTCTCATTAATCATCTAATCGAACCTTCCGAATGCAAAAACCATAAAGACTTGCCTAAAGGTTCTGTTACCGATGATACTGAGCAAGTATTGACCCTCCTCGATGAATATAGCATGAAAGGACGAATTGATTCTCAAGACACCGCCATGCGGCTGCTGCGTTGGATGCGAGAAAGCGGCGCGATTGAAAAGCGATACATTGGTCCCAGCTCGAAATCAGCACTGGAAGCCATAGAAAAAGGGGCTGATCTGAATATTGCAGGAACCCAGGGAACAACTTGCGGAGGGGTAATGCGAAGTCCCGCTGCAGTGCTATATTCGTTTGCGAGGCAAAATTCGAGCAGTGATGAGATTGCTGATGCGGTGCAAGCATGCCTTATGCCTACCCACAATACCCGTGAAGCACTTGAATCGGCGATGGCTTATTCATTTGCGCTGATTGCAGCCATAGAAGGAAGGGATGCCAGCAACATCGTGCAGGAGGTAATTAAAGGCGCTGCAATTGGTGCTGCAAGAGCTCCGTGGAAAAGCTGCGGAGCTTCACCTGCCGCACGTGTACATCATTTTCTATCTATCAGGCAGAAATTCATGACCCCAGAATCAGTGCTCGATTTTCTCTACGAGGTGTATGGAACCGGTCTTGATTCGGTCGATACAGCGACAGCTGCGATTTGCATTTTCTTTTTTGGGCTGGAAGATACCTGGCTGTGTATCAGAATGGGAGCTTCTGTCGGCGGTGATACTGACACCATAGCAGCTCTTGCAGGCGCGCTCTCAGCCGCATACAGATACACACGACTTGGACGCCCTAACATTCCTCCAGGGATTATGGAGGAAATCTACAGCGTGAACGGACTCGATCTGGAAAGAATCCTGAAGCGTTTATTCTGAAAGCGAAAGCGGTGATCCACGGTTTTTGAATCCATCTCTTACAGATGCAATGATAAAATTGCAGATTGAATAGAGCCTGCTGAAGCTTCCTCCTCTCGCCTTTCTGTCCTATTGTTCAATCCGATATATCGCCTTCTTCCCATCTTCAGTCAGGAAGCCCTCAAAAAAGAGCGACATGAGATGCTCAAAAAGATCATGGAAGGGCATGGAAAGCTCGAGCATTGTTTCGGGCGTCAAGATGTCGTCGATGAGGGCGAAGCAGACGTGGATAATGAAGTTTTCTGGCAGTTTTCTGATGTAGCCCTGAGCCTGGCCGTCATGGATGAGCGTGCGGATGGCGTCGGCAATGCCGTTTTTCTTGTAGGCCTGCAGTTCGCGCCAGGTTCCAGGCTGGAGGCGTTTTACGTCTTCGAGAAATATCGGCGCAAATTGCATGCTGTGGAGGCTCACGGTGTTTATAACATCCCGCAGACGCGAAAAGACGGGCTGAGACGTGTCGCTGAGAATCCGGCGCACATGCTCCACAAGCTCGTCTCTCAATTGCATCATAATGTAGTGCAGGAGTTCTTCTTTGCTCGGAAAATTCACATAGAGCGTCTTCTTGCTTATGCCGCACGCCGAAGCAAGCTCATCCATCGTTACATTCCGAACGCCACGGTTGAAAAACAGCTCTTTTGACTGATCGACAATGCGCTCACGGACCTGATGTTCCATTATCCCACCTTCATCCTGCCTTGACGTGTTTGAAAAACCTTTCCGGCACAGCTGACAGCATCGCGGGCATGACCGCAAGCCCGCCTATGAGCGATAACAATATTGACATGAAACAGAGTATTCCGAAATACATGATCGGCCTGAACTGGGAAAAGAACGGCGGAATCACCGCAAAAATGATTGCCATGGCGTTGATGATGATTCCCCGCCCGGTCAGGCTGAGTGTTCTGCTTGTTGCTTCTTCCCGGCTCTTTCCGCTGCCGCGCTCGCTGAACCAGCGCGCGGAAAAATGAATGAGGTAATCGATGCCCACGCCGAGTGTGATGGAGGCGACCAGGGCCGTCGCGGTAGAAAGTTCAATGCTAGCAAAGCCCATGAATCCAAACACAACGAGCACAATCGCGATCATGATGCCTGCAGAGACAAGCCCGGCAGGAATATTTTTGAAGCCGAACGCCACAAAGGCAAAAACGAGAGTAAAAGCAATCGCAAAGCTCTGGAGCATCGAAATGATGACAAGGCGGTTAAGCTGGTTTGAAATGAGCGAGACGCCTGCAATCGCAACGCCCTGATTTCCCGTCAGTTCATGTGCCTTGGCGCGCAGCAAATCCGCTGTCTTCTGAATGGCCGTCGAGTCAACCGCCTTGAGTTGGATGCTGAAGCAGAGGTTCTGGTAATCCTCAGAAACCAGCTGCACAAGGCGTTCAGGCGAGAGCGATGTCTCGACCAGCAAGAGCAGCTGCGCAGCAGCCTCGTCATTGTCCGGCACTGTGTCGAATGCCGGATCGTTGTCATGGAACACGCGGTTGAGGGTCTGGATCGAATCGACTATCGAAAACACGCTGCCCACGGAGCCCAGCGATTCCGCATAATTCTGGAACTGCCGCGCCTTTGCAAGGCCTTCTGCTGTTTGCGGGTCAAAGAGCAGGGATACCTTGATAAGCTGGGAGCCAGCCACTTTCTTGTTGATAAAGTCGATGCCCTGGCGCACGGGGTCTTTGGGGTTGAAATAATTCGCAAGCTCTGAATCGACGACGATGCGCGGAATGAAGAAAATCCCCGCAATCGCGACAGCAATCGTGCCCGCCAGAATCACCAGCCGACGCTTGGTGATAAAAGCGCCCGCCTTCGCACCGATTTTCGATATCAGCGCTTCATTCGCATGATAGCGCTGGTGCTTTTTGGGCGGCGGCAAAGCGCTCAGAAAGGCAGGGATAAAGAACATGGTCATCGCGAACGCGTAGGTGATGCCGAATGCGACAAAGAGACCCATTTCGGCGATACGCGGAATCGGCGAAGTGACAAATGAAATAAAGGACGCGACGGTCGTAACGAATGCGAGCCACACCGGCTTGCTGAGCGACTTGAAGCTCGAATTTATAATTTCGACCTTATCGGTCATGAGATTAACGAAAACATCCTCATAGAATCTTGTAAGAAAATGAATTGCATAATTATTGCATATGGCGATGAGCATGACTGGGATAATGAGCGCGACAATGGTCAGCCGCGCATGCAAAAGGCCCATGAAGCCGAAGGTGATGATCAGCGAACATCCGATCGTAAAAAGCGGCAGGAATATGCCCCGCAAGCTTCTGAATCCAATCAGAAGCACTAGCAGAACCGCGGCAAGACCGAAAACGACTAAAATCAAAACATCATGCTTCATGTAGTTGACCATCTGGTAGTCGATGAAGGAAGTCCCTGCCATCTGGAATGTAAAGCCCTGGTGCTTTTTCATGATTCCCTGAATGCCTTCGATGAGCCTGATTCGCGATACATTGGGAGCCGTTTGAATGATATACAGCAGCGTATCGCTGTCAGCTGATAGCAATTTGCCGTTCACGGTCTTGGTACCCAGAAGCCTCGCTCTGAGCGCATCAACGGAAGCCTGATCCTGCGGGAGCGCATCGGGGTCGACATACGGAATGAAACTGAGACCGTCCTCGGTGTTGACAGGTTCGGCATAGGTAAATACTGAAACAACATCCGAAACATCGGGCAGGCTTTGCAGTTCCTTGCCGATTTCAGCGGCCTCTGCAAGCGCTTTCGGCGTGAAAAGCTGTTCCGATTGGGCAGAAAAAGCGAGCGAATCGGCGCCGCCGAAGGTCTGGCTTACTTTTTTGTATTCTTCAACAGAAGAGACATTGGTCGGCGCGAGCGCCTGGATATCGCCGTCAAAACGCAGGTTGGGAATGAACAGCGCCATCACAAACGTGAGCAGTACAAACGCCGCAATGATCAAGTACCTGAACCTATACACAAATTTGGCCATAAGAAATCCTTTTGCAAACTGCGCGTCAGAACGCAGCGGTCACCGCGACATAGGCAAAATCGTTGTCCGCATACTGGCCGATTGTGCCGCCTGTGCCGTTGAAGAGGGTAAGGCCTGCGCCGAGCGAATAGCCGTCGGTCAGCTTCGCCTTCATGGATACTCGGACAAGGTACTGTTTCGTGATGTCCACGGTAAAGAAATCAGGCTCCATGACGACGAGGCGCATGGTGAAGTCCTGCGACGGACTGCGGTACTCGGTTACCAGTGTCGCACCGAGTCCGATGTCCTTGGCGGCTGAAGCGAGGCGGCTGTCGTAGTTGAGAATCCAGGTGAGGTTACCTTCCATCGCGCAGTAGAGGTCCCCTGCTTCCCCAAGGCTGAAGGTCCTGTCCATGCCAAAGGCGGACTTGAGCGTGCTTTTCTCGATTGCAACAGGCAGGCTCGAGCTTTCAGTCCCGATATAGTATTCCGGCAGCGAGAGCGCCGACTCAAGCCACAGGACTGAAGAATCGAAAACTGTTGCGGACATATCCATGCCGATCGCGCCCTGGCGCTTGTATTTTGCTATAATATCGATAGTTATCGGCATACCTAAAACAGTTGTCACATCGAAGGCTGGCGTTTTCGTATAGCCGTACCAGCCTGAAAATCCGAAATCAATCGAGCCGAGCGAAAGCCCTGCCCGTCCTGCGCCCTGCATAGTGTCGAAATTGAGCGCTGGCTCTGTGGGCGTGGTGTTCACGGTAAATGTCGCGCCGGGGAAACTGGGAAGCGAAGGAGGGATAACCAAACCATGCTTGGCGTCAAGCGCGGCGAGCTGGGCAGGATACCACCGCGAGGTTTTTGCCGGAAGCGTGCTCGGCCTGAAAAATGGCAGCGCTGCTGCCTCAAAACTGAAAGGCCCTTTGATATACTTGGCGGACGCAAGCGGCACCGGCAGAAGCCAGTCCGAGCGGTTTTCCGACACGAGCTGGCTCAGCGAATCGACCGGATTGATGAAGCCTTCCGGATTCGCGACCAGCGCCGTGCCCCAAGAAATGATCTTCGAGCCCGCGGTCAGCGAGAAGCCTTCAGCCACATCAACGGTTGCATAGGCTTCTCCAAGTTTCATGTAAGCCGCATAGCCTGTATCCTCAAGCGAAACGCTGCTTGCCAGTTCGCCTTTCAGTGTGAGGGCACCCGATGCATAAGACGGCACAAGCTTCAGGCTCACCGAAGGCTGAAAATAATCACCGGCTTTAAAACTGCCCGATGCATTGAAAAACACACCGCTGAAAACCGAAACCTGCCCCGAAAGGCTGGCCTGCGCCCAGGCCGGACCGGCAATCCCCGCCAACAGCACAACAAGAACCATTCCAACATGCCAGCCGCGGGACAGCCCAGCACTGCAAAGCGGATTTATCTTCGATATTTTCTGTCTTTTCATGGCGTATCTCCTTGCATCTCTTCTTTATATCTGTCTATTTGCCGAGCCCATCCTTCGAGAACATCGAAGGAGCAAGCCCTGCATTGTATTTAACGCCATTGAAGGCGAGGCTCGTCGAACTGCCAGTCGAAAGATTTTTCATCTCAAGCTCGAGCATGGTCCAGAACCCTGAAATTTTATCCGTTTTGCGGACGACCATCTGTTTATAGAGCGCGCCGGATTTATCGTAGAAATCGGCTTTCAACACTATGTAGCTTTCTTTTTCAACCAGAGAAATGATTTTACTGGTGCTTTGGCTCGTGTCTTTGGATATTGACTCAATTTTCCAGCACGCCTTACCGTCGAATGTTTCTTCCCCCAACAGATTGAACGAATAATCCTCAAGCTTGCGGCTTCCGAAATCATCATAGGTGAGATCGCTGCCCATGAACGGCTTGTTCTTGTCGGAGGCGGCAATCCGCGTCACTTTTTTCAGACTGGGAAGATAGATGTACTGACTTTTTTCACCGCTGCCGCTTTCCAGGGTGAGAAAACTTGTATCCTTGACATCGGCAGGCTGAAGAAACTTGATGAGAATCGAAGAAGCGCCATCTTTCTGCTTGAGCTGGTACATCACGAACTCGCGGGTTTTGACCGAGCCTGTCTTCGAGGTAATTTTCATCAGCACATTCGCGGTCATATCATTGCCGGTAGGTTTGTCATTTGCCTTTTTCATTATATCGTAGCCGCTCTGGCTCACTGTCTGCGCGCCTGCCGCGGTCATGAGAACCATCCCGAACATGAGTATGAAAAAGAACTTCACAGCGAATACTCCCGCTTGTCCGCGCGTCTGTTTTGCGCTGGTTTTTCCAATTTGAGCACCCATATTCATCACCATCTCCCCTGCTGAACAATATTTTTCCGTGAAAACTGAGGAAACGTTCAGCTTCTTAATAGTTTCCTGCAAAAATGAGGATACTTCGCAGTACCTGAGATGTCAAGTTGGAAACAGGGCAGTCTCAAAAGGAAGCTTGTATCCTGCAGAATCTACACTATAGAAGATTGAAGGACGGCGGACCGGGTTCGTGCCAAACCATTACACCGCGGCAAGACTCAAGGCGCTGGGGTAAAAAAAGAGCGACCCCCCGTTTCGAATTCCCCCATCTTTCCCTTGCTATTGCAGCATCAATGCAGTACGGTTGAGTTGTGAAAGGAATTTAGCACGCGCTGATCGCCGGAATTGGGGCTTTCCTGTTTCCAGCAATGGCGGCCGCGGCAAGAGAGGCTCACCATGGAGAAATCGGGAAGCCAGACACCTGGCAGAACCCTCACCGCGCCTCCAAATCCTAACGATAAAGAAATTCCATCTTCGCTCCTCATTCAATGCATGCAGGATGAAGTGTGGTATGCAGACGCAAACGGGCACTTTACTCTGGCGAACCCCTGCGCCTGTGAAGCCTTTGCCCTTGAAAATATTCATAATCTCGACATTGCCGAGTTCGCTGGAAGCCTCGAAGTCTTCCGTCCCGACGGCAGTCCGAGGCCGATTGACGAAGCCCCGCCGCTCAGGGCTCTGCGGGGGGAATCGGTCATCGAGCAGGAGGAAATTGTCAGGCTTCCCAAAAGCAGACAGCTTCGATACCGGCTGGTAACCTCAAGCCCGGTACGGGATTCCGAAGGGAATGTAATCGGCTGTGTTTCGATTGTCCACGATATCACTGACAAGAAACAGACAGAGCTTCGCCTTGAGCGTGAAAGGGCGTTTTTTGATCATCTGATCGAAGCGGCGCCGGAAGGAATCGCCATCACGGACAAGGCCGGCATCATTTTGAAGAGCAATGCTGAATTTAGTCGAATTTTCGGCTATTCGCAGGAAGAGGCGCTTGGCAGGCAGATAGATGACCTTATCGCGCCGCCGGAACATGAAGCCGGTGCCAGATATCTGACAGCTTCTCTCATGCATGGCGGATCCGTGTCGCTGGAATCACAGAGAAGGAAAAAAGACGGCAGTCTGCTTGATGTCTGGGTTATCGGCGCTCCAATAATCGTGAGCGGGCGGGAAGAAGCGGTTTTCGCCATCTACCGGGATATCAGCGAAAAAAAGAAAAACGAGCGTGCGCTGGAAAAAGAGACTGCCCGGTTGAAAAGCCTTGTCAGCATCCTTCAGCATCAGTCCAACAGCCTGCAGGAATTTCTGAATTACGCGCTGGACCAGGCAATCCAGCTCACGGATAGCAAAATCGGCTATATCTATCACTACAGTGAAGAAAAGCAGCATTTTACTTTGAATACCTGGTCCCGCGACGTCATGCCGGCATGTACGGTTATTGATCAAGTTAAAGAATATGACCTCCGCGATACTGGGTTCTGGGGTGAAATTGTGCGTCAGCGAAAGCCCATCATCAACAACGACTTCGCTACGCCGAATCCCTATAAAAAAGGCACGCCGGACGGCCATGTGCCGCTCAGAAAATTCATGTCTATACCGGTTTTCTCTGACGGCAAAATTGTGGGGGTAGTCGGACTCGCAAATAAAAACGATGATTACACGGAAACCGATATTCTTCAGACATCCCTCCTGATGGAAGCTGTCTGGAAAGTTGTCGACAGGATCAAAGCTGAAGATGCCCTGAAAAAGCTGAATGATGAACTCGAAAAACGTGTTTTCCAACGAACATCCGCGCTTGAATCAGCCAACAAGGAGCTTGAATCATTTTCCTATTCCGTATCCCATGATTTAAAGGCCCCGCTCCGCGCCATAGAAGGTTTTACCGAAATTTTTCTGAATGAATATGGCAGTTCGGTGCCGCCGGAAGGGCTCAGACTGCTGGAGCGCGTCAAGAAAAACGCCCTTCACATGAATGACTTGATCGAATCCCTGCTGGGCCTTTCGAGAATCACGCAATGGGACATGGATATCAGGATGCTGGACCTGTCAGCGCTGGCTTCTGAAATCCGGGATGAAATGAGCCCCACATGGGGCAGCCGAGAAATCCGATTCGACATAGAGCCTGGCATGAAAACACAGGGTGACGCGCGCCTTTTGAGAATAATCCTGCAGAATTTAATCGGCAACGCGGTAAAATTTACCTCGCGGAATAAGGAAGCGCGAATCAGCATCGGATCAGCACTCAATTCCGAAGGGCAGACCGAATATTTTGTCCGCGATAATGGTGTCGGGTTTGATATGAAATACAAGGGTAAGCTCTTTGTCGCATTCCAGCGCCTGCATTCCGACAAGGATTTCCCAGGGAGCGGAATCGGGCTGGCCAATGTTGCCCGCGCAGTACGGCGGCATGGCGGCACCATTCGGGCTGAAAGTGAACCTGACCGGGGAGCGGCGTTTTATTTTACCATCCCTCCCCTGGCTCCTGAATTTGCTTAGAAATTGTCAATCAGCTCCCAGCTTGAGCCTTTTTTTGTCCCTTCTACTTTATCCTGCGTCAGGTAGCCGACAACTCCCGTCTTCAGCAGTTCAATCGCTTTGTCAATTTCGCTGATTCTGAAAATGAAAACGGCATGATTGTCGCTTTTTTCGCCAAAACCATAGACATATTCAATATTGAGTCCATTCGCCTTCAGAATTTCCAGAATTTTCATGAACCCGCCCGGCCTGTCTTCTGCCTTGAGCGCGAATACTTCCACCGAGTTCGCGAAATACCCCTGCTCTTTCAGCAGTTTCATGGCTACATCGAATTTATCCACAATCAGGTGAACCGTGCTGAATTCGCGGCTCTCCGTCACAAACAGACTGCGAATATCGATATCGGCCTGCCGCAGAAGTTTTGCCATCTCATAAAGCTTGCCAGCCGTGTTTTCCAACACCACATTGATCTGCTGTATTTTCATTGGGTCCTCCTTTCATGACATAACGTACTATAAATTTTATCATAAAGAGTGTCACGCAGGAAGGAAGATCGCTGACTCCGGGTCTATTTCAATCAGTACCCTTTCCCCTTCCTTAAATATTGAGTTCCCTGATGCAAAAGGTATAAAAGCTAAAAGCTGACCATACTCACCAAGTTCCAGCCTGTATTCGACATGCCCGCCCATAAATACCGAAGAAATAACGGTACCTGATAGTTTTGAAGTATCATTGGCGCGGTACGGAGCCAGCTGAATGTGTTCAGGTCTCACAACAAGCACCGCGTTTCCAGCTTTGTTGATTTTCTCGCTTTGCTGAGCTCTCGCGGAAAACGACCACCCATTCGATGTTTTTACCGTAACAGTCTTGTCTTCAACCCTGTCTACGGGAAGGGTAATCGTATTGGCCTGCCCAATAAAGTCAGCAACAAATAGCGACTGTGGATTGCGATATAAGTCCATTGATGTGCCGATTTGTTCGACCTTTCCTCGATTCATGACAATTATTCTGTCAGCCATAGTCAGCGCTTCAGCCTGATCATGTGTTACATAAAGACAGGTTATTCCGAGTTTTTTCTGGATACGCCTGATTTCAGTGCGCATATAAATCCTCAGTTTGGCATCGAGGTTGGATAGAGGTTCATCCATGAGGAGCAATTTTGGTTCCATGACCAGAACACGGGCAAGCGCAACACGTTGCTGTTCCCCGCCGGAAAGTTGATTGGGAAACCTGTTCCCTGCTCCAGCCAGCCCTACAAGCGCAAGCGCGTCTTGAACTTTGTTCTTTATCTCCGAATCCTTCTCACCACGGGATTTAAGTCCATAGCCAATATTATTGTACACACTCATGTGGGGAAACAACGCGTAGTTCTGAAAGACAAACCCAATACCTCGCTTATTTACGGGAACATTGGTCATATCTTCACCCTGAATCATTATTTTCCCCGATGAAGGAAGTTCAAACCCTGCTATCATTCTGAGTGTCGTAGTTTTACCGCAGCCCGAAGGCCCTAAAAAGACTATCATCTCGCCTTGTGAAACAATAAGATTGACCGAGTCAACAGCCTTGATTAATTCAGCATCCTTTTTAAATACTTTAGTTACCTGATAGAGTTCAAGCGCCTGTGTTGCCATATATCTGCTCCTGAGAAGTACCAAATTTTCTGGTTGTCAATTTCATCAATGCCATCATTATTGAATCAGCAATGAATACAAGAACGATGAGAACAATGGAAAACGCTGAAGCCTGTGAGAATTGCAGTTCTGTCATGCTTTCCAGAATCCTTGTGGTCAGCAATGTCCATCGGACCGAAACAAGGAAAATTGTTGCGCTGATAGCGGTCATGCAATGGATAAATAGATAACGCATGCCCGCAAGCACTGCTGGAATAATGAGAGGAATTGTCACATGAAGAAAGGTTCTTGTAGTATCGGCGCCTAAACTCATGGAAGCTTCTTCCAGTGCAGGATCAATCTGCTGTAACGATGCCACTACAGATCTGATGCCCGTTGCATAATAGCGGAAAACATACGCAGCAACCAAGATAGTCATGGTGCCAGTCAGCAGAATTGGTTTTTCATTGAATGCAAGGATATATGCAATACCAACAACAGTTCCCGGCAATGCATAATTCAGCATGCTGGAAAATTCAAGGATGCGCTTTCCAGGAAATTTCTTACGTTGCACGACATATCCAATGACAACAGCGAGAATAGAGCCAAGTATTGTTGACACAACAGCTATCTTCAAGGTGTCGGTTATTGCCTTGCTCCCGTGTCCAAAAACATAGGCGTAATGTTCCAAAGTAAAGGTATTGTTCACGCTCCATACAGCGACAAAGGATCCCCACAAAATTATAAAGTAAAGATAAAGAATGAAGATTGATATGAACAATGTCATGACAAGAACAATAATCGTAAGAGCAACCGGCAATCGCGCGAATTCGGATCGAGCGCCGCTTTTTCCGGTAATGGAAACATAACTTTTTTTGCCGATAAGGTAACGCTGAAAAAGGTACACCAGCAGCGCCGGGATGAGCAGCAGAAATGACAGACTTGAGCCGCCGCGAAGATCATACATACCGGTTATCTGAAGATACGCCTGGGTCGGTAAAACAGGAAAGGTGTGCCCCCCAAGGATAAGAGGTGTCGCAAAATCCGCAAGGCTCGAACCAAACAGAAGCAGCAGCGAGTTGCTGATACCCGGCATTGAAAGGGGAATAGTTACCGTCCTGAACATTCTCCCCCGTGAGGCTCCCAGTGATAATGCCGCATCATCAAGATTTGCGTCCATTGTACTGAGTATTGCCGTAAGCACCATGAACGCGACAGGGAAATATGTCAGTGTCTCAGAAAACCAAGTTCCCCAGAAGCCGTAAAAATTCAAGTTTTTAATACCAAATGCTTTCAGCAGCATTCCATTAGGACCAAGAGCGAGAGTCAGTGAAATGCTGCTGGTAAATGGCGGAGAAATAAGCGGTAATATTGAAACAGCGCCAAGGAACCATTTTAATATTTTAGGCCATGTTGTGCGCGTCACAGCCAGCGCGAAAAAATATCCTATAAATGTTCCAGATATACTAACGCTTGTTGCCAGGATAATGCTATTCCAAAAAGCTTTTACGTTATATGGCTTTCTGAGTATTTTCTCAAGATTGGCGAATGAAAAACTGCCATTGATAAAAAAAGTAGCCCACAACAGCTTTAAAAGCGGCAGAAAAATAAAAACAGCCAATGAGATCCATACCGCAGCTAATGCCGAAAATAAAGCAGGGTCCTTTTTGATGAGAATCGACTTTTCCTGGTGCTCCTGTTTTTTCGTCATACAAGAAATTCCTTCCTATAAAACAGTTGTCCGGAAATGTGCATTCCCGGACAACCTGTGAGAAGAGACGCTTGATTACTGTCTATTGCTGAATGACATCATTTATCCAGCGTTCAACATATCCCTGGCGATTTTTTCCTTTCCACTCAATATCGGTATCGATAAGCTTGACTTTGGACATATCGAGAGCCGGGTTCGTTACCTTTACATCGGGCCTGGTCGGAATATAATTGATTTTCTGTGCAACCATGACTTCGCCTAACCGCTTTGTTGAAGCCCAATCCATTAGCTTCTTTGCAGCATCGAGGTTTTTTGCGCCTTTCAGGATACCTGATGCTTCAACACCATAGGTGACACCTTCCTTTGGATAAGAAAGAACGACATCATACCCTTGCTGCTGGATATCAAGCGCGTCGACAATATAGAAAACTCCAGAGCCTGCTTGCCCAGTCGCAATCGGCATAGCGCCGCCTGCACCGCTCTTGGTATACAATTGGATATTCTGGTGGAGTTTTTTCTGATATGCAAAAGCACCATCTTCCCCGTACACTTTGACAAGGGTGTAAATTCTTTCTGTCGCGGTTCCCGATGTTCTGGCATCGGCCATTTGCAGTGCATTTTTATAGGCAGGATTCAACAAGTCCTCCCAGCTTGTGGGAGGGTTCAGACCTTTTTCTTTCAGGAACTTGGCATTACTCATAAAGACCAGCGGGATAACACCAATTCCTGTCCAGTAGTTATTTGCAGATCTGAATTTGGCGGGAACCAAGTCAGCTTCTTTAGGTTTGTACTGCTCAAAAACTCCTTCCAATACGCCAGCTTCATAGGTGTCCGCAGGACCGCCCCAAAGGCAGTCAACTTGAGGGTTTTTCTTTTCGGCGACAATCCGAGCCAGCGCTTCGCCAGAGGACAGCCGGATAAAATTCACCTTTATGCCCGTGTCAGCGGTAAAGGCAGAAAATACCAGCGTCGCATACTTCTCTGGCATAATTGTGTAGACATTTAGCGTTCCCTGGGCAAAAAGCAGTGAGGGAAGCATCATCATGCAGAGCATGATGAGTACAAACAGCTTTTTCATCATCAAACCTCCTGATAGATTTGGAAAATTGCATTTCAATTTTGTACCCCTTCAGGTCAGCAGTCAACCAAAATTATTGCTATTTTCAGCAAACTGTCACAGAAAATGAAGCTGCTGGAGGCTTCCCAGTCAGTTACCTGCTTTTAAAATTGGCATACCTTACTTCGAATTTGATTATCGCCATGCTATGATACCGGCAAGGCAGGAGTCTATGGAAATAATTCGCGAAAAAAGCGCGTTCATCATCGATATGGACGGAGTCATTTACCACGGCAACCGCCTGCTGAAAGGCGCGGCGGAATTTGTCGCCTGGCTAAAGGAGAGCGGGAAGCGCTTTTTGTTTTTAACGAATTCGAGTGAGCGTTCCCCCGAGGAGCTGTCGCAAAAGCTGGCGCGGCTGGGTATTGAGGTCGGGAAGGAACATTTTTACACAAGCGCACTGGCGACCGCTGGATTCCTCGCCAGTCAGCGGCCAAAGGGTTCAGCCTATGTCATCGGCGAACCGGGACTCATCCACGCCCTCTATGACGCAGGCTACACCATGAACAATGTGAATCCGGATTATGTGGTGGTCGGCGAAGCGCGTTCCTATAGCCTCGATACCGTTGAGAAAGCGGTCAGGCTGGTGCTGGAAGGAGCGAGGCTGATCGGAACCAACCCCGATTTGACGGGGCCGGGCGAAAACGGGCTTGTTCCCGCCTGCGGATCGCTGGTAGCGCCGATTGAACTCGCGACAGGCCGAAAAGCGTATTTTGTCGGTAAGCCAAATCCACTCATGATGCGCCACGCGCTGAGGCGGCTGGGCGCAACCCGCGAAGAGACCGTCATCATCGGAGACCGGATGGATACGGACATTATCGCAGGTATCGAGTCGGATATCGAAACGGTGCTGGTGCTGTCTGGCGTTACGTCACGAGACGATATCGGACGATACCCCTACGCTCCCCGCCACATTCTGGAAGGTGTTTTCGAGATTCCATGATTCGATAAACGTACCGAATTCCTTGTACCGCTGATACAGCGCTGCATAGATGGGTACAGCGGCGGGATCCGGTTCCACAACCGCTTCTATGCGGGGGCGCATGGCTTTCTGGGCTTCCGGGATACTCCGATGGATGCCGGCAGCCACGGAGGCAAACATGCCGGCGCCCAGCGCGACACACTGATCGCTGGACACGATTTCCACGGATTTTCCCAGCACATCCGCGACTATCCGCATGACTAGTTTAGATTTTCTGGCAACGCCGCCGATGGCGCGGATTTTTTCGATATGCACCCCTTCCTCGATAAAACGGTCGATGATGGCGCGGGAGCCGAATGCAGTGGCTTCAATCAAGGCTCGGTAGATCATAGGGGCTGTTGTGCCAAGGCTCAGGTTGGCCAGTGCTCCTTTCAGCTTCTGGTTGGCGTCCGGAGTGCGGCGGCCGTTCATCCAGTCGAGGGCAATGACGCCGGCTTTGCCGGGGGCAAGCCTTGCGGCTTCTTCCTCGAGCCAGACCATCAGCATGTCTTTGGCATGAGCCGCGGCAGCCTGGCAGTTGGGCGACTCGTCTTGCGCGATTTTTTCGAGCGGCCAGAACAGCAGATTGCGGAACCAGGCGTAAACGTCGCCGAAAGCGCTCTGCCCCGCTTCATAGCCAAGCAGGCCGGGGATAATGGAGCCGTCAACCTGGCCGCAGATGCCGCTCACGGTTTTGCCGGAATCCGGTCCGACAATCATGTCACAGGTGGAGGTGCCCATGACTTTAAGGAGGACACCTTCTTCCACCCCGCCGCCGACCGCTCCCATGTGGGCATCGAGGGCACCGACCGCGATCGGAATGCCTGCCGGGAGCCCCAGCTTAGCGGCCCAGTCTTTGCTGAGCACACCAAAAACAGTATCTGACGGGAAGGTTTCGGTTCCGAGGGTGTTCTTTATCCTTGGCAGATCGGGATGGACCTGTGCAAGAAAGGTGTCATCCGGATATCCGCCGAAATTTTCATGCCACATCGCCTTATGCCCCATGGCACAGCGGCTCCGCTTCAGCTGAGCGAAGACATCCCGCGAAGCCGGTTCCAGCCCTGCAACGCCGCCCAGCGATGTCAGGCCGGTAAGCAAAGCCGGCATCCAGTCGCAATGCTCCACAAAACTGACTGCCGCTGATGCCACGCTGGCATTGGTACGCAAAAGGTGCGCCGCCTTTGCCCAGAACCATTCGGAGGAATAAATGCCGCCTTCATATTGCAGGTAATCGGCACCGCCGGCATTAGCCCAGGCTTTGGTGGCTTCGTTGATTCGATCCGCTTCTTCAATGGCTGAATGATCTTTCCAGAGCACGAACATGGCATCGGGGTCGTCCGCAAAACCGGGCAGAAGGGCCAGCGGAACGAGCTGTGCGTTGACAGCGCACGGCGTTGAGCCGGTTGTGTCTACAGCGATACCCCGCACCTTGGCCAGCAGTTCAGCTCCGCCCGGCGTAGCCGCGATGGTGCGCGTTGCGGTGATCAGCGTTTCGACATAATCCAGGGGATGCTGTCTGAAAATATTCCGCGCTGGGTCGCAGTACAGCCCCTTCGCCCAGCGGGGATACTGCGCGACAGCCTGCGCAAGCTCCGCGCCGTTCGCGGCATCGATGACAACTACCCGGCAGGAATCAGTTCCGTAATCTATGCCGAGTACAAGGGTATCAGGTACTGTCTGCATCGTTCAGCCTCCCAGGTGCAGAAAAATTCGACCTCGCGTCCGAGAAAGCGCGGTTATATACGCTAATCTCAGCATCATTTTTTCATAGCTTTCCGGCGCTGACAAGAAGCGGCTCAAGGCCAGCAATCACATTTCCTGCAAGCGAAACCGCTGCGCCTGAAATCATGTCATAGCCTTTGATTGGATAGGGCAGGCTCACCTGCTGAGCTGAGCCGGAAAAATTCAGCAGCGCGCAAAAATCCGGCGCACACGCTGAAGCGCCAGCTGAAGCGCCGGCCCGCCGCTCGACGAGCATCACATCCGGCGCCAGCTCGCGCCAGGCAAACTGCGCGGCATTTTTTGCGGCATATTGCTGCGCTTCGGCCTTGATTCGCTGTGAGGCAGAAAAAACCCGCTGGAAAAATTCGTAAAATTCCGGATCAGCACTCGCCCAGTCAACCGGCTCCTTTTCAAAAAGGCTCGGCCGATGCTTGATTGCCATCTCCTGCCCCATATAGACAAAAGTAACACCCGGCAGAAGCTGGTACAGCACAGTCCAGTTTTTCAAGAGAGCCTTTGAGGCAAAACGATCGGCGGCCCGCTCCTGGTCGTGATTTTCAAGATACCGAATTTTCCGGGCTGTTTTCGGGTAGAGCGTTTCCTGCGTATACAGGTATTCGAGATAATAGCTCAGTGGTTTTTCGCCGGACCAGACTTTTTCCAACCGTTCCCAGCCGTCATAATCGTAGGTCAGGTCGAATGCGGCGTGCAGTTCAGGCTCAGACCACGCGCCAAAGCCGCGGTCGCGCATTTCCTTGAGAAAGCGCGGATGCACGCTTTCCGCCAGCCAGAGGATGGGAAACCGCTCTTTTCTGAGTCCCGGGTCGTATTGATTGACGCGCTGACGAGCCTGTTTCCAGAAATCCACTGGCACCAGCGAGGCGACATCACAACGGAAACCGTCAACGCCTGCCGATTTCCAGAAATTCAATGTGGAAATCAATTCGATCCATAATTCCGGCGAGGTGCTGTAATCGAGATCCACGACATCGGACCAGTCTTCGCATTTTCTTCCTGGCTTGGGCAGACTACCATGCGCGTGCATGCGTTCGTGGCGCTCGGCCTTGTCTTGTTCCGGCGAGCCTGACGAACCATGGAAAAACCATTCAGGGTGCTCGCGTGCCAGCACTGAATCGGGCGATGTGTGATTGTACACAACGTCGATCATCACTTTGAAGCCGCGCTGGTGGGCGGCATCCAGAAATTGCTTGAAATCTTCCAGCGTGCCAAGTTCCGGGTTGACTGCCCGGTAATCGGAAATTGCGTAGGGACTGCCCAGACTGCCCTTTCTGTCTTCCTTTCCGATCGGGTGAATGGGGGTCAGATAGAGCCAGGAAAAACCCATGGCTTTTATGCGGTCGAGGTGAGCGATGGCGGCGGCGAAGGTGCCTTCAGGGGTAAAGTTTCTCAGGTAGATTTGATAGATACTTTCGGTTTCGGGTACTGCTTCCATGAACAACTCCTCTGTTGGCGTGTGCGGCGCCAAACCTTGACCATTATAGAACAAAGATTCTATGCTGTTCCATATTATCCATCGTGATTCTCCATCATGAGGCAGGTTTCTGATGCAAACATGGTTGCTTGTTTTTCTGGGAGGCGGCCTGGGCGCGCTCTCCCGCTTTGCCCTTTCGCGGGCCGTATCCGCCCGATTTCTAACGTCGCTCCCGCTTGGAACGCTTTTTGTCAATGTGACAGGGTCACTTCTCATGGGCTTTTTCTTCCGATTTATCGACCTGGCGATGCTGCCCGCATCGTACCGCGCATTGATAACCGTTGGATTCATCGGCGCATACACGACGTTTTCGACCTACGCTATCGAGACTTTCCAGCTCTTCCAGCGCGGCGAGTACGCTCCGGCCTTCTGGAATTTCCTGTTGAATAATGTACTCACCGTCACGGCTGTTTTTTTGGGAATGCTCGCTGCGACTTATCTATTCAGCGTTGTGAGAGGAGGTTCTCATGCACTTTGAAGAAGAAGATGTCCTTCTGCGCATTTATATCGGCGAAAGCGATAGGTACAAAGGCATGCCGGTATATGAGCAAATCGTGAAAAAGTCCCGGGAACTCAAGCTTTCCGGTGCCACAGTTGTCAGAGGAATAATGGGTTTCGGCGCGCAAAGCCATCTTCGCTCAGCCAATATCCTTGCGCTTTCCACCGACCTTCCGGTAGTCATTGAAATCGTGGATAAAGAAGAAAATATAGAACGCCTTTTGCCCTATCTCGATGAATTCATGGTCGAAGGTCTTGTCACCAAAGAATCCATTCATGTCTACCGATATCAGGCGAAGGAGAAAAAAGCATGAAGCGACAGGACATCCCCATCGCCGATTTCAGATTTGATCCAGCGTATATCCGGGATAGTTGGCTTCTGCTGTGTTCGGGCGATTCTCGTTCGTATAACGCGATGACGATTTCATGGGGAAGCTACGGGCAAATTTGGAATAAAATGTTTTTCCAAGTTGTCGTTCGCCCAACGCGATTCACCTTCAATTTTATGGAAAAATACGAGACTTTCACGTTATGCGGCTTTGATAACCGATTTAAAAATTCACTTGCTTTATTGGGGTCGAAATCAGGTCGCGACGGGGATAAGATTGCCGAATCAGGTTTGACGCCAATTGCATCCCCGCACGTTGCCGCGCCCGGTTTTGAAGAAGCCGAGCTTATCATTGAATGCAGGAAATTGTATTGGCAGGATATCGACAATTCGCATTTTCTCGATCCTTCCATTGAAAAAAACTATCCCCAAAGGGATTACCACCGAGCCTACTTTGGCGAAATTGTCGGCATATCCGGCACTGAAAATTTTAAAATGAGCAGCCACTCATGAGAACATTGATTACTGGCGGTGTCAAATCAGGGAAATCAGCCCATGCGCTTCTCTGCGCAGAACGCTTTGGTCAGCCCCGCTATTTTCTGGCTACTGCGGAAGCCTTCGATGATGAAATGAAAATCAAGATTGCGCGGCACCAGGAAGAGCGGCATGGGAAATTTATCACTATCGAAGAACCGCTCGCCATTCATGCCGCAGTGCGCGAAAATATCATCCTCGATTGTATCCCGCTCTGGCTCAACAACATGCTCTACTACGGCCGCGAAGCTGACATCGAGGCGGAACTTGAACGATTTTTACAGCGCCTGCCGCGCAATATTGTCATCGTGACCAATGAAATCGGGCTCGGCTTTATTCCTGCCGACGCGCTTTCCCGCCGCTATGGCGAGCTCCTTGGCCGCATCAACATTCGGCTTGCATCCGCCTGTGACGACGTTATTCTCATGGTTTCTGGCCTGCCCGTCCATGTCAAAACATTTGAGCGCGCTTTTAGCCATGGCACCCAATCATGAAAATTATCGCGCCTTCGTATCAGATTCCGGGCACATGGTTGGAAAACGCCCAGGCGCTCGCGCCGCAAAGCTGGATTGAAGGGCTTGAACTGTTATTTTTCAGCTACGACAATGAAGCCCGTAAAATCCTCAAGGCCGAATCCGATTATCTTGCCGAGCTTTCATCCCGCTATGCTTTCAGCCTTCATCTGCCCGACCCTATGAAGCCCAATGCTCAAGAGCTTGTTGAGCGCACCCGGAAATTTGTCGAGCTCTATGTATTCCATCCCGAGCCTGACCATGAAGGCTGGGCTGCTGGCATGAGAAATATCATAGACCGGTTCGGCGCGGAAAAATTCGCCATGGAGTATACAGGTAAGCAAAAATTTGATGCCGGCTTGCGGGCGCTTTCCGGAACCGGCATTCGGTTCTGCGCCGATACGGGCGTCCTGCTGCGCGAAGAGCGCGACCCTGCGGCTTGGATTGCAGACCGCGCATCAGCGATTGCAGAAATTCATCTTCATGGAGTGCAGAACGGCAAAGATCATCAAGCGCTGTCAGATGCCGACACGTGGCTTGGGGCATTGATTCCGTACTTCAGCCGTGCTATCAGAATCAATCTGGAGACATTCTCGCTCGACGTGACCCGCGCGTCGTATGCAACACTGCAAAGGTTTCTGCATGAACAGGAAAATTGAAAATAAAGGCTTGAGCCGGTTCCTCAGTGTTTTCACGCTCATTTCCCGCATTCCCGTCAACGCTGAATTCACGATCGATTTCAGCCGCGCGGATTTCTGGATTCCCGCCATTTCCGTTTTTGTTTCCATGACCGCGGCGGCGGGTTTTTATCTGGGCATGTTTTTCACAGGCTCGGCCTTTGTTGCCGCAGGTTGCGCGATACTGTCCCAATACTGGTTTTTTAATCTTTTTCATCTGGACGGCCTCATTGACAGCGCCGATGCCCTGCTTCCCGCGGCATCAAAAGAACGGCGGCTCGAAATTCTGAAAGATCCGCGCGTTGGAACCTATGGATTTTTCGCAGGGTTTATGGCACTCGGCCTGCGCTTTGCGCTGCTGGCAAGCGGAATGTCAGAAGGCAGAAGCTATTTCCATTTTGTTTTTCCTGCCCTCCTCACTGCCCCGACTGCCGGGCGACTTAGCGCAGCGCTCCTTGCCCGCTTTTTCAAACCAGCCTCCGATCGAGGCCTTGGCGCCCTGATGCGCGATTTTTCTTTGCCGCGGATCGCGGCCGGCACCGCGGCAGCGCTTGCGCCGCTTGTGATTTTCAGCCTGAGCTCCGGCGTGAGCGCTGATTATAGTTCTGGAGGCTGGCTTCTCCTTGTCACCGCCTCAGTGACCCTTATCCTGAGCGCGCTTGTTGTCGCTCTGCTTGTCGGCAAAAAATACACAAAGGAAATCGGCGGCTTTACCGGCGATAGTCTCGGCTGTGCCATCGAACTGGGCGAACTGCTTTTTCTGTTCCTGTTCTTTGCCGCGCGCACTTGGAGCTGAAGCTGCATGGGAACAATCAGTCATCGCCATCATGGCGGCAACCTGACCGAGCTGGCGGCGCTGACNGGCCTGCCCGCAGAAAANATTCTGGACTTCAGCGCGAACATCAATCCCTTCGGTCCGCCTCCNTGGCTTTCCGAGGCTCTTGANGAAGGAAGCCGAGCCATNACGCAGTACCCCGACCCCGACGCCACCCGGGCACGGCAGGCCGCCGCTGAGCGCTTTCAAACCAGCATAGAATCCTTTGTTTTTGCCGACGGCGCCGACAGCCTCTTGTTTGCCTTGCCCCGCGCGTTAGGCGTAAAAGCCTGTCTGACCATGCTCCCGACCTATTCAGGCTACAAGCGGGGCGTCCTGCGTGCCGGTGTTTCCGAACTGGTGCTGAACCTCGATCCCGGTGAAAACTTCAGCCTTGCTTCTGAAAAGACGCTCTTCGCCGTCATCCAGGCGCTCAAGGATATGACAGCTCGAAATCAGCGATGTGCCGTTTTTATCGGCGCCCCGAACAATCCCGCCGGCGGCATCATGCCGCGGGAATCCATACTTACCCTTGCCAGCTCCTTTGCTCAGCATTATTTCATTATCGATGAATCATTTATCGAATTTCTCCCGGATCAGGAAGCTCTGACGATGATCGGCCGGCGCGTGCCTAACATCATCACCGTCCGCTCGATGACCAAAACCTTTGCTGTTCCCGGCGCCCGGCTTGGCTTTATGCACGCCGATCCGAACATCTGTGCGGCAGTCCGAGCCGAGCTCCCCGCCTGGCCTGTTTCCAGCTTTGCCGAAGCCATCGCGGTGCACGCTCTGCGGGACACTGCTTTTCTGCCAGCGGTCCGCGAGCTTTTACGGACTGAAGCGGAATGGTTTATTTCGCGGCTCGCTGAATCAGGCGCATTTCGAATTATTCATGGAGACTCGGCAGGCACGTCAGCCTCGCGGAACGGCGCAAATTTCCTGTTGCTCGATTTTTTTCAGGATGAATTCGGGCTCAAAGTTTCAGCCAGCCTGCTTGATCGCGGCATCGCGGTTCGGCAATTCAGTCCCGAAGAAGGTCTTTCCAAACGTTACATGCGCATCGCGATAAAAAATCGAAT
>Ga0067045_1001732_pt1 | contig 31236 bp, 44 predicted proteins | sample TerdegcTABiofilm_FD_59184 | JGI IMG/M metagenome (GOLD analysis project Ga0067045, IMG submission 59184) | Combined Assembly of (Gp0054472, Gp0054536) Wastewater bioreactor microbial communities from Singapore -Terephthalate degrading...
AACCAGTCTACCGCCGCCTTTGCAGCGCCGTTAGTTCGGTCCGAAGCGAGCCGTGGTGATGTCGGCGCGGAGCACTGGAGTGAGCGCTGATAACACAGTGCCTCCACCGCCGGGTTCACTGAACAGTTACGAGTTTTTTAGTATCGCCATTGCGGTCAAGGTCCTATTCGAAAATATTGACAATGACATCTTGTGATGATAAGATACTAAAGTGTCCGGATTTCAGGGGGTTAAGCTATTATGGCTTATGAGCGACTGCTATCAGCGCGGAAAAAAACCGTAGGCGCGAAACAGACATTAAAAGCCATTGAGCGGGGGCATGCCAAAGTGGTATATACGGCACAAAACGCTGACAGGCATGTTGTTGAACCCATCCTCAGGATGTGTGCCTCAAAGGGTATCCAGGTAATCCAGGTGGACTCCATGCAGGCGCTGGGCAAAGCCTGTGGTATAGAGGTGGGCTGTGCTTCCGCGGCTGTTATTGAGGAATAAGCTACTTGAGGTACAAAATTAATAAAGGTAACTACACAGGAGCCAAAATGAGAGAATGTTTTATCGCCTTTAGATATTCTGAATTCTGACTCCTGAATTCTGACTACTGTTCAAGTATGACCAGCCGGGAAGGAGGTGTTTTTTTAAGTGCCAACTATTAGCCAACTGATCCGCAAAGGCAGGGAGGAAGTTATTAAGAAGTCTACAGCGCCGGCGATGAAGGAGTGTCCTCAGAAACGGGGCGTTTGCACCAGGGTATATACAACCACGCCGAAGAAGCCAAACTCCGCTTTGCGTAAAGTTGCCCGGGTCAGGCTTACCAACGGCATTGAGGTAACCTCCTACATCCCAGGCATCGGGCATAATCTGCAAGAGCACTCGGTTGTTCTGGTGCGTGGCGGCAGGGTAAAGGACTTGCCGGGCGTCAGGTATCACATCATTCGCGGTTCGCTGGATTCAGCGGGTGTTCAGAACAGAAACCGGGGGCGTTCTAAATACGGCTCGAAGCGGCCGAAGAAATAAGTATTAATTTCACATTCGCTGTAAAGGGGGGAAGATTGTGCCGAGAAGAGGGGCTGTTGCCAAACGGGAGGTCCTGCCGGATCCTGTATACCGGAGCAAGGTTTTAACCAAACTGATCAACCAGGTAATGCTGGACGGCAAAAAAAGCCTTGCCGAGGCGGTTGTCTATGGTGCTATGGATATAATCAAAGAAAAAACGAGTAAAAACCCGCTGGAGGTTTTTGAACAGGCAATGAAAAATATCATGCCGGTGCTTGAGGTAAAGGCCCGCCGGGTCGGCGGGGCCAACTATCAGGTTCCGGTAGAAGTGCGCCATGACCGCAGGCAGACACTGGGCATTCGCTGGCTGACCAAGTATTCCAGGGAGCGGGCCGGCCGGACCATGGCTGATAAGCTTGCCAATGAAATTATGGATGCGGCTGCAAGTACGGGTGGTTCAGTAAAGAAAAAAGAAGATACGCATAAAATGGCGGAAGCTAACAAAGCATTTGCGCATTACCGGTGGTAAGGGGGATCTTGATGGCGCGTCAGTTTTCGTTGGATAAAATTCGAAACATAGGAATAATGGCACATATTGACGCCGGCAAGACCACCACTACCGAGCGGATACTGTTTTATACGGGCAAAGTGCATAAAATCGGGGAAGTGCACGATGGGGCGGCAACGATGGATTGGATGGTCCAGGAGCAGGAGCGGGGCATCACCATTACTTCCGCTGCAACCAGCTGCCGGTGGCGTGATTGCCAGATTAATATTATTGACACGCCAGGGCACGTGGACTTCACTGTGGAGGTAGAACGTTCTCTGCGTGTGCTTGACGGCGCAGTAGCGATTTTTTGTTCAGTAGGGGGCGTCGAACCGCAATCTGAAACCGTATGGCGGCAGGCCGACAAATACGGCGTTCCAAGGATAGCCTACATTAATAAGATGGACCGGGTGGGGGCTGACTTTCACCGGGGAATAAAAATGATCAAGGAACGTTTAGGCGCCAACCCGGTAGCTCTGCAAATACCGATCGGACTTGAAGACAAGTTCCGCGGTGTCGTTGATCTGGTCAGAAATAAGGCAATCATTTATATCGATGAGCTGGGCATCGACAGCGAGGAAACCGACATCCCGCCGGAACTGGCTGAAGAAGCAAATATATTTAGAAGCAAGTTGGTTGAAGCGGTTGCCGAGTCTGACGAAGATTTGATGATGAAATATCTTGAAAACGAGGAACTTACGGAAAAAGATATTCAAGAAGGTATTCGCAAAGCAACTCTGGCGGTGAAGGTGATCCCGGTGCTTTGCGGCTCAGCTTTTAAAAACAAGGGAGTGCAGCCGCTGCTGGATGCGATTGTAGATTATCTGCCCGCGCCCACGGAAGTGCCGCCCATACGCGGGGTTGACCCGGAAACCGGTGTGGAAAAAGTGCGGGCGGCCAGGGATGATGAGCCGTTTGCCGCTTTAGCCTTTAAAATAATGGCCGACCCTTATGTAGGTAAACTAACCTTTTTCCGGGTTTATTCCGGGAACTTGCAGTCCGGTTCATATATTTATAATTCAACCAAGCACAAGCGGGAAAGAATCGGGCGCATTCTGAGAATGCATGCCAACCACCGGGAGGATATCGCGGAAGTGTTTACCGGTGATATTGTTGCCGCGGTAGGCTTGAAAGCGACCAGCACCGGAGACACCCTGTGTGATGAAAAGGCGCCGGTTCACCTTGAATCCATGGATTTTCCGGAACCGGTTATTCAGGTGGCTATTGAGCCGAAAACCAAGATAGACCAGGAAAAAATGGGTGTTGCCCTGCAGAAGCTGGCAGAGGAAGATCCTACTTTCCGGATTAATACCGACGCTGAAACAGGCCAAACACTAATATCGGGCATGGGCGAGTTGCATCTGGAGATAATTATTGACCGGATGCTGCGTGAGTTTAATGTGGAAGCAAACGTTGGCCGTCCCCAGGTTGCTTATAAAGAAACCATCAGGAAGAAAGTCAAGGCTGAGGGTAAGTTTGTCCGTCAGTCCGGCGGGCGCGGCCAGTACGGGCATGTTGTTTTGGAGATCGAGCCGCGGGAGCCGGGCTCCGGATATGAGTTTACGAGCAAAGTCATTGGCGGGGTTATCCCCAAAGAGTATATTCCGGCTGTTGACGCGGGCGTTAGAGAGGCGCAGGAAAATGGCGTTTTAGCCGGTTTCCCGATGGTAGACATCGGAGTCACCCTGCTGGACGGTTCTTACCACGATGTGGACTCATCCGAAATGGCTTTTAAGATTGCCGGTTCCATGGGTTTTAAGAATGCCGCCGGCAAAGCCGGCGCGGTTCTGCTCGAACCGGTAATGAAGGTCGAAGTCGTGGTAAACGATGAGTATATGGGTGACGTGATCGGCGATATAAACTCCCGGCGGGGCCGGATCGAGGAAATGGAGCCGCGTAACGGGGTGCAGATAATCCATGCGCTCGTGCCGCTGGCGGAGATGTTCGGTTATGCGACCGACCTGCGTTCGCGTACACAGGGGCGCGGCACCTACAGCATGCAGTTTAGCCATTATGCTGAAGTTCCGCAAAATATTGCAGAAGGAATTATTGCCAGACGGCAAGGGTAAAATATGGGTAGCCGGAATTTAGTTTAAACAAGTGTCAGCAAATAGGATGAACTGTTTGCAGTTAATAAAAATTTGAAGGAGGATAAAACCAATGGCAAAACAAAAGTATGAGCGGACTAAACCCCACGTTAACATCGGTACCATCGGCCACGTTGACCACGGCAAGACCACCCTGACTGCGGCAATCACCATGGTTCTGAATACAGTCGGTCAGGCCACAATTAAAAGGTTCGAAGAGATTGACAACGCTCCCGAAGAGCGTGAGCGCGGCATTACAATTAATACCGCCCACGTCGAATATGAAACCGATAAAAGGCACTATGCCCACGTTGACTGCCCGGGCCACGCCGACTACATCAAAAACATGATTACCGGCGCCGCCCAGATGGACGGGGCGATCCTGGTTGTGTCCGCGGCAGACGGCCCGATGCCCCAGACCCGCGAGCATATCTTGCTGGCCCGCCAGGTCAATGTTCCCTACATCGTCGTCTACCTTAACAAAGCCGACATGGTCGACGACCCCGAACTTCTGGAGCTGGTTGACATGGAAGTGCGTGAATTGCTGACCACTTACGAATTTCCCGGCGATGACATCCCCATCGTTACCGGTTCGGCATTAAAAGCGATGGAATGCGCCTGCGGCAAGAAAGATTGTGAATGGTGCAAATCCATCTGGGAGTTGATGGATGCCGTTGACGCGTATATTCCCACACCTGAGCGGGATATCGACAAGCCCTTCCTGATGCCTGTCGAAGACGTGTTTTCCATTACTGGTCGCGGCACCGTGGCAACCGGCCGGGTCGAGCGCGGGCAGGTCAAAGTGCAGGATGAAGTCGAGATCGTGGGACTCAATGAAAAGCCCCGGAAGACCGTGGTAACCGGTGTGGAAATGTTCAGGAAGATCCTGGAAAGCGGCCAGGCCGGCGACAACATCGGCTGCCTGCTGCGGGGCGTCGACCGGAAAGAAATCGAACGAGGGCAGGTTTTGGCGAAACCCGGCACGATCAGGCCCCACAAAAGCTTCTCCGCCGAGGCTTATGTTTTGACCAAGGAAGAGGGCGGCAGGCACACCCCGTTCTTCAACGGTTACCGTCCCCAGTTTTATTTCCGGACTACCGACGTAACCGGCGTGATCACCCTGCCGGAGGGCGTTGAGATGGTGATGCCGGGAGACAACATTAATGTTGACATCACTCTGATTACCCCGATCGCCATTGAAGAAGGGCTGCGCTTCGCCATCCGTGAAGGCGGCCGCACAGTAGGCGCGGGTGTTGTTACTGGAATTAAGGAATAGGTTGTATTTAACACGCTGAAATACCAACCCGTTGCTATTGGCAAGCGCGATGAGGTGAGAGGTTGCCAACTAAGTTGTCAGTAGTCAGTAGTCAGTAGTCAGAATAAGGGGGAAATCGCGAAAAGGCGATTTTCAACAAGCAATCCGACTGCGACAACCGGCTACCGGCTACCGAAATGGGGAATTTTCACCGAGAAAGTCCGGTCATCGGGCGAAAAGGAGAGCAGGATATTGATGAAGAGCCAAAAAATCAGGATCAGGCTAAAAGCCTTCGACCATCATATATTGGACCAGTCGGCTTTGAAGATTGTAGATACCGCGAAGAGAACGGGCGCCTCTGTTGCCGGCCCGGTTCCGCTGCCCACTGAAAAAAACATATACACCATTTTGCGCAGTCCTCATGTTAACAAGGACTCTCGCGAACAATTCGAGATGCGGACCCATAAGCGTCTGATTGACATTATCGAACCCACCCCGAAAACGGTGGACGCCCTTATGCGTCTGGACCTGCCGGCCGGTGTCGACATTGAAATTAAACTGTAGTTAGAAAAAGGATCAACTTTTATGTGTTTATTGATAATTGAGAAAAAGTGGCCTGTGGGCATACATAAGCGGCGATAAGCCCACAGGTCGCGCCGAATATTTCCGGTTTAGACAGAGGTAATGTTGAGAACCAGCTCAACCACTTGCCACAGAATTCAGGGTCCGGGGACGGATGCAAAGCAGTTTAATTTCCGGCCCTTGAAAAACGGAGGTGCATCTAAACATGCCGAAAGGCATTCTGGGAAAAAAAGTTGGAATGACGCAGGTTTTTACCGACATAGGCCTGGCTATTCCTGTCACTGTAATCGAAGCCGGTCCTTGCTTTGTAGTGCAAAAGAAGACCCCCGGGACTGACGGATACAGCGCCATCCAAATTGGTTTTGGAGAGAAGAGGGAACAGCTTTTTAATAAACCGCTGAAAGGACATTTTGCCAAAGCCGGCATACGGCCGTTGCGATTTCTGCGGGAGTTGAGGGTTGAAGATGTGGATTCGTACGAGGTGGGTCAGGAAATTAAAGCTGATATTTTTGCCCAGGGCGAAAAGGTAGATGTTGTTGGGACCAGTAAAGGGCACGGTTTTGCCGGCGGGATCAAACGCCACGGTTTTCACCGCGGACCGATGGCCCACGGTTCCAAGTACCACCGGCGCCCCGGCTCACTGGGAGCGAAAGGCCCGGCCCGTGTGTATAAAGGCAGGAAATTGCCGGGGCACTACGGCTCGGAGCGAATAACGGTACAGAATCTTGAAGTGGTAAAAGTTGACGGCGACCGCAACTTGCTTGCCGTCAAAGGAGCCATACCCGGACCCAAGGGCGGTCTGGTACTTGTAATACCGTCGACCAAGGCGCGGCAGCGCTAGAAAAGAGACTTACGGCCAAAGACGCAAGAGCGGGCGCGGCTCGCTGCGATCGGCACTTGCGCCCGAAAAGGCTTACGGCTCAGAAAGGGGACACTCATGCCTACAGTAGCAATGTACAATATTAACGGCGAACAGGTCGGGGAACTGGCGCTGAAAGATGAAGTATTCGGCGTTGAGGTAAACGAATCTGTTTTGCATGATGCCGTTGTGATGCAGTTGGCCAGCCGTCGCCTGGGTACCCACGCTACCAAAACCAGGGCGGATGTCAGCGGCGGCGGCCGCAAGCCCTGGCGTCAAAAAGGCACCGGCAGAGCCCGTCACGGCACCACCCGTTCACCAATCTGGCGTGGTGGCGGGATTGTTTTTGGGCCTCACCCCAGAGACTACCATTACAGCCTGCCTAGAAAAGTAAGAAGGCTGGCTTTGAAATCGGCCCTCTCGGCGAAAGTAAATTCCGGTGATATCCTTGTTGTGGATTATCTACAGATGGAGCAGCCCAAAACCAAGGATATGGTTAAAATATTAGGCAACCTCAAGGTGGATGAGGCTCTGCTTGTAACGGCGGAAGCCGATGATGCGGTGGAAAAATCCGCCCGCAATATCCCTGGGATCAAACCGCTGGACGCTGCCGGCCTCAACGTTTACGATATACTGGCTTATAACAAGCTTGTCATAACCAGAGACGCGGTGGCCAAGGTTGAGGAGGTGCTCGCGTAATGAAAAATCCGCGCGATATCTTAAAGAAACCGGTAGTTACAGAGAAGAGCACATCTCTTTTAAAGGATAATAAGTACACATTCCTGGTTGATCTCAAGGCCAACAAAGTGGAGATCCGGCAGGCAGTAGAAAATCTGTTCAAGGTTAAGGTGGAAAAAGTAAACACCATGCGTGTTAAAGGAAAGATTAAACGGGTCCGCAGGATCCCCGGTAAAACTCCTGACACGAAAAAAGCGATAGTTACCCTCAAAGAGGGTGACAGGATCGAGATTTTTGAGGGAATGTAGTTATTCACCGTAACATCATTAATTATTTTGGGAAAGGAAAAGGTTTTAACAGTCACAATCCGGTGACGTGTGTTGTCAAGCGGAAAAAGTGTTACTGTTTCCCGTGGAGTCGGCGGGAGGGGCATATTTAAAAGTATGTTTCTTAAAACCAGGTGAATCTCGTGGCTACTAAAAGTTTTAAGCCAACATCACCAGGTCGCCGGTTTGTAACCGTTTCGGACTTTAAGGATATTACCCGTTCGGAACCCGAAAAATCGTTGCTTGAACCATTAAAAAAGAGCGCCGGCCGCAATGCTTACGGCAGGCTGACGGTAAGACACCGGGGCGGCGGGCACAAGCGGATGTTCAGGGTTATTGATTTTAAACGTAATAAAGACGGTATCCCGGCTAAGGTTGCCAGTATAGAATACGACCCGAACCGTTCCGCTCGAATTGCCCTGTTGCATTACGCCGATGGTGAAAAGAGGTACATACTTGCGCCTGTTGGTATTGAAGTCGGGCAGAAGATAATATCGGGTCCGGATGCTGATATCAAGGCCGGTAATTGTTTGCCGTTGCGTAATATTCCACTGGGTACGATGATCCATAATATCGAGTTATACCCCGGTGGTGGCGGTCAACTGGTGCGTTCTGCGGGCGCGTCGGCCCAGTTGATGGCCAAGGAAGGCAAGTACGCCAATATCCGGATGCCGTCTGGCGAGATGAGGCTTTTGTTGATTGACTGCCGTGCCACTATCGGGCAGGTAAGCAATGTTGATCACGAAAACATAACTATCGGCAAGGCCGGCCGCAAACGCTGGATGGGTATTCGGCCGACGGTCCGGGGCATTGTGATGAACCCGGTTGACCACCCGCACGGTGGTGGTGAGGGTCGCTCACCAATCGGCCGGAATCCTGTTACCCCGTGGGGCAAACCGGCGCTTGGCGCCCGCACCCGGAAGAAAAAACCAAGCGATAAATTAATCGTAAAAAGAAGAACGAAATAAATCGGTAAGGGGACACACCTTCTAGTGTCGTGTAAATCCAAGGGGATTACTCCTGCATGTGTCGTGTAAATCTCTAGTTAATTTTGGTCAGGCCAGTGAAGGAATGTCGTCAGCGGAAAGGGGACACACCTTCTAGTGTCGTGTAAATCCAAGGGGATTACTCCTGCATGTGTCGTGTAAATCTCTAGTTAATTTTGGTCAGGCCAGTGAAGGAATGTCCCCAATAAAAGTGTGAAAGGAGGCTACAATTTTGGGCCGGTCATTAAAGAAGGGGCCGTATTGCGAAGAACGGCTTCTCAATAGAATAGAGGCTATGAATGAGACGGGCGAAAAGAGAGTTATCAAGACCTGGTCCAGGCGCTCAACCATCTTCCCTCAAATGGTCGGGCACACCATAGCCGTGCATGACGGGCGAAAGCATATCCCGGTTTATATCACCGAAGATATGGTTGGTCACAAATTGGGGGAATTCGCAGCTACCAGGCTTTTTCGAGGACATGGCCACCATACGGAAAGGTCTACAGCGCTGAAGTAGAAGCCGTAAAACAAAAAGTCAGAGGCAAGGTTACCATTTTACTTGACAAATCCGGTATTTAGCCTCCGGCTTTCGGTTCCGGCATCTTAACGAAGGGGGTAAATAACCTGTGGAAGTTAAGGCCACAGCCAAATTTGTAAGAATTTCCCCGCGAAAGGTGCGCGTGGTAGTGGACCTGATCCGGGGTAAAAAAATTCAGGAGGCCCTTGCCATTTTAAGATATACACCCAAACGGGCCTCGGAGGCGATAACCAAAGTACTCAAATCTGCCGCTGCCAACGCCGAACACAATCAGCAGGCCAATCAGGATGAGTTGTTCGTTGCTGCAGCATATGTTGACCAGGGGCCTACCTTAAAGCGGTTCCAGGCCCGGGCCATGGGCCGCGCGGATGTTTTACGCAAACGTACCAGCCACATTACGGTCGTGGTGGGCGACAAAAAGGAGGGTAGATCTTAGTGGGGCAGAAGGTAAATCCCAAAGGCCTGAGGATTGGTATTATCCGGGACTGGGAAGGCAAGTGGTTTGCGGACAAGAGAAACTATGCCGACCTCTTGCATGAGGACCTGAAGATACGCAAGTTTATTAAAAAGAAACTTTTTGTGGCGGGCGTTTCGCGCATTCAGATAGAGCGAGCGGCCAACCGGGTAAAAGTGTTCATTCACACCGCCAAGCCGGGTATTGTCATCGGGCGGGGCGGCATGGAAGTAGAAAACCTGCGCAAACAACTGGAGCAGATTACCGGCAAACAGGTCAGCGTCAATATCGTGGAAATCAAGGTGCCTGAGCTGGATGCCCAGCTCGTGGCTGAAAATGTGGCATCACAACTGGAGAAGCGGATTGCTTTCAGACGGGCCATGAAACAAGTGGTCACCCGCTCCATGAAAATGGGTGCGAAAGGGATCAAAATTGCGTGCGGCGGCCGTTTGGCCGGTGCCGAGATTGCCCGCACTGAATGGTACAGTGAAGGCAAGGTTCCCCTCCATACCTTGCGTGCCGATATCGATTACGGTTTTGCTGAAGCAAACACAACCTATGGAAAAATCGGTATTAAAGTATGGATTTACAGGGGAGAAGTGTTACCGGAAGTCAAGGATTCCGAAAAAACCCCGGCCAGGGGAGGGAAGGCCTCACCCGGTGAAGGAGGCGTATAGAGATGCTTATACCAAAAAGGGTTAAATACCGCAAACAGCACCGCCCGGGGACAGTCGGCAAGGCTAAAGGCGGCAAAGATGTCAGTTTTGGTGAATATGGCCTTCAAGCGCTGGAATCAGCCTGGATTACCAATAGGCAAATAGAAGCGGCCCGTATTGCCATGACCCGTCATATCAAGCGGGGCGGCAAGGTCTGGATCAGAATTTTTCCGGATAAGCCCATTACTACCAAGCCGGCTGAAACCCGGATGGGTTCAGGCAAGGGCACTCCAGAATACTGGATTGCCGTTGTCAAGCCAGGCCGGATCATGTTTGAGTTAGCGGGTATTTCCGAAGAAGTGGCCCGCGAAGCGATGCGTTTGGCGTCTCACAAGTTACCGGTTAAAACAAAATTTGTGAAACGCGGGGAAGTAGGTGAGGTCGTTGAAAACTAAGGATATTAGAGAGTTGACTGATGCCGAGCTTTACAAGAAGTTAGACGATTCCAAAGATGAACTCTTTAAGTTGAGATTTCAGATGGCCACCGGGCAGTTGGATAACCCGATGAAATTGCAAGAAGCCCGCCGCAGGATTGCGCGCGTTAAAACGATAATCCGCGAGCGTGAGTTGGGCATCCAGCGGGCGTAAGACGCATTTTTCATCCTCTGCCGGAGTTTGTACGCCGGGATGGGGAAATGACCTTAGTCTAGGAAGGAGTAGTGTGGATGGAACACCGTGGAATGCGCAAGGTTCTCACCGGCAGGGTGGTAAGTGATAAAATGGAGAAGACCGTGGTTGTGGCCGTTGAAACCCTGGTCAAACATCCCATGTACCAGCGCATCATTCGACGTACCCGTAAATTTAAAGCACATGATGAAAAAAACTCCTGCCGGATCGGCGATAAAGTAAAAGTTATGGAAACCAGGCCCCTGTCGAAAGAAAAGCGGTGGCGGGTGATCGAGATCCTGGAGCGGGCGGAACAGATTTAGAGGTTGGTAGTCGTAAGTAGGAAGTGTGAGGAGGTTGCAGCTTTGATTCAGGTACAGTCTTTGCTCACCGTGGCTGACAACACCGGGGCGCGCAGGCTGATGTGCATCCGCGTTTTGGGCGGATCACTGCGGCGCTATGCAGGCGTGGGCGACATCGTTGTTTGTTCCGTTAAAGAAGCTACGCCAGGCGGCGTTGTTAAGAAAGGTGATGTAGTAAAGGCCGTGGTGGTCCGTACGAAAAAAGAGGTAAGGCGCCCGGACGGATCCTACATCAAGTTTGACGAAAACGCTGCTGTCATTATCAAGGACGATAAGAGTCCGCGGGGAACGCGTATTTTCGGGCCGGTAGCCCGGGAATTAAGGGACCGTGAATTCATGAAAATTATCTCACTGGCTCCGGAAGTGCTCTAGCGCGCCGGATGTCATTAAAATATCGACGGTGAGTTCGGAGGTGACACAAAATATATGGTAAAACCCAAGGTCCACGTCCGTAAAGGAGATACAGTATTGGTACTCACTGGTAAGAACGCGGGAAAAAAGGGCAAGGTTTTAGAGGTGATACCGGGTAAAAGCAGGATAGTCATTGAGGGAGTAAACATTGTTAAACGCCACTCCAAGCCTACCCAGAAACTGCCGCAAGGGGGTATTTTGGAAAAAGAGGCCCCAATCCACAGCTCTAACGTGATGCTTTTCTGCAACAAATGCAACAACCCAACCAGGATTAGTAAAAAAATCCTTGATAACGGGGAAAAAGAGCGCATATGCAAAAAATGCGGGGAAGCGATTTAGTGGTTGGTGGTCAGTGGTTGGTGGTTGTAACGACTAACGACCTACGACTTACTACCAAGAAGGGAGGTAGTTGAAGATATCCAGACTGAAAGATAAGTACAAGAACGATGTAGTACCTGCCATGTTAAAAAAATTTGGATACAAAAATATCATGCAGGTTCCCAAACTGGAAAAAGTAGTTGTAAGCATGGGCGTGGGTGAGGCGATTCAGAACTCCAAAGCAATCGACTCTGCGGTTAACGACATGATGATTATCACCGGACAAAAGCCTGTTACCACTAAAGCAAAAAAATCCATCGCGGCATTTAAACTGCGCGCCGGTATGACCATCGGTGCGAAGGTAACTTTACGCGGCGAACGCATGTATGAGTTTGTGGATAAGCTTTTCAACATTGCGCTCCCAAGAGTACGCGACTTCCGGGGTATCTCGCCGAAATCATTTGACGGGCGGGGCAATTACAGTATGGGTATTCGCGAGCAGCTTATTTTCCCGGAAATCGAATATGACAAAATCGATAAAGTCCGGGGTATGGACATCATTTTTGTAACTACGGCCAAAACAGACGAAGAGGCAAGGGAACTATTGGGATTGATGGGGATGCCGTTCCGGGCGGCATAAATAGTGGTTGGTGGTTGGTGGTTACCCAACGACTAACGACCCACGACCATAAAAGGAGGCAAGTTGGTGGCTAAAAAATCAATGGTTTTAAGAGCTATGCGAACACCAAAATTCGCAGTGCGCGGACACAATAGATGCAAAATCTGCGGGCGGCCACACGCCTACATGAGAAAATTCAAGATTTGCCGGATTTGTTTCCGGGAACTCTCATACAAAGGTGAAATTCCGGGAATCCGCAAAGCCAGTTGGTGATCAGGAAGGAGGTAGTTGCGCGTGGTTATGACCGATCCTATTGCAGATTTCTTGACCCGAATCCGGAATGCAAATACGTTTTATCATGATAAAGTAGAGGCGCCTGCTTCCAAGGTGAAAAAAGCAATCGCCAACATCTTGAAAGATGAAGGGTTTGTCAAGGATTGCGAATTTGTAGACGACGGCAAGCAGGGAATTATCCGGGTTTACCTTAAATACGGGGCTAATAAGGAACGGGTGATCACCGGTCTCAAGCGCATATCAAAGCCAGGTTTAAGAGTGTACGCCAGAAAAGACAATGTGCCAAAGGTTTTAGGCGGCCTCGGAATAGCTATTATCTCCACCTCTAAAGGGTTCATGTCTGATAAGAAAGCGCGTAAAGAAGGCCTGGGCGGCGAGGTAATTTGCTACGTATGGTAATTAGTACCATGTGCTTGAATACATTTAGGATGGCAGGTGTAATTTATGTCCAGGATTGGTAGGCAGCCGGTACCGGTGCCCGCCGGTGTTGATGTACAGATTGACGGGAACCGTGTGCGGGTTAAGGGCCCGAAGGGGCAGTTGGAAAAAGAGTTGCACCGGGATATGATCGTAAAATATGAAGGAGGACAATTATTGATTGAACGTCCTTCTGACAATAAGCAACACAAGTCGCTGCACGGTTTGACACGTACCCTTGTGAATAATATGGTAGTAGGAGTTACGACCGGTTTTCAGAAAAATCTGGAACTGGTCGGTGTTGGTTACCGCGCATCCAAGCAAGGTAACAAACTGGTTTTGGCTCTGGGTTATTCCCATCCGGTAGAAATTGAACCGGAAGCGGGGCTGGAAATTGAAGTTCCGGCGCCGGCCAGGATCAGTGTTAAAGGCATAGACAAGGAAAAAGTGGGAGCCCTGGCGGCAGTTATCCGTGCTGTGCGTGAACCGGAGCCCTATAAAGGGAAAGGTGTCAGGTACGAAGGTGAAAAAGTCCGGCGCAAGGTTGGTAAAGCCGGTGGCAAAGGCAAGAAGTAATCTATTATATTTATTTTAGAAAGGCAGTGACGACCTAAGTGCTGAATAAACCCGACCGTAAGGCCCTGCGGGCAAAAAAGCGCTTCAGGGTGCGCAAGAAAATAACCGGTTCTGCCAGCCGGCCCAGGTTGAATGTGTTTCGCAGCATCCAAAATATATACGCCCAGATTATTGATGATGAGCGCGGTGTAACCCTGGTGGCCGCATCTACCCTGGCACCGGAACTAAAAGGCAAGCTGGCCACGGGCGGCAATACGGCGGCTGCTGCGGCAGTGGGAGATTTGCTGGCCAAAAAGGCGGTTGAGGCCGGGATTAAACAGGTAGTTTTTGACCGTGCCGGTTATATTTATCATGGCCGGATCAAGGCCCTGGCTGACGCCGCGCGGGCAGGCGGACTGGAGTTTTAAAATAAGGAAAGGGGACACACCTTCTTGTGTCGTATAAGTCTGGAGGGATTACTCCTGAACATGGCCTGTTGAAGACCTAGTTACTTATAAGTGCAGGCGAGTGAAGGAATGTCCCCGATTAGGGGGGACACACCTTATGTCCCCGATTGGAGAAAGGAGGGAAATAGGTGGCGAGAATTGACGCCAGCAAACTGGAAACAACCGAAAAAGTGGTATATATCAACCGGGTGGCCAAGGTCGTTAAAGGCGGACGGAGATTCAGTTTTTTCCGCTCTGATGGTAGTGGGCGACAGCAACGGCCATGTCGGCGCTGGTCTGGGCAAGGCGGGTGAGGTTCCCGAGGCCATCCGCAAGGGTATTGAAGATGCGAAAAAGTCTTTAATCAAAGTACCCCTTTCCGGCACAACAATTCCTCACGAAGTAACCGGACATTTCGGGGCGGGTAAGGTTTTACTAAAGCCGGCAGCGCCAGGCACCGGTGTGATCGCGGGCGGCCCGGTCCGGGCGATCCTGGAGTTGGCCGGAGTGCGCGACATACTTACCAAGTCCCTGGGTTCCAACAATGCCAATAACATGGTTCGCGCTACTATGGAAGCGTTGAAAAGCCTGAAAACTCCGGAGGAAGTGGCCCGGCTGAGAAATAAAACAGTGGAAGAGATTCTGGGGTAAAAGGGGGGTATGTTGTGGCCAAATTGAAGATAACCTTGGTCAAAAGCCTGATCGGCCATCCGGAAAGACAGAGGGTTACTGTGCGAACCCTGGGTCTGACCAAAGTGAACCGGTCAGTAATACATGAAGACACTCCGCAAATCAGGGGTATGATTAATAAAGTTGCGCATTTGTTGAAGGTCGAGGAAGCCGGGGCGGCAGGCCCGAAAGCATAAACGAGACAGGCCTGAGAAGCGCTGGCCCAGGAATGTTAAGGAGGTGTCATCTTGAAACTGCATGAACTAAGACCGGCTCCCGGGGCAAGGCCTAAACCCACCCGCAAGGGGCAGGGGATCGGTTCCGGTCTGGGCAAGACGGCCGGCCGTGGCCATAAAGGGCAAAAGTCACGATCCGGCGGGGGCGTGCGTCCCGGGTTTGAGGGCGGTCAAATGCCATTGCAGCGCCGTATGCCGAAAAGAGGGTTTTATAATAAATTTGCCAAAGAAATTATCGCCGTAAATGTAGAGGCGCTTAACCGGTTTGAGAACGGGATTACAGTGACTCCAGAAACCCTGCTTGACGCCCGCTTGATTAAAAAGGTTGGCGACGGAGTGAAAATACTCGGTAAAGGCAGCCTGGAAAAATCTCTAACTGTATGCGCTCAAGCTTTCAGCAAGTCGGCCGAAGAAAAGATTACAGCTGCCGGCGGCAAAGCTGAGGTGATTTAATTGCTGGGAAGTTTAGCGAATGCCCTGAAAGCATCTGAATTGAGGACAAAGCTGCTTTACACCCTTGGGATGATCTTTATCTTCCGGCTGGGCGCTCATATTCCTGTGCCCGGAGTCAACCCGGAGAGATTTGCCGAGCTGGTTAACAGCGGTCTTATTTTTGGTTTCTTTGATGTTATTTCCGGCGGCGCGCTGAAGAACTTTTCTGTTTTTTGCCATGAGTATTACGCCTTACATCAATGCTTCAATTATCATGCAGCTCCTGACCGTGGTCATTCCGCACCTGGAGCGGCTGCATAAAGAAGGTGAAGAAGGCCGTAAGAAAATTACCCAGTATACCCGGTACCTCACCGTAATTCTGGCATTTATCCAGGGCCTCGGCATGGTGGTTGGAGTCGGCGGATCGCTACAGAATCCCGGTCCGGCGACCTACTTAATGACTGCCCTCACTATTACCGCCGGTACCACTTTCTTGATGTGGACGGGTGAGCAAATTACTGAAAAAGGGATCGGGAACGGTATTTCACTCTTAATTTTCGCGGGTATAGTTTCGCGTGTCCCGGCAGGCATAGTAAGGATTGTTGAATATTTGAACGCGGGCACCATCAATATCTTAAGCCTCCTGCTGCTTGTCGTCATCGGCGGTTTGGTGATCGCCGGAGTGGTTACAGTTCAGGAAGGGCAGCGCCGCATTCCTGTCCAATACGCCAAACGCGTGGTTGGGCGCAGGGTTTACGGCGGACAGACTACTCACCTGCCGCTGCGAGTCAATCAGGCGGGTGTTATCCCGGTCATTTTTGCCTCTTCACTGTTGATGTTTCCGGAAACGCTGGTGAAATGGTTTTCCAACAGTGCAATTGCGGCGTTCTACTCGAAGTGGTTCGGTTGGGGGACAGTTGCGCACACACTTATATACGCGCTTTTGATTATCGGTTTCACTTTCTTTTATACCGCTGTCATAATGAACCCGGCAGATATGGCCGACAATATCAAAAAATACGGTGGTTTTATCCCGGGATTGCGTCCGGGGCGGCCGACAGCGGAATACATCAGCCGGGTAATGAACAAGATAACCCTGGCTGGAGCTATTTTCCTGGCCTTGGTTGCGATACTGCCAAACTTTGTACTCCTGACGACAAGGATACCTAACATCTATTTTGGAGGCACCGCGCTGTTGATTGTGGTAGGCGTGGCTTTGGACACCATGAAGCAAGTGGAATCGCACATGCTGATGCGCAGCTACCAGGGATTTATTAAGTAGGTGGGCAGATGATTACCTGCAAGTCCGAAAAGGAACTCGCCTATATGAGAGACGCCGGGCGGGTTGTGGCCGAAACACTGGCGGAACTCACCAGTGCTGTGAGTGTGGGGGTTACCACCCGGGAATTGGACCGGCTGGCTGAAGACTATATTGTCAAAGCCGGCGCCAGACCGGCTTTTAAGGGATTGTACGGTTTTCCCTACAGCATCTGCACTTCAGTGAATGAAGAAGTCGTGCATGGGTTTCCCAGTTTAAGGAAATTGATAAGTGGAGATATTATTAGTATTGACACTGGAGCGGAAATAAATGGATATTATGGAGATAGCGCCGTCACTCTCCCGGTGGGGGAAGTTGACGGAGATGCCATGCGACTCTTAAAGGCAACAGAAGAATCCCTTTATCAAGGGATTGAACGTGCCAGGGAAGGCGCCAGGCTGTCGGATATNTCCAACGCAGTGCAGACNTGTGCTGAAGGATATGGTTTTTCGGTGGTGCGAGACTTTGTCGGACACGGGATCGGCAGCAGCCCGCACGAAGATCCGCAGGTACCCAACTTCGGCAGGCCTGGTAGAGGCCCCAGACTGAAGGCGGGAATGACATTAGCTATCGAGCCGATGATCAATATGGGCACTTACGAAGTACGGACTCTTTTAAACAACTGGACGGTAGTAACTTTGGACGCAAAACTTTCAGCCCATTTCGAACATACTATTGCCATTACTAATGACAAACCGGAGATATTGACGAAATTATGACAACGATAGGCTGTAATTAAAGATAAAGTACTGATTGCCGGTAGCTGTTTTCCAAACGATGAAAGGAAGGAAATAAATGTCACGGTCAGTGCCTGACAATAGTGGCAATATCGTCAACCGCCAATCCGGCAACTGGGATGCTTTACGTATAGGGCATCTGGTCGTTTCGACAAAGGGCCGTGATAAAGGTAGTTATTACCTGGTGGTAGGTATTGTAAATCAATCCAGAGTGCNCGTAGCCAATGGAGAAGGGCGAAAAGTGGAAAATCCCAAAATCAAAAATATCAAGCACTTGAATATTTTTGAAGTTATTGCCGGTGAGGTTTCACACAAAGCCGAAAACGGAAAAAGGATAACCAACGCGGATATACGGAAAGAGCTCAAGAGTCTTGTAAAAAACTTTAATGAGTGTTCATTATAATATAAGGAGGTTGGTCAGATATCTAATGTCAAAGCAAGATGTTATCGAGGCTGAGGGTACTGTCATTGAACCGCTGCCAAACGCTATGTTCCGTGTGGAACTTCAGAATGGCCATAAAGTATTGGCACACGTTTCCGGTAAAATCAGGATGAACTTTATCAGGATCCTGGCCGGTGACCGGGTGACAGTTGAACTCTCACCTTACGATTTGACCCGCGGGCGAATTATTTATCGATACAAGTGAGATGTGGGACGTGGGACGTGAGATGTGGGAGTGAATGATAGCCTCACATGAATCCCGCGACCAGCAGCCGACAGCCCACTACTAGCAGCCGATTAGTTTTACTAATGTGAAGACTTGAGAATTATATTAGGAAGGTAGTTTATGAGAAATAAGACATGAAGTGAGCGAAGGATTAAGAATTTACACTTGGGGATTCTCACTTCTTACGTCTTACTTCTCACGTCTCAATTAAGGAGGGTTTGCGATGAAAGTGAGACCATCCGTAAAGCCCATCTGCGAGAAGTGCAAAATCATCCGCAGGAAGGGCAAAATTATGATAATTTGTGAAAACCCAAAACATAAGCAGGTCCAAGGGTAATACCGGGAGGTGTGAAATAATTTATGGCACGTATCGCAGGCGTCGACTTGCCGAGAGATAAACGGGTCGAGATTGCCCTTACTTATATTTTTGGCATTGGTAAGCCCACGTCCCAAAAAATCCTGGCTCAGACAAATGTCAACCCTGACACCAGGGTTAAAAACCTGACTGAGGATGAAATTAACAAACTGCGTGAAATTATTGAGAAGAACCACAAAGTGGAAGGCGACTTGCGCCGGGAAATAGCCTTAAACATCAAGCGCCTGATTGAGATTGGCAGCTATCGCGGGTTAAGGCACCGCCGCGGCATGCCGGTACGGGGGCAGCGGACCAAGACCAATGCAAGGACTCGTAAAGGGCCGCGCAAAACTGTCGGCGTGCGCAGGAAAAAATAACATAAACAACATAAGTGTTAAGTTGGCTCAGTGTGGCGTGGCGCTTACCTGGAGGGCGGTTTTGGGTAAGAAATGCCCGAAATAGGCGGGGCAACTGTTTTAAGACGCTAAGCCGGTGAGTTTGGACGGTCCGTGGGTGAACTCGCGAACCTGTAGGTAAGCGCTACGCCATGCGATCAAGCGGATAATCTGAGCAAACTTGATGCACGTAAATAATTTTTAAGGAGGTCATTAGATGGCGCGTCGCGTAACCAGGACGAAAAGACGTGAACGCAAAAATATAGAATCAGGTGTTGCGCATATCAAATCAACTTTTAATAATACCATAGTAACCATTACCGATACCAAGGGCAATGCGATATCCTGGGCCAGCGCCGGAGGTGTGGGCTTTAAGGGCTCCCGGAAAAGTACCCCGTTTGCCGCCCAGATGGCGGCCGAAAACGCTGCTAAAGAGGCCATGGAGCACGGTATGAAAGTAGTGGAAGTGATGGTTAAAGGACCGGGTGCCGGCCGTGAAGCGGCCATTCGCTCACTTCAAGCGGCAGGGTTGGAAGTTAATCTGATTAAAGATGTTACCCCGATTCCTCATAACGGCTGCCGGCCGCCCAAGCGCCGGAGAGTTTAGGGAGGTGCAATGGTATGGCGAGATATACAGGGGCTGTATGCCGGCAATGCCGCCGGGAAGGGTTGAAACTCTACCTCAAAGGCGACCGTTGTTACACAACAAAGTGTAGTGTCGACCGCAGGACTTATGCCCCCGGTCAACATGGCCAAGGCCGCAAGAAAGTTTCAGAGTACGGCTTGCAATTGAGGGAAAAACAAAAAGCGCGCCGGATGTACGGCATTTTGGAAGGCCAGTTCAGACGCTACTTTGCGAGAGCCGAGCGGCAGCCGGGTGTTACCGGTGAGAATCTGCTCCGCTTATTGGAAAGGCGGATTGACAATGTTGTCTATCGCCTGGGACTCGGCTGCATCCCGGAACGAAGCCAGGCAGCTTGTGCGCCACGGGCATTTCACTGTTAACGGCCGTAAAGTAAATATACCTTCTTACTTGCTTCGGGTGGGCGATGTCATTGCCGTCCGGGACAAGAGCAAGGAATCACCAAGGATTAAAGAACTGCTGGAGCGGGCTGCCGAACGCACTCCTCCCGCATGGCTTGAATATGAGGCCGACCAGGCCACCGCTCGCGTTGCGGCCCTCCCGGTACGGGATCAGATTGACGCTCCCGTTCAGGAGCACCTGATTGTCGAGCTGTACTCCAGGTAGGCCATTTTTGGTCGTTGGTCGTGAGTCGTTGGTCGTTGGGTTGTTTGTTGGAATTCTATACCAACCACCAACCACTAACCACTAACCACCAATAGGGAGGTATATGTCTGTGCTTGAAATTGAAAAACCAAAAATTGAAGTTGTTGAAATAAACGACGATTGTACTTACGGCAAATTTACAGTGGAGCCGCTGGAAAGGGGTTACGGCATTACCCTGGGGAATTCGTTGCGCCGCATCCTGCTCTCGTCATTGCCGGGTGCCGCGGTGACTTCAGTGAAGATTAACGGGGTGCTGCATGAATTTTCAACCATTCCGGGGGTCGTGGAAGATGTTACAGACATTATTTTGAACCTCAAGAGTCTCAGCTTGAAACTCCATAGTGACGAAGAGAAGATCTTACGGATTGAAGCTGACACCGAAGGTGTGGTGAAAGCCGGAGATATAATCAGCGACGCTGACGTAGAGATATTAAATCCTGATCTGGTCATCGCCACTTTGTCCGCGAATGCCAATTTATCGATGGAAATTACCGTTTCCAAGGGACGGGGCTATGTTTCTGCGGAGAGGAACAAAAAGAATGAGCACATTATCGGCGTGATTCCAGTGGATTCAGTTTTCACGCCGGTGAGCAAGGTTAACTATAATGTAGAAAACACCCGTGTCGGCCAGATTACGGACTACGATAAGCTGACAATTGAAGTATGGACCGACGGGAGTATCAGGCCCGACGAAGCAATCAGCCTTTCAGCCAAAATTCTTAGTGAGCACTTGCGTCTCTTTATTGGATTAACTGAGACTGTTAGCGATGTGGAGATTATGGTGGAAAAGGAAGAGGAGCAAAAGGACAAGATCCTGGAAATGACCATTGAAGAGTTGGATTTGTCCGTGCGTTCCTACAACTGCCTGAAACGGGCCGGTATTAACACGGTGGAGGAACTGATCCAGCGCAACGAAGATGATATGATGAAAGTAAGAAATCTGGGGAAAAAATCCCTGGAGGAAGTAGTTAATAAGCTGCGCGAACTGGGGCTCTTGCTTAAAAAGAGTGATGAGTAAGGGAGGGATTTGAGAGTGGGCTATCAGAAGTTAGGGAGAAATACCGGCCACAGGAAGGCTATGCTAAGGAATCTGGTCACATCCCTCTTCCGGGACGAACGGATAAATACCACTGAAGCCAGGGCTAAGGAAGTAAAGAGCATTGCCGAGAGACTGGTTACAACAGCCAAGCAGAACAACCTAGCGGCCCGGCGCCAGGCACTGGCGTATCTCTACGAAGAAGATGTGGTGCGCAAGCTGTTTGACAAGATCGCGCCGAAATATGCCGACCGGCCGGGCGGCTATACCCGGATTGTCAAAGTTGGCTACCGCCGGGGCGACGCCGCGAAAACGGTTGTTTTAGAACTGATCTGATCATTTAATGATCTGTAATGATATGCCTGAAAAGAAAACGGTATACGGCGGGTTCCCTGAGAGTCCGGCATATATAAAGGTCAAAGGCCTCACCTATGTTTATAACAGTGGCGGGCCGTCAGAACAGGTGGCTTTGACCGGTGTGGAGCTGGAGATAAAAAAAGGTGAATTTCTTGCCCTGGTCGGCCCTAACGGGTCGGGTAAATCAACTCTGGCAAGGCACTTCAATGCCCTGCTGACACCGACTGAAGGCAAAGTCCTGGTAGATGGCATGGACACCCGCCAGGCGGAATATTTGTGGGAAATCCGGCAAAGGGTCGGGATGGTTTTTCAGAACCCGGACAACCAGATCGTCAGCTCGCTGGTGGAAGAAGACGTAGCCTTCGGCGCGGAGAACCTGGGGTTGCCCCCGTCAGAGGTCCGGGCCAGAGTAGATGAAGCCTTGCGTTTAACCGGGCTCTCTGAATACCGGAACCACGCTCCACATCTGCTCTCCGGCGGTCAAAAACAGCGGCTGGCTATCGCCGGTGTACTGGCCATGCGCCCGGACTGCCTGGTTCTTGACGAACCAAGCGCCATGCTCGATCCGTCCGGCCGCCGCGAGCTTATGGATATCTTGACTCGTTTAAACCGCTCCGGCGGCGTCACTGTGGTTCTGGTTACTCACGACATGGAAGAAGCCGCGGCAGCGGACAAAGTATTGATCATGTCCGGCGGCAGGCCTGTACGGGAAGGGACCCCGGCAGAGGTATTCGCAGATGAGCAACTGCTGCGGGATGTAGGGCTGGAACTGCCGGTAGCGGCTAAAATTGCCCATCGCCTGAGAAGGCGGGGCTTTTTAGTGCCGGATGGCATTCTCACTGTTAAGGACATGGTGTCGTACCTATGCCGGTAATTAGGGTTGAAAACCTCACTCATATTTATTCCCGGGGCACACCGTTTGAAGTGACCTCGCTGGACAATGTGTCACTGGAAATACAAAGAGGTGGGTTTTACGCGCTGGTCGGGGCAACCGGCTCCGGTAAATCTACTCTGGTTCAGCATTTTAACGGCATTCTGGCGCCCACTACCGGAAAGGTCTGGGTGTGCGGTATTGATGTTGCCAACAAGAGATTGCGCCGGGAACTTTGGCGCAAAGTAGGCTTGGTTTTCCAGCAGCCGGAACACCAGCTCTTTGAGGAGACTGTCTTTGATGACGTGGCTTTCGGTCCGAGAAATTTAGGCCTGAGCGCGAAAGAGGTCAGGGAGCGCGTTTTTGATGCGCTGCGGCTGGTTGGCCTGGACCCGGATGAAGTGGAACAGACATCCCCGTTCCGGCTGAGCGGCGGCATGCGCAGAAAAGCTGCAATCGCCGGTGTGCTGGCCCTCCACCCGGAAGTGCTGGCGCTTGATGAACCGGCGGCCGGCCTGGACCCGTTGAGTAGGCGGCAGTTGATGGAACGGATTGATCATTTCCGGATGGACCGGGGGATTACAGTGGTGCTGGTTACCCACAACATGGAGGAGGTGGCCCGGTGGGCAGACCGGGTTGCCGTGCTGCATAAGGGGCGCCTGGCGATGGAGGCCGCGCCCCGGGAGATTTTCAACAAGGCTGAAGAACTGCGCGCCATGGGGCTGGATGTCCCGGCGACAGTGGAGTTAATGCTTTGCCTGCAGGCCCGCGGTGTTCCGGTACGAACCAGTGTGCTAACGACTGACGAGGCGGTCGAGGAAATCGCCGGGTTGTTGAACCGGACATGAGCCCATTGGTAAGAGCCACGTCATACACCTGAGCAAACTTAATAACCATTTATAATGGTAAAGATAGCCCAAGGGAGGCCAACTTGGCGTATGATTAGCAGTATAACTTTTGGCCAGTTTATTCCGGGCAACTCATTATTACATCGCCTTGATCCACGGACCAAGGTAATTTGTGTAATCGCAACAGCTATTGCAGTTGTTTCCATCGTTAAATGGTATGAGTTTGCCATATTGGCGGTATTTATTTTTTTATCCATGATTCTATCGAGGATTCCTGCGAGAATATTTTTCAGGGGCTTGTTTTCAATCTGGCTGCTGCTGGTTGTGACATTTTCCCTGCAAGCGCTGTTGACGCCCGGTGAAGTGTTGTTCGGGCTGGGGGCTTTGAAAATAACGCGTGAAGGGCTGGCGGCGGGCTGCCAGATTTTTTTAAGGTTGGCCTTGCTGATTTTGATTGCTTTCCTGCTTACACTGACCACATCCCCGATTAGCCTCACTGCCGGACTGGAAAGTATTCTTGCGCCTCTAAAACGTGCCGGGGTGCCTACACATGAGTTGGCCATGATGATGACCATTGCCCTGCGCTTTGTTCCTACCCTGTTGACAGAAGCGGAAAAAGTGATTAAAGCCCAGCAGTCCCGCGGCGCCGGGCTTGGCTCCGGCGAGGTAGTGGAGCGGGTGAAAGGCTTGCTGCCGTTGTTTGTTCCACTTTTCGCCGGGGCATTGCGCAGAGCGGAGGAACTTGCCGTAGCTATGGAGGCGCGTTGCTACCGGGGGGGCGCCAACCGGACGAGGATGAATAGTTTGGTGCTGGAGTTGCCGGACTACGTGACTCTTGGCATAACCTTTGCGGTCCTTGCCATGTCGGTATGGCTGAGGTTTCAAAACCGCCTTTGAGGCAAACAACGCATCCTTTAGCTGTTTTGTTGGGATGGACTTAACATGGCATGGCACTTGCCTGGAGGGCGATTTTGAAGCCTGATTCAGAGAGGGAAAAAGTCCTCGGTATAGCGAGGGAACTAGTTTGAGGTATTCATGCGCAATATCAAAGTAACGATAGCTTACGACGGCACTAATTACCACGGATTTCAGGAACAGCGCGGCACAAGGTTTCAAACAGTCCAAGGCGTTCTGGAGGATAGGCTTTACAGGCTGGCCGAAAGACCGGTCCAGGTTATCGGCGCAGGGAGAACCGATGCCGGAGTGCATGCCCGCGGACAGGTAATCAATTTTGCTGCCGGTGACTGGCCTGTGCCTGTAGAGCGGGTAGCTTACGCTCTTAACAGCCTGCTGCCGCGGGATATCGTGGCGATAGACGCGGAAGAAGTACCGGAAACGTTTCATGCCCGCTTTTCCGCCATCGCCAAGACCTATCGCTACACAATTTATAACGGAAAATGGCATTCCCCCTTCCATCGCCTGTATAGTTACCATGTTCCAAAACGGCTGGATCTCAGCGCCATGCGGGAAGCAGCCGGATATCTGGAAGGAAGGCATGATTTCAGCGCGTTCCGTGCCCTGGGTGCGCCCGTGAAGACAACGGTGCGCACGCTTTACCAGGCGCAAGTAGCCGGCGAGGGTGATCTTGTTTACATAGTGTTGCGGGCGGAAGGGTTTCTCTACCACATGGCCCGCATGATTACAGGTACATTGCTCCGGGTGGGCCTGGGAAAACTCCCGGCGAGCGAAGTGGCCGGCATCCTGGCAAGCCGGGACAGCCTTAAAGGCGGCCCCACCGCCCCGGCCAGGGGTCTATGTTTGGAAAAAGTAGAGTATCCATAATTACCCCGCGTTTAACTTGACACTGGAAATGCATTGTGTTATATTGTAATACATGGTTTTTTGACGGTTCACAGCCCCGGCCGTTGAAAACCGGTATAATTTTTTGCCTTATTCGTTTGCCTTATTATTGAGGAGGGATTTTAAATGAAGACCTACATGGCGAAACCTCTTGATATAAAAGAACGCAAATGGTACACACTGGACGCTGAAGGCAAGGTTCTCGGCAGACTGGCCGTTGAAGCGGCACGGATTTTGCGTGGAAAACATAAACCTGACTTCACTCCCCATGTTGATACCGGTGATTTTGTTATTGTGATCAACGCTGAAAAAATCGTATTGACCGGCAATAAGCTTATGGGTAAAAAATATATCAGACACTCCGGCTACCCCGGTGGCCTAAAGGTAGTCAGTTATAACACCTTGTTAAAAACAAAGCCGGAACTTGCGGTAGAAAAAGCTATCAAGGGAATGCTGCCTCATAACAGGTTGGGTGCGGATATGGCCAGGAAGCTTAAAGTGTACAAAGGTCCTGAGCATCCTCACCAAGCCCAGAAGCCTGAAACCTGGCAGATGTAGCAGGGAAGGAGGAACCTACAAATGGCTCAAGTGATGTTTTACGGTACCGGACGGAGGAAAAACGCTATCGCCAGGGTATTTCTTGTGCCCGGTGAAGGCAGAGTGATCATTAACAAAAGGCCGTTAAACGAATATTTCGGCCGGAGAACCCTGGAGATGATTGTACGCCAACCAATTGAACTGATCGGCGCATCAGGGCGGTTTGATATCCAGGCAAAGGTTTTGGGCGGCGGTATTAGTGGTCAGGCGGGAGCGATCAAAATGGGAATTGCCCGCGCGCTCGTTCAGGCTGATCCTAATCTTCGTCCCATACTAAAGAAAGCCGGTTTTTTAACCAGAGACCCGCGGATGAAAGAACGCAGGAAGTACGGTTTGAAGAAGGCCCGCCGCGCGCCTCAATTCTCGAAGCGTTAATTCCAGCGCTAGTTTTTTATTATAAAATACTGTCAAGTCTGCAAGATTGGAAGGAAACCCCTTCCTTTTTATTTGCTTGAGGCAGACAAGGGGACGGTTCTCCTGTCTGCCCTGCCGGAGCAGACAGGAGAACCGTCCCCTTGTCTGCCCCCCTTGTCTGCGAGGGCTAAACATGAGCCACGTTATAAGCCCACAGGTCGCAGTGTTTATTTTTTACTTTTTGTGTTATGATGTAATAAATTACCATTGAATAATAGTAATTATTCAATAGTCAGTAGTCAGAATGAGAGAATGGTTTATCGTCTCGAAATATTCTAAATTCTGACTACTGACTACTGACTACTGACTACTGAATTATTTTTGGAGGCCACGGTGGATCGTTTACTGGTAGTATTTTTGTTGACGGCATTTATTAATTTAATTAATACGTTAACCCGCTCATCCCGCCTCTCCGGCGTTCGTACCGGCCACTTNGCCACTGCCATTTCACTTTTCGGAGTGGTTTACCTGGCTGCAAGTTTTGCCAATACACTCCAGGCGCCCTTACTGGCCTCAACAGTGGAACAAATTATCGATCAAGCCTATAGCCAGTCGCTGTTAGTGACCCCGGATACTGCCGTTACAAGCACCCGGATCTACCAGGAGGCGCTGGTGGATTTAAACGAAAATCTGCGCTTCGTAATCCTCGGCGCAACTGTGGGGACCACTCTGGGCATTCTGCTCATTCCTAGCTTTGTTACTTCATTTTCTAATTCAATAAAGGCCTTCGGCCAGACCGGTTCGGTTTTTCGGGTAATACTGCTGGTGGTGCTTTCCTTCTTCAAGCCTGGCAGCGGGATTGTAAAATTCCGGTTTACTTCCCTGCGGATGCTTAAGAGAATAATTTTCAGAAGAATGGCCACTCCAGGCGCTTTTCTTATTTGGAACCTCGTCAGCTACAGTTTGTGGACCGCAAATGTTTTATCCGGGCTCTATGCCGGCGCCCTTTATCCCGAATTCCGCTCCACAGCGGTGCTGATGGCGTCAATAGTAGGCAACGCCGCGATTGTAGTAAACGTGATGATGGTGGACCCGGTACTGGCTAAGGTAACCGATGCGGTGGCTGCGGGGGAACAGGATGAGCTCGAGTTGAAACAGATTATTTTTTACCTGGCTTTGTCCAACCTTTGCGGAACCCTGTTCAGTCAGATTATATTTGAGCCGGTGGCAAACGGTCTTCAACTATTGACCAGGTGGATCTCATAAACCCTTTGCAACTACTCAGGAGTCAGTAGTCAGTACTCAGTAGTCAGTAGCCAGTAGTCAGAATGAGAGAATGGTTTATCGTCTCTAAATATTCTGATATGGTTATCAAGATTGCTCAGGTGTATGGCGTGGCGCTTACCTACGGGCTCATGTTCGCCCATTAAAATCGTATGAGCTCATTCGCCCCCGGACTCGGTCAAACTCGCTCGCTTTGCTCGCTCAAACAGTTCCCTCGTTATTCCGATGGCTCACTCGCTCTTTGAATAAAGCTCAAAATCGCCCTCTAGGTAAGCGCCACGCCATATTGCTTGTATTGCCTGAACAAACTTAATACCCATTTTCATATTCTCTCGATGGGCAGCATACTTTTTAGAAGGAAGTTAGCTGTCCAAGGGGGGATTTTTTTTTGACTTTAATGATTATAAAAGCAATAAAAATTAAAAAACGTTATTTAGCCGCCATGGTCCTTTTGGCGCTTCTGGCGCTTCCTTTAAGCAGGTACCTGGAGGACAGGTCCGCCTGGCAGTCCGTAGCTGTCCTGTCGCAGTCTGTTGTTAATAAAGTGATCGTTGTGGATCCCGGCCACGGGGGATTCGACCCGGGTGTAGTAAGGGATGGTGTTCTGGAAAAAGACATCGCCCTGGCGATAGGAAAACGCCTGGCAACCAATCTCAGGCAGGCCGGGGCGATTGTGCTGATGACCAGGGAGACCGATGCCGACTTGAGCGAACCCGGCACAGTGGGTTTGGCGGCTAAAAAGCATGAAGATTTAAAGAACAGGGTAGCGCTGGCCAATGAACAAAAAGCAGATCTTTTTGTTAGTATTCATGTCAACAGTCATCCCTCTGCCAACCCGCACGGAGCCCAAACTTTTGTTCAGCCCGGTTCTCACGAAAGTAAAAAAGCCGGCCAGATCATCCAGTCCGAATTATCCGCCCAGTTAAAAAACACCGATCGTTTGACGAAAGAGGTTGACTATTACATTACCAGGAATACTACCATGCCGGCAGTGTTGGTGGAAACCGGTTTTATCTCCAACGCGAATGAAAGCCGGCTTTTGCAAGATCCGGCTTATCAAGGCAAGGTGAGTTGGGCGATTTATGCTGGTATAGTCAGATATTTCAGCACGGCGGCGGAAACCGGCGTGTCCCCGGACAAGCAAGAAGTGATTAAAATATTCAAAGAACAGAGTCCGGGCCCATTGGGGGAACCTTGATCCGCATATGTGCATATATTACTAACATGAGTCCGCTGGTAAGCCCCAGCCCTGTAGATCGTAATGATGTCAAGTTTGTCTCGGTGTATGACGTGACGCTTACCTACGGGCTCATGTTCGCCCTTTAAAATCGTATGAGCTCGTTAGCCCTCGGGCTCGGTCAAACTCGCTTGCTTCGCTCGCTTAAACAGTTCCCTCGCTATTCCGAGGGCGCACTCGCTCTTTGAATAAAGCTCAAAATCGCCCTCTAGGTAAGCGTCACGTCATGCTGAACTCATACTGAACTAACCTATATTCATGGGCTGGGGCTTTATTACCTGACCAGGCAAAAATCCAAATACTAGGTATGCGGAGGTTGTTTTTTTTGAAGGCGCTTATCCTGGCAGGCGGGCGCGGCACCCGGCTGCGACCGTTGACATATACCACTGCCAAACAGTTAATACCGGTAGCCAATAAGCCGATCATTTACTTTGTGCTGGAGCAGGTCAGCAGCGCCGGGATAAAAGACATCGGCATCATCGTATCCCCTGAAACCGGCAGCCATATCAAAGAGGCGCTGGGAGACGGCTCACGCTGGGGCGTGTCGATATCGTACATTCTCCAGGAAAACCCGGCGGGACTGGCCCACGCGGTTAAAACTGCGCGAAATTTCCTGGATAATTCTTCATTTCTGATGTTTCTCGGTGACAACCTGATTCAAGGGGGCGTCGGAGCCCTGGTCAGGGAGTTCAGCACTGGAAAAAGCGATTCAATTATTCAATTAAAAAAAGTAAAGGATCCCCGGCAGTTCGGAGTGGCGGTGCTCGGTCCCCGGCAAGAAGTATTGAAACTGGTGGAAAAACCCAAAGAGCCGCCCAGCGACCTGGCTCTGGTGGGTATTTACCTCTTTAGCCCGGCAATACATGCAGCTATAGACAAGGTTAAACCGTCATGGCGGGGAGAGTTGGAAATCACCGATGCCATTCAGCAGATGGTGGATGCGGGGCACCGGGTGGATGCCAGGCTGCTTGAGGGCTGGTGGCTTGATACCGGGAAGAAGGATGACATTCTGGAAGCCAACCGGGTAGTGCTGGACGAATACGCCGTTCGCGAGATAGGCGGTCAGGCCGACGCCGGCAGTGAAATTTCCGGCCGGGTTAACATCGCCCGCGGCGCGGTAGTAACCAACAGCATCATTCGCGGGCCGGTAGTGATTGGGGAAAATGCTGTGATCAAGGACTCCTTTGTCGGGCCGTACACGGCTATCGGTCAGGGCGCTATTCTTGAGAAGGTCGGAGTAGAACATTCAGTGGTGCTGGAAAACTGCCGGCTATCTGGTGTGGAACGGATTGAGGACAGTTTGATCGGCGGCAACACCCGGATCAGCAGCTCCGGCGCCGGGCGCCGGGCGTGCCGTTTATTTGTCGGAGATGACACAGAAATCATTTTGTAGCTGCAGGGGGACTAAAATGAAGGTTCTGGTTACGGGCGGGGCGGGATTCATCGGCAGCAATTTTATCAGGTATTTGTTGGGACGGTATCATTACCGGGTGATTAACCTCGATTTATTGACATATGCAGGGAACTTAGACAACCTGACCGATGTAAGGGATAACCCTGATTATACTTTTGTGCGCGGTAATATTGCAGACCGGCAGTGTCTTGAAAACATTTTTTCTCAAGGTATTGACGCCGTGGTCAACTTCGCTGCAGAGACTCATGTTGACCGCAGTATCGCGGATGCGGGTGTTTTTATCCGGACAAATGTCGCGGGGACGCAAGTGCTGCTGGATGCGGCCCGCAAGCGGAATATTCAAAAGTTCCTTCAGGTTTCTACTGATGAAGTTTACGGTTCACTGGGAGATAGCGGGTATTTTACTGAAGAAACCCCTCTTGCCCCAGGCAGTCCTTATTCCGCGAGCAAAGCGGCGGCTGATCTGCTGGCGCTGGCCTATCACCGGACCTATGGCATTCCGGTGAGCATCACCCGCTGCTCCAACAACTATGGGCCTTACCAGTTTCCGGAGAAGCTGATCCCTTTGATGGTCACCAACGCCCTGGAAGACAGGCCGCTCCCTTTATATGGGGACGGTTTGCATGTACGGGACTGGCTTCATGTGCTGGACCATTGCAGGGCGCTGGATCTGGTTTTACACCAGGGCAGGCCGGGGGAAATATATAACATCGGGGGAAACAACGAGCGGGCAAATATAGAAATAATCCGCCTCATCCTGGCTGAACTGGGCAAACCGGAATCATTGATCACCCATGTGCCGGACAGACCCGGCCACGACCGCCGTTACGCGATTGATGCCACAAAGATTAAAGAAGAACTGGGGTGGCAGCCGGAGTGCCCGTTCGAGCGTGGGCTGAAGGATACTGTTGCCTGGTACCGCGCAAACCGGGAGTGGTGGCGGAAAATCAAGTCCGGCGAATACCGGGAGTATTACGAAAAAATGTATGCCGCCCGGTGATCCCTACCGGCGCAGCTGGTTAAGGAGTGTGGCGCTTGATGATCAAGGATGTGCATGTGAAAAAACTGGTTAAACACTGCGACGACCGCGGTTTTTTTATGGAAATATTACGGGATGATGACAACCTGATGTCCCGTTTTGGCCAGGCTTCAATGTCCAGGACTTACCCCGGTGTGGTTAAAGCCTTCCATTATCACGAACACCAGGACGACTTGTGGTTCTTCCCGGTTGGCAACGCCCAGGTGGTTCTGCACGACCTGCGCGAGGGCTCACCGACCAGAGGGGAGACCA
>Ga0067045_1028553_pt1 | contig 31231 bp, 26 predicted proteins | sample TerdegcTABiofilm_FD_59184 | JGI IMG/M metagenome (GOLD analysis project Ga0067045, IMG submission 59184) | Combined Assembly of (Gp0054472, Gp0054536) Wastewater bioreactor microbial communities from Singapore -Terephthalate degrading...
GACAGATAAATGTTTTATCTGCTATCCAATCCCCTATAATTGCTACTCCACCTTCAATTATGCGGTCAACTAATCAACTCGGCGACGCCATATCGATAAGCTTGAAAAATGTGTCAAATAAACTTGTTTCAGTAGAGATAAAGACTGAAATCTTTAATCTACCTAATAACTCAAGTAGTCCACTAAATTTTAAAGTTGATAAAAGTAGCATAAGTTTACAGCCTGATTCAAACGAAAAATTTGATGTGAAGTTCACTACAGTTGACGAAAACTTTAAGGAGAAAAAATATGAAGGAGCAATCTGGATTATTATAAAGAATAAAAGCGCCCTGAATATTGCAACAGAAAAACTTCATATCCCATTCATTATTTATAAAGGAAAGATTACTGATATTTCCGATCCAGTTACGGATCTTTCTATTTCAAAAGATACTCTGTCTATGGATGAAGGTAGAGAAGAGATTAAAATAGGTTTTAGGCTCAATTCTGGTAGTTATCAGAAGATTTCCTTACCAAGCGAAGAATCATTTCATTACTCAAATTATGCCAGTGTTTTAACTATGTATATAGAGGATGAGTTTGGAAATAAGTGGGGAGATATATATTTCGCTGAAAATATACCAGTTGGGACTTATAATTTCTACTGGGATGGAAGAGATTTAGATGGAAAAGAATTTCTACCAAATGGAAAATTTCTTTTAAAAATCGAGATTATAGGTTCTGATATTGCAGTAGATGAAAAGGGTAATGTCATAAAAAATGAGCAACCTGTTACTGAATCATTAAAAATACCTATTAATGTTGTATCTTCTTCTGTACCTGAACCTCCTCTTTTATTAATCGGGGTTCAGAACAAAGTAAGTGTGGATGAAATTTTTGCAGTAAATGTTTTATTTGCCGACTGTAAGGACATCGAGAATATAAATATTGAACTCTCCTTTTCCCAGAGCAGACTAAAAGTTCTTGATGTTTTACCAGGAGAGTTCTCCGATGAGGAAAGTTTTTCATTTAAACCTGGAAAGGGAACTTTAGAAATTAATGCTGTAAGAAATCCTAATTTTGAAGATAAAAGAGGAAGAGTAGCAATAATAAGAATGAAAGCACAGAGGAAGGGTTTTCCAGATTTAAAAATTTCTTCTTATAAACTAATTGATGTCAAAGAAAATGAAAGAAAGACATTCTTAAAAATTCCTCGTCTTGATATACTATCCGAGAAATTTATTTTAGGAGACTTTAATGATGACAAAAATGTTGATGATTTAGATTTAAATCTTCTTATAGAAAATTATTGTTTAACGTCTGAGGATCCAGGATGGAATGAAAAATTTGACTTAAACAATGATATGATAATAAATATAGATGATGTTATAATATTCTCGAAATTTTATAATAAAATTTGATTTAAAAGGAGAGATGTTTATGAGTGTTAAAAGGTTAGTTTCGATTTTAGTTTCATTCCTTTTCATTTTTTCATTAACTGGAACAGCTACTTTAGTTTTCTCACAGGAAGAGAGTCCATTAAAGCTTGAAAAGATAATAGGTATCCCTAACAACAAGGGTGTCTTTAAAATGGCTGCACAAGATGGCTCTCAATTTTTCCCTATGTATCAGCAAGGTCTCGTTGTTGATTCTAAAGATTATATCTATATTGGAGATAGCGGAGAATCTCAAATCGAGGTTTTCAACTCAGAATTTAAACCAGAGAGAAATTTCGGAGAAATCGGTAGCGGAAATGGAAAATTTCAGTACCTAACTTCTATGTGCATAGATGAGAATGATAATATATATACGGTTGACAGTTATAATGCGTATATTCAAGTATTTGATAGAGATGGAAAAGTTATAAGAAAGTTCGGAGAAAAGGGAAATGATGATTCTCAACTATTAAATCCGTCAGGAATAGCAATTTTGAAGAGTGGGGACCTTGTGATTACTGATGTTGCAAGCGGCGTTAAAGTATTTTCTAAGAGTGGAAAATTTAAAGATTTCTTCACAAAAGACTCACGTATTTATAGCCCCACTGGAGTAGCCGTTGATGGAGATGGATATGTGTATATCGTAATCACCGACTATAGCTCAGGAAGTTCTTCTATTCTTAAGTACTCTCCAAGTGGAGAATATATCTTAACGGCTATTGAACCAGGCGAATCCGATAGTAAACTTTCCGGAATTGCAACATCTATCTACATATATAAAAATTACTTTTATTTGACTTCAACAAGTAGAAATGGCGGACTCGCTCGAAAATTTGAAATTGATAAAGATCCGAAATCACCTTTAAAATTTGTGGGAGTTCTTTCAAAAACACCTGCTGACCTTAGAATTGGAGAAACTGATATTATTCTTCCTACTGCTATCTTCGCAAAAAATGATAATGTCTATATTCTTGACGGCTTTATAAATAGATTAATTGTTCTTGATGAAGCAAACAAGCTTAAAGGAGCGATTCAATCTCCTGTGTTCCTTTATGGTTATTTTTATGGAAATCAGAGCAAGCCAAAGGGCTATTTATCAAATCCTCAAGGAGTAAGAGTAGATGGTGATGGAAGAATATTTGTTGGTGATAGCAACTACCATGATGTAGTTGTTTTTGATTCGAATGGAGAAGAGATTGAAAGATTTGGTAAGTTAGCAACTCAGAGGGGAATAGTTCCTGGAGGGTTTTTTAATCCAACCGATGTAATTCTTGATGCAGATGGATATATATATGTAACCGATGTTGCAATGAATGTTGTGCAAGTATTCGATCCAGATTTTGAACCAGTTATGGCAATTCAGGAGGGCTTTTCTGCTCCACAGGGATTAGCTTTTGATTCAGAAGGAAACCTTTTAGTTGTAAACTCTCTTTCTTCAATTGTTTCAAAAATAGATGTAAGCGATGTTATTGATGAAGAAGCAAGCGAAATTGACGCTTATCCTCTGGAGGGTCGATGGCCAGTAGGCATTTCAGTAGATAAAAAAGATAATATGTACATTGGAATGACTGGATCAGACGAAGTCCTTATAGTAGATCCTCAAGGTGAGTTAATTCATAGAATTGGTGGAAGAGGTGCAGAAGCTGGTAAATTTTTAGTTCCTCAGGGAGTTTGTGTTGACGGCGAAGAAAACTTCTATGTTGCGGAGACAGAGAGTGGAAGAATTCAAAAGTTTGATTCAGAGGGAGAACTTATCTGGGCTGATGAACTTAACTGGCCAGGACTCACTTTTATTGTCCAGGACAGTGAGGGTAAATTATATGTTACTGACTGTTTACATGGAATAGTCCTTGTACTTTCGGATGAAACTGCTGTTCCTCCAGCACCTCCAGGTCCCCTTCAAACTGAAGCTTCATTCAAACTTGAAATTGCTAATGAGGAAATAACCGAGGGAGATACAGTTGTAATAAGATTTTCTGGAGATAAATTAGAAGACGTTGGTTCAATTCTTGCGGGAATAAGATATCCAGAAGAATTACTCGAATTTAAGGATGGAAAACAAGGCGCAATATTAAATGATAAAGTTGAATTTAAGTGTAGTAAACCTATAGCAAACAATGGACTGGTTACAATCTCCTGTGAAGCGAGCGAGAAAAAAGGAATTAGTGGTAGTGGATTACTGTATGAGCTTGAGTTTATTGCTAAAAAGTCAGGAAATGGAACTATAGAAATTGATAAGGTAGCGCTCAAGAATCCTAAAGGTAGAGAGCTTCTTCCTGAAAAAATTGAAAAGGGCGTTAATTTTAGCATTAAGGTTAAAGATATAACTCCACCTATATTAGAGATTGAGGAGATACCCAATGTTGTTTATGAAGAAAAATTGATAATAAAAGGTAAAACTGAACCAGATGCAAAAGTGCTTATTAATGGGAAAGAGATTACAGTTAAAGAAGATGGTAGTTTCTCAGTCGAAATTGTGCTCGAAAAGGGTGAAAACAAGATTGAGATTATCGCAAAAGATACTGCTGGTAATGAAACAAAAATAGAAAAGATTGTAATATTAAAAGAGAGAGTGATAATCAAGCTCCAGGTTGGCAGTAAAGTTATTCTCATTAATAATAATGTAGGAAGTTTAGATGCACCTCCCTTTATTGATAAGAATTCAGGCAGAACTTTAGTTCCTATAAGAGCAGTAGTTGAAGCGATAGAAGGGAAAATCGAATGGAATGACAAGGAAAGAAAAGTAACGATTACTAAAGAGAATATAAAGATTGAACTCTGGATAGGAAAAACGATTGCATTAGTAAACGGGAAGGAAGTAAAAATAGATCCAGAAAAGCCAGTTACGCCTATGATTGTTAGCGGAAGAACATTTCTACCTTTACGATTTGTTGCGGAGAATCTTGGCTTTAAGGTTGATTGGGAAGCATCCACTCAAACAATTACATTAACTTATCCAAATCCCAATAAGTAGAGAATAAGCATACAAAGATTACCACGGATGGGATTACACCTCCGTGGTAATCTTTTTTTTAATATCAAATCAATTAACTAATCTATAATTTCTTTGAAAGCTCTCGGAATAAATTCTATAAGGTCTTTCGGTGTTAAAGACCATTCAGTTTTATCTTCCTTTGCTATATCTCCAGCTATGGAATGTATTGCACATCCCATTACAGAAGCATCAAAAGAGGTATATCCCTGGGCGAGAAAAGAGGCAATTATTCCAGACAAAACATCTCCACTTCCACCCTTTGCCATTCCAGGATTTCCGAAGTTATTTATATAAATCTCACCCTCTTCTGATGCAACAATAGTCGATGCACTCTTAAGAACAATTATACAATGCCAAGATTTTGCATAGTTACTTGCGATTTCAATCTGATTTCTTTTTATTTCTTCAACCTTCAATCCTGTTAGGTATGACATTTCTCCAGTATGCGGTGTAAGAATAAGCTTTGCTTTATGATTAAATTCATTTATTATCTCTTTAATTGCAAATAGGGCATCTGCATCAAAGATGATTATTCCATCACAATTTAAGTATATTTTTTTTACAAAATCTATTGTGTCCCTTTCTCTTCCTATTCCGGGACCAACAAGAAAAATTGAATTACCTCTTAAAGGCAAATTTATCAGTGTTTCTAACGAGGAATCAGAATATAATCCTCTATCATCAACTGGAATAGGAATATGAATGCATTCTACTGGAAGAGTCGATGTAAATTGTTGTTTTAGAGATTCTTTATATGCAGCATAAGTAAGTCCTGTGCCAGTTCTAATAGAGGCAGCAGTAGAAAGAGAAAGTGCTCCTATGTACATCTTGGAACCACCAACAACTATGACTCTTCCATAATTTCCTTTGTGAGAGTCTTTATCTCTTAGCTTTATGTATGGTTTAAGTTCTTTAATGGAGTAAAAACTCATTATGTGAGATTCAATTATTTCTGAAGGTACACCAATTTTCTCAATAATTAATTCGCCACTATATGCTTTGCCGGGATAAAGTAAGTGTCCAACTTTTGGTGCAGTGAATGTAATTGTTTTTTTTGCTTTTATTGCCTTTCCAAGAACTTCTCCTGTATCTGTTGATATTCCTGATGGAATGTCAATCGAATAAACTGGTGCAATGTTAGAATCATTAATTAAAGCTATAACTTCTCCGATTAAATCATCTATAGGTCTTGTAAGTCCGACTCCAAAAATTGCATCAATAATTACATCTGGCCTAAGTTGCACAAGCTTCTCTTTCACAAGTCCAGAATTATCCGCAGCCTCAACAATTTTAATCTTATCAGGATATTTTCTCCCCAAATTTAAGAGAATCTTTAAGTTTTCTAAGGCTGCATTTTTGTATTTCTCAATTTGGGATAATAGAAATACTTCTACTCTCCATCCATATGTGTAGAGTAGTCTTGCAGAAACGAATCCATCGCCACCATTGTTTCCTGGACCACAAATTACTCCAGCCCTTTTCTCATTGCTTTTACTGAAATCTTTATTCACTATGTCAGCAACAATTTTCCCTGCTGATTCCATAAGATGTATAGAAGAAATTCCAAAGTCTTCGCTTGAGATTTTATCTATTTCGCTTGCAAGATTCCTATTTAAGATTTTCATCCAATTTCCTTTAAAAAGAGAACCACGATTTAGAGAATTAAAGCTAAAATTGCTTTTTGTGCATGAAGTCTATTTTCAGCTTCATCAAACACTATAGATTGAGAACTATCCATAACATCGTCTGTTATCTCTTCTCCTCTATGTGCTGGGAGACAATGCATTACCAAGGTATGAGTGGGAGCATAGCTCATTAATTTTGAATTTACCTGATAGGGAACAAATATTTCTACTCTCTTTTTGTATTCTTCCTCTTGCCCCATTGATGCCCATACATCAGTATATATAAAGTCTGCATTCTCAACTGCTTTTACTGGATCGTTCGTAATCTCTAAAGTAGCTCCAGATAAAAATGAGTCCTCCTCAAACCATTTTATAATTTCTTCTTTTGGTTCGTATCCTTTTGGTGAACAGATAGTTATATTCACACCTGTTTTAGCTGCTGCATTCATTAAAGAATTGCTAACGTTGTTGCTATCACCAATATATGTTAAATTAACACCTTTAAGGTATCCTTTCTTCTCAAGCATTGTATAAAAGTCAGCAATTGCCTGACAGGGATGTAAGAAATCCGATAGACCATTTATTACTGGGACAGAGCTATATTTAGCAAGAGCGATTATATCCGAATGACTAAAAACCCTTGCCATTATCCCATCAACATATCTTGCTAAAACCTGTGCGGTATCACTAATAGTTTCACCTCGTCGCAGTTGAAGCTCAGAGCTGCTTAAAAAAAGTGCTTTTCCCCCTAATTGGTTCATTGCAATTTCAAATGAAACTCTCGTTCTTGTGGATGGTTTTTGAAATATCATTGCAAGATTTTTATCCTTTAAGATGGGCCTAAAAATACCAGACCTTGCTTCTATTTTTAGTAATTTCGTTGTTTCGAATATAAGATTTATCTCCTCAAAGGAGAAATCATGAATTGAAATAAAGTCTTTTCCTTTTATATTTTCTAGCATCTTTAAACACTTCCTCTAATTTCCAAATTTTTCTTTTAGTAAATCTTTAAGAGTTGGACTACCTATTTCCTGTAAAACGTAATCAACTTTAACAGTTTCCTTCTTAATCGAGAATAATCTTCTTAAATCAACAGGTGTGCCAATAATTACTGTATCAGCGTCTGCCGAATTAATTGTCTCTTCAAGTTCTTTAAGCTGTTTTTCACTATAACCTAAGGCAGGAACAACCATTTCTAAGTTTGGATATTTCTCATATGCTTCTTTTATTGAGCCAACCGCAAAAGGCTTAGGATCAACTATTTCTTGAGCTCCCCATTTCTGAGCTGCCACAAAACCAGCACCAATACTCATCTCACCATGAGTTAAAGTTGGTCCATCCTCAATTACTAATACCCTCTTTCCTTTAATTTTTTCTGGATTATCAATAATAAGAGGTGACACCGCCTCGATTATTATTGCATCTGGATTTGCATTCATTACATTTTCACGCACCATAATTATATCCTCTAAGTTTGCACTCTCAACCTTATTTATGATAATGACATCTGCCATCCTTATATTTGTTTCGCCCGGATGATAACTAATTTCATGATACGGCCTTAATGGATCTGCTACGACAATGTGGAAGTTTGTCTTATAGAAGGGAATGTCGTTATTTCCCCCATCCCATAGGATAATATCCGCTTCCTCTTCTGCTTTCCTAAGAATTTTCTCGTAGTCAACTCCTGCATATATAATTGCTCCCATTTTGATGTATGGCTCATACTCTTCCATTTCTTCAATAGTGCATTTATATTTTTCAAAATCTGAGAGTTTTTCGAATCTTTGAACTATTTGCTCTCTAAGGTCTCCGTAAGGCATAGGATGTCTTATTGCAACAATTCTCTTTCCCATATTAGTGAGGATTTCAACGATTTTTCTACTTGTTTGACTTTTTCCAGAGCCAGTTCTTACGGCTCCGACAGAAATAACTGGCTTGCATGAAGTAATGGCTGTCTTGTCATATCCCAAAAACCAGAAGTCTGCACCGCATGATATAACCTCTGATGCTTTATGCATTACTGTCTCATGTGAAACATCAGAATATGAAAAGCAAACAATATCAATTTTGAATTCTTTTATAAGTCTTTTTAGTTCTTCTTCTGAATAAATTGCTATACCATTAGGGTAAAGTCTACCTGCCAATTCAGCAGGATACTTTCTCCCAAATATATTCGGAATTTGGGTTGCAGTGAAGGCTTTTACATCATATTCATCATTATCTCTGAAGTAAACATTAAAATTATGAAAATCTCTTCCTGCAGCTCCCATTATTAAAACATTCCTCTTCATTAACTCAAGCCTCCCTGCGTAATCTCTTCAATTTTTAGTTCGGTAAATTCCTGTCTGTGCCCAATTCTTCTGTGCTCATTGGTCTTATTCCGATATGTGAATACCGATAATTTTTTACCCTTTCCTTCTCGCATTATTTTTGCTTTTACAGTATAAGATTTTGCATCTTCACCGTAAATTAAGTTATTTTCATTAAATACAATCAAAGGTTTGAGCTCTAAGATACTACCAATTTCATTTGGAAGCTTTTCGACTTTGATTGTTGAGCCTTCAGAAATTTTGTACTGTTTTCCGCCAGCCTCTATAACTGCAAACATATCTTTCTTACCTCCTATTTAATCAAATTTAATTAATAAACCAAATGAATATAATAAAGGCTTAAACAATTAATGTCAAACACACGATATTACTCACCTATAGAAATAGATCTTTTCGCAGCGCATCTATTAATCATAAATATTCTTCCTGTGTTCAACTCTTATAAAATAACAATACTATTACGATATATAAAAAATAACAAAAATAAAAATATAGATACTGAATATAGATGTAGAAATAACAGTTAGCCATACAATTTCCAAAAGCTGCATCAGGATCTCTACGCGGTTCTGCTCCATCCCCTTCACCTTTAGCAGTTGTATCATCCGTAGTTGTAGTTGTTTCTCCATTTGTAGATACATCACCCCAAGGGTTAGTTATTACAAGGTGTCCTTGTAAGTACACTGTTCCACTGTTATCTGCACAGAGGTCATTTATTCCAATAAAGCCCTCTTTTGCTCTGTAGGAGTGTGAGATAACACCCTCTTTTTGTCACCCTTAAAGCTCGGTAGCGACGATGGGTCTCTCTAAGGAGACATTAAATACATCATCCTTCACATACGTTCGGGATGACAAAAAAGCCTTCTGCAGATGGCAGACCTATATGTCTGTATTACTCAAATGATAAAAAAGTACAACTTTAACATTGATCAGAGATGTAAACTTATGCATTATGACAGGAAACAAAGTGAGAGTTTCCTTTATCAATTAGAGATGGCTCTATTTGCTTGCATATTTCTTTGCTTATATTACATCTCTCAAAGAAATTACATCCCTTAAAATTCTTTTCAGATTCACCGATATCCTTGGAAAGAACTACTCTTGTTCTATGTCGCTCTATTTTAGGGTCTGGCAGTGGAACTGCAGAAATTAATGCCTTTGTATAAGGATGAATCGGATTTTTATATATTTCATTACTATCTGATAACTCTACAATTTTTCCTAAGTACATTACGGCAACTTTTGTGCTTATGTGCTTAACCATAGAAAGGTCATGTGAGATAAAAAGATATGTCAGGTTAAACCTTTCTTGTAAATCTTCAAAGAGATTTATAATTTGAGCCTGAATAGACACATCAAGAGCAGAAACAGGTTCATCACAAATAATTATTTCTGGACTAACCGCAAGAGCTCTTGCGATACCAATTCTCTGTCTCTGTCCACCAGAAAATTCATGAGGATATCTATTTTTATGTTCTTCGTTTAAACCTACAAGTGCCAAAAGTTCACAAACTCGATTATTTAACTGAGTTTCACTTTTATAAAGTTTATGAATCTTAATAGGTTCAGCAATTATTTCTCCTGCTGTCATTCTTGAATCAAGTGAGAGATATGGGTCCTGAAAAATCATCTGAATTGATCTTCTTACAGGTCTCATCTCTTCTTCAGATAAGCCTGTTATATCTTTTCCATTTAAAATTATTTTACCACTATCTGGCTCATAAAGCTTTATTATTGTTCTACCGAGTGTAGTTTTTCCGCAACCTGTCTCTCCAACAATACCCAGAGTTTCTCTTTTTTTTACGCTAAAACTCACCTCATCAACAGCTTTTGTCACTATTCTTTTTCTATTAAAAATAGTGCCAGTAGTGAAATAAAAATATTTTTTGAGGTTTTTAACTGTTAAAATCTCTTTTTCCATAGTATAACCAGCAAGCAACTCTTCTAAATTCTTTAAAATTAAAATAAGGTGGCTCTTTTATTGCACATATCTCCATTGAATAATCACATCTTGGATGGAAGGCACATCCTTTAGGTGGAGATATAAGATCTGGTGGTAGTCCATGAATAGTTTGCAGTTTTTTCTCCTTTTCTACATCTAATCTTGGAACAGCTTTAAATAAGCCAATTGTATAAGGATGAAGTGGTTTTGCATAAAGGTCTTCAATTAATGCTTCTTCAACGATCTTCCCTGCATAAAAAACCAAAACTCTATCACAAAGACCAGCAACAACCGCAAGATTATGAGTTATTAAAATTATTGAGGTATTGATTTTTCTCTTTATATCTTTAAGAAGATCCAGTATCTGTGCCTGGACGGTAACGTCGAGAGATGTAGTAGGTTCATCTGCAATTAAAATTTCAGGTTCACAGGATATTGCCATCGCAATCATAACTCGCTGTCTCATTCCACCAGAGAACTCATGGGGATACCTTGCAAGCATATTGCTTCCACTTCTTATTCTGACAAGCTCTAAAAGTTCAATAGCTCTCTTTCTTGCCTGAGATGTTGTGCAATTTTTGTGTATTATTAGAGGTTCCATCAACTGATTACCAATTGTCAAAACTGGATTAAGAGAAGACATTGGGTCCTGAAATATCATAGAAATTTTGTCTCCCCTTATTAATGCTATATTATTCTCTCTTAGTTGAATAAGATTTACCTTATTAAATTCAATTTGACCATCAACTATTCTTCCTGGTGGATAGCTGATAAGACGCATAATCGATAGTCCTGTTACAGTTTTACCACACCCGGATTCTCCAACTATTCCTAATGCTTCCCCTTTTTTTAAATTAAAATCAACACCTCTTACTGCTTGAACAATACCCCCCTGAGTATAGAAATATGTTGTTAAATTTGTTACTTTGAGTATTTCCTCCATCTTAGTAATTCTCTATCTTCTTAGCCTTGGGTCAAGAGCATCTCTCAGTCCATCACCAAGAAAGTTAAATGATAGCATTGTCAAACATATGAAAATTGCTGGGAAAAATATAAGATAAGGATATGCCCTTATAGCTCTTATTCCATCAGAGGCTAAAACTCCCCAGGAAGCCATAGGAGCAGATACTCCAAGTCCTATAAAGCTTAAAAAGGACTCAAAAAATATAGCATTTGGAATCTGAAAAGTGGCAGTTACAATTATGGGTCCAATTGTGTTGGGAATAAGATGTCTAAAGAGTATTTGAGATTTTGTTGCACCAATCATTCTTGCAGCAAGAGTGAATTCCTGTTCCTTTAATGAAAGAATTTGCCCTCTAACAATCCTTGCCATACCAGTCCAGTAGCTGATTCCTAAGGCTATAAATATATTTACAAGCCCTGGACCTAAAACTACCATTAGGAGAATCACAATTAGTAAAACAGGGAGACTGTACAGTATATCAACTATTCTCATCATTATCTCATCAACTTTTCCACCAAGATAACCCGATAATCCCCCATAGACTACACCAATCAAAAGATTTACAAGACTTGCAGCAAATCCCACAGCAAGTGAAATTCTTCCACCGTACATCACCCTCACAAGTACATCTCTTCCAAGTTCATCTGTCCCGAATGGATGTTCTAAGGTAGGCGATTTATACGCATTGTAAAGCGAAGTCTCAAAATATTTACTCTTCAAAAAAACTGGTCCTAAGAAAGAGAAGATACCTATGAAAATAATTATTATTAATCCTGCTATGGCTAATTTACTTTTTTTAAGTCTAATCCATGCATCCTGCCAGTAGTTCAAAGATGGCAAAACTTTTGAAGTAGTTTCTTCTTTTCTCTCTAAAGGTTCAAACAATTTAGGGTTAATTTCCATATTTAGCTCTTAGCAATCCTTATTCTTGGATCGATATATGAATAAATAATATCGACTATAAAATTGCAGAAGACAAGGAGAATGCAGTAAAAAACAGTTACACCCAGAATGACAGTATAATCTCTATCATATATACTTGTTACAAAATACTTTCCAAGTCCAGGGATTGCAAAAATCTGTTCAACCACAAAGCTTCCTGTAAAAATAGCCGCAATAAGAGGGCCAAGATAAGTTATGACAGGAAGAATTGCATTCTTTACAGCATGCTTAATGATAACGCCACTACTTTTTAAACCCTTTGCGTAAGCAACCTTTATATAATCTTGCCTTAGGACTTCAACCATACTTGATCGCATAATTCTCGCAATAAAAGCTATTGGGTAAGCTGCTAAAGTTATACTTGGCAGAATAACTTGCGCAAATGATCCCCAACCTGCAGGAGGAAAAAGGTCCAGTCTTAAACCAAGGAAGTACATTAGGAAAGTTGCAAGAATAAAGCTTGGAATTGATACTCCAATAAGTGAAAAAATCATCACGAGGTTATCCTGCCACATATTTTGATAAAGTGCAGCTATAGCTCCAGCGGGAATTCCCAAGGATAATGCAAGAAGAATTGCTATTAAACCGAGAAGAGCAGAAACTGGAAAGCCCAACCTTATGATATCATTCACTGTTAGGGCTTCGTATCTAAAGGAAGGGCCGAAATCAAATTTAAGCATATTACCTATAAAGCTTAAGTATTGGACAATTAAAGGCTTATCCAGTTGATATCTTTCTTCAATATTCTTCAAAACTTCTTCCGGTAAAGCCTTCTCTTTAGTGAAGGGTCCACCAGGTATAGCATGAGCAAGCATAAATGTAAGCGTAGCTACAATAAATATAACAATGATCATTGAGACTAATCTTTGAACTACGAACTTGCTCATTTAATGGAGATAGCTACTTTCTATTTTGATTTTAATTTTTCATCTATGTATGCCCATTTGAAATCAGTATAACCTAAGGGAGATGAAATATAATTTTTAAGCCACGGTTTTACCATTGTTGGCCTTGTATAGAAGTATATAGGTATTATTGGCATCTCATCCATTAAAATCTCTTCAGCCTGATGAAGGAATGTCATTCTAAGCCAGTCGTCTTTTGCGCCTTTAGCTTTTAATATTAGATCGTCATACTGAGTATTTTTCCATCCTGTATCGTTATTCCCACTTGTACTTATAAACATATCGAGAAATGTTGTTGGGTCAGGATAATCACCAATCCATCCTGCACGTGCAACATCGAATTGAAGTTTGCTTCTACTGTCTAAATATACTTTCCATTCCTGGTTTGTAAGTTCGCATTCAATTCCAAGGTTTTTCTTCCACATTTGTTGAATTGCTTCTGCTATACTTTTGTGTGCTTCGGAAGTATTATATAACAATTTAAACTTAGGAAAGTTTTTCCCGCCAGGATATCCTGCATCCGCAAGCAAAGCCTTTGCTTCTTGGACGTTATTGTCGGTAAAGAATTCACCGCCTTTCACTCTGAAATCCTGGTCAGTTGTTGCATCTTGAATACCATACGGAACAAAGGCAAGAGCAACTTTTTGACCTCCCTTCGTAATATTCTCAACAATTGCCTTTCTGTCTATTGCAAATGTTAATGCTTTTCTTACTCTTTTATCGTTGAATGGTGGTTTGGTGGTGTTAAAAAGATAATAATATGTTCCAATGTAAGGCTCAATCGTAACTTTACCCTCAGTCTTTAGTCTGTCCAATTCAACAGAAGGAATATTTACCGCAAAATCGATTTGTCCGCTTTCAAACATTGCAAGTTCAGTTGTTCCACTTTCAACCATTGTAAAAGTAATCTCATCTATTTTAACGGCTTCAGAATCCCAATAATTAGAATTCTTCTCAACAATTATCTTATCATTATGAATCCAATCTTTCATTTTAAAGGGACCATTACTAATATATGTGTCCTTTGATTTTGCCCAATCAGGATTCTTTTCAACTACATTTTTACATACTGGCAAGTAAGTTGTAAAAGTAAGCAATGACAGGAAATATGGAGTTGGGGATTCAAGTTGTACTTCTAAAGTGTAATCATCAAGTGCTTTAACACCAATTTGATTTGGATCAGTAATCTTTTTAGATGTGTAAGCTTCTCCATTTTTAAGATACCATAATTGATAAGCATATTCTGATCCAAGTTCGGGGCTTAAAGCTCTTTTCCAGGAATATTCAAAGTCGTGTGCAGTTACTGGCTCTCCATTGGACCACTTTACTCCCTTTTTTAAATAAAATTTATAAGTTGTTTGGTCCTTACTAATATCCCACTTCTCTGCAATTGATGGCTTAATCTGATTATTGGTATCGTATCTAACAAGACCATCAAAAAGGTTTAAAATAACTGTAAATTCAGGTATACCTGTTGCCTTTCCCGGGTCTAAATATTGTGGTTCTGCACCTATATTATACACGAATTTTTGGAGTGGCACTTCCTTTTTAAGTGAAACAGTCTTTTGTCCACAGCCACTTAAAATAAGAGAAGAAATAATCAAGATGCCTAAAAAAACCTTCTGTAAGCTTTTCATCTTTCCCCCTTTTTAAAAGTTAAAAGAATTTTTCAATATAAATTATATAACATTTTAGAAATCTGATTAACTTTTAGAAGACAATATCTCTTTAATTTTCATTAATCTCACGATATTAGATCTCTCATTCTCGTCTAATTTGGAAGTGATATCCTTTATAGTCTTTTCTAATTCAGGTATTAGGACATATTCAAGAGCATTAACTCTTCTTCTTGTAAGTTCAATAATTTTTGCAAGAGCATATATTGAGGATTCAATTTCAGCAAGTTTCAATATTTCAGATATCAACTCTCTAAATTCTAAGTAAACAATATCAAATAAAGGACTTATTCCTTTTCCTGAAAAATTTGGGTTTTCTTTTTCTTCGATAGTTATCTGAAATATTGGAAGACTTATATTCATAACATTTCTGTAGCTCATATCAACACAGAGTTTTACAGAAAATGATGCAAGAATTTCTTGAATCTCTTCCTCAGAAACAGTTGCCCTGAAGCGAATAAATCTATCGAAGAATGGAGGAAGTTTTTTGCTAACAATTTTTTCTTTTTCTTCAAGTTCTCGAGTAAAAATTATTAATTCCCTGACAAGAGCCTCTAATTTTTCTTTAAGAAGTTTATGTCCCTTTGCTGCAACAGAATGACGCTTCTTTGTTTCAAGAAGCTTCATTCGCGTTGGACTTACTCTTCCTGGCATCCTATTTCTTTCCTTTGTAATATTTATCTATAAATTCATCTCTTACTCGTGTAAGCTCGGATACTGGAAGCATTTGCAATAAATTCCATCCAAGATCAAGCGTCTCAAATATTGTCCTATTCTCATTTATACCCTGTCTTACATATTTATCATCAAACTCATTGGCAAATTTTACATAAAGTCTATCAGTCTCAGTAAGAGCCGCTTCTCCTAAAATAACTGATAATTCCTGAATTTCCCTTCCTTTAGCATATGCAGCAAACAATTGATTCATAAGATTGGAATGATCTTCTCTTGTCTTTCCAGCACCTATTCCTTTATCCTTCAATCTTGAAAGAGAGGGGAGAACATCAATTGGTGGATATATTCCCTTTCTGTGAAGTGAACGAGAAAGAAAAATTTGTCCTTCGGTTATATAACCGGTCAAATCAGGTATAGGATGAGTCTTATCATCATCTGGCATTGTAAGTATTGGCATAGTAGTAATCGAGCCTTTCTTTCCCTTTATCCTACCAGTTCTTTCGTAAATTGTTGCAAGATTTGTATACATATAACCTGGATAACCTCTTCTTCCAGGTACCTCTTTTCTCGCAGCAGATACCTCTCTTAAGGCTTCGCAGTAGTTCGTCATATCTGTCAGTATTACAAGCACATGTGTATCAAGCTCAAAAGCAAGATACTCAGCAGCAGTCATAGTAAATCTTGGAACACTAATTCTTTCGATTACTGGGTCAGATGCAAGATTAATAAACATTACTGATCTTTCTATTGCTCCACTCTTTCTTAAGGATTCAATGAAATAATTTGCCTCTTCAAAGGTAACTCCCATTGCACCAAAAACCACTGCAAATCTCTCTTCTTTACCTAAAACCTTTGCCTGTCTCGCTATCTGAAGAGCCAATTCATTGTGGGGAAGTCCAGCACCTGAAAAGATTGGAAGTTTTTGTCCTCTAACCAATGTATTCAAGCCATCAATCGCAGATATGCCAGTCTGAATAAATTCGGATGGATAATCTCGCGCATACGGGTTAATAGGGTTTCCTATTATCGAGACTGTTTTTTCTTCGATTATTTCTTCTCCACCATCTATTGGTTTTCCAAAACCATTAAATATCCTGCCGATAATATCGGGAGATAATTTAAGCTCAACTGGTTTGCCACTGAATCTAACTCTTACCTGAGGAATATTCAGGCTCTCTGTAGATTCATACATTTGAATAAGAGCTCTGTTCTCTTCTGCTTCTAATATCTCTCCATAACGAGTACTCCCATCAGGAAGGTAAACTTCCACGAGTTCTCCAAACTTACACTCCTCAATATTCTCAACTATTATTAAAGGTCCTGCTATATCTGATAATCCTTTATATTCTTTAATCATTTCTCTTCTACCTCGCTTTTCTCAGTCAGATTCTTAAAAGCTTCCTCTATTTCTTCTGCAAGGTCACACTTATTAATTTCTTCTTCAGGGATATATTTCACTCTGCTGATTTTTTCTCTAACTGGAAGTCTCATAATAGCATCTACTGTGAAGCCTTTTGGTAAAACTTCTAAAGTTTTGTTATAAAAAATTAGTATATTATTAAGCATAAGAAATTGTTTTTTAGGGCTTGTATAAGTATCAATCTCATCAAAAGCATTTTGATGCAGAAAATCTTCTTTTATTGAATTTGCAACTGCCATCGTTAACTTTTCTTGTTCAGATAGAGCATCCATTCCTACGAGTCTTACAATTTCCTGAAGTTCTGATTCTCTCTGTAATATGTTCATAGCAAGAGTTCTATTTTCTCTCCATCTTTTATCTATACTCTTGTCAAAGAAAGTGTCAGTCATTTCTGAATAGAGTGAATAGCTATTTAGCCAGTGAATTGCCGGGAAGTGTCTCGCATAGGCAAGTGTATCTTCTAAAGACCAGAAAACTTTTACAACTCTAAGTGTAGATTGCACAACTGGCTCTGAAAGGTCACCTCCGGGAGGAGAAACTGCACCTATAACACTTAAACTTCCTTCTTCATTAGATAAAGTTCTTACTCTTCCAGATCTTTCATAAAAAGATGCGATTCTTGAAGCAAGATATGCAGGATAACCCTCTTCACCTGGCATTTCTTCGAGTCTTCCAGATATTTCTCTCATAGCTTCAGCCCATCTGGATGTTGAATCAGCCATTAGTGCAACACTATAACCCATATCTCGAAAGTATTCAGCAATAGTAATTCCTGTAAACACTGATGCTTCTCTTGCTGCGACAGGCATATTTGAAGTATTTGCAATTAAGACAGTTCTCTCCATCAGAGATTTCCCTGTTCGTGGATCTTTGAGGAGCGGGAACTCCATTAAGACATCCGTCATCTCATTTCCCCTCTCTCCACAACCAACATAGATAATTATATCAGCTGATGCCCACTTAGCTAGCTGATGCTGTATCACAGTTTTTCCACTTCCAAATGGGCCCGGAACACAAGCAGTGCCACCCTCTGCAACAGGGAAAAAAGTATCTATTACTCTCTGACCAGTAACTAAAGGTCTAATTGGCACAATCTTTTCTTTATAAGGCCTTGGAGTTCTAACAGGCCAGGTAGAAAGCATTTTGACGCTTATGATTTCATTCGACTTTTGGATCTCTACCTTTGCGATCTCTTCTTCTAATTTAAACTCCCCCTCTTTTATCTCTTTAATGATTCCTGCTAAGCTTTGATTAAAGAAAATAAAATGTTTTATTACTTCTGATTCCTGCACATATCCAATCTTTTCAAAAGGTTTTATTTCTTCACCCTCTCTTTTTAGGGGAAAGAAATGCCACTTCTTATCAAGAGAAAGGGCAGGAATATCAACACCTCTTGTTATAAATGGACCATAAGAATCATAAATCACAGTTAAAGGTCTCTGAATTCCATCGTATATAGAACCTATTAGACCTGGACCCAATTGAACTGAAAGTGGCTCTCCTGTCAAAATAACTGGCTCACCAGGACTTAAGCCCTCCGTCTCTTCATAAACCTGAATGTAAACCCTATCTTTATGAAGCTCTATTATTTCACCAAATAAATTGTTTCTTCCCACTCGAGCAATTTCATACATTCTTGCATCTGATAATCCTTTAGCTATAACAAGTGGCCCAGAAATACTTACTATTTTTCCTTCATTCACTTTTATTTTCACCACCTATCGAAATTAAATCTACACCAACAGCTTTTCTTATCATAGCGCTTAGTGTACTTATTGCTAATTCCTTACTGCCCGTATTTATTGGAATTGACATTATTATAGGTTTCTTCTCATTTATTAAGGCTCTGTTCTCGTCATTAATGCTGCCAATATAAGTTTCGGTAATAATTAAGATTTCATAATTCCCTGATTCTAATTCTCTTTTCAGTTCTTCGTTAAAATTTTTGATATCTACAATAGGGATTGTCTCAAAAGAAAAAATCTTAAATATTCTCACAATTTCTCTTTCGCCAATTGCACATCCCTTAATTCTTTTAGCCATTTAAATATACTCTCTATTTCCGATTATTACATTATATTGTGTGTATAGATAAGCCTTATTAAGATTCAATATTTCAAAAAGGAATCTTAAGAAGTATGAAATAACATAATCTAATCCATATGGTTCATCCTTTTTCATTTCTCCTAACCTATAGAGAATACTGAGCCAATAACTTTCAAAATTAAAAATAAATTCAAAATCTACCTTTTCCTTTAATAAATTTCTATGAAGGAAATCACTCCAGAGCGTACTCTCAACTTCAATTGGAATTTGAGAAAAATTTGAACTAAAAATTAGCCTTAAAGATTTATTGCTGATATTCCCACCTTTATAGTAAACTTTGCAATCCTCTTCATTTAAGTATGCTCTTATTTCTTCTAAAATATTAAATCTATCAACTATGTAGGAAGAAATGATCCTTGAATATCCTGTCCCCTTTTCCGCAATTTTTATGAGCATTTTTAGATTACTTTCAAAGGCAAGAAAATGACCTTCGCTTAACTTGGAAAAATCGAATTTGTAGATAACTGAGTGAATCGATGAAAAAAAATGTAATAGATACTGCTCCGGTAGATATTTTCCAATTTCTTCCATTTCCTCAAGGTATCTTTTAAATATCAAATCCTCAAATTCTAAAGAATCTTTTACTCCTTTAAATTCATACTTATATCTCTGCTCGGGGAGCCTGTTACAAATTTCATTCGTATCTTTCAGAGCAAAGAAAGATTCAATTTCAGAAGGTAGAATAAATTGCAACTCACGCGCTTTAAGCAACCCTGATACATAACCATAATCTTCTTCGGAGCATTTGTGCGTAATAAGCTGTTTATTCATAATGCTTATCTATCAAACAATCCATTTACCAAAAAATTATTTAAAAGAAATTTTTCGACTATCTCTCTGAGAAAGAAAATATACTTTTTATTAGCCAATTCTATTGCAACTCCAGTCTCTATATCAAAATCTATACCACCATATTCTAAGGGAAGATCTTTTGCGGATTTATAGAATATCTTTTCTGTGATTATTTCTGAAAGCTCTTTGCTAACTAAAAATTTGCCCTCTCTTAATCTCAATTCTTTAAGACTTAACTTAACAAACTTCTCAGGATTATTTTTTATCTCATCCACTAAAGTGTCAGTTAAAAACTGTTTTGCCTCCTCTAACAAAGAGTGTTTGAAACGAAGTAATTTTTTTCGAAATTCTGACTCCAAGAGAAAATTTATATAAGTTGCTCTTGACGAATATTCTTGCTCTATTTTTTGCCTTTTCTCATTATAGTAATTATCTAACTTCCTCTTCTCAGAATCAAGAAAGTCATTTACTTCTTTGCTAACTTCATTAAGAAGTCTATCTTTTTCTTCTTTCGCTTCTTCGGTAACTACCTCTTTAAGTTTTTCGAAATTCATACCTTAAAAGGCACTTCCTTGGATAAATACGAGAAGTAAAAAACCAGCAACAAATGCTAAAAGTGCATATGTTTCAACAAGTGCTGGAATAAGAAGTGCACCTCCAGATTTTTCGGGTTGTTTAACAGTATAATTTATTGCAGCTGCAGAATTCTTCCCCTGATAGATTGCTGATGTATATTGAACATAGCCAATAAATATAAAACTGAAAAATAGCGCAAGCCCTCTATATACTGAGATTTGGCCACCACTATTGAATTTGAGTAAAATCATTCCAAGAAATGCAAGAACAAAGGCATATAAACCCTGTGTTGCGGGGAGAGCCATAATTACAAATAGTCTTCCAAATAATTCAGGTTTTTCAGATAGTGCTCCAGCAGCTTGACTCCCGGAAATATGCAAACCTTTAGAGGAGCCAAGACCTCCAAGCATAAGACAGGCAAACAGACCAACAACAGTCCATCCGATACCTGTTGACATAAAATACTTACTTAAAAAGTCAGCGAATGTCATTCCAATTCCTCCTTAACAATTACATTTTTTCTTATTTCAGAGAATGCTCTAAATTCATTACCACCATCACCATAAAATCTACCAAAAAATTCATAAAATAACAGCCTCACAGGATGTACAAATGCTCCTAAAATACTTAAAAGTAAATTCAATAAATGTGCAATGATTAACATGAGAATAACAAAAATAGGACCAATTACTTTTATATCTTTAAACATAAATGCAACAAGATTAAACGACATTGCCATTGATGAAGTTGCAACCGAAAGAGCAAGAAGCCTTAAGTAAGATAAAGAGTCAGCAAGAAAAGACGAGACTCCATAACTACTTAGTATTCCGTAAATATTTAAAAAGCCTTTGATTATCCGATTAATTGGTGACTTAGATTTAAGAAAGCCACCGATAAATATCATAATTATTCCTATAATTAATGCTGCTAAGCCTAAAGTAACTAATTTCTGAGGAAATACTTCTTTAGCAAGAAAATTTCCTGCAACAACAACTCCTCCAGGAATAAATATTAACCAGGATAATTGATCAAAAATTGCATCTTTATAATTTCTATCCTTTATATTTGAGAACATCGCAATGAATATCCCATACATTTGACTTACTACTCCGAGGAGAATTATCGCAACAAGCATTGCCATTATGTTTTTTAATGGATCTATAATTATAAGAGAGTTCTTAACTTTCAGAATTGGGCTGTTAGGAGAGAGATAACTCTCGGATACCAGGTCTCCACCCCAGGAGCCCGTAATTAAGCCAAAGAAGGAGGCCGAAAGACCTGTATAATAAAAGATTTTAAAGAAATCAACCGTACCTTTATCATAATGATATCTTTTCATAAAGTAGAGACAAGCAAGAGAAAGGAATAAGCCATAAAATAGGTCACCAAACGCTATTCCAAACAATACAAGAAATAAGATAGCAGTAAAAGGTGTTGGATCAACCTCTCCATATTTTGGAACACCAAACATTCTTATTAAAAACTCGAAGGGTCTAAAGAAATCATTATTTTTAAGTTTGACAGGAACAAAGGGATCTTTTTCTGCTTCTTCAATTTCAAAATAGATTTTTGGATAATTTGCTTTAAGCGAATTAATTAATTCCTGCCGCAATGAAAGTGGTATATAGCCTTCTATTAAAGAAACCCTCTTTGAGTCTGCAAATGCCTTTACTGCCTCACATTTAAATATTTCACTTCTCAAAATATCTAAAAAAAGAATTATTTTATCTTTTTCCTTGCATAATCTTCTAAGTTCTTCCTCAATCAAGCTTTTATTCTTTTCTAAAAGAGACAGCTCTTTCGGAAATCTATTAATGTTTTCAAGAGGAGTCTCTTGAAGGTCTGAAAAATTAATCTCGGTTAACGGAATTCTCTTAATAATATCAATTAATTCATTGTATTTTGAAGCTGGAACAATGAACATAAAACCAAAAATTTCTTCCTCTTTCGGTACTTCCAGAATCATAGAGTTTTCAATTAAGTAGTTATAATTTAGTAATTCCTTGATAGTTTTTTTAGAAGAATAAAAGAACAGCACTTTTACTCTCTTATTTTTTCTTAAAGTTTCAAATCTAAAGTTAAAATTTTGAAATGGCTTTAAATCCTCTATTCTCAACTTTAAAGAGGTAATTCTCTCCTCGATCGCTCTTTTATTCTCAAAATTACTCTTTATCGTTAAATAAAAGTTATTCAAGTCAAAATTTTCTTTAATCGATTTAACTTCCTTAAGAGTAAAGATAGGCCTTTTAGGAATAAAATTTTCTATAAAAGCTTGACTCTCTGGAGCTATTTCATTTATAACTTTCAGAGAATATTCAACCTTTGCTAAGTTCTCTCTAATGAGCTTTTCTTCATCTAAATCAATCTTCGGAGGCTCACTTAAAGAGGAAACATCTTTTATATGGACCAGCCCCAATTTATACAGATAATCTCGAAAACTTTTAAGTTCACTTTTTCTTACAACAAAGGAAACTTTTGCTAAGCTTTCAACTGCCATATATTTAAATTAGTCGGAAAAAAGCTCTCTCAAAAACATTTCTTTAAGCTTTTTAAGCAATTCACCTCTATTTTTAAGGAGTGCTTCCTGCTCTTCTTTATATTTATGTTCATAAGTTTCTTTTAAATTATTGGAAAGCTCTTTAAGCTCTTTTTCTTTTTCATAAGTGAGCAAATCCAATTTCTTAGAAATCTCCTCACCGTATCTTATTATTTCATTTTTAGCCTCTTCCTTCATTTTTAAGGCTTCAATCTTAGCAGATTCTATAATCTCTTCAGCTTCATTTTCGAGAACCTGAATTTCTTTGAATATTTCACTATTAATCATACTAAACCTCTTTATAACAAATATTTAAAAATTTACAACTTTAGCCTTACCTTCAGGAGTTAATCCCTGTATATCGGCACCTTTCTCACGAAGCTCAACTATAAATTCAATCACCTCTTCTGTAATCTCTTCTCCTGGTGAAACAATAGGTATACCAGGAGGATATGGGCATATTACATCATACGAAATAAATCCTTTTGCATCTTTGAAAGGGATAATTTCAGGAATTTTTGAGAACGCCTCTTGCGGAAGAATTCTAAGAGGTGGTATTTCAGGCAAAATAATTTCCCCTCTTTCCTTTAATGGTTTTCTGTTTTCATCAAAATATGTTAGTGCCTCTATAAGCTTTTCGATATCTTCATAGGTAGAACCTGCGGTTATAAAGCAAAGAATATTATTTAAGTCTGATAGTTCAATTTCAATATTAAATTTAGAATTAAGAAGAGTTTCTGTCTCAAACCCTGTATATCCCGCATACTTCATAGTAACAGTGAGTTTTGTGGGATCGAAATCATAAACACCATACTTACCTATAATATCACTTGCGGAAAAGCTTCTTATATACTTAAACCTCTTAATCTTCTCCCTTGCAAAATTCGCAAGTTCTATCTCCTTCTCAATTATACTTTCGCCAAAAAGAGCCATATAACTTCTGACAACATCTATTGAAAGCATAAATAGGTAAGATGGAGAAGATGTCTGCAGATAAGTAAGAAGAGTTTGAAGTCTTTCTTTTTCTATCCTATCTCCATTTAAATGCAGTATTGATGTTTGAGTGAAGCTTGGAAGTGTTTTATGAATACTCTGAACAACCATATCAGCTTTTAAATCAACCGCTGATTTAGGTAGTGATGGATGAAAATGAAAGTGTACTCCATGAGCTTCATCAACTAATACAGTTAATCCATTCTTACGTGCCACTTCTATAAGTTCATCTATATTCTCAGCCATACCGTAATAGTTTGGTGAAGTAAGTAAAACTGCTTTAGCATTTGGATTTTTTGATATGCATTTTTTAAGGTCATCTGATGTAATTCCAGTAAATATACCAAGCTCAGGGTTATAATTAGGTTGAATAAAAATAGGCTCAATTTGACCAAGAACTAATCCTGCTATTGCGGATCTATGTGAATTTCTCTGCAATATTAACTTCTCTCTTGGCTTTACAGAAGCAAGCATCATCGCAATTACCCCAACAGTGCTACCATTGACAAGGAAGAAGGAATAGTCAGCACCAAAGGCATCAGCTGCAAGTTCTTGAGCCTCTTTTACTATACCAAGCGGTTTGTGAAGATAATCTAAACCTTCAACCTCAGTTAAATCTGCAAGGTAAACACTTTTTCCAAAAAATTCCAGAAGCTCAGGCGGAGCACCTCTCCCCCGGCTATGCCCCGGCATATGGAAAGGGATTCTTCCTTTTGCAATATAATTTAAAACACCTTGAAAAAAAGGTTTTTTAGATTGGTCTATCTTATTTGCCACTTTTCAGTTTCTCCTTTTTCCTGTTCACTATTAATAATAACTCAGAAAGCTTATATGTATTAAGAACATTCCTTTTTTCAAGCCAACCCCTTCTTGCAGTTGCTACACCAAATTTCATCATACTAAAATGTTCAATATGATGTGCATCAGTATTAATTGCCATCATTACCCCCATTTCTTTAGCTTTTCTGCAGTTAACATCATTTAAATCAAGTCTATCCCAAAATGCATTAATCTCCATAATCGTATTAGTTTCTTTTGAAGCTTCAAATATTTTTTGGAGGTTAACTGGATAAGCTTCTCTTTCAGCAATTTTCCTTCCTGTAGGATGTCCAATTATTATTACATATGGATTGTAAATAGCACTCAGGATTCTATCTGTTAGATGCTCTTCTGATTCTTTAAATCCACTATGAATTGAAGCTATAACTATATCAAACTCTTTTAAAACTTCGTTAGGAAGATTTAATGTACAATCACTCTTAATATCTACTTCAACTCCTGATAATATATATGGCTTTTTACCCTTTTTATTGATTTTTTTTATCTCTTCAATCTGGTTAAGAAAATCATCTTCTTTCATTCCTCCAGTAATACCCATAGCAGAAGAATGATCCGTTATCGCAATGTAATCGTATCCTAATTTCCGAGCTGCTTCTTGCAATTCTTCGATAGTATTTACTCCATCGCTCCTATCAGTATGCATATGAAGATCTCCCTTTATATCGGATAATTCTAAGAGCTTAGGGAGTTTTCCGTTCATTGATAATTCTATCTCGCCTGTATTTTCTCTTATTTCTGGAGGAATGTAAGTTAAGCCAACCGCTTTAAAAACTTCTTCCTCAGTTCTACCAGCTATTTTAACATCATCTTCGACTCTAAACACACCATATTCATTAATTTTTAAACCCTTAGAGATAGCTATTTTTCTCACTTCTATATTATGAGCTTTTGAGCCTGTAAAATAATAGAGTGCTGCCCCATACTCAGAATTATCTACTACTCTTAGATCAACCTGTACACCAATTGAGGTTCTAACAGAGCTTTTTGTATCTCCCTTAGCCAAAATTTCAACAAAATAAGGTAAACTTGTAAAATCATCCATAACTCTTGCTGGTTCATAAGAACTTGCAAGTATGTCAACATCTCCTATTGTATCTTTCATTCTTCTGATACTTCCAGCTACATCTATTCTATCAATATGTCCTTTACGTTTTAAATCTCTTACAATTGACTCTGCTAATGGATATACTCTTCCTAATGGAAATCTCTCAGCAAACTTTTTAACCTGCTCTAATCCTTTTAGTATGTTTTCTTCTGTCTTTTTCCCAAAGCCCTTAAGGTTTGATAGTTTTCCAGAAAGAACAGCTTCTTTGAGTTCTTCTTTATTTGTTATACCAAGCTCTTTCCACAGTTTCCGAATAGTTTTTGGTCCAAGCCCAGGGATTGAAAGTAAAGATAAAAGCTCAAGAGGAATTTCCTTTTCAAGCTCTTCATAATATCTTAGTTTTCCTGTTTTTACAAGTTCTTCTATTTTCTCTGTAATACTTTCTCCAATTCCTGGAAGAGAAGAAAGTTTTTCTTCAGAAATTATTTCATTTATATCCTTTGTTAAAGCTGAAATTGTCATTGCAGCCTTCTCATAAGCTCTTACTTTAAAAGGATTTTCACCCTTTATCTCGAGCATTTCTGCAATTCTATTAAGAATATCTACTACAGTTGCATTATCCATTTACATTCTCGTCAAGTTTTTTAAGCATTATTTCTTTAAGCAAATTGGGATTTGCTTTGCCATTAGTTTTTTTCATAGCTTCTCCCATAAAGAAACCAAAAATGTTCTTCTTACCACTCCTATAAATAGAAACTTCCTTTGGATTATTTGCAATTATTTCTTCAACAATTGAGGTTAAGGCATTAATATCACTTATTTGGATTAAACCTCTCTTCTCCATTATTTCTTCAGGCTCCTCACCAGTCAGCATCATCTCTTCTAATACCGTCTTGCCGATTTTACCCGAGATTTCTCCTTTTTCAATTAGAATTAGCATCTTTACAAAATTTTCTGGGCTTAAAGGAGTCTCTTTTATTGATTTTTTACTTTTATTTAAGTTTTTGAAAATCTCTGAACTAATCCAATTTGCAATCTCCTTATAATTATTATAAATTTTTGCAGATTTATCAAAGAAGTTTAAAATATCTTTTGATGATATCAACGTTTTAGCATCTTTTTCACTGAGTTCATAATCTCTAATTAACCTACTATGGGCGGACTGGGGAAGTTCTGGTAAATTTAATCTAATCTTTTCTATCTCTTCATCCGTAATTGAAAGTAAAAGTAGATCTGGCTCTGGGAAATATCTATAATCATTTAGCGTCTCTTTACTGCGCATAGGAATTGTTATCTCTTTTTCCTCGTCAAATGTCATTGTTTCAGCTAATATTGCCTTATTTTTACTCAAGAGTTCATTTTGTCTTACTATTTCATATTCAAGAGCTTTTACCACTGCTTTAAATGAATTTAAGTTCTTTACTTCAACTTTTGTGCCTAACCCACCATTCTCATTCATCAACGATATATTAACATCACATCTTAATGCACCCTCTTCCATCTTTCCTGTGGATATACCTAAAAAATCAACTATTTCCTTAAGTTTCTTCAAGAATTCCTCCGCTTCTTCAGGAGAGCTAATATCTGGCTCAGTAACAAGCTCTACTAAAGGAATACCACATCTATTAAAATCGATTAAAACTTTTCTATCTTTGTGAAAAAGCTTTGCAGCATCTTCTTCAAGGTGAATTCTTCTTATTCTTATCTTTTTATCATTGACCTCTAAAAATCCATTCTCTGACAGAGGATAATCAAACTGAGTTATCTGATATCCTTTTGGCAAGTCAGGATAAAAATAATTTTTCCTGTAAAAATTGGATAGTTTGTTTATTTTACAGTTAACAGCCAATCCAAGCATTATTCCCATATCTAAAGCTTCTTTATTTACGGTTGGTAAAGTTCCAGGATAACCCAAACAAATTTCACAGATATTGCTATTTGGAGGATCTCCATAATTTGTTGAACAGCCACAAAACATCTTACTCTTTGTTAAAAGTTGAATATGCAGTTCTAAGCCAATTACTGCTTTAAGCATTTAATTCCTCTGCGACAAGTTTACATACTTTATACAATTTCTTTTCAGATAATTGACCACCAATAATCTGGATTCCTATTGGTAAACCTGACTTGCTTAACCCCACAGGAATACTAACAGATGGCAAATCCGCTAAAGCTGACGGAATCGTGAAAATATCAGAATAATACATCTCTAAGGGATCTTTTCTCTCACCAAACTTAAATGGAAGAGAAGGAGTAGTAGGAGCAAGTATAAAGTCCGATTCAGAGAGAATTAAGCTAAGTTCATTTCTTATGATATTTCTTGCTTGAAGAGCCTTTTTATAATACTTATCAATATATCCTTGAGACAGGGCAAATGTTCCTAAAAGAATTCTCCTCTTTACCTCCTTGCCAAAATAGGCAGTTCTTGATAATTTAATAGCTTCCTCTAAAGAGGAAGCTTCCTCTCTTTTACCATAACGAATGCCATCAAAACGAGAAAGATTCGAAGATGCCTCTGAATCAGCAATTATGTGATAGGTTGGTAAAGCATAATTAAAATGAGGGAATCTCTCCTCTTTAAGTTTAAAACTCTTAAGTAAGATCTTTTTAATCTCCTCATATTTATGAGCTATTTCTTTATCAATTGAAATATTTTCAAATTCTCTAATAATTGCAAAATTTCCTACCATATCTTCATCTGGTAATTCATCATAGTTTTTTATATCTAAAGAAGTGCAGTCAAGAGTATCTTTACCTGAAATTACTGATAGAAGCAAAAATGTATCGTCTAAATTTCTGCCAATTGGGCCAATCTGATCAAGAGAAGACGCAAAAGCAATAAGACCATATCTGGAAACTAAGCCATAAGTTGGCCTTATTCCATAGACGCCACAGAAAGAAGCTGGTTGTCTAACGGAACCACCAGTATCTGATCCAAGAGATATTAGTGCCTCTTTAGCACTAACAGCTGCAGCAGAACCTCCAGAGGAACCTCCTGGAACACATTCCTCATTATAAGGGTTTCTTGTTAGCTTAAAAGCGGAATTTTCTGTTGAAGAACCCATTGCGAATTCATCAAGATTAGTTTTCCCCAAAATTATTGCTCCAGCCTCTTTTATTTTTTTTACGACCATTGCATCGTATGTAGACTTATAACCTTCAAGTATTCGAGAGGAGGCTGTTGTGTAATGGCAAGCAACATTTATATTATCCTTTATAGCTATCGGAACGCCATAAAGTGGTAAATTTAAAGATTTAAGTTTCATAAGTCTTTCTGCTTCTTTTAGGACTTCTTCCTCAAAAACTTCTATAAAAGCGTTTATTCTCGGTTCGTTTTCCTTAATTGCTGAAAGATATGCTGAAATAACATCTAAAGTAGTTAGATCTCCATTTTTATAGAGAGTTTTAAGCTCAGATATTGAAAAGTTAAGAATGCCTAAGCTACCTTTATTCTTCATCTATCACATTTGGAGCTTTTAAGAGTCCTTCTTCTGTAGAAGGGAAGTTATTTCTGATATAATCTATATTTTTACACTGAACGACTAAATCTTCTCTCAAAGAGAGTTTTCTAATATCCTGAAAATTAGATTTTGCACCTTCAACATCCGAAATTATCGAAAATTCTTCAACAAGTTCTTTAAGGTTTTCCAAAATCTCTTCTTTTTCATCTTCTTTAAGGGAAAGTTTAGCTAACTCACAAAGATAATCTAATAGATTTTTATCAAAATTCACTTTGCTACCTTCTCTAAAACTTCTTTTGTATCGCGTGCAATCATTATTTCTTCATTTGTGAATATTACAAATATTTTTACTCTTGAATCCACTGTTGAGATTTCTCTTGATTTTTTAAGGTCGTTTAAATTACGCTGATTGTCAAGTTTTATACCTAAAAACTCAAGGCCGGATAATGAAAGCTCTCTTATCTCTTCAGTATTTTCTCCTACTCCTGCTGTCATAACAATTGCATCTAATCCACCCATAATTGCAGCATAAGCTCCTATATAATGCTTTATCTTGTAAGCATATATTTTAAGGGCGAGGTTAGCTCTATAATCTCCCCTTTTTGCCGCAGCAGTTATATCTCTGGCATCATTTGATATTCCAGAAATTCCAGATAATCCTGATTTTTTATTAAAAAGATTATCAACATCGTCTACGCTAAGGCTTTTAGTTCTCATAAGATGCAATGCAATTGCTGGATCAATGCTACCACATCTTGTTCCCATCATTAAGCCTTCGAGTGGAGTAAAACCCATAGATGTATCAACTGATTTACCTCTATCAATTGCTGTTATGGAGGCTCCGTTCCCTAAGTGGCATGTAATAATCTTTAGTTCATCTATGCTTTTATTCATCATTTTTGCAGCTTCTAATGCAACATATCTATGAGAAATACCATGAAAACCATACTTCCTAATTCTATCAGTTTCATAGAGCTCATAAGGAAGTGGATAAATAAAGGCATAATCCGGTAATGTATGATGAAATGCTGTATCGAACACTGCTACTTGTGGAGTATTTGGCATAATATCCTTACAAGCAAAAATACCAGATAGATTTGGTTGATTATGCAAAGGCGCTAAAGGAATGCATCTTTTGATTTCTTCGATAACTTCCTCATTTATTAAAATTGATGAAGAAAATTTCTCACCGCCATGGACTACTCTATGTCCAACTGCATCTATTTGAGAAACATTTGAGAGCACACCAACTTCTCTTTCTGTAAGCCTATTTACAATAATTGCTAATCCTTTAGAGTGATCTTTTACTGGTAACACCTCTTTAATTTCGCCAGTCTTAGAAGTTTTATATTTAAAGCTACCTTCTTCAGATCCAATTCTCTCAACCAAACCAGATGCAAGTTCTGTCTCATCTACCATATCATAAAGTCTAAATTTAATCGAGGAACTACCACAATTAAGAACAAGTATTATCATTTATTTTCTGTCCTTTCATATTCATATTTAAACTTTTATATATTAAATTAATTTAAAATTAAAAACATACTCCTCATAAATTCAAGTAAAAAATTTTAAAGTTTACTATTTATTGAATCTTCTTATTTCTAAAATTATTCCTATACCCTCCTTCATTCGGGTACATAATGAGAACATTACTCTTCATTATTTTATCTTTCCACGTCATTTGTTCTTTTTCTCGTCATCACAGCCTATTCAGCCATTCCAACCCCCTCTTAGCACATTCCCGCCCCGTATCGGAGTACGGGATAAATTCCAGCAGGAAACCATAAGTATCTGTCATTCCTTCTCCCTTCCGTCATTTCAAATCACTCTTTTGTCATTTCCTCATTCTTCCAGTCATTCTCTCACCATTTTGTCATCCCGAACGTATGTGAGGGATTTCCTCTTCTCTGTCATTCTGAGCCTTCGTCCTTTTGAAGGCGTGAGAATCTCCTCTTCTATTCCCCTCTTAAATTTCTACCTTTAACTT
>Ga0067045_1003368_pt1 | contig 31217 bp, 30 predicted proteins | sample TerdegcTABiofilm_FD_59184 | JGI IMG/M metagenome (GOLD analysis project Ga0067045, IMG submission 59184) | Combined Assembly of (Gp0054472, Gp0054536) Wastewater bioreactor microbial communities from Singapore -Terephthalate degrading...
AGGCATCCTTGCTCGCACCTTCAATAAGATGCAGGCTGAGCTTAAAAATCTATACAAAAATCTGGATATGCAGGTTCACAGTCTTACAAAAACAAAGGAGGCGCTTCAGGAAAACGCAGAAAAACTACATATGGCAAACCAGAGGATGTCTGAGATTATAGAGTTTCTTCCTGATGCCACCTTTGTTGTTGACGGTAATAAAAAAATTATTGCCTGGAACAAGGCCAGTGAGGAGATAACAGGCATAGCCAAGGCAGATATTATAGGAACAGATGAATATGCGAGGGCATTCTATGGCATAAGGCGTCCCATCCTTGCAGATTTTGTTATGTCAGGTCATGGGTTGGCGGATAATGAATTAAAAAAATACTATCTATCCGTCCAGAAAAAGGGCTCTATTCTTTATGGAATAGCTAGGACCACACACCTATCCAATAAGGACATAGAGTTCCTCTCCGGGGTAGCCTGTCCCCTTTTTGACAGATCAGGGGATATAACCGGCGCCATAGAATCCATCCGTGACATAACAGAGGTTAAACGTCTTGAGATGCAGGTCATGCAATCAAAGAAGCTGGACACCATAGGAACCCTGGCAGGGGGTGTTGCCCATGACTTTAATAATCTCCTCATGGGCATTCTAGGGTATATAAACCTCATGCTGCATGATAAGGGGTTGTCAAAAACCCAATATAATATGCTAAAAAAGATAGAACATCAGGCATTAAGTGGTGCTGAACTTTCAAAGAGACTTCTTGGCTTTGCCCGAGGAGGCAGGTATGAGGTAAGTCCTACATATCTCAACAACATTATAGAAAAGACAGTAGATACCTTCAGCAGGACACGGAGGGATATTGTAATCTATGAGGATTATGAAAAAGAGCCCTGGACATCAGAGGTAGACAGGATACAGATGGAGCAGGTGGTGTTGAATATGCTTATAAACGCCGGGGAGGCAATGCCAGATGGTGGTACTCTCTATATAGAATCAAAAAATGTGGAGCTATTTGATAAGATAGCCCTACAGTACGATCTTCAGCCTGGCAGGTATGTAAAATTTTCTATCAGGGATACAGGTAAGGGTATGGACAATGAGGCATTAGAGAGGGTGTTTGACCCCTTTTATACCACAAAAGAGATGGGCAAGGGGGCAGGGCTTGGGCTTGCATCAACCTATGGCATCATCAAGGCACATGGTGGCTCCATCCATGTAGAGAGTGAGATTGGCAGTGGAAGCAGATTCACAGTATACTTGCCTGCATCAGATAAGGCAGCAGGGATAGAGGTCTCAATGGAGAAAAAAGTAGAAAAAGGCAATGAACTGATACTTCTTGTTGATGATGAGGAGATTGTTCTCGATGTAACCAGTGCCATGCTCGAGGCGCTTGGCTACAGGGTGATTACAGCAAAGAGCGGCAGCGAGGCTATCAGCTTATATAGGGAGAAGGGGTCGCATATTGGCCTTGTAATCCTGGATATGATAATGCCTGGGATAGGGGGTGGGGAGCTCTTTGATGCACTAAAAGACATAAACCCTGATGTAAGGATACTGCTATCAAGTGGATACAGTATAAATGGTAAGGCAAGAGAGATCCTCAATAAGGGCTGTAATGGTTTTATGCAGAAGCCCTTCAAATTGGATGACCTATCTCAGAAGGTCAGGGAGATCCTCAATTCATAGCGGCAAGATTCCTACGCAAAACAAATCTAAAATCTCTATTGCCTTTTATCCATACCGCCATTATCTTCCCCGTGCCAACCACCGCCCAGGACCCTATATAGGGTAATCTTATTGGCAAGGCTGGCAAAGCGGGCACCTACAAGGCCCTGTTGGGCAGAATAGAGTGAACGCTGGGCATCAAGGACACTCAAATAGCTGTCTATCCCCTTTGTATAGCGAACAGAGGCAAGCCTGTAGGTCTCAGATGTTGCCTCAACCAAAGACCTCTGGGCTGATAGCTGCTCATCCACTGTGCCCCTTACGGCAAGGGCATCAGCCACCTCCTTAAACGCTGTCTGAATAGTTTTTTCATAGTTGGCAAGGGCGATCTCTCTTTCTACCTTTGCTGCCTCATAGGATGCCCAAACGCGTGCATCAAATATGGGCATTGTAATCTGCGGTGAGAAGTTCCAGGTGTCCTGACCTGACCTGAAGAGTCTCGATAGGTCTGTGCTTGCTGTTCCTATGGTGGAGGTAAGAGAGATGCTTGGAAAAAAGGCTGCCCTTGCAGCACCTATAAAGGCATTTACTGACTTTAGCGTGTGCTCAGATGCCATTATATCAGGACGCATAAGAAGCACCTCAGATGATAAGCCAGGAGAGACATCCTTTGGCGGGGTTATGCTATCTAAACCTTCAGGCAGGAGTTCTTCAGGGACCTTTGTACCAATAAGAAGGCTCAATGCATTTTCATCCTGGGCAACGATCTGTGTATATCGGGAGACGCTATCCCTTGCTGCATCCACCTGTGTCTGTGCACTACGGAGGTCAAGTTCAGATGCAAGCCCAACCTCATATCGCCTTTTTATCAAATCATAGGTATCCCTCTGGGTCTTGAGTGTATCTTCAGAGAGTTTAAGATTTTCCCTGTCTGCTGCATAGGACAGGTATGCACTGGCAGTAGAATCAATAAGCAGAATCTGGGCACCCCTGTGTGCCTCTTCTGTGGCAAGGTATGCCTCCAATGCCTCGTCCTTTAAGCTCCTTAGACGACCAAAAAAGTCAATCTCCCAGGAAAAGACACCGAGGTCTACGCTATACTGTTTCATGACGCCTGTCCTATTTTTGCTTGAAAGGTCGGCAGGCACGCGCTCTCTGATCCCTGCCCCTGCTGCATCAAGGGCAGGTAATAATTCTGCCCTCTGGATACGATAATATGCCCTTGCCCTATCAACATTTAAGGCAGCGAGTTTAAGGTCACGGTTATTCTTAAGTGCCATATCGATAATCCTTTGAAGCCTTTCATCAATAATAAAATCACGCCATTTGAGCTCTGTTGCAAATGGGGCATCCCCGGGTTTAATCTCCTTATATGCTGTCCCGCCTGGCCATTCCTTCGGAATAGGTGCATCAGGCCTTGTATATCTTGGCGCCATGGTGCAACCACCGAGTAAGGTTAACGCCATAATAAGAATGGATATTGTTATTCTCATAATTATTCACGCCCCTCCTCTGGCTTGGCTACTGGCTCTTTTTTTGAAATCGGACCCAACTGTTTTATCTTGAACTTATTTGATACCAGAACGAAAAAGAGTGGTATAAAGAAAAGGTCAATGAATGTGGCTGAAAGCATACCACCGGCTACCGCAGTTCCAATTGCCTTCATTGCGCCAGCACCAGCGCCTGTTGCTATTGCAAGGGGCAATACACCAAAGAAGAATGCCATGGAGGTCATAAGCACAGGGCGCAGCCTTATCCTCGCTGCCCCTATGGTTGCCTCAATCATGCCCTCGCCACGGGCTATCCTATCGCGGGCAAACTGGATGATAAGGATTGCATTCTTTGTGGATAGCCCCATAGTTGTGAGAAACCCTATCTGATAATAAACATCATTGTGGAGACCCCTTAACCAGGTTGCTGCTGTTGCACCGAATAGACCAAGGGGTAACATGAGGAGATTGGCAATAGGTATCGACCAACTTTCATAGAGGGCAGCCACACAGAGAAAGATTACAAGGATAGAAAAGGCATAAAGAATAGGTGCCTGACTGGTTGCCATCCTCTCCTGGTAGGAGAGCCCTGTCCAGCCATGGGCAATCCCCTGGGGTAATTTCGTGGTAATCTCCTCCATAGCCTGCATTGCCTCGCCAGAGCTTCTACCTGGTGCCGCCTCACCTATTATATTCAATGATGAAAATGCATTATAACGCTCGAGCTGTGGGGAGGCATATTCCCAGCGACCTGCGGCAAATGCCGAGAATGGGACCATCTTCCCAGATATATTGCGGACATAGAGATTTTTTAGGTCCGTGGGTAGCATGCGGTAGGGTGCGTCAAACTGGGTATAAACCCTTTTTACCCTGCCGCCCTGGACAAAATCATTTATATAGGCTGAGCCAAAGGAGGCAGAGATTACATCGTGTATCGAGGTGATAGGGACACCAAGTGCGCCTGCCTTTTCCTTATCCACCTCAACCCTATATTGAGGGACATCCTCAAGTCCATTGGGCCGAACAAACTTTAGTCTTGGGTCTTTTGCAGCCATCTGAAGGAACTGATTTCTTGCCTCCATAAGCTTTTCATGACCAAGACCACCCATGTCTAGTAATTCAAAGTCAAACCCCCTGGATCTACCCAGTTCTACAACAGGGGGTGGGGGAAAGACAAAGATCGATGCCTTTTTATATCCTGCAAATGCCTTCATCGCCCTTTCTGTAATGGCATCCACCCTAAGCGCCCTATGGCCTCGTAGATGCCAGTCCTTTAGCTTTATATAGGCTATACCGTTTGACTGGGTCCTTCCCGAAAGCCCCACGCCAGCAACAGTCATACATGAGTATACTGCCTTTGTTTCGTTCTTTTCAAAGTATCTCTGTATCTCATCCAGCACCTCCTTTGTCTGCTCAAGGGTCGAACCGGTGGGCATAATTACCTGTGCAAGAAGTGCCCCCTGGTCCTCGTCAGGGAGATAGGCGGTGGGCAAACGAAACATTATCAGACCAATCGCCACCACTATTACAACATAGGCAACTATATACCTTAAAACCCTTGTGAATGAATTTTCCACTATCTTCACATAGATATCCCGTAGACGGTAAAAGGTACTATTGAACCTGTGGAAAAAGGGTCGCAAAAAGGGGATGGTCTCTTCCGCTAGGTCGCGCCCTGGTGGTAGAGGTTTGAGGAATGTGGCACAGAGCACAGGTGTTAGAATCAAGGCAACTACAACGGAAAGGAGCATAGCAGCGACAATGGTTAGAGAAAACTGACGATAGATGACCCCTGTGGAACCACTAAAAAAGGCCATAGGACCGAATACTGCCGAGAGCACAAGGCCTATGCCTATCAGGGCACTTGTAATCTGGTCCATAGATTTTGCGGTTGCCTCTTTTGGGGAAAGCCCCTCCTCCCTCATTATACGTTCCACATTCTCCACAACAACAATGGCATCATCCACAAGAAGACCTATGGCAAGTACAGTGGCAAACATGGTAAGCATGTTTATGGAAAAACCAAATAGTCCAAGGACAGCAAATGTCCCCAGGAGGACCACAGGCACGGCAATCGTGGGAATCAGGGTGGCACGGATATTTCCAAGGAAAAGCCACATGATAAAAAAGACGAGGATAACTGCCTCAAAGAGGGTTTTTACAGCCTCCCATATGGCAACCTTTGTAAAAGGTGTGGTATCAAAGGGGTAGACCACCTTCATGCCTGGGGGGAAGTATCTGCCCATCTCCTCCATTTTTGCCTTTATCCTATCGGCTGTCTCTAATGCATTTGCCCCCGCTATAAGCCTTACTGCCATACCAGCAGAGGGCTTTCCATTGTAATATGACTCAATATCGTAGGATTGAGTTCCAAGCTCAACGCGGGCAACATCCTTGATACAAATTTTGGAGCCATCAGTGTTGATCCGTATAGGGATGGCAGCAAATTCATCCGGTGTCTTTAAAAGACTCTGGACAACGATGGAGGCATTAAGCCTTTGACCTTTAACTGCCGGTGCCCCACCAAATTGCCCTGCAGAGACCTCCACATTATATGCCTTTGTCGCGGCAATCACATCCTCGATTGTGAGATTATAGCTGGTCAGCTTGGCAGGGTCAGGCCATATACGCATGGAATAGGGGTAGCCAAAACTTTCTACCTCGCCAACCCCTGGTATTCGGGCAACAATCTTCTCTAGGTTTGATATGGCATAGTCTCTTAAGTCATTGCCATCCATGCTCCCATCCTCAGAAATGAAATTCATGATTAACAGGTAATTTCTCGTTGCCTTCCCGACAGAAACACCCATCTTTTGAACCACCTCAGGAAGGGAGGCTGTGGCAAGCTGGAGCTTATTTTGAACCTTTGCCCATGCAAGGTCCGGGTCTGTCCCTGGTTCAAAGGTAAGCTCGATACGGGAATTGCCTTGCGAGTCACTGATGGCTGTCATGTAAATCATCCTATCAAGGCCTGTCATATACTGCTCAATAATCTGGGTAACAGTATTTTCAACAGTCTCTGCTGAGGCACCTGGATAATAGGAATGAACATATATGGAGGGAGGGGCAATAGGGGGATACTGGGAGATGGGAAGACTATAGATTGCCAATCCCCCTGCCACCATCATAACAATAGCAATAACCCATGCAAAGACAGGACGCTCCAGAAAGAATCTCGATAACATATATGCTCCTTTGCTACTTTTCTTTTTGAGAAGGTTTTGCCTGTGTCTCCTCAGGCGCCTTAGTCTTTTCCTCGCCTTCCTTGAATGGAACAACCTTTACAGGGGAGCCAGGCCGAACCATCTGGATCCCCTCCATAATCACCTGCTCGCCCGGTGAAAGGCCTGATAAAACGAGCCATCTGTTACCTATTGTCTTATCAACTATGAGCGGCCGAAGCTCTACCTTATTCTCCTTAGTTACAACATACGTAAAGGGGTTTCCCTTTGTATCACGTGATACAGCCTGTTGTGGGGCAAGGATTGCCTGTTTATTTACCCCTTCTTTTACCACCTCCCTCACAAACATACCGGGTAAAAGTATTTTTTGGGGATTGGGAAATACTGCCCTTAAAATAACCGAGCCTGTGGTTGGGTCCACGGTAATATCACGAAATTGCAGGTCTCCCTCCAGAGGATAAACTGTGCCATCTTCAAGAAGGAGTTTGACCTTATCCTGATTTTTCCCGTCATGTTTTAGACGTCCCTCCTCTAGCCGACGTTTGAGTTCCATCAGCTCGACAGTGGATTGGGTAACATCAACGTAGATGGGATCCAATTGCTGGATGGTTGCCATTGCCATGGTCTGATTTGCTGTAACCAATGCACCCTCAGTCACATTTGATTTTCCAATACGACCCGATATAGGCGCCGTGACCTTTGTATATCCCAGGTTAATACTGGCTGACTCTACTGTTGCCTTCCAGTAGTTCACCTCTGCCTCTGCCTGCTTGTATGCTGCAGACGCATCATCATATTCCTGCTGGCTCACCGCCTTATCAACAATCAATTCTTTATATCGCTCATATCTCTGTTTTATTGCAGGTAGGCTTACCTCTGCCTTTACAAGGGCGCTTTTTGCATTATCAAGGGCTGCCTGAAATGGTGCAGGGTCTATCTGATAAAGCACCTCGCCTGCCCTGACATCTGTGCCTTCTGTAAAAAACCTTTTCAGTATAATACCGCTTACCTGTGGTCTTACCTCAGCTATCCTGTAGGCAGACACCCTGCCCGGGAGTTCAGTGGTAAGGGTAATTGTTTCATATGACAAGGTTAAAACAGAGACCTCAGGGGGTCCAAGCTGGGGGGGCGCCTTTGAGCCCCTGCACCCCATCAAGGTAAGGCAAAAAAACACAACAGGTATTATGATAAATATTTTTTTTATGTTGAATCCCTGCATAAAGCACCCCTTTTTAATATATCAGACTATGGCTTCGTCTGTCTTGAGCAGTCCATACAAGATAAGCCTACAGCACTCATCAGGGCCAAAAAGGTTATCGGGGTCAACAACAACAGAAAGGACAAAACCCCTTAATATCCCCATAATAACCTTGGTGACCTCTTCTGGATTACACCTTACAAAGATACCCCTGTCTATCCCTTTTCTTATTATCTCCATAACCAGGGCCTTTTGTCTCTTGAAAAAATTTTTTTCATCTCTATGCCAAAGGTAAACCCCTGCTCCCTACTCTCTGTTATTATGAATTCCCTATTTTGTTTCGCATATTCTATGCTCATGCTTATATATACCCTCAGGGCGTCCAGAGGATTATCAAGGGATTGGATAGCCGTCTCTATTATTGACAAGTGTTCACCAAATTTTTCCCTGATTAAAAAAAGGCAGAGCTGTTCTTTATTTTTAAAATAGAGATATATGCCACCTACGCTTATCCCTGCGTCATCGGCAATCATTCGCATTGTTGTCCCTGCATATCCATGTATCGAAAATACCCTGGAGGCTGAATCTATTATGTTTTGCCTCGACTGTTTAGATGAACGTCTGTTCATGTGAATCGCCGTTCAGTTTATATTGTTGAAAAAAAGATGTCAATAAAAAATTGAGATATTTTTCAAGGGCATCAATCAGTTGAATTATGTAAGGCTCTCAGGGTATAATCCATTATCATGTCATACATAGCGGATCTGCATATCCATTCTGGTTTTTCAAGGGCAACAAGCCCTGAGATGACCCCTGAGGGGATCTGGCGATGGGCGCAAATTAAGGGTATATCTGTAATCGGCACAGGGGATTTTACCCATCCAGGATGGTTCAACGAGATTTCAGAGAGGCTTGAGCCTGCGGGAAATGGTCTTTTATGCCTGAAGAAAGAATATCTTAGGCAGGATATACCCCAATCGTGCCGATCTGATGTATTTTTCGTGCTCACCGGCGAGATAAGCTGCATATACAGTAAGGATAAAAAAACCCGAAAGGTGCACTGTATCCTTATTGTGCCAGATATGGCAACCGCTGCTAGGATAAACATTACCCTTTCAAGGATTGGAAATCTGGGCTCCGATGGGAGACCCATCCTTGGGCTTGATGCAAAGGAACTTTTGAGGATTACCCTTGATACCTCCCCTGATGCCATGTTTATCCCTGCCCATATATGGACACCCCATTTTTCCGTATTTGGTGCCGCATCAGGCTTTGACTCCCTGGAGGGGTGTTTTGAGGAACTCACACCCTGCATCTCTGCAGTAGAAACAGGGCTCTCCTCAGACCCCCCTATGAACTGGCGACTTTCACGTCTTGACAGCATAACCCTCATATCCAACTCCGATGCCCATTCACCCTCCAAGATAGGCAGGGAGGCGAACATATTTGAAGGGGATATCTCGTATAAGGGGATTATAGAGGCAATAAAGACACGGAGGGGCCTTGGGGGGACAATAGAGTTCTTCCCCGAGGAGGGCAAATATCACTACGATGGCCACAGGGCCTGCGGCGTATGCCTTTCCCCTGAGGAGACAAGGGCATATAACTATATCTGCCCTGTGTGCAACAGACATCTGACCATAGGCGTCATGCACAGGGTTATAGCCCTTGCTGACAGGGATAATGGTAAAAAACCAGAGGGCGCCCCTGGCTACAGGTCTATCATACCCCTGCCAGAGGTAATTGCCGAGACCTTAAAGGCAAATCCCAATAGCAAGGCGGTAATAAACAGTTATTATAAACTCATCTCTGCCCTGGGTCCTGAATTCAGGATCCTCCTTGATACGCCCTATGCTGATATTAAAGGGGTATCAAATCAGCTCATCGCAGAGGCTATAAAGAGGATGCGGGAGGGCAGGGTGCACATATCCCCGGGTTTTGATGGGGAATACGGAAAGATAAAGATATTTGAAGACACAGAAAGAGACCCTCTTAAAGGACAGATGAGCCTCTTTTAGTAATAATTCTATTGTCAATGGTTATAACAGAAAACCAGATACTCCATGGACTCAATGAGCCTCAGATACAGGCTGTAACCCATACAGAGGGGCCCATCCTTGTTGTTGCCGGTCCTGGGACAGGTAAGACCCTCACTATTACAAGGCGCATTGCATATATCTTGAGTAAAGGGGTAAAACCTGAGGGTATCCTGGCAATCACCTTTACCAATAGGGCAGCCAGGGAGATGCGTGAAAGGACAGAGGCATATACAGGCCAGGCTGGCAGATACCTATTCATTGGGACATTCCATGCCTTTGGCATAGATATAATAAGACACACATCAGACAGAAACTACAGGATTATAGGGAGGGATGACCAGATTGAGATACTAAAGAATCTTACAGGAGGTACCACAAGGGATGCCCTAAAGGCACTAGATGCCATCTCAAGGAACAAAAATATCCTTGATGGAAGAGAGATGGGATATAGTGATATTTTTAAAAGATATGAGACAACCCTCAAGGATATGGATGCCCTTGACCTTGATGACCTTATCCTAAAGGCAGTTGAACTCCTAAGGGATAGAGAAAGGATAGGGGCATACGCAGGCAGATTTAAATATATCATGGTAGATGAATATCAGGATATAAACCCCAGCCAGTATATGCTTATAAAGCATCTGTCTGAATTTACAACCAATATCTGCGCTGTCGGTGATTCTGATCAGGCAATCTACTCATTCAGGGGCGCTGATGTGGAAAACTTCTTCAATTTTAAGAAGGATTTCTGCGGGTCAAGAACAGTCGTTCTCAGGGAAAACTATCGTTCATCTAAAGTCATTGTGGATGCCTCACAGTCTCTAATAAGAAATAATGTCAAGAGGATAGAAAAGGATATATATGCTGTTGCCCCTAAAGATGATACACCTATCAAGATCATTGCTGCAGCGGATGAAGTAGCAGAGGCATCGGCAATCGCAAGAGAGATAGGGAAAAGGATGGGTGCCATGAGCCATTTTCAGCTCATGCAGGCAGAGGAGAGTTTGGATTACAGGGGAGGCTCATATAGGTTTTCAGATTTTGCTGTCCTCTATAGGACCAATAGCCAGGCGGGTGCCCTTAGGGATGCCTTAACTGAGGCAGGTATCCCCTTCAGGGTGGTAGGGAATGATAAGAACAACAGGGCATTAAGGGACATAGAAAAAAGACTGGCAGGCTATCTCCATGATGGATGGGGCAGCCTAACCCTTGAAAAGATCCTTGAGGATGCATTTGTATCGGCAGGGGAAGATGTCCTTGGAGGGCTCAGAAAAAACCTGCTTCTCGCATACATGGGGCTTCCTGTGGCACAGGCATTGCAAAAAATTATTGATGAACTCTCTCTGTTTAGCTCTTCCGATGCCTATGACCCCACGGTAGATACAGTGACCCTTATGACCCTTCATATGTCAAAGGGGTTAGAGTTCAGGGTTGTCTTTATTGCTGGCGTGGAAGATAGCATCATCCCCTATGGTGGACCAGGCAGAGACAATAATGATATAGAAGAGGAGAGAAGGCTATTCTATGTAGGGATAACAAGGGCTAAGGAGGAGTTGTGCATTACCTACTGTCATAACAGGTCATCCTATGGCAGGCAAAAACAGTCCATGCCCTCATTATTCATAAAAGAGATACCACGGGGATACATAGAATATATAGAACTACCCGGGAAGGATAAAAACAGAAAAAAACCACGACAGCAGAGGCTGTTCTAAAAAGAATAATCCTCTATATCCTCGTATAGATCCTTTGTAAAACGGGGTGTGCAGATAGCAAGAAAAACAAGGTCATCTGTCCCTTTATTCCCTATCCTCTGGGGACACATAGGCGGTATTATCACTGTATCCCCTGGGTTTACCTCTGTAGGCGGTAGGGCACCAACCTGAACAAAGCCCTTTCCATGGAGGATGTAATATCGCTCTGTAGTTGCCTTAAGCCTGTGCCACCGCGTCACAACCCCAGGCTCAACCCTTGCCCTTGCAATAGAGGCCTCCGGGTAATCAGGGTTATTTAAAATCTCTACTATATAGCATCCCTCTGGTGTCCAATATTCCCTTGAGAGGTCCTGCCTTATTACCGCCTCTTTCATAAAACACCTCGGTCATGCTATATCGTCTGGGAGGGCAATCTCCTGATCTGTGAGATAACACTGGGGGTCTTCCCCCCATATGTCGCCTGTTACTGCCTCTGCCCTGACCCTAAAATTCCCACCGCATACATCAAGCCATCTGCATGTCCTGCATCTGCCTTTTACGAACCTCTTTTTGTGCTTCAGCCTTGCCATAAGGGGGTCAGAGGTATCCATCCATATCTGGCTAAACGGCCTCTCCCTGATATTCCCAAAGCTATAGTGTCTCCAGAACTGGTCTGCGTGGACATTCCCCTCCTCATCAATGCAGGCAATGCCCACGCCTGATGAATTGCCCTCATTCATCATGAGGAGCTCGTATACCTCATCTGCCCTTTTTCTATCCTCCTGGAGTAAACGGAGATACACATAGGGTCCATCTGCATGATTATCCACTGTGAGAACCTCAACCTGCCTACCCCTATCAAAAAATTCCTTTGTCCTCTCCATTATATAATCAACCACCTCTCTCTGTCTATCGTGGGGAAGGTCCTCATCCATAATGCTTGTGCCCCTCCCTGCATATACGAGATGGTAGAAGCAAACCCTGTCAATACCCTCTTTCTCAAGGAGGTCGAATATTTTTGGCACCTCTCTGTAGTTCCCCCTATTTATTGTAAACCTCAGCCCCACCTTTATCCCTGCCTTTTTTGCATTCCTTATCCCCCCTATTGCCATATCAAATGCACCCTTTTTTCCTCTAAAGGCATCATGGACAGGGCCAATGCCNTCAAGGCTGACACCAATATAGGAAAGGGAGCATTCAGAGAAAACCTGNGCCNTTTTTTCTGTAATAAGGGTNCCNTTTGTNGATATAACAGCCCTTATACCTTTTTTTACAGCATAGTCAATAAGTTCGGGGAGGTCCTTTCTCAAGAGGGGCTCACCCCCCGAAAAGAGTAAGACAGGGACACCAAATACAGCAAGGTCATCTATAAGGGCCTTTCCCTCACCTGTTGAGAGCTCATTGCCTCTGTAGTTTTCATTCTCTGCCCTGGCATAGCAGTGGATACACTGGAGATTGCACCTCTTTGTCATATTCCAGACAACCACAGGTCTCTTGTCCTTTGAGAACTGAAGGAGATGGGATGGAAGCCGGCCTGAATCCCTTGCATATCTCAAGGGGTCTGATGCCTCCACGGCACCGCAGTATAATTTTGATATGCCAATCATATTTTATTTTGTCTCTAAAAAAATAAAATGTCAACCCCGTTGTTCTTGCATTAGACCTATATATATGTTATGTTTAGGCATTCGGGGCGTGGCGCAGTTTGGTTTAGCGCGCTTGCCTTGGGAGCAAGAGGTCGCTGGTTCAAATCCAGTCGCCCCGACCATTGTCATTTCAGGATCTTATCCCGGCATAGAGATAGGTTATACCAAGGGTAAGCCTGTATATCTTTACATCCCTTATCCCTACATCCTCCATGAGCCCTTTAAACACCCTGGGCCTTGGGAAATTCATTATGGAATCGGCAAGATAGTGGTATGCCCCTTGATTTTTTGAAAACCTTCGGGCAATAAGGGGGAGGATATAATTAAGGTAAGAATAATAGAGGATGTTAGAGAACCAGTTTTTTGTGAATGCCATCTCAAGGACCATAACCTGACCCCCAGGTATCACTACACGGGCCATCTCTGAAAGCGCCTTCTTCTTATCAGGGATATTCCTGATCCCAAAGGCAATCGCTGCCACATCAAAGGAAGAGTCAGAAAAAGGTAAAAAACAGGCATCCCCCCTTACAAGGTCAATCCTATTCTGAATGCCCCTCTCCTCTATCTTTTTTCTCCCTGCCTCTATCATCTCCTGGATAAAATCAAGACAAACAGCCTTTATCCCAGGGTATCTTGAGACTGCATGGATGGCAATATCGCAGGTCCCGCAGGCAACATCGAGAAGACGCCCGGTCCTTTGAAACCCCATCTTCTTTACTGCAAATCTTCGCCAGGCGATATCACGCCTTAGACTCAAAAAATGATTAAGAAAATCATATCTGGTTGTGATGGTCGAGAATATGTCCTTAACCACCTCTACATGTTCCTTCTCTGTAATCCCCTGAAGGTTTGGGTATCGCTTTTTCTTATCATCCATATGTATTATCGTCTCTCAAATCTCCCTTGCACCTATAAAAATAAAAATCTGTCCATTTAAACATTGTTTAATGGATAAATAAAGCCATTGATGGGCTATAAACCGCAGGGGCTTTTCAAGGTGGTGCCTTCTTGATGATATCCTATGGTGGTATGATTGCCATCTCCGAAAAATCCAGCTTCCCCCTTATTATCCTTTCCTCTTCCCCTGGGTTGGCAAGTTTTATATACACCTCTACCTCGGCTGTGGCTGATATGGCAAGGACAAAACCTGCCAGGGTTCTTATCTTTTTGTGGGAACTGCCTGTCCTCCAGATGGCATAATCAGGCCCCCCCTCCCTGTCTTCACCTATAGCAATAAAATCCTCTATGGTAAAGGGTTTATCATGCGAGGTCAGTAAAAGGTTTATACGTCTCAATCTCTCTCTGCTACCAGGTGTATTATTCCTATTCTCATTGGACAACCCTGCATCTATATAATGGTTTGTAAAGGCAAGGCAGCCGTTGTCTGTTCTCCTTACCGCTATCTTACCATCTGGCGCAATCTCAATAGCGGCGATAGTTGATGGGTCTGCAAGCATGTAGAGGGCAGGATGGCTATTAGAAAATATACCCCTGTCCTCAAGGGCAGATTCCACAGAGCCAAAAGACCTGAGGAGCCTCTCTGTAAGGTCCTCTTTGGCAACATGTCTTTTCTCTTTGGGAAGGCTTACTGCAGAGGCATTAAATACCGCAAACCCCTTATCGTTTATCCCGGCGACTATATATCCATCTGCCTCGATATCAAATAGCCCAAATATCTTATTGCCATCATCAGAAGACAGAAAACGGACCTCTGTTATCAGATTGGGCGCATTATCCCTGTTCTTTCCAATAATGACCCCTTTTATGCCTACCTTGTCACCGGCGGCTGCCCAAACAGTGCATCCATGGACATCAGCAGGATAGATATATGCGAAACATATCAAGAAAAGGGCAAATAACATTAAACCCCTACGGAATCCTGTAGGGGCATCTATATCTATTCCAGATGGGTTTTTATAGTGTAGATAATGCAGTGATGAACCCCCTTATACTATCCAAGGTCTCTGTCTTTACCCCTCTTCAAACATGGCGTGAGAGAAATAGCTGGCAGTAAATGGGATGAGGTCTTCAAACCTTTCTCCAACCCCTATATACCGTATAGGTATCTTAAGGGTATGGGCGATGGGGAGTATAAAACCGCCCTTTGCAGTGCCGTCAAGTTTTGTTATAACAAGCCCTGTCACATTCAATGTATCGTTGAATGTCTTTGCCTGAACAATGGCATTCTGTCCATTTGTTGCATCAACTACAAGGAGTATCTCCTGGGGTGCATCTGCTATCTCCTTGCTTACTACCCTTTTAATCTTTTTCATCTCCTCCATAAGGTTTGTCTTTGTGTGGAGTCTTCCTGCTGTATCAAGGATAAGGACATCAACCCCCCTTGCCAGGGCAGCCCTTACTGAATCATAGGCCACAGCAGCAGGGTCTGAGCCCTCCTTGTGTTTCACCACATCAATATTGAGCCTCTTTGCCCATACCTCAAGCTGCTCAATAGCTGCAGCCCTGAATGTATCACATGCCCCAAGGAGGACTGTTTTCCCATTGTCAGAGAATATCTTTGCCATCTTTGCAATGGTGGTGGTCTTACCAACACCATTTACACCAAGGGTTAATATTACAAAGGGTCTTTTTCCATCCATGGACATTGGTGCCTCAACAGGCTTAAGTATCTCTTCTATCTCCTCTATCAGACATTTTTTAATATCCTCTGTGTTCTTTATATGGCCCCTCTTCCATCTCTCCTTAAGTCTTGTCATCAGAAACCCTGCGGTCTCAATACCGGTATCAGCCAGAATAAGCGCCTCTTCTATCTCATCAAAAGAGCCCTCATCAAGGGGCTTGCCCTGAACTATCCATTCGATGCGCGTTAAAAGCTGTTCTCTGGTCTTTGTAAGCCCATTTTTTATTCTATCAAGTAGTCCCATATCGTCTAATAATCTCCCATTATTCCATATATCCCTTCAAAGGGTCCTGTCCCTGTGTATAAAAGTTGTTTTATGCCATCCTCATAGAAATCAACCTGTTCCTCTATAAGGGCATCAAGTCTCTTTATGTCAATATCACCGCGATCTCTCATCTTTTCAACCTCTGTTATGCTTATTAAAGGATAGAGGTGCTCATAATTATCTATATAGACACCCAATGCCTTTATGCCCTCTGTCTTGTCTTTTTTAAGTAATATCAATGCCTTATAGCCATAGAGCCTCAGATTATGCTCATCTGCCACCATTATTTTTTCTGCCTCCTCTATCCATCTTAAGGCGTCCTCGATTTTTTCTGCCTTAAAATCAATATAGGCTAAATAGACAAGGGGTAGATAATAGTTAAGTTGCGCCCTTGCCTTTTCAAAACACAGCCTTGCCTTTTCATATTCACCTTTTTTGATATATTGTATACCTGCCTCAGTATTCAGGGTATAGATATTAAACTGCCTAATCGTAGAACAGGAACACAAGATGATGGCTGATAGAATTATGAGGCAAATCGTTCGTAGATCTTTTATGTCTCTGGGGTGTATGGCTTTCCACATAGCTTACATACCCCGTTCTCTACCACACCTATACATGTGCCGTCACTGCAGAGAACCCTTTCGAGTAGATCTATGGATTCATCTTCTTCATCATGTTCTTTCTGTCTCAGGTCTGCCCCACACAGATAGCAGTAGTTGCCCATAGGCATTATCGCCTCGCCACATTTTATACATCTTATTGTTTCTATCTCACCCTGACATTTTTCACAAAGCATATATCACCTCACCTTAAGGACTTTTATTACCTTTCCATTTTCAAACTCTATATACATGGTCCCTTTATTGTCTGGGATAATCTTCCACGATGGTCTGTATGTCCATAGTATCGTATTGGATGATGTCTTACTTACCATAGTAGGTTCGCCATATCTCTGTCGCACCTGATCCTCATTCATAGATATTATAGCATCCTCCCTATCCTTTATGTCTGGTTTTTTTGTCCCCCTAAAGTAGCTACATCCTGACAACAACGTCAGGGAAAGGAATATAATGCATATCCTTTGAAATAAAGGGCTTTTATTAGTTTTCCACATTTTTTGTGGAAAACCTGTGAAAAAATTGTAGGCATTCTGCAATAACATATTGAAAATAGAGATAGTTTTTACATTGTGCATAGGGTTTAAGCAAAAATTTTCTCTAATATTTTCAACAGGTAAGCCACTACGATGAATCACCATTGTATTTTCTTTCATAACAGGTATATTAACACAAACATCTTTAGTTATCAAAGGGTTATATATCTGTATTTTTTAGATGCCTTCCTTAATCTCTCCATCATAGCCCTGCCCAATCCCTTTTCTGGTATCTGTTCCGCATATATAACATCCACATCCTTTTTATCCAGTTCAATAAGATATGAGAAAAAGTTTGCTGCTGCCTCTCTCATATCACCCTTCTCAGAGAGTATCCGCACATATCTTGAGATAACCCTTACCGAGGGGGCCTTAAATGCAAGAAGGGATGAGCTGTCTGTCTCTATCTCCAATGGTGAGTGAATAAGTTTTAATGGCCTATCGGGTGAGTAGTGGTAGGGAAGGGAGCCAGGTGATTCACATACACCACTATCTTTTGCCTCATGGACAGTGCCTATGACCCCAGATATCTCCTCTTCACTTATGGCACCATGTCTATTAATGAAAACACTATCACCCTTGAATGACACTATGGTTGATTCTATGCCAAATACGCTATTGCCACCATCCAATATTAACTCAACCCTGTCCCTTAACATCTGTGCCACATGGTCTGCCCTTGTTGGGCTCATATAGCCAAAAGGATTGGCGCTGGGTGCTGCTATGGGTCTTCCAAGCCCTGTAATCAAATCATGTGCCACCGGATGGGCAGGCATCCTTATGCCTACAGTAGAAAGCCCTGCTGTTACAATATCTGGGATGATGGGCTTTTTCTTCACAATGATGGTAAGGGGTCCGGGCCAGAATCTCTCCGTGAGCATTATGGCATTATCCGGTAAATCAGTTGTAATCTCTTTAAGCCATTCTTTTTTGTCTATGTGGACTATAAGTGGGTCAAACCGGGGTCTTTTTTTTATCTCAAATATCTTTGCCACTGCATAAGGATTAAAGGCATCGGCACCGAGGCCATAGACAGTCTCGGTTGGAAAGGCAACAACGCCGCCCATCTGGAGGATTTCCTTAGCCATCAGTATAGATGTATAGTTAAAGCCATCTACGATCTTCATTAAATGGGATTATGTTCCAATACAGAATTTAATTAGCTTAGATCTGGTTTATTTTGGCTCTATCGGTTTTTCTTTGTCATCTTCAGGTTTGGGGGTGACATCAATGGCATCGGGCTCCTTCATACTCTTTTTGAAGTTCTTTATGCCCTTACCCAGGGCCCCCCCAACATCAGCAAGCTTGCCTGCACCGAATATAATCAAAACAATAACCATGATGACTATAAGCTCTGGCATTCCAAGACCAAACATTTTATCTCTCCTTAGGTAAAAATATCACCTTTATCCTTTATTAGTCAATAAATTAATGTAGTAATGTAGCTTAATAGCCAATCTCTTATAGGTTTTACCGCCCCAGCCTCTCCCTTGCGTATGCAAGGGCACTATCCCTGTCTGTTATCTCGCCGGTTGCCTGCCTCTCCTGGATCTCCATAAGACATATGCCGATAAGGGGTCCCCTGGTATATCCCAAAGAGATGAGGTCATGCCCTGTGACAAGCCTTGGCAGGGGCTCTTTCTGAAGTTTTTCAAAATTCATCATTATATCCCTATATGTTTCCTTAACCCTCTCTGTTGATTTATTGTCCTCACCCCCTGAACTCCCATACATATCACAGATGGTCAGAAGGACCAGTAGCGGTGTGAGGCTACCCATCTTAAAAACCACCCGTCTTATTGCCCTCTCCGTTGTCTCATTGGTGCTTATAAGGAATATCCTCATGTGATTTCTTATAAGGGCTCGGATTGTCTTTATATCACTGGAGCTAAAGTGCATCCTTTCCATGATGGCTGTTGCTATCTCCTCAGAAAACCTCTCGTGATAGAAGAAATGGACGGCTCCCTTGTCCTCGTCATAGGAGTATGTATGTGCCTTTCCCAGGTCATGAAACATGAGCGCATAACCAACGTCGAGGATCCCCTTACTATCTATTCGATACAGGCTGGCATAACGGGTCAGATACCTGAATCCATCAATGGTGTGTCCATAGGTCTCAAGCCTGAATCTCTTCTCTATGTCCAGCTTTTTCAATTCATATAGCTCTGGAAATATCTCGAAGATAAGGCCTGTATGCCCCATAATCTTTAAGGCATCAAAGCCTTTATGGGATAGCAGAATCTGGTCAAGTTCGTATTTTATTCTTTCCGGGGCAACACTACATATAAGGGCCTTTAACCCTGAAATAGCTGAATGTAGTTCCCCATGGATTCTAAAATTATCGAGGGTTGCAAGGTGACGGATTGCCTTGAGCATCCTTAAGGGGTCATCAATGAGGTTTTCCTTTCTTATATGTCTTATCACCCTTTTCTCAATATCACTGATGCCATCTATAGGGTCTATCAGGACATCCTTTTTTATATCATAGGCAATGGCGTTTATGGAAAAATCCCTTCTGGTTAGGTCATCGTATATATCCCCATCTATAACTGTAAGGTCAATATTAATATTGTCCTTTACTATCCTGTGGGTCTGGATAGGTTTTTTCCCCAATACAAATGAACGTGCCCCTATCAGTTCCTCAAATACCCTTATGTCATCCCTATGGGTTAGGGCGAAATCATAGTCCCTTGGGATAGCGGAGAGACACAGCTCCCTTATACAACCCCCTACAAGATAGGCATCGCCCCTTAGATCCCTATGCCTTAATCCATTGATAATATCTATTGCCTTTATCTTTTCCCTTATCTGGTCTGGTAATAATGTCATACCTTAAATCTTTCTGTTATGAGTCCGTCCTTACCCTCATAGACTATCTCTCTTTCAAGGGACTGCCTTGCTATATATCGGGCCACCTCTTTTTTGCTAATCTTTAATTTTTCTGTCACCATGAGAAAAAATCTCATCCTGTCTGTATTCTTTATATATACTGGTATTGTGGTATTTAGCTGGATAAGCATCCTTTTTAGCCTCTCCCCATCTATCCCCCTGAATTCAATATCCTCGAGGTCAAGAAGGAGAAACCCCTTCTCCTTTCTAACAAATATATTGCAGCCCTTCATGTCTCTGTGGATAATATCCATGCTTAAAAAATCTGAAAAAAACCCTGCCATATTACTGATAAATGCCCTTCTTTCATCCACTGACATATCCCTGTAATGCCTATCAAGGAATCTGTCAAGCTCCTCACCCCTTCCCTTTAGGTCCTCCATGGCAATAAAACCCTTTGAAAAGAAAAGGGGCATTCTTATATAATATACCTCAGGCGTGATGTGAAGCCCCATATAGGCAAGGACCACACTGGACTCCCATGCCCTTTTAAGCCTCCCTCTACTCTTGTATAGCTTTCTTACATGATCTGTATATCTTAGAACCTCTGTCTTTTTATCTCTTTTTACGGTCTCCACCAATGCGCAATCATCCGGCGCCCCTGTAGCCTTCATATATATAATACTGCCCTGTCTTTTTGTCATGGATGTCTCATCAAATGCCCTTGCCCTCTTCCGGGTAATCCATTTCATCCTCATACGCCTTATCTCTCTGTCTATCCTGTCTCTTATATTCTTATTGCCATAGGCGTTAAAGAAGACTATCTTTTCCTCCTCTGTCATCCTTGTATATATCATGGCAAGGGAATGGGAGACATTAGAGAGCTCATCCCCTTCTGTGAATGTCTTTTTTATAACCATCTTATGGAGGTCTATGAGATAAAGCCCCTCCCTGTTCACTATAATATTGTTGAGATGGAGGTCATTATGCCTTACCCTGCACAACCTGAGAAGAGACAGAAGATGCGCCAATCTTTCTAAAAGCACCAACCTATCTTCCCCGTCATCAAAGACATCAAGGAGGTTTCTCCCCTCTATAAACCCCTGTATAACATAGGAGCTGGCTGCTGCCAGTCCGTATCCTACAGGCTCAGGTGTCTGGATAGAAAGGGCCTTGAGTGCCCTGCCCATCTCATATTCCCTTTTCCCCCTTGGCGCCATCTTACCCCTTATAAACCCTGTAATGCCCTTCTCCCTAAATGACTTAAGAAAAAATCTCTTTCCCCTGAAAGATAATATACTGTAGCCTCTCCGCCCTGTCTCCACAGGGCCTATCTCTGTCAGTGGCACCGCCATATCAGCATCATCAAGAAACCATTCTATGTTGTTTATGCGTATAGGTTTCATAGGTCATTTATAAGCCCGGCTACCCTGGGACCCCAGACATGGAGGGAGTATCTCTCCTCCACAGTTGCCCTCGCTGCCCTCCCCATTTTTTTTCTAAGGAGGGCATCCCTTGCAAGCATCTCAACAGACTCTATCCATCCATCCATATCCGCCCTTATGAAACCATTAAACCCATCCTCCACAATCTCAAGGGCGGCACCGATGGGATGGGTGATAGATGGCAACCCTGTTGCCATATACTGGATGAGTTTTAGACCGCATTTCCCCTTTGACCATATATCATCCCTTAGAGGCATAATGCCCATATCAAGGCTGAGAAGCGCAGATTTCTCACCTTCACTTGTCCATCTCTCAAAAATAACATCTTTATTTTCTATAGAGGGTGGACGGTCTGCAATAACCTTGAATCTTATGGTATTATCTGTGCCTGTAGCTGTAAACAGTTCACCTATCATATCAAGATACTTAAGTGTGGAGCTACTCCCTATCCAGCCTACAGTCACAGGGGATATATCTGTGTGTTCCTTTACAGGATAATCTCCTGTATCCACCACCGTGGGGACATAGAATACCCCTTCCCTCCTGTATTTTTTCGCCTCCTCTAAGAGAAAATGATTCCCCGCAAGGACAAGATCCGCCCTTGACACCATATTTTTAAACTTTCTCATCCTTGTAGGGCTCTCACCTTTAGTGCCAAACATAACCGCATCATCAAAATCATAGACGAGTCTGTGCGCCAATGCCCTTATGATAGCAAGCTTTATGGAGTCAAATAGTAGTCTTTGAATATAGACTACGTGGGCAGCGCGTATGGCAGGAAGGGCTTTCAAAAACCCTATCCTGCTTGTTATAAGCTCGACCTCATAGCCCCGTTCAGAAAGATAGGGGAAATATTGCTGTATCCTATAGCCCTGAGGGTTGGCATGGGTAAGAAATACCGCCTTTTTCAACCAAGCCCCCTTAGCCATTCTATGAGAAGGGGTGCACATACCTGGACAGTATAATGCGCCATAATCTTTTTCCTCCCCTCCATGCCCATATTAACCCTCAATCTATAATCCTCTATAAGCCTGGATATTCTTTCCACCCATTCATCCCTTGTGGTAGCCCAGAACCCATTTATCCCATCCTCCACCACATCCCTGTTTATGCCCACAGGGGTGCATACAGAGGGGACGCCCACGCCCATATACTGGATGATCTTATAGCCACACTTTCCCATTGACCATAGGTCATCAAAAAGGGGCATAACCCCGATGTCGAGTTTTTGAAGCTCCTCTATCTCTGTATCATATCTCCACTGAACCCTATTTAGCCTTATGTTGTGGGTCTCTATAAAGGTATCGCATATTATAGTTAGGGCTACCTTATCCCCGTATCTTTTTCCCAGTTCCTCCCAGACATCCCTATAGCTGTCCATGTAATGGATGCTCCCATGGTCACCTATCCAGCCTATATTTACAAAATCCCTTTCCTTATACGCCTTCTGACTGTATCTGTCTCCGTCTACAGGTGTTGGGAGTACCCTCACATCCCTGTGATATCTTTGGGCCTCTGCCCTGAGAAAATTATTGCCAGCAAGCACAAGGTCGGTAAAGTAGAGCATCCTCTTAAAGCTCATCTGCCTCCTTCTGGAGTAAGGGTTTGGGGCAAGGGAGTTTCTGAACATGACGGCATCATCGAAGTCATAGACAATCTTTTTTCCCATACGCCTAAGATATGCAAGGACATACAGGGGCAGCCGTTTCCTCTGGACAAATATAATATCTGCTGAACCCAGATCCTTCATGTATCTGAACCAATTTTTTATCCCTGAAGGGAATCCCTGAACCCCATATTCAATACCACAGGCTTTAAAAAAGGGCAGATACTGGATAACCCTATATCTGCTTGCAGCTACATGAAAACCCTGTATTAGAAAAGATATCTTCAATGGGGGCTGTCACGATAATAGATTGATCCTGCAATCTTCTTGGCTCAGATAAGGATGGTGAAGATCCTCAATGATTGTCTCATCGAGATTTGTTGTCTTGCCCCGAAGAAAGGGGTCCATATCCTTTATATCCTTTACTGAAAGGGATGAGCAACCCAATGATATGATAGTTATGGATGTGAATACCATGAATATAAAGACCTTTAAAAGTTTCATAAAAACCCCTGAAAGATAAAACTATGTATGGAGTATAAATAATGTGCATCTCCCTGTCAATAGATAAAAAAATTGACAAATCATGTCTGATTATTATACTCTTTTGCGTTTTTAGCCGTGAGATGAAAATAAAAAATGCATAACGAGATGGTCACTGTTGACATAGATAATGAACGGTGTAAGGGATGTTCCCTGTGCGTGGAATTCTGCCCAAAGGGCCTTCTTTATATATCGGAACGGCTCAATACGAAGGGTTATTTTGTGGTAACCATGGGCGATAAAAATGGATGCACAGGGTGTGCCACATGTGCCCTTGTATGCCCTGATGTTGCCATAGAGGTGTCTAGGGATTGAAAAGGCTAATGAGTGGAAATGCTGCCCTTGGAGAGGCAGCCATACTTGCAGGATGCACCTGCTATTTTGGTTACCCCATAACCCCCCAGAATGAACTCACAGAGTATATGGCAAGAAGGATGCCCGAGGCAGGCGGTGTATTTATCCAGTCTGAGAGTGAGATTGCTGCAATAAATATGGTTCTTGGTGCCAGCGTGGCAGGGGCAAGGGCTATGACATCATCAAGCAGCCCGGGCATAAGCCTCAAACAGGAGGGCATATCCTATCTTGCAGCAGATGAACTCCCTGCGGTTATTGTAAACATGGTAAGGGGTGGCCCTGGCATGGGCAATATCTCCCCTGCCCAGTCTGATTATCTCCAGGCAACAAGGGGTGGGGGTCATGGTGATTACAGGACAATCGTCCTTGCCCCCTCATCGGTGCAGGAGCTTGCTGATATTGTCCCCATTGCCTTTGACCTTGCCGATGCATACAGAAACCCTGTTATTATACTTGGCGATGGTATGTTGGGGCAGATGATGGAGCCTGTGGATTTCTCAGGCATTCAAAAGATAAAGGATTATCAAAAGGACTATATACTCACAGGGGCAGAAAACAGGCCATCAAGGATGGTGCGTTCCCTTCTCTTTGATACAAAAGAGGAGGAGGAACACAACTGGAAGCTCTATAGAAAATTCCAGAGGATAGAAAACAATGAGGTCCGCTGCGAGACCTTTCTCACAGAGGATGCTGATATAGTGGTTGTTGCCTATGGCATAGCAGCAAGGATAGCAAAGGGGGCAATCAAAAGATTAAGGCAGGAGAATATAAAGGCAGGGCTTTTAAGGCCTATTACACTCTGGCCCTTTCCCTCAAAGAATATAAGGGAACTGGCACAACACATAAATGACTTCTTTGTCTTTGAGATGTCTACAGGACAGATGATAGAGGACGTTAGGCTTGCATTGGCAGGTAGGGGTCATGTGAACTTCTATGGTAGGCCAGGGGGCGTGATACCTACACCCATTGAACTGGCAAGGATTGTCTCCCGTCACTACTATCAGAACAATCAGGCCCAAAAGGTGAAGAGATAATGAAAAAGATTTACACCCGCCCAATCTCACTTAAAGATGCCCATTTTCACTACTGTCCAGGCTGTGGCCACGGCATAATCAATAGGCTGATTGCCGAGGTGATAGATGAGATGGGGCTTCGTGAAAAGGCAATATGCGTTGCCCCCGCAGGCTGTGGTATGCTTATATATAACTATTTTGACATAGATACCCTTGAATCTGCCCATGGAAGGGGCGCTGCGGTTGCCACAGGTATTAAGAGGGTAAGACCTGATAACCTTGTTTTTTCCTATCAGGGCGATGGTGACCTTGCAGCCATAGGGACAGCCGAGGGGTTTCATGCAGCCAATCGGGGTGAGTTCATAACTGTCATATTCGTCAATAATGGTGTCTATGGCATGACAGGTGGGCAGATGGCACCAACAACCCTAAAAGAACAGGTGACCACCACAACGCCCTCCGGGAGAAACCCTGTAAGTGCAGGACACCCTGTTAGGGTATGTGAGGTATTCTCCGTCCTTGATGGGACATCCTATCTTGAAAGGGTGGCGGTTAATAGCCCTTCAGCCATAAAGAGAACAAAAAAGGCGATAGCAAAGGCATTCCAGCATCAGTTAAATAGGACAGGTTTTTCCCTTGTGGAGATCCTGTCTCCATGTCCTACAAACTGGAAGATGAGCCCTGTTGAGGCATTCAGGTGGATAGATGATGTAATGACAAAACAATTTCCCCTTGGTGTTATAAAAGAGGTGAGATGCTGATAAAGACAGTTTTTTCAGGTTTCGGTGGTCAGGGGGTTCTTTCCATGGGCTTTACAATGGCGAATGCCGCCATGCTTGAGGGGAGATATGTGACCTATCTACCCTCCTATGGTGTTGAGGTAAGAGGGGGGACAGCAAACTGCACCGTGGTTGTATCGGATGAGGAGATCGCCTCGCCTGTGGCATCTGAGCCTGAGTTTGTTGTTGCCATGAATCAGCCCTCCTTTATAAGGTTTCAGAGTATCCTCCAGTCTGGCGGGCTTCTATGTGTCAACTCCTCCCTTGTCAATGTCTCTACTGCAAGGGGTGACATAGAGATATTTTCTGTGCCTACAAGTGAACTTGCCGAGAAATTGGGTCAGATTAAGGTTGCCAACATGATCATGCTCGGGGCATTTATAAGGGCAAGTAATATTATCTCCTTTGATTTTCTGGTCGAACACCTATCGGAGATCCTCGGCGAGGGCAAGTCAAAGCTGATTAAACTTAACAGGGATGCCCTTGAGCTTGGATATAATTTTATTAAGGGGTAAAAAGATATGATTATAAAACAGCTATCAGTGAGCCTCGAGAATATCCCTGGTGCCCTTTCCCGCCTAAGCGAGCTTCTTGGCAGGGAGGGGGTTAATATAAGGGCAATATCAGTAGCGGATACATCGGATATCAGCACAGTTAGGTTTGTAGTGGATGACCCTGAAAAGGCAAAAAACATCATGAAAACAAATGGATATTCCCCTAGGGAGACCGATGTCCTCGCTGTTGAGACCCCTGACCATCCAGGTGGTCTCAATGCAGTCCTCAAGCCATTAAAGAATGCTGGCATAAATGTCCACTATCTCTATCCCCATCTCGGCAGGCTTGGTGGAAATGCCATAGTCATCCTCGGTGTAGATAAGACAGGGGATGCCCAAAAAGTCCTTCAGCAGAATTGGGTAAGAACCCTAGGAAAAGAGGTTTATAGTATATAAAAACATCAAAAACCTTTCAAAATTTTTATATACTTTAGATTAATAAAATGACACCATAATAATGGTGAAAATGGGTAGATATAGTCTTTTTTTATTTTTGCTTTCTTTTAGGTGCCCTGAATTAACTCATCAATAATTCCCAACAAACCCTGCGCTACGTGGAAAAAATTAATAATCCATAGATATTCTTTAAAAATCAATTAGCAAGAATATTTTCACGATTTTGTTCTTTGAGCAGGCTTTTTCTTATCTTGCCGGAGGCTGTCTTGGGCAGTTTATCCAAGAACTCTATATATTTCGGTATCTTATAGCGGGCAAGTCGTTCATTTAAAAACCTATTTATATCTGCCACATCCAATTTCTTTCCTGCCTTGGGGACAATGAATGCCTTTCCCACCTCGCCCCATCTATCATCATTTACGCCAATGACTGCAGCATCGAGAATATAAGGATGATTAAGCAGCGCCTTTTCCACCTCTGCAGGATATACGTTCTCGCCGCCGCTTATAAACATATCCTTCTTCCTATCAACTATATAGACAAAACCTTCTTCATCAAGATATGCAAGGTCTCCTGTGTAAAGCCACCTGTTTTTTATAACATTCTTTGTAAGATCTGGTCTTTCCCAGTATCCATTCATAACCACAGGACCCCTGACAATAATCTCGCCTACAACACCAGGGGGCACAGGGATACCCTTCTCATCTACAATCCTCACATCAGCATGGAATACAGGTTTGCCCACAGAACCCATTTTTTTGTGAGCCATATCATAGGGCAGCCAGAAGAGGGTTGATGCCTCTGTAAGACCGTATATCTGGGAGATAGCGATCCCTTTTTCGTAAAAGGCCTTTAAGAGTGATACAGGTACCCTCTCGCCACCGGTAAAAAAACACCTTACAGAGGTGAGGTCGTATTTTTCAATATTACAGTCATGGAGGATGAAATTATAGACTGTTGCCGGCAACTCAAGGATTGTAACCCTGTGTTCCTCCACTGTCCTTAAGATATCCTCAGGGCTAAAGCGTCTCTGGATTATAACCATCCCCCCCTTATAAAGAACAGGCGCAAGCTCTACGATAAGCCCCCCAGAGTGAAAAAGGGGTCTTGCAATAATGGCGACATCATGCCTTATGAGGTCATAATATATACTGGCATTCAAGACATTAAAGAAAGTTTTCTTATGGGATAGTATGGCACCCTTTGGCAAACCTGTTGTCCCTGAGGTATACATGAGTATATGGGGGTCATCATCACCTGCCATATAGGGAATCTCTGGTCTATCCGATGACGCCCCATCCATGAGGGATTCATAATCCTCCACCCACTGAGGCAGTTCCCTTGAAGTGTCCAGGGTGCCAGTGGGACAGGATATACATGTCTCAATAGCCACAGACTCCCTTAATTTTACTGCACTATCTATGAACTCCTCCTCAAAGATTACAAACCTTGTCCTGCTGTCCTTTATGATAAACTCCAGTTCAGGCATGGCGAGTCTCCAGTTAAGCGGGACAAGGATCCCCCCTATCTTTGATACAGCAAAGAATATCTCCACATACTGGAGGCAGTTATGAAGGAGCACTGCAACCCTGTCTCCCTTTTTCATCCCCTTTTTTAATAGAATATGGACGAGTTTGTTTATACGCTCATTGAGCCCCCTGTAGCTACAGGGGATCCCGTTTGAATATACCGCTGTCTTTTCTGGCTGTATATGAGACCATCTCTCTATCCAATCCCCGGTGTTTATCATCCTATCTGTCATATCCTTAATGCCTCCATTGTTTTCTTTGTATACAATATCTGGTGGGTTTTTACAACAAACTTTTTATAACTTATTGAAAATTAAATAGTTATACACCAAGATAGGCCTCAATTATCCTGGGATTGTGCTTTATATCAGAAGATGTGCCCTCCATAACAACCTCCCCGTTCTCGAGGACATATGCCCTCTGGGAATGCTCCAGTGCCATGTGGGCATTCTGTTCTACCAAAATTATAGATATGTTTTTTTCCTGCCTTATCAGATCTATGAGGTTGAAGATCTCCTTTGTCATAATAGGTGACAGTCCCATGGATGGCTCATCAAGAAGCATAAGCCTTGGGTTACCCATCAATGCCCTGCCCATAGCAAGCATCTGTTGTTCACCCCCTGAAAGGGTTCCACCATGCTGCTTAAGACGTTCCCTCAGCCTTGGAAAGGTAGCAAGTGCGAGGTTAAAAAGGGTTTTTTTGAGATGCCTATCCCTTATGGTATATCCACCAAGCTCAAGATTCTCCCTTACCGTAAGGTCAGGGAATATCCTTCTGCCCTCCGGAACCATTACAATCCCTGACTTCACTATCTTTTCAGGCTTAAGGTTTGTTATATTGCTGCCATCAAACTCTATGGTGCCCTGGACAGGTCTTACAATCCCTGATATGGTCTTTAAAAGCGTGGTCTTCCCGGCACCATTTGCCCCTACCACAGATACAACCTCACCCTGCTCTAACCCCAGGGAAATACTGGTTAATGCCCTTATGGCACCGTAATCTACGGTTATGCCCTCTATCTTCAAAAACATAAATAATAATATATAAACAACCCTCTTTTCAATCCATCTCCTCGCCCAGATATGCCTCTATTACCCTCTTATCTTTCTTAACCTCCTCAGGGGTGCCCTCCATAATCTTTTCCCCAAAATCCATGACCATTATCCTGTCAGATATGCCCATAACAAGGTTCATCTGATGTTCTATTATAGCTATAGTGACAGGGTATCTCTTTTTTATTGTCCTGATTGTCTCAGAGAGCGCTGCAATCTCCCTTGGATTCATACCCGCCCCAGGTTCATCAAAAAGAATAAGCCTTGGCTCGGCACAGAGGGCCCTGGCAAATTCGAGCCTTCTCTGTTCGCCATAGGAGAGGCTTGAGGCAGGATAATCCTCCTTTCCTGAAAGACCAAAAAAATCTATTAATTCCCGTGCCTTATCCTCTGCCTTATCCTCTGCCACTGTAAACCTCTCTGTTCTAAATACAGCAGAAAAGATATTATAGCCCTTTTTGCTCAAAAAGGAGGGCATGACATTCTGAAGGGTCGTAAGGCTTTTAAATAGCCTCAGATTCTGAAATGTTCGGGCTATACCCAGATGTGACAATATGTGGGTGGGTATCTTTGTTATATCCCTATTGCAGAATATTATTCTACCATTGTCAGGTCTGTAGAGGCCCGTTATGAGGTTGAACATGGTTGTCTTACCGGCACCATTAGGGCCAATGACGCTAAAGATCTCACCCTCATTTATATGAAAGGATATACGGTCTACTGCCTTAACACCACCAAAGCTCTTCTCTAGGTCTATTACATCCAGTATCCTCACGGTATCCTCATTGTTTCTCCAATAAAGCTATCTTGGCTTTTTTATCATAAGTCCATATGGCCTCCACATCATAAGGGCTATGAGCAAAATGGGTATAACCACCCATCTGAGATCAAGGACATGGGCAGGGAGGGCTATCCTTAAACCCTCTATAAAACCAATCCATATAATGCTGGCGTAGATTGTTCCCATAATACTACCCATCCCACCAATGATAACTATTATAAGGAAATCAATAGATCTTAGTAGGTCAAAATTTGAGGGATGGAGAAAGACATAAAGATTGGCATAGAGGGCACCACCAAAACCAGCAAGCATGCAACCGTATGTAAATGCCATGAGTTTCATGCTTGCTGTATCTATGCCTACTGATGAGGCAGCAAGCTCATCATCCTTAATGCACTGCCAGAAGAGCCCGTAACGGGAATGGATGAGGTTTCTTGTGACAAGGACAACAAATATAAGGGAAAAAAACACAAGCTCGAGGTTTGTAATCCTGGGGATGCCCACAAATCCCCTTGAGCCACCCAGGGACTCTGCAAATTTATCCGAATTATCAAGGAATACCCTTACAAGGGTGCCGAAGCCAAGGGTGGCAATAGCCAAAAAGTCATCCCTGAGCCTTAAGATAGGTATGCCAATAAGATAACCAATAAATCCTGAAACAATCCCACATAGGATTAACACAGGGATAAAGGAAATAGCGCTCTCTATGCATAGAAGCTTTGTAACATAGGCTGATGTATATGCGCCTATGCCATAGAATGCTGCATGTCCCAATGAAAATTGGCCGGTGTAACCATATATAACATTTAACCCCAGTGAGGTGAGGGCTACAATGATAGCGTATAGACAGATCTGCTGGATATAGGGGGAGAGGATATTAAGACAAAAAAGGGCCTTCACGATAATATAGACGGGGATAGCGATCGCAAGAAATATCCTTGACTCCCTAAAAAATCCCATATCCTGATCCTTAATCCATCATGTGAATTATAATAAACCAAATACCCCTGTTTCCGGTAAACACTAAAAAGGGTTTTTTCATACCTTCTCTATCCTCTTCCCAAAGATACCGCTGGGTCTAAAAAGCAGAACAGCAAAGAGTATTATGAATATCACTCCATCCCTGAAGGTGGAGGATAAAAAGGCAGACACAAATACCTCACATATGCCTATGATGAACCCCCCCACCACTGCACCGTGAATTATACCTATCCCACCTAAGACGGCGGCAATAAAGGACTTTATACCCGGCATAATCCCCATGAACACATTGATCTGGGGGTAGGCAATCCCATAGAGGATACCACCCATACCAGCAAGAGAGGCACCTACAATAAATGTAAAGGATATAATACCATCTATACCTA